>Ga0181346_1000046_pt1 | contig 41636 bp, 73 predicted proteins | sample Su13VDMM15DN_FD_130100 | JGI IMG/M metagenome (GOLD analysis project Ga0181346, IMG submission 130100) | Freshwater viral communities from Lake Michigan, USA - Su13.VD.MM15.D.N | ecosystem: Environmental > Aquatic > Freshwater > Lake | place: USA: Michigan | collected 2013-07-15 | reverse complement strand
TTACTTTCCCTATTTTCTTTGCGTACTTAGCCATATCTTATCTTATTTCAGTAACAATAAAATTAAGGTTGTCAACCGTTATGTTATTTGCTCCTGTTTTATTCGCACAATGTACTTCAATATAATCACCATTATCCATGTTTACAATACAAAACAAAGTAACACTTTCGGCTCTACCACCTGAATTAGCTGTTGATTTTGTCCTTGAAGGTGTTCTGATTCCTGCAAGCTGACTATCGTAAAATCCAAACTCACAAATATTATTTGCACTTGATGTAAATGATAAAGTAGCTTGTATAAGATACTTTCTATTAATTACAGCATCACAAGTTAATCTATTATTTGAATGACTAAACTTTGCATTGTCAGCACTTGCACTTGTTGTTCCAGCTATTTTGTAAAATGTATCTATTACACTTACAGTCGTAGCTGTTGCGTTGGATTGCATATACAATTGACCGTTAACAGCTGTATTTGTAATATTTGTGCAATTAGTAAATAATGAATCGTTAGAGGTATGGTCTAACCCTGAAAGATATGTACCACCACCTGCAAAGTTAACGGTGTCTAAGATGTATGATTCTGTTGATATTGTTGCACTTGCATTTACATTTATTCCAGTTTCACCACTTAAAACTATAAATGATGAATAGATAATTCTAAACCTTCGACTTACAGTAAGTGTTGCAGGTAAAATGATTGCTGTGTTACTTGAATTGCAATTAAATAAACATTGCGAAAAACCAATTGTTCCAATCGTTCCATCAAATGTCAACCCTCCGCTATTAAGGAAAGCTGAATCAGCCATTATAAAATTAGAATAGTCTTTAATCGTTCCAATTACGGCACAATCAGTAAAATTAACCCCAAACCAGTCTAACGCTGTTGTTGTTCCATCCCCATCTAAATCTAAAGCTATCGCAGCTTCTATTGTTAGATTTCTAATAGGTAATGAATAAACAGATGTAATCAAGGCACTAACTAAACCAGTAGATTTTATTCTGCAATTCTCACTTGAACCTCCTATTAATGCAGTGTTTTCTCCACATACAAGTCTTTTGCCAGTTAAGTCTAATGTGTTGGTAATGAAATAAGTAGTATTAGCGACCAAGGTAATTACATCACCAACAGCATCAGGTAGATTATTTACTGACTCGACAATTACTAAGTTAATATATGGCGGTTGGTAACTCATTTTCTTATCTTATTAACCAATTAGAACCATTTGAAATAAAATCTAAACTTAAAAAAGGCGTACTCATTACAATTGACGTACTCCCATTTATTGTTTGTGAACTTGTTGTATTTATTGTAGTCGAACCACTTACAAGCGTTACCGTATATTTGTTTGTGTTTCCTATTGCAGTCGGCAAGGTTAAAGTATTTGTACCTGTGCAATTTTCTACATAATCAGTCATTGAAGCATTCCCCAATGTTGCCGTTACACCTGATCTAGTTTCTACTATTCGAACTATTCCAGTCTGACCTGTCGGACTTAAAGTAGTTTCTACATAAAATTGATCAGGATTGAACTCTAATTCAGTTGCGCTTTTTGCCGTTCCAACGCTTCTTACAATTATACCTTCTGTATCGGGAATATCATTGTATAAACATATCGCACCACTCGCACCAACGTAGTATAACTCCCCTGCCGTTAAAGTAAAACCTGCTTTTAAACCTATTGTTAAAGACTCTCCAGTAGCATTAGCTGTTATTGTAGCATCCGTAACCAATCTTAATTCAGTCGAACATGTAGCAACTGTTAGATAATCAGCTTTCCAATACTTACCATCTGTACTAAGATATACTAAATCATTTTCAACTAAATTTTCACCTGCTGTTATTGTGTCGGTTAATGAAGTTCCTGAACCGCTTCCTCCACTTAAATCTGCTATCTCTTGTGTTGTAGTTTGAGAAGTAACTCCATCTTTTACAATAGGTACTAATTCAGTACCATCTAATGTACCGATATCGGGCAACTCGGATATTTTTATTACTTCATCAGCCATTATTCAATGATAAATTTTATTCCTGACTCTGTCGTAAGTATTATCCTAGTTTCAGTGCCAATATATTTGTAAAATTCTTGTAAATATTGTTTTGTGCCAATTATTCTGCCTGATAAATCAATAGCATTTTTTTGGACTGTTAGTTTAGATTTATAGGTTTTTATTGTAACTGATTGATTATGTTCTATATCATCATCAAGACTTGTATTTGTAATCGAAAAAACATTAGAAGTGTCTGCGTATAGTTGTAATGCAACATCATATATGTTTTGTCCGTAAACAGTAACATAGCTTGTTGGTTTTATAGCTTCTTTTTGTAATACTTTTGAAATAGTTGGTATTATAAAATTGCCTGATGTATAGTTTATCTTACTAACTCCTGTTAAATCATAATCAAGATTTTCATTGTTATCTAATACAATAGATAATACTTTAGATACATCCCCAAATTGCTTAGTGGCGATATCATAAATGTTTTGTCCATCCTGTATTTGTAAACTATTCATAAATTACAATATCTTGACTTTCGCTTGTAAATTCGTTAACTCGTATTTTTTGCTGATAACCATCTGATTTTAACGATTCTTTTATCGCACTTTCAAAATTTGGTATTGCATTACTTGGAGAGTTTATATAGTCGCTCGCACTTGCCCCCACTAAAGGAAATTCACGATACCATCCAAGATGTGAGTTTATCAAATCAGATATATGTTGTTGGTCTGATTGCCCAATAACCAAATCATTATTTTTAATTACTAAAATATTTGAATCTAGTTTAAAGTCTGATCTAGCCATGTTTTACGTTTTCGTTAATAATATCATCAAAATCAGCTCTTTCATTTGATACTATTTGAGCTGCAAAATATGTTTTTAATGCTGCCCCTCCATCATTAGGAACTGGAGTCCAGTTTTTTAATGATGTTATAACCGCCTGTAATTGGTTATCTAATTTGTAAAGTTGTGTTTGAATTTCTTCTGCCTTAACAGAGCTATACAAATTTTCTTTTAATACAATTAAATCTACTTCTGAATACATCTTTACATAAGGTTCGTTATTAATAAACCCTATTAATACATCAGATCCTGCTTTTGGAACTGCAAAAAAACCTTTGTCCTTGTCCCCTTGTGCATCTAAAGAAACACCTTCTATATTATCTGAATCAGTCGTAGGCTTAACAGTAATAGTATTTGTTGCGTCTTCATAACTAATAACTTCGGCAAACAAAGGTTGTCTAGGTAACATACTTAGTATGAGCTGTTTTAACGAGTCTAATATTTCTCTCATAATAGCCTAGTACCTAATTCTATGTTTTGAAAATATCCGTTCCATCCGAAATCATAATCAACTCCTTTGCAAAAGTATGTTCCGTTTCGTTCTGGTTGCCTTTTATCAACTAGGTTTATCCTGTCACCATGACGTACAAATGGTTCGCCAAAAGCCCTAAAACTGCCACGATACCCATCATAAACAACACCTGTCAAGTATTGTTCGCCCATTTCTTTGAGCTGTGATTCTGAATAATCACCGTAATAATGCGCTGTTAATTGCGCCCCTGTGGTATCTCCTACAATGACCTCACGCCTTTTATTTTTTTTACCCTCACGTCTTATCCCGATAACTTTTACAAAGTATCGGCTCGTGTCAGTTGTCTCCCATTCTAGGTTAGAATCTATTATCGTTTCCTGAAACTCAAAAGTATGTTCTTTGCTTTTGTCTTTTGTTTTGTTAAAGTCGTATAAGTACTTTCTTCCTATATACAAAGTTCCTTCTCGCATAAATACCTCCATGTGGAAATCAGTTCTTAGCTTTTCAAGTACCTTTGCGACAGTTGGGCTATTGATAATCGAAAACCTACCCAAATCTTCATACTCCAAAGTAGCAACATAAGGCAAAGTACTTCCAATAGTATAAGCCAATAATTCTTTCAATGAAACCTTTTGCCACTCCTTATTTTTTACCAACTTTCTTTTGAGTATCCACAATTCGTCTTCACACTTTATTACCGTTTTTTCTTCAGTTGTTAATCCTGTGATATACCCAGTAAATGCAGTTTCTAAAGTATTGTTATAACCAATTTCAATATTAACCTTATCCCCAACTTTTAGAATAGGATTAGTAGAAGAAAATACGTCCTGACCTTTCCATGTGTACTTATGAGCCAAAACAATTTCACAAGTATCTGTCATGTTTTTAAAACTTGATCGTATAGGCATATCATTTACGCCATTAAAAACTATCGTTTCTGAACGTCCGTTTTGTTGTGTAAATGTCACTATGCAATCAGGTCTAAGCATCTTTTGTTTTCAAGATTATAGGTTCGTCCGAAAGACATCTAAGTTCAAAAGGTTGAACGGTAATATTGCCCTCTAATTGCGGAAAACTTGCGTATTGAACTACTATTTGACCTATCTGAAAAAAGTCTTCCAAATAAGGGCATTGAACTGAAACAGCTACTTCTGCATTGCAAATAGTCTGTAAAGCCCTCATATCTGAATCAGGATAAACATTAGGTATAGAACTTGCTAATACACCCCTAATAGTTACTCCATAGTCTCCATTTGAAATGAATTGCTTTACGCTCGCATCTTTGCCTTGTATCTTTGTTGACACAATTTGTCTTTGTTGTCCAACTTCAATCAAACAGCATTCAATCAGTAAGTCTTGCGCACCTTCTTTGCCGTAATTTATTGTTTCGCCATTATTGTTTATATAAGAACCAGCTTTAAAAACTATACCTCCAAAAACAGGCAATCCAAGTGTACCTTTGTTTGTAGTTGGACGTAATTCATCATCTACACTAAGCAAATTAAGCCCTTGTCCTTGCTTGTAGAATCTAGGCTTTAGTAATTTTAACCCAAAAGAACTCAAAATTAATTGAGGCTTTTTTACGCTAGGTAATGGCTGGTTAGGGATAAAATCTTCTGCTGCCATTATACCGATGCTAATTGTTGTGAGTCATTTAACATTGACAAGAAAATCTTAATCATTTCGTCACGTACGTTTGGTGCAATGTTTTTTATGTTATCAATAGCACCGTTGAAATTTTGCGTTTCAACAAGTTTGCCCACATTGATAACAATACTTGTAGGCTTTGAACCGCTTACTTGCGTGGCTCTACTTTCTAAACCTGTATTTGTAGTTTTTGGCGAACCTAACGCAGAAGTTGGCGCATTAGTACCCATTGCCGTTTGCATGGCTTTGGATTGTCCTAATACATCTTTATCGTCTAGTTTTATTCCTAATTTCTTTTCTTGATAGCCAAATAGTTTCCCTATACCTAAAACAAGTTCAGCGACTCCATTTACTAAGCCTATAACGACCTTTAAAGCAAATCCAAGTGTATCTATCAACACAATTGCAAATGGTTTTAGAATGTAAAAAACAGCCCCTAAAGCATTAGCCCACGTATTAAACATTTCCCCTAAATTGAAAGAAGTAAATACTCCTTTAATCATGTCCCAAGTATAAACAACCACGTCAATAAGTGGCTGAAATATGCCTTGTAATGAAACTATATTCTGTTTTAAATAGTCAATTCCTTGGTTAATCCCTGCAAATACCCTCTGAATACCTTCCATTCCAGAAGCAAAAACACCGCCTAATCCCTCCCCTAAAGTCAGTTTTAACAAAGTCCACGAATTACTTATTCTATTCATGTTTGACTGCATAGAATTGGCTGCATTTGCCATGCCACCGCCAAATTCTTTTTTCAATTGGGCTGCGAATCTAGGCAAAAACACATCAGACATTATTTGACCATTAGACATAGCTTTGTCTAATTCCATTGTTGTCATGTTCATTGAACGTGCAGCGATTTGAAAAGCCCCTGGTATTCTTTCTCCTAATTGCCCCCTAAGTTCTTCGGCTGATACTTTTCCCTTTGAAAGCATTTGCTCTAATGCTGTAAAAGCACCGCTACTTTGTTCAGCCGAAAGGTGCATTACAGTCGAAGCCATTGCAACACCTTCAAAAATATCTTTTACGCCTTGTCCTTGTAATATAGTTCCCCTTGCAGCCCCCGAAAACTTTGCGAATGATTCGGTTGCCGTTACCAATTCAAGACCCATTTCATTAGAAAGGTTCTTGATGTACTCAAAATCTTGCCCACCTTGCTTCATAGAACCAGAAGCAAATCCTAATTGATTGTTTAATGCTTCAAACTTCATTGCTGAATCAAAAGCACCTTTAGCAAGTAGTCCAAGACCTGCCAATGCAGCACCTTTGATGATATTTCCAAAAGAAAGCAAAGAATTACTTGTCGTATTTGTTGATCTATTTACTTTACCCATAGCATTATCTAGCTTTTCCGTTTCCGAAATAGCAGATTGCATTTTAGGAGTAAATAAATCCTTTAGACTTAATATGTATTCGACCTTTTCAGCCATTTCCTGTAATCTTGTTAGCTTCCTGTTTTAACACCCATTCTAACTCACACCACCTTTGAGCAAATTCATCATCACTCAACAAATCAGGGTTTAAATGAAAATGATACCGAAGTAATGCGTTTCGTTTCCTTAACTCATCCTCGGTATCAAGTTCAGATACTTTCCACTGAATTAATTTTTTTTTAACTCCCCATCAGCAACGCTAAGTAACGGTAATAATGTTCTTGTGGCTGAACGCAAGGCATAAAGAGAATCAGTAATCTTTTTAACTGGATCGCCCGAAACCCAAAGACCATTAAGCATAATTTCAACCGCTTGCAGTTCATCATTTTGCATTGCCTTTTGAACCATTGTAAACAAAATTCTGTCTTCTAGTTCTTTGATTACCATTTCAGCAAATTCCTTTTGCTCTGATGAAAGTGGAACTTTTAAAGTGTAATTAGCCATTTTACCAAGTTATGTGTGAAATTAACAACTCAAGCTCAACCTCTATCTTAGTGTCTCCTGACTTTGATTTTCGGTTGTTGCCTTTGAATCTGCAATTACGTAATTTATGCGTAACTGGCAAATTAGAAGAGTTAACATAAGCCACAATAATATCAAATTCTGGTATATTTTGAAGTCTACCACCTACTGCAAGTGCAGTTATGGCTTCGACCTCTTCCATATACAAGGTAATCTTTGCCATTGCCTTATATTTTCCGAAACCACGGTTAACTGGCATAGTTCCAGCCCCGTAATTGTCTTCCATTTCCTGATCGTCCGAGTATTCAATGGCTGTAACTCCAGCCACTGGTACTGACATAATGTTTACGATTATCGAACTGTAATCATAAGTTCTTCCGTTTATTAGTGGTAAAGCCATGATTATGATACTTTAGTTACGAATCCAACATTTACGTTAATATTACGGCTCACCCCGACTGGTACGTTCTGGATTGTTAACTCCAAATTCCCCGTTGAAAGTACATCTTGCTCAGGGTTTATAATAACCTTGTAGCCTGATAATTCGCCATCTTTTTCCATTTGCTCAACTGGTGCATTTGCCAAACTTTCTAAGTAGCCAATTTGATCGGCTGTTAGTTTTCCGCTTGTTGCATCTACATAAACGGGGCCATTCAATTGAGGCATTAAAGAAGTTCTTACGTTCCTTATTACCTTATTTATTGTCCTGTTATTTTCAAGAGTGCAATAATCAGAAGTGTTTGCAATTGCCGTTTTTGCATCTACAAAATACGTTCCTGTATAATCAATGTGTTTTTTAATAAATGTCCAATGATAAGCATACAATACATTTAGTAAGCTAGTTGATTGGTCACGTACTTTTACACCATTAGAAAAAGCAGGTACAGCAAATTCAGTATCGCTTGCAGCAAGATTAAACTTAGCAACATAGCCTAAATTTTCGTGAACTTTTGCAAATGCAGCAGTCCCCAAACATGCGCCTAATGTTCCAATTGACTTACCTAGGTAGATGTATAACTCATTACCTTCTGCGTCACCATCTTGACCAATATCAACTAGAACGTTCTTAGCGGTCAAAGCCGAAAGGTCAGCTAATGCGCTTAATGCAGTTCCGTTAATGTTTGGTGTATAGATAATGTCGCACGGTCTATGATCGTCATAGTTATCATCTGAAATACCTTGCAAAGTAGTTACTTGACCAGTTGCAAAAGCTGTACTTGTAGTGTTCGAATAAACACCAAACAAACGTACTTGACCTTCTGCATAGTTCTGGATAGTCGTAATTTCTTCAAAGTTCAAAGTTCCAGCAGTTGGGAAAATACCTAACCAAAGAACTCCATTTGGTTGCGAAATGAAATATCTTTTTGCATGATACCAAATATGAATGTATGGATCATTCGCAAAACCTGTAAATTGGGTAATAGTTGGAGCTGTTACCGTTCCTGTTACCGTTGCCGATAAAACTATATTTGTACCCCATCCAGATGTTGAATAAGTCAACAATACGTTTGCTACCGAACCGCCAGCCGTAAAGCCATGCGTTGCCGTTCCTTCATTTATTGCAGTTCTTACAGCTGTTGCAAATGTTGTTGTTGTCATTGCTGTTACAAACGTTGCAACTCCTAAACTAACAACTGTTCCTAAAATAGTGGCTTTAAATTCGATGGTATCACCATTTGTAGCAGAAGTAACCGACATTGCATAATTACCTCCAGTTCCTAACGTCTCATTTGAGTAGTCTCCAACTATTCCTAAATCCTCAACATCCGAAAGCGAAAATACTTTCTTGATTTGATTGCTTCCATCAAAACCACTTGGATAAGCAGCCGTATAAAACACCATAGACGAATAATGATCTTTCCCATCTAAAGGTCGACCTAATCCGTTGGTGCTTAATGTAAATCTAATATCTGGTAGAGCCATTTGTTTTATAATTTAAAGGTTAAAACAAAAAAGGGGCTTTTACACCCCTTTCATTTAGGCTGCTTGTATGATTGAAACGATACCTTCTTGGTTTGTTCTTGCTTGTGTTGCACCATGCAAAACTAAAGCACTAAATACGTCACCATAGAAAGTAGGGTCTCCCATTCTTTCAAATACACTTGTCTGTCCAATTGCCTTACGAACTGCATATTTAGAAGTTAATATACAACCCATATTGTCTGATGTTGTAGGGCTTGATGGTAAACCATTTGAACCTGTTGCTTTGATAACTGGAGTGCCTGTGTTATCATAAACAACAACGCTCGAACGAATTACTATATTCATCCCAAGAATCTTGTTAATGATACCAGTAGGCAAAACAGCCGTATTTGCACCAAATTCTAAGAATTTAGAAATTTTGTCAATTCCTACAAATTGCGACCAATACATAGAAGCTGGCATAATCAAATACATTTCATCATCTTGATTTATGTCATCGCCTGCTAGAATAGTTCTTGCATCTTGAACATCTTGCAAAGTGATTGCCTTACGTGTAGAAGTTGCACTAGGAGCTAAAGCACCTGAAACAGATGATCCAGAAGTACGAACAATACGAGTCGAACCACTTGCAGCCCATGAATACAAAGTATTATTAGCAACACTTGAACTCAATTGTTTGATATGGTCGCTCAATACGTCTTGACGTTTATTGTAAGATACTTGAACTGCCTCTGTATCTTGAATTAAGATAGGGTCAGTAGTAAACTCTTTCAAAGTATAAGATTTGTCAGCGTCAGTTCTTTGAGTTATTGCAGCTGGTAAGCTTGCACGGTCAATAGCTACCGTAGGTTTAGAACCTGCTTGTGGCAAATGAACTGTTTTGTAGTTTACGTAAGCCGAATCGTCTTTACCGATTACACCTAAGAAAGCGTTGTTTGCGTATAGATTGGACTCAATATCTGAAATCCAAATTTCCTTTTGTAAAGCCATTTTAGTAAATGTTTATAGTGTGATTAATTAGTCAATTTGAATTTTTGAGCCACATGGAAGGAAAATAGTTCCATCGTACCAAAACGACTGACACCAAGTTTTACCAGCAACGCCAGTTACTACAGGTGCATCAATTCCAGTCCCGAAAGTGAATGTTTCCGTTGCGGTTGTCTTTACCTTTAAATGAAGTTTTGCACCAGCTTTTAACTCACTTGAAAGAGTTAAATCTAATGTAGCATTACCTGTTAACGTTGGCAATGTTGCCACATATGTTTCTTGTTCTGTAATAGTTGCAGCGGTTGTTCCAGTTGCTGCTATGGTCAAGGCATCAGCCGAACCAAATGGATAGTTAATAGTTGCCATGATTATTTTTTGTAAAATGCGTTGAACAATCTTGTGTATTCTGCGTTGTTTTCAGTCTTCATTTTCAAAAGACCGTTTGAATCTTTTTGCTCCCAATCTCTAATAGACCATGTTGCACGTGGATCGTTAGATGGTGTTTCAGGCGTAAAAACATTCACGTGAGCTGGTTTTTTTACACCAATTCCGTTAAGTGCTTTTTTTGCATCTTCGTAAGATACCTTTGCAAGATTCGACCAAACTTCTTTGGTTGAATCTTCTATTTTACCTTCTTTGATACCGTTTTCAATCAATTCAGAAACCATTGTTTCTTTCATTGCATCCTCAGCATCTTTGTAGGCTTTAAGGCTATCCTGTAACGAAACGACTTCATTTTGCAATTCAGCCAATTTGGTTTCAAGTGCCTCTTTGTCAGATAACACTTTGCTAAGTGCCTCTGATTGCGCTTCTTCGCTTGCCTCATTGGACAGCTTTAGCATTGAGTTTACTTTCGACATTTTTTTTACTTGTTTTTGGGTTTGTGGAACTTGGTCAGTTGTTAAGAACTGATTGCAAATAGCATAGATGCCTTTTACATCGTTTGCTAATATTTTTGGTTTCTTAGATGTAACTATAACATTTTCAGGCTTTAACATTCCGCAATTAATCATTTGCGAACTATCCATAAATGTTTCATCGGCCATCATTGCGCCTATTTCCATTTCGGATTTATTGCACATTGATGAAATGATTTTCTTGATTGAATCGGTAAATTTTTGGCTTACTTCGTCTTCTATTCCGTCAGTTCCTTTGGCGTTGTGCATCATAAAAATGGAGTAATCCATCATTTTACACTCGTTACCAGCCAACCAGCACCAACCAGCAGCACTTGCAGCGATTCCAACGTTTACCGTTTCAACTGGAACAGAACAACTATAAAGAGATGCGAAAATTGAATAAGCGTCAATAACTAGACCGCCTCCTGAATTGATATTGACTTTGATTTTCTTGCATCCGTTAGAAACTAGCCAATCAACTTCCTGTGCGAAATAAGAGCCATTAACGTCATATCCTATATCACCGTACAAATACATAACAGCCTCTTTTGTAGAGTTGTCAAAATTGTTTATATATTTGTGCTGTAATATCATGTCGTAAATTTGACATTATTACAAAAATGTATTTGGTTTTGTGCTAATCTATTTTATACAGATGTCAGAATACAAAAATTATTGCAAAACTAGGAGGGTGGTAGGTTACGTTGCCCCCGAAATTAAGGGGATGGTATCACAAGAGGCATACGACAACAATATTGCAATTTCTGATATTGTTTGCATAGCAATGAAAGAATATTACGATAGAAGACCCGAACTTGTGCAAACACTAAAAGAACGTCAAGGGAAAACAAGATTTTGATTGTTGTTTGAGTTAGATTATGGTTAAACTTTAAAGCCTATACTATTTTAGTTTAGGCTTTTTTATTTTGTGCCAACTTTTATTTATAATATTGCGTAATACTTAAAAACAACAAAATGAAAAAGATACTATTATTAATCGCAATCGGAGTAAGTAGTTTAAATGTGAACGCTCAATATTGGGCTACATACGAAAACGATGGTACTGATAAATATGTAGGAGATACTTTAAAGTTTTACATTAGCGAGCCTAAAGTTTTTATAAAAAGTTGTATCGGTTATGGTGTTGACTATACAGAAGATATTACCCATACTTTTTTCTTTGATTATACTGATTCAAAAGGTAGAAGTCATTACAAACAAGTTGCTTATATGTACCCACGAAGAAAGTATGAATGTAGGCTTACTTTAGGTGGTTTATATAATTCTTTTATGGCTAATCCAACGTATTATTTGCCATTAGGGATAAATGATGATGAAATTATACTAAACACATATAACAAAACATATTATACAATACAAGGCATAAAAATAGATAACCCCAACAATTATGAAGGGGTTATTATAATAAAAACTGAAATAAAATATTTTAAAATAAAGATTTTACAATAAGCTGATAGTTATTAATATTAGAGTCACTTGCGCTTGTTTCCGCTGTAACAGTAAATATATCAGAAGCAACATAAGATGTTATACATTGCATAGATATAGCTGATTGCCCAGAAAGCTCTGGAGTACAAGCCTGAGTTCTAATAGTAGTACCATTCTTTTTGATATTTATCCTACTTGTAGTACCTGATGTTGTTGCGCTGGTTACTTCTGCCGAAAACAAAACTAATACATTTGCATTTGATTTTGTTGTACTTGGGGTTAATGTTACAATTGTAGAAGGTGTAGATATGTAAGAAGTAGGTGTTGTGACATAACTAGAAGTTGCCAATATACCTAGTGTATATGACAATACTTCATATAATCCATCTTGATAGTACAAAATGTTTGTACTGTTTTCGTCAAAAGTCCCTGTTCCTGACAACCCAGCAGCAAATACAAATTTAGAATTAACTAAAACGTGATCTGTGAATGAACTTGAAGCCGTTTTAATGGTTGATTCATCAGTACCGCTGTCAACATCGGTAAGTGTCCATATTCCTATTTGACTACCAGTTGTTGAAAAAGAAGCTGAGTCAACTTGGTAAACTTCCCCACTATAATAAACAGCCCCTGACGTTAATGTCCTTGCCCCTGGATTTGTTCCAGTAGCGACACAACCGTACAATACAACTAACTTTCCAGTATGCCATGCGCTGGGTATATTTGCTTTTACAAATGCAATATAACTATCCTTATGCCCATTATTCATGTGTTCAAAGGTTTGCTCTTCAAAGACAAGTCCATTTGCAGCCGTTACGGGAGTCCAATCTAATTTTTTCATTTTAATATGTTGTTACTGAATAGTTAATGCCTGCGTAAACATAATCTTTTATTACTGATTTTACTTTTGCTTCTGGATCGTCTCCTAGTGCTGTGTAAGTTGCAATTGGTACGTTTATAGTAAACGAAATTACACTATTAATATTTGCAGCCCCATCATAAACTGCTGCCAATGAATTTAAAGCTAATTTATAAACAGGGCTTCCTATTGGTTGTGCATAACTGGTAAAATAAACATCGCCACGTACTGGATTTGTTATGTAAATATCAGAAGTTCCATCAATTGGATTCAAATATGTAGTCCCAAAGAATGTATTTAAAATATATTCTAATGTCAAACGTCCAGAATACCAGTTTTTTTTGACTTCTATCCCAAAAATCCCATCCATTATTTTATACCAATTTGACGTATCAATATTTGGATAGTCGGTAGTATTTGAACCATCCGTCCATTTAAAATACACCTTATTTTGATACTTTATAAATGTCCCAAATGAATAAGATGTAAGTATGTTAAACACCCCATCGCTTGAACCATAAACAAATCGGTAGAGCATTTTTTGAATGTATTGGATAGGGCTTAAAAGTGCCGTCACCCAATTAGACATAGGCTCATAACGCTTGTCAGGTGGCAAGTTCCTGTCAACAAAAAGACTTATTGTAAATTGATAGATACTAGCCATTTATTAAATATTCTAAGGTATCACTTATTGTTTCCCCACTTTCGTCTTCTGTTATCATATAGCCAGAAACAGAATCCCATTTACGATTCCCAACGCTTGTAAGTTTGTAATCATCTATTAATTTAGTTCTATCTGCAAAGTCGGTTGTTTCGTCCCTTGCAGATAACTCTTCAATTACTATATCTTCAACTCCATCAACGTTATTAATCGCAGTTTCTAGGTCTTTAATTACCATAGCTCCATCAAATGGCAAAGCTGCTAAATATGCGTTAACTGCTGTTTCAACATCCGTTTGAATAGAATCTTGGTATTGACCATTATAATAAACAGTTCCTCTAATAAGCAATCTATCAGCCTCTAGGGATATAATATTATACCTTATACCTGCTGGGTTTAGATTTGCATAATAAGACTGAGCTGATGTTAACTCTCCAGAAGCTAAAGCAACTGGGCTTGTACCACCTTTTGCAACTTTAATATTTACTTCCCCGTAATTAGCATTCTTTACTGAACACTGGGTAATTATTTGCTTGTCAGTATCAATAACCTCATATTCTACCACCCCAGTATCTTCGTTCATTACAACTTGATCCCCATATTGGAAAGCAAGCATTTTATTTTTTATCCAAATTGGAGTAGCTGCAATATTGTTTTTTAGTACCTCTGTTGTATCGGTCAAATGCTTATCAAACAACTGACTAAGCAAATTACTAGCCAAAGCGTGTAAATAAGCCCACGCATTTGCAGTGCCTACCTGTGAACCGCCCTCGTTGGCAAATTTAATATCAGAAATTACAGGGTCTGTATTTTTTGCTGCCCTTATTATCTCTTTTGTTTGGTCAATGCTTAGTGCCATTATTCGGGAAATTTACCAGTTCTAATCACTTCGTTATCAATTATCAATTCAGTAGTCAAATCTAGCGTTATTGGTGCAGCATCTACGACATTGGCATAAAAACTTCCACTTTCATCTGGTATTTGACATTTGTAATCCAATTTCCAAACCATGTACCCATTGTGATTTTGGTCAGGACTTTCTGATATACGATTCATTCTGCTACTATCAGTTGGAAAGAATCCTTGCAATTTAGCATGTAGCTCTTGTTTGTACGTAAACATGTCCAAATCTTCTAATTCGTAACTTATAAGGTACAAATGAAAGCGAATAGTAGCATCGTACATCTGAACACCCCCCATCAAAGACAATACTTCGACAGGTTCTAGGAACTCCATAAATATAGACAAGTTTGGGAACGTTTGTTCTTGTTGTTCTTCCATGCTTTCAAACTGGTTGTTAAATAATTTGAAGTACGTGAACCAAGACAACGTTTGTAGCCTATTACTTATGTCGGTATAGAATTGGGTTGTCATTACTTAATTACTATTTTTCTAAATTGACCATCTATAATTCCTTTCAATTCTCGTTCTAATCTTTGCGACCTTCCTATAAATTGCCTTTTAGGCATGTTTATTGAATGCGCTCCTATTTCTGCTTTTTGGGAGTAACTTGCTTTCTTGTTGTTTTTTGCAAACAATGTTTTACCCTTGTTTTTACCACGCTTATAACTCTTGAATGAGAGTATTGCCGTTCTACTACTTTTTTCAATACTGCCACCTTCATTATGTATTTGAGCATATGGCAAACCATAACTACCCACTACTACTCTTGTCCAATTTGCCCTACTGACTTTTATTGAACGTCTTAATTTACCTGTCTTTACTAAGATTGCCCTACCAGCATCTTTGTTTTTCTTTCGTGGCCTCCAACGCTGAAAACCTGAATCTGTAAAACCTTGTTTCCTAAATGCTTCTAAGGTAAAGTTTTTAATCTTGTTTCCTAGAACCGTTGGTAACGTGCTTTTCATCTTCTGCAAGCTTGCAAGTTTTTCTTTTAATCCCCATTTGCTCGCCATTTTTCACTTCTTTACACTTTTGGCAAATACTTGTAATACCTTTTAATTTATCGCACATTACGGTCTTATTGGCAAATTAAAGTTATTGTTTTTGTCGTCACGGTACTTGGTTGAAACCTCGTAATACGGATGATCTTTAGGATAAATCCGCTTCTTTTTTGCAGGGTTAAACCTAAATTCTTTCGGTACTTCTTTATCCGTAAACTCTAGTCCTGAAACATCGCTTTCCTTTGCGTTTTCTAGTTGAATCAACATACAACGGCAATTATACCCATTTGCAGGAGCGTAACTATTCCAGAATTTGTCATCTACTCTTCTGATAATACCATCCAACCTTCTATGCGAATCTCTTACCCTCGCATCTCCAACCGTTTGATACTTTAAGAAAGGTAACACTTTTTTATCACGTTCAAAACTATCCCACTGACTTGCGTTCTGGGCGTTTGAAATGCTTAGTTCATATTCAGTGTTAAGCCATGTTTTATTATACGTCAAGCCAATTGAATCAACTGCTTTAGCAAATTCCTTAAACGTTCTTTTGTCGCCAAATTCATCTACTATTTGCGCCTCTATGTCCTTAGTAAATTGCCACGTCTTAGCAGCTGCAAAATTCCAAGAGTTATCTTTTAACGCTTCCAACATCAAAGGGTCAGGTTTGCCAAATTCAATCGCAAACTCGACTCCTTTGTTTATGCCTTTTTCAAATAATGTGCCGTATGCTTTGTAAAGATTAATCGGTGGTTTTGAAGTCGTTATTAGCTTATAGAATATAGCTTGTACGACATCCTCAAAATCCTGATTAGAAAACAGCCCTTCAAATAACGTTTCACCTTCGCTTTGTTCACCCTCTACATTACAGATTGAACACGAATGCAATTGTGAGTACATGTTACTCACCTTGTCTTCTATACTAAGCTTTTTTGCGCCCGAACCTCCATTCGGTACTTGTGGGGCAAATTGCTTAAATGGTATACCAAACTTTTTAAGAATAAAATCTTCCTCGATAGTTCCGTACTTCAATAAATCAGTAGCTAATTTAGCTAGTTCCGCTGTTTCAAATTCATCTTGCTCATCAACTTTACAAATCGCACCTTTTGGAATATCAAAACCTAAGTTTTGAAGGAAAGGGATAAATTTAGTGTTAATGAATGCTTCTAAAAACCACTGGTCACGATAACCGTATTCATCGGCAACATTTTCATGTACATCGTCAGAGCCACGATTTTTACCCATGTCTGTAGTTCCTGTTTGCCCAACTACAAGCTTAGACAATTCAGAATTCATTCGATCTATGAACTTGTCATACACATTAAATGAATCTGATTTAGTAGCTTCTACGAATTGAATTACATCGTCAACAGAAATAACTGCACTGGCATTTGACCCGATTGTATGAACGGCTTTCTTCATGTTCGAAAATGAAGTAGGGTCGTTTATATCTGTTTTCCCAATACGTAAAGGCATCCCAAACATTTCTGCAAATTCAGACCAGTTAGCAGTTACAAACTTTTTATAGATAACCAAAGGACTAGCCTTGCAAAGTAATCCCAAGTCTTTTTTATCCCCAACAAATAAACACCAATCCGAATAAGGTCTTTCGTTAAACGGCTTACCTTGATTGTAAGAGCTGTTTGGCATATCCTTTACTACTTGTCCCTCTGGGCTGACATATTCCCTCGGTACTAATTCGCATGACTGGAACGTGTCGTTTATTACGTCTCCATACTGGATAAGCGAATAACCATAAAATATAGAATCAAAAGCATACTCTAATGATTTGATAAACCACGGCTGTTTTATGATTGAATCAAGCCCCTCAATTTCTACGCCTTTTGTATCGTAAAAATTCCACTCCTTAGACAATACTTTATTTTTCCTCGACTGCATTAAAGCGGTCAAATGAGGGTCTAACGTAATGTCATTGTAGTTCCTGATTAACTCGGTTCTATTTGGGTTAGATACACTTTCAGCCTGATTGACAGCATCACGCCATACTGCAATGTTTTGGGTAATCCTATACAATTGCATCGGCATGGTTTGGTCAACCTTTGCCTGTGGTGCTTTTTTGCGTGTCACGTTTTCGACCTCAATATGTTGTTTTGCTTTTCGCATCTTAGAAATATTGTGGAAGTTTTGTATTGCTAGAATAAGATATTACTTGCCCTTGAACTGGTAATATTTCAGGCAAATCGGCTGTTATTTCAGAACGATTAACCATTTTACACCAATTTATTGCGTTATTGTAACGGTCAATTCTTAACTGCGGAATATTGCGAGGGTTTATATTTGAATGCAAATGATACAAACAAATATCAATTAGGTATGTTTTTACTTGTTGGTTTCGATTGTCTCCAAACGTCCATTTTGTTGCATCGTTTGGCAATGTCCCAACGGTAATAGTATCGTTTTCTATTAACGTCCAAAATGTTGTATTATCAGGCAAAATACCAGATGTCTCCCCTGTTTCATAAGCGGTTCTTTCGTAGAAGTTCCCATTATATTTTACTTGATTGGTTTCTTCATACAATAAACGCCCTTTATAATCACTTGGAGTTGTAACGTAGTAAACACCCTCAACTCCTAACAAAGTAAAGTAAGTAGCATTTGTTGGCAAAGTTCCTGCCACATAACCGCCAGTAGTTGCGTTCTTTTCATAAACACTACCTGAGTAAACAACTCGTGTACCGTTTGTATAAACAGTAGCTGCCGAATATGTAGAACCTGTTAAATCTATTCTATCATTCCAAGCGTATTCGTCAGTAATCGAAAACGTAAGTAACGGTTTAAAAATAACGTCACATTCGTAGCGATTCGACAAGTAAGATGTAAGTTCAGCTTGTGCGACAAGTTCCATCGTTCGCCTTGATTCGGTATCGACTTGAACCTGCCCAAGATTAACCTCTCTTATTTGCCCGTTATAGTCTTTGTCTCGTAGAAAGTAACTCATAACACAAAATTACAAAAGCTAGGATTGCACTTTTGTTTTGTGCCAATTATTTTATTATATGAAAATATGCGTTACTGTTATGCTTTTAAAAGTACCTACTTAACGGCTTTTCTTGTTCAATAGTTTCAAAAACAACTCCTTTTACTCCCTTGTCAAATATGGACATTTCTGTTTTAAAAGCAGACGTAATCAAATAATCTGTGGCATCCGAGGCATGAAAATATTTCTCATAAGTCACCCCAGTTTCAGAATCTTTTACTTTCTCTTTGTGTTTTGTTCCATCGCTTGCTTCTTTACCATACATAAAATCAGCAATCAATTTCGGGCATTTTTCGGAAACTATAATTTCTACACCTTGCTCGCAATGGTTAAAAATGGCATTAACAAAATCCCCTCTTAGCTTAACAGGAGGGTAACTACGTGGGACTCGGTTAACTGGTCGGTAATCTTTAAGCTCTTTTAAAATAATCGCAAATTCGTTGTAATCTTCCTCTTTGGTTCGCACTACTGCATTAACTGCAGTATAATTCTTTAACCCTTGCGGATCGCCATATACAAACAATCCTGCATTGTGTGTACGGTATCTAGTCTTAAATTCAGCACATACAGCTAGAGATGTGTTTCTTGGATATGGCAAACAGATTTCGTCAATACACCTGATTTGCTTTTCTACAATCTGAACCACAACACATGTCATGTAAGGATTCACGTTAAAATCTATACTGATGTGCAAAGGTAATTCTGTATTGTATTCTACGTTTTGAACGTGTCTGCTTCTTTGGAAATGTTTATAGAAATTACCACCTGTTTCTTTTGTTGTCCAAAGCCCTTTTGCGTAAACTGAATAAAGATATTCGTTTGTGTCTTTATATCCTTCAATTAAGGCTTTTACTTGACTACTTAGCCAACGATTATCATTGTAGGTTGAATGATGTACGGTTACATGCGAATCCACTATTTCGCCATCTTGTAATTCGACTTGTGTTTTTGTCCTAAAACTTAAACCTTCTCTATTTTTGAAAAAACGTTTCCAAAACCAATTGTCCTGATAATCCCCTTCGACTTGCGGATTGATTGTAAACCACTCCTGCAAGATTGTAGCGTAAGTTGCCCGAATTGTTAGTGTTATTGTAGCAAAATCTTCCTCTGTTGGCACTTCCTCTTCATACCAAACGCAAGTAGGGTCTTTGATAGATTTTAGGCTTAAAGCGTTATCGCCACCACGTGCAATAAACCTGTTGCCATTTATACAATCTATTGCTAGTGGTTGTTTTCTGAACTCAAATAGCGATTCTAAACCCATCGCTATGATGTTCTGCTTTATCGTCTCGTAACTTGATTCCCCTATCGTATTATAGGTTCTACGATAAAGAATGCACTTAAAATACTTATGGGTAAGACAATTGTAGATTAACTGCTTACTAACAAAATCGGACTTACTTGAACCACGTGAGCCGTAAAGAATTACATATCTATCCCTGCATTCTAGCAAGGGTAAAAATGCTTTGTTTATTTGTCGTTCCCATTTGCCCCACTCTATTAGCATTTATTAGATTTATCCTATGTTTTAAGCTAAAAACACGCAATTATAGACACTAATTATATTCTTAATCCAATAAAGTACGTCAACAATCCCCAAGATAAAAACACAAACCAACTTTGTTTTTGAATGTAATCAACAAACAAACGGCTTGACCTTGCTGAATCAGTTAGTTTGAACTGATAAAACACGTATAATATTGCCCAAATAAGCAAATAAGCTAATGGTACTAATTCTTTAATCGTTGTCATTTTCTTCTCCTTGTACTCGAACTCTAATAATTTGTTCTGTTTTACCTGAAAGTTCCGTTTCTGACCTTTCTACATACCCACGTTTTTTGCCTTTTGTTTTCAGATAAAAGATAGTTGCCGTATCAGAACCGTTTTTTATTGATTCTAATAGTTTAGATTCTGCAAAGTCAATAGCGTTTTCTGCGATGTCGTCAACTTCTGACTTAAAATCAGCATCTTCTTGGCAATATTGATAAAAAGTCTTTCTTGTTGTATTTGCTTTTTTACATGCGTGTGATACTATGCCAAGACTTCTACCTAGGCATTCTATCAATGTCTTTTTTAAAGTGTCACTTTTGGCACTTCTAACCTCTTGCAACTTAGTCATATATAGTTTTTACTAAAATGGAACTCCTGTCACTTTCTTGTCTTTGGCTGGTCTTAATCCACGTTTTTTTGGTGTTTTTGTTTCTCCTCTTTTAGCTGCAATTGCTTGCTTCCTGCTCATCCCTTTTGCATATGCTGCCATAATTTTAATTTTTAATAGCGTTCCAAAGTTTTTTACCTCTTACCGTTTTATCTATTGTTTTATAGACTTCTACGATATTTTGGTGGTAAAGATAATAAAAATCGTACAATTCAGTATTTTCTTCTATTGAGAACTCTTCTATACATCCAGAACTTATCAGATTTGCGCTTCCTTTTATTACAACTTTATTCCCATGTTCTGTTTCTATTAGGCATACTTTTGTATGTGAGTCTGCAACTGCCAGTTGAAAACGATCTTCTATGTCTAAATGGTCGTAAGTATATTGAACAATAGTATGGCGTTTGTGAGAAAAATGAAATCCTGAAACTATTAAATCTAGGTTTTGTATATAGCCAGTTTCCATTAATTCGAGCAAGCTATCTACACTTTCGTAACCCATTGATAGTGTTGAAAGTGTCATTTTCTTTGCTATTATGCCATTTTCTACAAGAAAACACTCTACAAAGTCTCCAAATATAAACGAGCCATTTACAATGACGTGAGCGCACATGCCTTTTGTTGGCTTTAAATCTTGCGCTAGTTTTTTTGCGTTGTCGTACTTTAGTAAATGAGCTGCCCTTTCTTTTGATCTTGGCGGCTTTATGTATCTTGTTTCAAATACCTCTTCAATTTCAAATTCTAATTCTAGGTTAAAATCTTCAATATTATCAATTTCAAAATCTTCCATAATTTATTATAAACGTGGTAGTTTCCAGCATGTTTGCCCTGTTTCGGTTATCAAAAAAGGGAACTCTTTTGAATCGTATTTGCGAACATTTACTCCCTTCGCTTTTGCCATTTTGGAAAGGTTGGAAAAGCACTCAGGCTTTTCCTCTTCCTTTGTCAGAATAATACAGTTAAGCATTATAATCGTATTCTAAGAAATTAAATGCCTGTTCTGCTAATTGATCTTCAGTCAATTCCTTTTCTACATAACCACCTTCTTTACAAAAAGAGGCGATATAGTCATCAAATCTAGTTTGTGTTCTGAAATATTTAGTTTCTAATTCAGAATTTTCTCTTCTAAAAATGGCGATAAGATTTTGAACTGTTAATGCGTTGCTTTCCATTTTATCTTCTACTATTTCGTAGAAATCAATTGTGAATGATCCATCTGCTTTGTCCTCATCTTCTAACTCTTGAAGTCTTTGTTTTACTTCAATTTCTGAAAGACCTGATTCGATTACGTTACCTGATTCTTTGTCTCTGATTGTGAAAGTTGTCATTGTCTTTTTATTTAAGAATAACCGCTTCGTTGCTGTTATCTGATACAAATATACGGTAATATTTGACACATGTTACAATCATTACGAAAATATTCACAAATATTACTTATTTATACAGAATCTAAATAAGCAAATATACAAATTATTAATTATTTTGTTGCTAGTGTTTTGGAACGGCTACTAAACAGAAAAGCCCAGACGCTCGCAACATCTAGGCTTTAGGAAAATTACCGTTGGTCTTCACTTTTCGGCAATATCTTCGATTGTTGCGAGCAATCACAATGCAAATATATCAAAACTATTTTACTTTACTACACTCTTCCCAAACTTTTAATAGGTCGTTCCATTTTAGCCAATGTTCAGACAATTCGTTATAAATTACTTTTTTGCATGGCAATATTACACCTACTTCATTAGCACCTACGCAAAAAACTTCTTCGTACCTATCGTTTTTATGCTTAAACTTTTTCCATAATAAGTTTTGGATGTCTGTATAATCAAAAGGTACTCTTTGCTGTTCTTCTACAATAGAATATAAAGTATATTTCCAATCCCATTCTAATTCTCCATTTATAGTTTTTACCACAAAAGTAGTAGATGTTCCAAAATCAAAATCTACCTGAATTTTCTTTCCATCTTCATAAGCTTGCATTACTGCTATTTTTTCCGCTGTCGTTTTCATAACTTTTCTTTTAATTCCTTTGCCTTAATTTCTTCAATTGCCCTTTGCATGTAAAGTATGTCGTCCATTTTCTCCTCTATCGAATGCTGTAACCAGTCAATTAAAGGGAGTTCGTTCTTGTCTAAAGTAGTTCCGTATTTCTTTATTCCAAGTTCCGACCGCTGGATAAATCTGTTTACTACTATTTCTACAATTCTGTCTTGCATGATTCGTTTATTTTGCGTTCTACCTTCATTCCAATGACATAAGCTAGTGTTTCATTTACTTTTATGTCGTACATCAAGTAGCTTTTACTTTTCTTGCTTTGGTCTGGTTCTGGATAGTAAGCCGAACTTGCAAGCGGCTTTTTGTCGCATGTTAGGCTCATTTCTTTGAGTACTGCATCCATAAATTCCTCGTGTTCTATGGGTATTGTGATTTGTCGTATCATTTTTATTAAATTATTGTTTCTTCCCTTATTCTAGTAAATCACTCCTTAATCGTTGTTTCTCAATTGTTTAACCCTTGCATCCGCATTACGATAAGCTAAGGCATAATCTTTTCTTTTTTCGATTAGTTCACCATGTCTTTTGATTCCCTTGTCTACGTTTTGATGTTTCATTTGTACACTCTCACCGATGGTTTTAAGTGTCTCTAGTGTATGCTTTCGACAAAGGACAAAGTAAGCAAAGCGAGCGTAAGAGTGTGTTATCTGTCTGCCAAATATTACAAAGTCGTTTTCTTCAATTTGAAACGACTCGCAAACTATTGTTTTTATTTCTTGTAGTGTCATAATTAAAATGGGCATTCTTCGTTATCGGTTAGTATTATTTCGTTTCTGTTTAGTACTGCTAAATCAAGTACATTGATAGGCTTTTCTGGTAGTTCATCATATTTAGCCATCTGAACTACTTCTTGATGAATTGTTTTAGTTTGTTCTTTTGAATTTCTATCAATTGCAATCTGTAACCAATCTTCACCATCTACAATAAAACGCTTTGATCTGTTACTCATCTCAAATTGTAATAGCCCAGGGATTCCTACTATTGACTGTCTTTTTATTTTGATAAATCTTAATTCGCAAATTGGATTTTCTGGCTCTGATTCTCTTAATGGTCTGTGATAGACAAATATGTTATCCATCTTATTATTCCACATTGCACCACCTGCGAAATTACCTACGTGTGGCATGTTATAATTGCCATCTGGCAGTTTCTTTAATGCTTCTGAATTAGGATGCAACACAATGATAAAATGAATATTATTATCCCTTGTAAATTGCCCAAATTCAGCTAATGTAATTTCAAGATACTGGTCTATTTTTCCACCAACAATTGCATAATTATTACTCATTTGATTAAATGGATCAACAACACAAAACGAAACGTCACGCTTAATTATTAATTCTAAGAACCTTTCCTTTATATATTGCGGAGTTGGTGAAATTGTTTTTGGATAAACAAAAAAGAAGTGAGCCGAAACAAAATCATAAACAGCATCATAATATTCAGTAGATGGTTTATTTGGATTTTTTGGAGTACAATCACAACCGCAATACATTTCGACTAATGTATGATAAAACTCTTCTGCTGGAAAATCTTCTGGCACAAAAAGCGCAATCTTTACGTTTTCAACTACAACTTTTAATAATAACATGTATTTTAAAATAGTGCTTTTGCCATAATTACCGATACCGCTTTCTGCTGTTATTTCACCTCGCTTCCATTTGAAGTGATAATCAACTCTACCCATGTATGTAGAAGTTGCCGATTTATGTCCATAATGGAAAATATTAAGTGCATCTTTTTTTACATCCTCACCAAAAAATACATCCTTTGGTTTTACTTCTAAATCATAAATTGATTCGTCAATTTCAACCTCTTTCATCGTTCCTCTACTAACCAAAATAGAATCAGAGAAAAAAGCGGTGTTGTAACTTGCGGAATTGCACCTGTAGGCTGACGCAACCGTTTGTTCACACTCTTTTGTAGTAAAATCATTAGAACCGTTTAAAAACGAAAAAACTATATTGCTTGAACATTCACTTTCGGCAAGACCAAACCGACAACATGCAGAAGCAAGTTTAAATACAAACATGTTTCTCGAACCAGTTCTGAAAGCATCCCCACGACCTGTAAGCCATTTTAGTATTTTCTCGAAAGTGTCATTGTTTGTTGGTTGTCTCTTTTGCTCTTTGTATGTTTCGACAATCTTGTATTTTGCAAAAGGCTCACATGTTTCTTTTATAAAAATATCTTCGTCAAATGACTCGTAACAAACACGACTAACATTAATACCTGATCGGTCAATTTCAGGTATTAAGTCTCGTAATGCTTCAAAATGTTCTCGATGTTTTTTACCATCTGCAATACGAACTAATGCTTTTACTCCATTACCACTCGGACTTACCCATGTAGACAACACATATTTTAATTCAAATAGCTTTGTCTTATATTCATAAATATTATCTACATCGTCAAAATCTAAAACCATAAATCCTGAATGTTCTATTATTTCAGCGTCCTTTCTACCTTTTGGAAACACACCCGAAAAACACACGCTTGGTAAATCCTTTTTCAGTTTTTGCGTTTCGTCTTTTGTTTTTGCGTTCCTAATAGCAACTACCTTTTGCTTACTTTTCCCATTTTTTATCCTATCTAGTGCCTGTTTAATTGTGATATAATTAGGCTCTAATTCTAGTATGTTTTTAAATATTGTTATTTTATTTTCAAGCATTGTAGTAGTCTTTTGGAGTTACTCCTGCATTTCTGCAAGCAAATAAGTAAGTTTCTTCGTTTGCGTAATGGTCTGGATTTGGTTCTTTTCCTTTTGTAGAGTTTACTAATTTTAATGTTTTTGTTTTAGCATCTTCTAAATAACTAGCAAAATGCTTTTTACAAAATAAAGTTTCAGGCTTAAAGTGTGTAGACATTTTTTCGTCATTCCCCCATTGCTTCCATTTGTGTTCAATGACTATCTTAAAATCTTCAATAGTAAAATTTTCTTTTATTCTTGAATCAATATCTTTTTTCCTTGAATCAAGCAATTGTAAATCTTTTCCTGAAATATTATTAAAAGCAATCATCACATCACTTGCAAGTGATGTATTGTTTGATTGTTTATTATGTTTAAGGTTCTTTGTTACTGGTTTATCTATACTATTATTGCTTTCCCATGTGCTTTCCCCTGTGCTTTCGACATGCTTTAGAATTGCATTACCCAATGCTTTACCGTTTTTTGTAATTCCATTTGATAGGCTTATTATATTACTAGAATATTGATTTGTTGATTTTTGAACCAAAATAAAGAAACCCCAATTACATAAATCATAGAAATATTTAATGTATGTTTCATGTTTTTTGATACCAATTGCATCCATAGCCATTTGTGTAGGAAATCCAAATTTAGACTTCCATCCCAAACGGTTACAATGCTCAATTGCAAAGAAATATATTGCAGAATGATTTGGATTAATTTTTTCAGGATTTTCAAAACAAAAATCCCACCAATTACGACTTAATTCATATCCATTCATTAGTTCAAATACTTAATACGATTCTCAATTGCAAGTTTCAAAGAACCTTTTACTTGGCATTTATCAAGTACCCATAAAAGATATTTTTTATCGTCAACCTCTTTTATTGGCGTATCCTTAAACTTACCAAATGGCATCCGCTCAATCGGATTGTTTTGAGGCAAGAACTTGATGTAAGTACCACATTTGGCACAAACCGCTTTTATGTGTTGCCCTGATTTTTCTGTTATGTATTCCTTAGAATAACAGGCTTTGCATTGTATTTCTTCCATTGTATTAAAATAAAAAACCCCGAAAAACACCGCTGGAAGACGATGTAAATCGAGGTTTATTTGTCGTTAAGACAAGTTCTTGCAGTTCGCTTCCAGACGAAAAGGCTTTGCTATTGCATTGCGTTACAAATATACAAAATTAACCGATATATAAACTATACCTAGCTACTTTTTTCTTGTTGTTGCCAACCTGAACCATTTCAGAAATTACGTTGTTCCCGTTCGCTCTAATGTCGCTTATCCTTGCAGCCAAACGCAGACTACCAAACAACGATAAAGCTTCCAATGATGTTAATGTACGCCCTAAACTCAAATGCTCTAGGATGCGCTTATTTTGTGATTCAGTTGTCATGATTTTAAATCTTTATGTCGTAAACCTTTTACCCAACTTGCATAATTAATATGAGGTAGTTTACTTTCCAAAACAGTCCAGTACCAATTGGTAAATATGCCTTTAGTTACGTTTTGCTCCAAGTCTAAACGTACATCGCTAAAGTTGATAAACATGTCTCCGATCTCAATTACTTCGCCTTTGCCACCTATCCAGTAGCTATCGTCATATTCGATTTCATGTTTATCACAGAACATTTGCATGTACCTGTCAATGTAAAAATCTAGTCCTTTTTGGTTGTCGCTAATACAGTTCATGCCTTGTCGTTTTCTTTAGTTGGCTTCATACTATTCTTGCAATCTTTTGCACAAAATCCGCCATTTGGGAGACTTTCACCTAGCTTTTTAGTCAACCTTTCAAGCTCAGATAAAACAACGCCTATCGCTTCTACAAGTACCGATTCTTTGAGTAGTTCAGAGTCTTCTCCAAGTCGCCAGTTCTGATGTACTCGCATGACTTCAATTGCCTTTTCTAAGTTCATCGGATCTTTTGCATCAAGATCAAAAAGTAAACCACCATGACTAATCATTAGTTTTTCATTGCTCATAAAATACAAGTTTGAATGATGGTGAATAATACTGCTGTAATTGCTAGTGTAAGTACTAGAACTTTGTCCCCATGCGAGGGGTCTGTTTCAGGCTGTAAGTAGCCGTTTCTGAATTTAATCGTTTCCATTTTTTCTAGGTTTAAAACCATGTTCTTTTAAATGACATTCTATACAAATCTTAACTATGTTACTTTCTACTAATCTAAGTTCAGGATGTGAGCCTTTAGTTCTAACATGATGATAATTAGTAGGATTGAATACAGTTATTTCAGTTCCGCAATATTCGCACGATGGCGGTCGTTCTTGAAATAACTTTTGAAATAATAGTAGTTCCTGTTTCGCCAGTTCTTTGCCTTTTTCAGAACGGTAGTTGATTTTGGTTTTCGTCTTCTTAAAACTCTTATCTTTCGATCTAAGTTGTCCATCGCATCCTTCCACTCTATCTTCTCTTGCTCTGTTACATATTCCATCTTCTTTCTTTTTAATCGTAAATCCTTTGCTTATTGCGAGATTCTCGACATTTCTCGCATTTTTAGTAATTATTCCTTTTGATTTTGCGCTCTTTTCGTGTCTTTCCTTTGCTCCAATCGGACATAAGCCTTTAGCGTTCAAACTTGACATTGTATTGTGGCAAATACAGTAACCGTATCGCTTTGCTAAGCCCATTTTATATCCCAATTATTGCCTTTTTGCTTTTCAAGTTCAGTCCACGCTTCTAGCCTACTTATTCCAGTTTTGCTAAACTTAAACTTTTCGCCTGTCTTCCGATCTGTCACATCAAAATCAAACGGCTTGCGACCATCATTTCTTTCTCCAGCTACTATCTTCATATTTTGGTTAATAATTTTGCTTTTATTTTACGTTCAATTTCTTTTGCTTCTACCTTCTCAAAAAGTGGTGTCTTTGCAAATCCGACTACATTTGCCCATTCAAGATACTCATTTCCAAGTTTGTCTTTACTTGCAATTACTACAATTTCGGAGGTAAATACGGTTTTGTATTTGCCGATGAGTGACTTGTCATTTTCTGACAACTTTCTTGTTTCTTGCTTTGCCATTATTGAACCATTTCACCTAAAACTTTTATTTGTGGCTCTTTTAATCCAATTGGATTGCGTGGTAGCCAGTAACATCCATCGTGCCATTGTGCGTAACCTTTCACACCATTGTATTCAGTTGCAAACCACAGCCCTTCTTTGCTTTGTTCTTTTGCAACAGAATCCATAAAAACAAGCTGTGCAGATTGATTCAAAGACTTAACCATGTTTTGAGCCAATTCCCAATAAGTGACTTGTGTTTCAGGACTTTCTTTTTTTATAGAAGCTTTTAATCTTTTGTCAACTACTTTTCTAAGTTCCATGTTTGCCTTTGCAAATTCAGGATCACGAAAATCGGAGTTTACTTTCAGTTCGTTTAAAATGTCTTCTGTCAATAAAAGTATTGCTCTTAATATTGCAAGACAATCAAAAGCATCCCTTTTTACAGGGACAGCTTGCTCTTTAGTTTCTATTTGTGCGCTCATTTTATACTATTTCTACGTCTATATTGTGTATTGCTTTCATTAACTTTTGTTTTATGACAAACATATTATACGCTTGTCCTTTCTTTGCGCCTTTTACATCAATGTGTCGTATGGTTGAATCTGAATAAAACACTTTGAAATCAAGGATGTACTTGCAAATTAAAATACCATTTACATTTAACTTGAAAGTTAATTGCCGTTCCCATTTTTCAATTACTTTAGCTTTAATTCCTAAATCTAATCTTTGAGCGTAATTAGCTTCCTTTGTTGAATGGTACATTACTCCATTATATTCTTTTTGAATAGCGTTGTACTTGTTTTTAGGGTTCTTTTTGATTAGCTTTTGAACTGAACTACCACCGCTTTCTATTGCTGTTTTAAGCCGTTCTTTCTGAATCTTAACTTTATTCACCATTTTTTAATGAGTTAAAAAGTTCATTTACTCTAATATCTGTAAGCTCGACACATTTAGAAATGCTTTGTATTTCTTCTGCACCTGTCACAATTTCAACCCCTCGGTTAAACCACCATATTACGCTCTTGTAACATGATTCTTCTTTGTCGGTGGTTATTTCAATCCTGCAATTTTTCTTTTCGGTTATCCAGACAGGAAGAGAAAAATCATATTTTGCTACAGTAAATACCCAAGGGCTGCTTATTTGTGGAGTTTTTTCGCAAAAGTCCCATTTAATTTTTGAAGTCCCATTCATACGCTTTTTCTTTAAACCTGATTAACAACTTTTTTAGTTTCTGAGCTGAATACCATTTTCGGCTCTGATATTTTGTTGGTGGTTTATTTGCCATTTTTCTTTTCTAAAAGTTTGCCCAAATCCATTAGTAGTAAATGCTTTTGCTCCAGTTCGCATTTCAAAGTTCTATTCTGAAAGTACAAATAAATAGAACCAAAAAAGCAAACTAAAAAAATAAGCGTTAAAACTAGATCCGCTATGCTTAATGCAACTGGTCTGTTTTCTTCAAAAAAAGCTTCGTTACCTTCAAAGTCGCTTTCGCCTGTCATGTTATAATGCTTTTTCATCTTGTAAGGTTTTAGGTTTTCTTGGGTGAACTTCTACTTTTGATTTGCGACCACAAAATAAATCCATATCAAAATCTTCTCTAATACCCGTTATAGGGCAATTATTTGATTTTCTATTGTACTCTCCGCTTCTAATAGTTTGAGCGTATTCTCGCTGTGGTATTTGTCTTGTTGTCATTGTTTTAAATTTTTATTGTCTTAATCCGTTTTGCATTTCTGATTTGTAAAGTGACATTGTACTTCTTAGCGCATCTATCGAATGTACGAGTCCAGAGTTAAGCCTTTCAGCATATTCCAAAGTAGCGATTTCGTGACTACAATAAGACTTTAATAGTTTCATTGCCTTTTGTGGTGCTAACTTGTCTAAGTCTTTTGTAATAAATATTTCAACTTCCTTTTCTCCAAGTAGCTTTTTTGCACTTGCAGTAGTTTCTGCACTTAATCCCATCAATTGAGTTAATGAAAGGCATTTATTTTGCACGTCCTCAATTATTGCACCTACTACATCAATATCTAGGCATGTTCTAATTGCGTTCAATGAAGCTGTTATTTCTGCCTGTGTTTTCATTTAGGAAAAGTATAGGTAATTGAATATTTTACGTACGACTTTATGCTTACTTTTGGAATGACTTCCCCACTTATAACAATTTCGTCTTTTGATTTAAAAGCTAAGTTTAGGTGTTCTTTTCGTTCCTCCAGTCGTTCTTTTAGCTTCTTATAAGCATCATCTTCTTCATAGTTTAACAAAGCATGCCCAGTTTTTACTATAGTTTTTACGGAATTTATTTCATGCCTATTGTGTGCCTGAAATATGGCTTTACTATTTAGTTTTTCTCTTGCAATTTTTACAGTTGACTCGACAAATTTCAACTTGCAATCAAGTTCAATCGCATCCTGAAAGCCTTCGTCAACTTGCTTTGTTAAATCGCTTGCTATCTTTTCGATATTTGATTTGGTAAGCTCTAAGCCTACCAAATCAATTGATGTGTTATTCATTAAAACGCTAAGTCGTCAGCTGGATGTGGTTCTTGCGAAACATTTTTCATCGCAAAGTATTCAACCGAACTTTTGATTTTATCCTTTAAAAAATCAGGCAAAGACTCAAAAAGTTGTTCGTTGAAATCATCGTAGCAAAGCAAAGAAGTTTCGTTTATTTGTTCAGGGCAAACCATGCCTTTCATCAAAGGTGAAATACTCCCAATTTCGGCAAATGTCTTGCCTGATTTTTCGCTTACCTTGTGAACTACGTTTATCATGCAAGGTACTTTTAGTAGTCTTGTAACATCAAAAGACTTGCTTTCATCTTCTGTAAACTTTTTACCTCTCCATGTTTCTAAGTGTAATCTTAGTGTTGATTTCTCGTGCATTGAAAGTGTGTATTCCTTCGACAAGAAATAAGGTTGTTCTCCTTTTTCTTCTTTAAAAACTTTCGTTTCTGTTGGGAACTCAAAACCAAACCTTACTTTATGTAAAGTCTTTTCTTTGCCTTGAATGTTTTCGGTAACTGTACCGATTTGAATCATTTGCACACAACGTGCAACGTACATTCCTGCTTCCATTGGTGCAAAATCGCCACCGCCTGTGTTTGTTGCTACTATACTAGCCATATAATTGATTGTTTAAATTGGTTACTGTTTATGGTTGATACTAATTTGATTGCCACTTTTTTAATTTCACTAATGCCGTTGATAGTTCAATCGGCATCCCTATCATACACAATAGGTTGTTCTTTTCTATTGTAGTCTTTAGCCTTTCAATAAAAAAAGGAGTACTACCTGAAACCTTTGCCGATACTAAGCACATTTGCTGCGTTGTACTTAGGTTTGAAAATTGTTGAGTTGTCATGGTTATTTCTTTTTTTTGCGTTTAAGAGTTTCCGTAATTGCTAACTCAACAGTTTCTTGCTGTGTTACTTTTACGCCTTTTTCTTCCTTATATAGAGTCTTTAGTTCGTTAAGTGACCCTATGAAATCCACTCCAATATTTACTTTTCGCTGTGACATGTTTTGCGTTTATTGTTTGACAAAGGTAAACTAAAAAAACTTAAAAACAACCCAAAAAAAAGTTTTTTTATTAAAATCTTTGTTATACATTTGCATCAGTTAATCAGGAACGCAAATGACAACGATAATAACACCAATACAAATAACAGGCGAACTTTCACCACAATATATGATGGTTGATGTTTGCACCACAATTGACACAATGGAAGAAATAAATCTTGTCTCGGTTAAGAATCATTTCTCTAAATTAGAGATACTCCAAAAAATAGATAGTGTATCAAAACAAAGAATTTTACACAATTTATATCTATAATAATGGCTACTTTAATAGATTGCAGGAAACACAATTATGAGAACTTCTACACGTACACCGTCTCTAAGGACATTGATACAGATGATGAAGAAAATTCGTTTCAGGTTGATATTGACGTTCGAGTAAACGAATGGTGTTCGCCAGAAACAAGATGGGAACCTCAAGATTCAGGTTTTGATATTGATTACGATAGCTTTGAGATTGAATTTAGCAACCATTCAGAATCAGAAATTAAAATGATAAACGATTGGATTGAACTGCACAAAGAAAAAGGCACTTTTGAAGATGCTTTTGGTACTTCATATTTTGAAATTGAATAACGAGACACGTATTGGCGTTTATTGCCTATCAAAAATGAATTTTAACCACAAAATAGACTGAATTATGAGTACAGAATCAAACCGTATGAAAGGCAATAACGCTAATAATGTGTTATGCACACGTGCTTTTTTGTCCACTAGTAACCAATTTAAATAATAAGAATATGTCACAAAAAACAGTATTACAAGAATTAGTTGAGAATATTGATACTATCGTAAAAGTATTGCCAGATGAAGCAATTGGAGCTAAAAATCAAGCAATTATAATAAAGTCAAAAGCTGAAAGTTTTTTAGAAAAAGAGAAACAACAGATAATTGATGCCTATAAAAAAGGTTATGAACAACGAGTAGTTGACCAGCTTCAAGGAGCATTAAATGGCAACCCAGTTGGATCTCATTATAAGGAAGAAAAATTGGGTGAACTTGCTAATGCGTACGCCTCTAAGCATTGTGCATAACGAAGAAGTGTTCATGAAACGGCTTCTGAATGCAGTATCGAAAGTAGTACCGTATCTGCCGTTTTTTGAACACAATGTTAGTTTCTAGTCTTTTTTTTGTCAACCGTAAAATTTGAAAATATGTATACATTAAACAATTTAGTATTATTAGATAAGACACTAACACTGGTCGAGTCAGTTACAAAAACAGGAATAAATTTTACTACATTTAATGGGGAGTCATACCATGAGACTTCATTTGAAGACATAGAGCCGATTGTATTAAATAATTACTTTAAGGGTCGATTTGGATTTATTTCGGAAGATTTCGAGATGTGGTATTTTGACAAAAATAATGACATATATTTTATTGGAAATGAATTTTGGTTTCTAGGTACATGTTTAAGATTGATTGAATTTGTACACCAGTTACAGAACTTATATTTTGCTCTTTTTGGCGAAGAACTCGTCTTACAAGATTGAAACTAACGCTAAGAATAGACGCACACTTTAGTTGCGTTCTATACAGTGTTATATGCTGTTTTTATTGTCGCTCGAAAATTATTTTCACTTTCTTTTTGAAATAGTTTGCAGAATCAAAATAAAGTGTTACCTTTACATCAGATAAAACGAACAGCGATATGACAACTTCAACAGTACAAATCATCAACACTCCTGATCAAACAGAATATACTTTCAACGTACTTTCTACTAAAACATTTTCTCCTATTGATTCTTATTCAGCATTTGTACAAAAAGAATCAGATAACAACTTTGATGTTGTTTTTGTAACTGATGGCGAATCTCCAAAATACAAATCATTTTCTGACGAAACTGCTGCAAATCTTTACGCAATGAAATTGTTGATGAAATATAAAAAATCATACAATGCTTAAAAAATCAGGTGGCACCCGAAAAGGTTCGGGTGCTAAACCTAAATACAACGAACCTACCACTACTATTGCTTTTCGTGTGCCAGTGTCAAAAGTCGATGAACTGAAAGACATGGTGAATAGTAAGCTATCGGAGTGGTCTGTTTTAAAATAGCTTATAACGAGCGTGGCTATACGCATGGTTTTGTTTTTCACAAAACTTGCGTATAGGTAGTGTTATGCGATTGCCTTTATTTTCAGTCAGTTAGAAATATTTTAAAAATAATCTTGATTAATTAGCAACTTATTCAAGATTAATGCGTAATATTGTATATCGAAAGCAACGAAGCTAAGATTAACTGAAAAACAAATGGCAACTTTATTAAACATCCAAAGCGAACTAAACACTATCTACAATTCAATTTCTTCAAAATGTGGCATTTCAAATGAAGAAGTAAAAGAGTGTGTAACTATTAGAGAAGCTAAAATTGCTGATGTTATAGTTTATTCTGTTGAATGGTTTGATTTGTTTAATTTCCACAAAATGAACTACACAACTAAATATATAATCTACCATCCAGAAAAAGCAGTTGTTTGTGAGAAAAGCCAAATCAAACAATTCAATGATCTTGTATTTTCATTCCCAATAAACTAATGGCAAACGGACACGGAGGAAAGCGAGAAGGGGCAAAACGCCCCAAACTCCCTTTTAAAACTAAAGAGATCAGATGGCGAATAAAAGCCGATGACTACCACTTTTATGCAAAAAATGGCGAAACGTATGATGAGTTCTTTGCTAGGGTTGAAATTGCAGCATACGAAGCGATTAGAAATGAACAACGTAGGGATTTACAAGGTATCGCATAACGCTAGGTATAGAAGCCGTTCCTTCAATGGCTTCTATACAGTGTTAGGTGAACGACTTTTTTTTCAACTGTATAAATTTGTTAAAACATGATAAATAAATATTTATTAGAAAATTATCCAAAAAACAGCAAATCTTGGCATTTTGTTGTAATTGCGTTTTTAAATCAATATCACCGTTCAATTTCTGACAGTTTATTACATGAAGTCGGGAAGAAAGATTTAGAGGCTTTTCACCGCTTATTTGGTGCAAGACTTTGTGGTGGTGCAACAAAGTCAGCTTTAGAATGGATAAGGCTTGTTGATAAAGAATTAGATTCTTTATTATCGGATAAGTTATCAATTGAAATTTTATTTAGTCATTTTGAGGTAAACGATATAAACAAAGCGTCTGAGAATTTTTACGACCTAGTTTATGGAGAGGGCGAAACGCAACGGATCAAAGATATGATTTCTAGTAGTTTTAGGAATTAGCCAGCAAATGCGTCAGCCTTTCTAAGTTTTCACCTAACGTTTCGCAGCTATACGAAGGGCGGGATTTTGAAACACTAAATTTAATATGATGCAGAAAACTTTATTTGAAAACGAAAATATGATTGAACCACTAAAACCCGCCTTTTGTATAGCTGCTGTTAGCCGCAGTACTTTCTATCAGGGTGATTGCCTTGTGGAAATGGACAAGATTGCTGATAAGTCAGTGGATATGATTTTGTGCGATTTGCCTTATAATACAACGGAAGCCGTTTGGGATTTAATTATTCCATTTGAGCCACTTTGGAAACAATACGAAAGAATTATAAAAGATAACGGAAGTATTGTTTTATCGGCACAGCAGCCTTTTACAAGTGCAGTTGTAATGAGTAACACAAAACTATTTAAACATACTTTTATTTGGGAGAAAGATAAGTGTGCAAACTTCTTAGCTGGCAGTTATCAGCCATTGAAAATACACGAAGAAATTTTGGTTTTTTCAAAAGGTGGATTTACTCACAATGCAAGAATAAAAGCAACATATAATTCACAAAAGACCGATAGGAAGCCAAGACAGCCACAAAGAGAAGTTGAAAGAACGCAAACGATGAAAGACTTGCTACCAAGACCGAACCCAACTAAAATAAAATCACACGAAGATTTTGAAGCTGATAAAAACTTGGCTAAAAGTGTAATTTATTTTCCTGTGGATTTAAAAGACAAAGTACATCCAACGCAAAAACCTGTGGCATTAATGGAATATTTAATAAAAACATACACCAACGAAGGCGATACGGTTTTAGATAATTGTATGGGTTCAGGAACAACAGGTGTCGCTTGCAAAAAAACAGGTCGGCACTTTATCGGAATAGAGAAAGATGAAAAGTATTTTGAAATTGCCGTTAGCAGGGTGTCTGCGTATTGCGGCTAACGCTAAAGCTATACGTCAGGTTTTGTTTTTCACAAAACTTGCGTGTAGGTGGTGTTAGCAGTAGTACGGTAATTAATCACAAATGCTCATTCGGAGAACTGAACCTTTTTCTTTTCTTTTTTGAGCGGTTGGGAAATATTAAAATAAAATTATGACAATAGATTTAAGATACGGGGATACAATAGAACAAATGAAATTGATACCTGATAAAAGTATTGATGCAATTATTGCGGATTTGCCGTATGGTACAACTCAAAACAAATGGGATAGTTTATTGCCATTAGATAAGATTTGGGAGCAATATAAGAGAATTTTAAAATCTAATGGAGTTGTTGTGCTTTTTGCTTCACAACCTTTTACAAGTGTGCTTGGTTGTTCAAATTTGAAATGGTTGAAATATTCCCTTGTATATGAAAAAAGCCATTCAACAGGGCATTTAAACGCTAATAAAATGCCAATGAGAAAACACGAAGATATTTTAATATTTTATGATAAGCAACCGACTTATAACCCACAAAAAACTATTAAAATAGCCAAAAATATAAGACCTAATAAAAAAGTAGCAACCGCAACAACTTGTTATGGCTTATTTGACCCTAATGCAGAAAGAACTGATAATATTGATGTTGCTTTTCCACAAAGCATTATAAAAGCAAATAATAGCACAACAGGTGGTAATAGGGGATTGCATCCAACCCAAAAACCATTAGAGCTTTTAGAAAACTTGACAAAAACATATACCAACGAAAATGATACAATACTTGACAATACTTTTGGAAGTTGTACCACAGGAATTGCTTGTATAAACACCAATAGAAACTTTATCGGAATTGAGAATAATATGGATTATTTTAATATTTCTTTAAAGAGGGTGGAAGAAAAAAGAAAAGAAAAAGAATTTACAGTAGTAACTTCATTCGGAGATGGAATGTAGTATTACTGCTAACGCTAAAGCTATACGCATGGCTGAGGAACGAAGCTTGCGTATAGCTAGTGTTATGCGATTGCCTTTATTATCAGTTAGTTAGAAATATTTTGAAAATAATTGTAAAATATTATTGATTATTGTTTGCAGTATTCAAAATAAGTCGTACCTTTACATCAGATAAAACGACAAAGACATGAAAAACGCTATAAAACTTAGAGACGAATGGAGAGCATTAAATGTTCAAATTAATTCTCAATTAAAAAGAGCTGGCAAACCTTTAAATGAACTTCCAGATTCAGAGTGGAAAGAATGGATTTTAGAGTTGATAAAATATAGAGATTCTATCACTGTTCAAATAGCATAATGGCTACGAAAAAAGAAACTAGAGGAGGAAAGCGAGAGGGGGCAAAACGCCCCACTCTTTACGCTTTCAAAACAAAAACTATTTCAATTCGAGTTACTGGTCAAGATTTTGAAAAGTTCTCCACAAACGAAGAATATGAGGCGTTTTTTGCTAGACTCAAAACAGCGATGCAAAAGAAGTACCAAGAACTTTTACAAGGTATCGCATAACGCTAAATATTCACGCTTTTGTGGGCTTAGATCGGGGCGACCTATCCACCGAAAACGGCTGATGTAAGGCAAGCGAACCGCAAAATGAAGCCATAACGCCCACAAATGCGAGAATATAGTGTTAGCGGAATACCCTTCTTTTAATCATAAAAAACAATACAACAATGAAACGTAAAGACGAAATAGAAAGTAAAATAAGCCAACTTCAAGATGAAGTTAAATATTGGAAAAAACAGCAGTCAGAATATAAATGGTCTGATTATGAACGTGAAAATGGTTCTACTGCATATGGTAACTTGCAAGAAAAAGAAACAGTAGCTAACCAAAAGATTGAAATGCTTCGATGGGTTTTGTCTTAGGGCTTCCGCTAACGCTAAAGCTATACGCATGGCTGAGGAACGAAGCTTGCGTATAGGTAGTGTTATGCGATTGCCTTTCTTTCAGTCAGTTAGAAATATTTTGAAAATAATCTTGAATAATTAGCAACTAATTCAAGATGATTGCGTATATTTGTATAACAAAACGACAAAGATATGTACTTTCTTAGATTCACAACAAACGCCAAAAGAGACCTTAAAAGAGGATATAGCAATCATTTTAATGATAATGGCAAAAGAGAAAAACTATGTGGTTTGTGTGGCTTTCAATTAGAGGCAGAAACATTAGAAGAAGCAATTGAAGAGGTAAAAGAAAATTTTGCAAATCAATCAAACAACACTGTTTACAATATAGATTCATTTGGAACGGATTGGGCTATATTTTTAGGTTCTTACAGAGATAGCGTTCCAGACGGACATGTTTTTATTCCTAAAACAATAGAATACCAAGCAAAATAATGGCAAACGGACACGGAGGAAAGCGAGAAGGGGCAAAACGCCCCAAACTCCCTTTTAAGACAAAGGAAATTAGATGGCGCATAAAAGCCGATGATTACAAATTTTATGCAAAAAATGGCGAAACGTATGATGAGTTCTTTGCTAGGGTTGAAATTGCAGCATACGAAGCAATTAGAAATGAACAACGCAAGGATTTATAAGGTATCGCATAACGCTAAGTATTTAAGAAAATAGGGGCTTTCCGAAGCCGTAATTATCCACCGCTAAAATAGTAACTAAATGCAAGAAACTAACCCAATAGAAGACCGCCCCGATTTTATAAAATACAGTGTTAGCGGTAGTACTTTATACCATGCTGATTGCTTTGATGTATTTCCTTTGATACCTGACAAGTCAGTTCAATTAATTCTGGCTGATTTGCCATATGGAACAACGGCTTGTAAATGGGATACTATTTTGCCTTTTGATAAACTTTGGAAGGAATACGAAAGAATAATTACAGATAACGGAGCAATAGTTTTGACCGCTTCACAACCATTTACAAGTGCATTGGTAATGAGCAATACTAAGCTGTTTAAATACGAGTTAATATTTGAAAAACCAAACCCATCAAATCCATTATTAGCAAAAAAAAGATGGCTAAATTTTCATGAAAACATATTAGTATTTTATAAAAAGCCACCAACATATAACCCACAAAAAGTAATAAGATTAGAAAAAGACAAAAGGAATGAAAGTAGAAATAATAGAATTAGCACGCCAGATGTAATAGGTAATGCTAAAATAAAGGCTATTGATACCACAAGTAATACTAAACATAGTAGTAGTGTTTTAAAGTGCAATAGAGAACTTGGGTTGCATCCAACACAAAAGCCGATTCCTTTATTTAAAACATTGATTAGTGCATTTTCTAACGAAAATGACATGGTAATGGATAATACAATGGGTTCTGGCACAACTTGTTTAGCTGCAAAAGAACTCAATAGAAAGTTTATAGGGATTGAAAAGGAATTAAAATATTACGAGATTGCTAGGCAGCGATGCGGATTTTAGTATTACCGCTAACGCTAGGTGCTTATGAAATTTGGGGCTAAATAATACGGAAGTGTCAACAGTTGTAGATTACTGAGAGGCAAAACCGCCCAAATGACCAGTAAAGCCCCAAATTTTAAAAGCACAGTGTTATGCGATTGTGGTTTTTAATTCATTAGTAACAATTTAAACAATAAATAAAATGTCAACCGAATCAAAAAAAGAAGAAAGAAGTGAATATGTTGCAGTTTACGTAACTCCTACTTTGAAAAAAGAGTTTGAACTTGCAAAAGATAATAAAGTAATGCAAGAAACCATTCTAAAAAACTATTTAGCAAGCGAAAAAGAATGGTTAAATGATGAATTAAGGCAAATAGATGAAAGTACTGTAAAGTATTCAGCGAAACTTATAGGTATAAAAGACGCTTTTTCTAAATGCCAAGATGCTTATGTTTTAGAAATAGAGGACATCTATAAAAAAGCAAATGATACGTTTAAAAAGTTGGATTCTATTTCTGAAAATACGAGAAAAAGCATTGAGGGTACAAAAACAAATCTTGAAAGAATGCTTTCTCAAATTAATTCAATAGATTTTTACAAAATAGAAAAGATGTTGTCTCTGGTTGATAAAGTAAATTCAATGTCAGAAAGTGAATTAGAGTTACTTAAAAAATTGCTTAATTAGTAAACTATGCGATATGGTTGGACTTATACCATATCGCATAACGAATGTATATCAGCAACTGTATTTTGCACTATTGATTTATAATAAGTTAAGTACATTATAATTATCTGTATTTATTATTTAAACTTAGTTGTAGTTATTTAAAATAATTATGACTAAGTTTGCTAAATAAATAATAAGACAATGGCAAAAACAAACGTAGTGCTTTCAGAAGAAAGCGAAAATACAATAAGCAAATTAGCTTATTTGGCTAAAAAAGGCAGCAAATCTAAAAGAAATACTCCTTTAAAGGACGAAATTATTGACACTCTGATTATGATTGCTAGAAAGTCTCATGACCTTTTAGATGATGAAACATTTTATAACTTAACGCTATTAGATAAATAAAATGGAAGTCGAAAAACAAAAAAATATGAGACAAAATTTAATAAGTGGGCTATTGTATATTTTAATAATATGCTTGCAATTGATACTAAAAGATGTTAATGTTTATTATTTTATAACTGGTGCGTGGCTTGTAGGGTATTATAAGAATTTGTTTTAGTTATCTAGGAACAAATTATCCCATTCAAAAGCTAAATAACTTAAATCCGACTGTAATATTAATTTGAGGCTGTGGAATTGGTGAAGATAATGAGTATCCATAACCGCCTCCAATGTTTACGCTAAATCGCTTTTTCTTTTCTTTAGTGGTTATATAAACGGTATCTACTCGTAATACTTTAATTGAATCTACTATTTTAGTATTAATTGTGATTTGTGGCACGCTAAAACGAATTGAACGACCTATTACACTATTTCCGCTTAACGTGTCTCTAATAGCATATTTTACACCTTCTTTAGTTCCTGTATCGGATTGAATTACGATTGAATCACATGGACTATAAACGTAGTTAGGTTGATTTTCTGTAAAGTCATGAGTTGGTTTCAGGTAACGGTATATAATTTTAGGCTTAGTTTTTGCGATTATTTCTCTTAATCTTACAATTGTATCTATATAGACGTTTCTTGTACTGCTTATTATTACTTCTTTGCCCTGTTTCTTTGTTATTACAGGCTTTGGATTGACTCCGCATCCTTTCCAAAACAAAATAATTATAAGGGCTGTTATGGCAATTGCGTACCATCCTAGAAAACTGGACTTTCTCATTTTACTTTGTGTTTATGATTAATGTAACCTTGCGACTTCTATCGTGTGACGTTACTATTGTCTGATTAGGGCTATTGATAGCTTGCTGATTCATTTTGTAAATATAATGTTTTGGATTTAAAAAGTATTGCTATATTTGTGATGTGATTGCGAGGGGTCGTGAACACAAAGAGCAAACAAAGATAATGGCAAAAGTGAAGACCATGCCATGTTAAAGGAAAGCCTAGATTTC
>Ga0181346_1000043_pt1 | contig 42068 bp, 54 predicted proteins | sample Su13VDMM15DN_FD_130100 | JGI IMG/M metagenome (GOLD analysis project Ga0181346, IMG submission 130100) | Freshwater viral communities from Lake Michigan, USA - Su13.VD.MM15.D.N | ecosystem: Environmental > Aquatic > Freshwater > Lake | place: USA: Michigan | collected 2013-07-15 | reverse complement strand
GTTACAAAGTATTTTTCGTATACAGGACCTTCAACCAACTCACCGCGTTTCCAGTTTTCAAACACATAAAGATCCAGCTCATCAAGCACACGCTCAAAGTCCATTAGAGTGATAACACTGCTATCGCTCATGTAGATATCTTTGACGTTGTTGATGATTTTTTTAAGTTCAGCTGCCATAATCCGTTCCGTTTATGTTATTTAGCATACAGGAGGCAGGGCAGAGCTGTTATGGGTGTGCCGATTAATCAGCAATTTTCTTGTACATCGTGTAAAAAATAGGCTTCATTCCGACCTTGACTGTTGATTTTAACCTGGATTCATTGTTCAGATGAACATTACTGGCCAGGCGCTTGTACCCAGATTTTATACAATCTTGCTCTAGGTAGTTGTGGCACAAAGAATTTATACCTTGTCCACGATGGTCGGGTGATGTAAAACTTAGCAAAATAAAAGCCGGCTGATTTACGTTTTTGGGAAGGTGGTAATATATTCCACCAAGTGGAGTGCCGTCTTCAAGTTGAGCCCAGATTACTTTGGTTAACTTGTGACGTTTCTTACCAAATGACAGTGGGTCAACTGACGGAGTGGCAAATTTATTGTCTACTATTTCTGCGTATGTCCTAAGTACCATGCTCAGCACAGGAGTCCAGTCTAGGGTAATTGATTCCCATATCTGCACAGGAACATTGTTTTTTGTTGTGGTTTGATCGATCTGTTGCATTCAATGCCTCGTTGATGTTCTAGATATTTAGTATCATGACATGGATCAACCAAATTGATTATGGAGTAGCCTAGTCTAATACTTATGATCAAAAGCAAAGATTTATACACCACGTAATAGGTCACCCCAACCTCCGTAAATATTACTGTAGCCAGCGCAGATGTGCAGGGTCTACTGGAGATCAAGCCCATGTCTGTCTACACATTTTCTAAAACAGGAGCGTCAAACTTGTCCAAACGAAAGCAACGGCTTGCAATACAGCCAGCAGTAGATAACACAATCAGCCTACAAGACTATAGAACACAGAGGAAACCAGTAACACTAATCCCTAAAAGTCTTAATCAAGAAACATATATCGATTTACTTTCCGATCCTAAAAAACTCATTGTATTTGCAACAGGACCTGCAGGCACGGGTAAAACCATGCTGGCTGTACTGGCCGCAATACGTGCATTTAGATCCGGGGAGTGCAGCAGAATCATTGTCACACGTCCCGCAGTTGGCGTAGATGATGAACAGCATGGTTTCCTGCCGGGCGATCTAAACGCCAAAATGGAACCATGGACGCGGCCTATTTTTGACATCATGCAAGAATACTACCGGCCGCAGGAAATCACCCGTATGCTAGAAGACCAACAGATTGAGATTTCTCCACTGGCATACATGCGTGGGCGGACATTTAAAAATGCGTGGATAATTGCAGATGAAATGCAAAACGCGACCCCAGGTCAAATGAAGATGCTGCTTACACGATTAGGTGAAAATTCTAAATTGGTAGTTACCGGAGACACCAGGCAAGCCGATCGTAAAGAAGCCGATAATGGGCTACTGGACTTCCAACGCCTTGTGAGCCAATACCAACGTTGCAACTATGTAGCAGGTGTTGAGTTTGTTGGCAAAGACATACATCGCCACCCGGCAGTAGTGGAGGTGCTCAAGATTTATAAAGAAATCTAAATATAATCCAACGTGGCTAGGGTGGACCTAATATTTCCTTCGTGGAATATAGGTCTGCCTCCTGCTGCTCTCCATTGATCAATATTGCTCTTGCGATCATCGATCAGTATATCTCCTGGCTTGCAGTGCTGCCATTTGTCCTTGCTGAATGGACCAAACATCACAGGAATGCTAGGAAAATAGTTCTGCGCCCAGACAACCTTGTCGTGGAATGCCCACGGAACATCGTTGCCTTTAGGTACCGCAGTTAAAAACATCAGTTCCCAGCCCTGAACCGCACATATGGCTTTGCAATTATTAACCAGTTCATCTGCATAGGGTGTTTTAATTAGATCTCTATAGAGTCTAGCATTCGTGGCCAGATTATACCATACTTGGTCAGGATAGATTCCTGCACTAGGTGGTACCCCAAGAGTCCGTGCGGCATATTCATCAAAGTCGGCTACCACGCCGTCCATGTCTAGATATAGTGTTGTCATAGAAATAAGGGGGCCGTGGCCCCCTGATTGAGTTAGTCTTTCTTTTCAGTAAACTCAGCATCTACGATGTTGTCATCTTTAGATTCTGTTTTTTCTGTTGCACCTGGAGTAACTTCTGGTTGTGCAGTTTGCTTTTCGGCTTCTGCTTTTTGTGCAATATCCATCAAGGGCAAGAACTTAGGAATGCTTTCTTCTATGGACTTCTGAATAGCTTCTACATCATCACCACTGATTGCTTCTTTGATCAATTTCAGGTGTGACTCAATTGCTTCTTTCTGTTCTTCGGTCAGCTTGTCACCGTGTTCTTTGAGATTCTTCTCAACACCCCACACTTGATGCTCTGCGGTGTTACGACTCTCAATGAGTTCACGTTGTTTCTTGTCTGCATCTGCATTGAGTTCAGCATCCTTGACCATTTGCTCAATCTCGGACTCGGTCAATCCGCTATTTGCCTTGATGGTGATGTTGTTCTCTTTGCCAGTTGCCTTGTCCTTGGCACTTACTTTGAGGATACCGTTTGCATCAATGTCAAAGGTAACTTCAATCTGTGGCATACCACGTGACGATGGAGGAATACCATCTAGATTAAACTCGCCCAGTAACTTGTTGTGCTGTGCAAGTTCGCGCTCACCTTGGTGTACCTTGATGGTAACAGCAGGTTGATTGTCTTCAGCAGTAGAATACACCTGACTGGTTTTAGTAGGAATAGTTGTATTCTTTTGAATCAACTTGCTCATGATACCGCCCATGGTTTCAATACCTAGTGAGAGTGGTGTAACGTCCAGCAACAGGACGTCAGTTCTGCCGCCGCCCAATACATCACCTTGTACAGCCGCACCCGCGGCCACTGCTTCGTCTGGATTCACATCCTTGCGCGGTGCTTTGCCAAAGAAACTTTCTACATAGCCCTGCACCATTGGCATACGTGTTTGTCCACCAACCAGGATAACATCATCAATGTCAGCAACCGTGATGCCTGCATCTTTTACTGCTTGACGGCAAGGTTCAATGCTACGTTCAACCAAGGTAGTTACCAAGCTCTCAAACTTGCTACGGCTGATCTTGACCGTTAGATGTTTAGGACCACTGGCATCTGCTGTGATGTAAGGTAGATTCACCTCAGTCTGCGCACTTGAAGAGAGTTCAATCTTGGCCTTCTCTGCGGCATCTTTCAGACGCTGTAGAGCCAGGGTGTCTTTGCTTAGATCTGTGCCAGACTCTTTCTTGAATTCTGCAATCAAGTAGTCAATGATAGCTTGGTCAAAGTCTTCACCGCCTAGGAATGTATCTCCATTGGTTGCTAGGACTTCAAACTGCATGTCGCCATCAACGTTGGCAATTTCAATGATTGATACATCAAATGTACCACCACCAAGATCGTACACAGCAACCTTGCTGTCTTTTTTGGCACCTTTGTCTAGTCCGTATGCCAGTGCAGCCGCAGTTGGCTCATTGATGATACGCAACACCTCTAGGCCAGCAATAGTACCTGCATCCTTGGTTGCTTGACGTTGGCTATCATTGAAGTATGCAGGCACAGTGATCACAGCTTGTGTGACAGGGTGGCCAAGATAGTCCTCGGCAGTTTTTTTCATCTTGCGCAGTACTTCAGCACTGATCTGAGGCGGAGCAAGTTCTTGCTCGTTTGCACTTACCCATGCATCACCATTCTTTGCTTCTACAATTTTGTATGGAGCATGTTTAGCATTTTTCTGAACTTCAGCATCTTTGAACTTGCGTCCGATCAGTCGCTTGGCAGCATAGATTGTGTTTGTTGGATTGGTCACAGCCTGGCGTTTAGCAGGTGCTCCAACTAGAATTTCATCATTGGCGTATGCAACAATACTAGGGGTAGTACGTGCGCCTTCTGAATTTTCGATTATTTTGGGTTTGCCGTTCTCAATCACGGCTACGCATGAGTTAGTGGTACCTAGGTCGATACCTATAATTTTAGCCATTTTTTTCTCCTATAAACAAATGGGTTTTCGTACAGTCCCCACCCGGGCAACTGTACAAAAATATTTATCCCTAGTTTACAGGAGAATTAGAGATTATGCAATAGGTTTTGGGCTAATTGATCGTGAAGGATGATCAGCAATCCAGCGCAGAACTTTTGCTTCTGTTCCCCAACAGGACTGTGGCGCATACATATGGATCCAGCCAGTGATATCTTTTAGTGCAGGCAGATTCTCTGCGTCGGCACTGCCCACAGCACCAAACAGGTCATTGCTCAGTACGCTGTGCAAAAATCCGCCCACAGGAATACCGCGTTCAACAAACTCTGTCAGGGCGTACTGTGTGTGGGACGGAATGTTGTATCCGCTGAAATCAAGCATTGATAGCCTCTTTATTGATAGTAAAACGGTACATGGGTTCAGCTTCGCGCATGAAATCTTCGCCCACATCCATGCTCACATAGTTGTAGCCCTGCATGCCTTGTTCACTGTACGTGATATCTTCACATGCCTGGCGAGTAAAGCCCAGGCTACGCATGAGCCCACGAAACTCGTCAATCCAACGTGGGTCAGTGTAGATAAGACCTTGTGCATGTATGTCCCAGGTCTTGGTGTCAAATCTTGCACACAGTTCGCCAAAGTCGTTCTCGTCATTGACATTGCGCAACGATACCTCAAGTACTGTAACAGCCTTTTCAAAATTTGTCCAAAGACCTTTACCGTCTGTGTGGGTTTGCCAGTTTACTTTTTTATCTAACATTAGATTGCCTTTACAAAATTCAATTGAGTTACCTTGGCGCCACTGTGATACGGGCTTTGTTCGATACGTTTGACCTTGCCGGCAATGCGTCCGCTTTGGGCCAGTGACTGGTGTGCAGTTAAAAAGCTGACCATGTTTCCATTATCATCATGCCCTGTAACACTGTGGCAATTATACTGCTGAAGATAGCGGCTGTCAATCAGGACAAAGTCCAATTGGATTTTTTCCCCCACACGACCTAGATACTCACTGGTACTGGCCAGCATAATTTTAGCTTCGTCTTTTGCCTGGCGCTCTAGCATGTCAGCATAGGTCTTGGGCACAAACGCAACCAAGCCGCAGTCACGCTGGGTACAGGTGGCCTGGCCGATAGCTTCACTGAGGCTAAACTGAAAATCGTTTACACGGCGGTCTGCAAGTTTCTTGATCAGCACGTCACCCTGTATAGCACTGATAGCCGCATCTGCTTGTGCAAAGTCTTCGTCTGTGGGCACCAGCTCTGGATTGGATCCAGGCTCGATTGCAAAACTGTTGAACATCAAGGTCTTGTTTGGCACCACTTCAACAACCGCATCTTTCTCGGTGTCGAAGAACAGAGTGTCTTTGTACATGGCACCGTTCACACGCTGGGCCGCAAAGGCCAGTGCAACCAGTTTACGCGATTCAATTTTATATGTCTTGGCCATGTTCACATGCTCCAGTAGAGTTCGGTACTAGGATCGCATGAGCGAGGAGTGTCACGATCAATTTGAATGTCTTTGCCAGTCATCAAGTTCTTCACAGTCCAAGTGGTAGGGTGGAACTCAATGCGGAACTGTGAAGTAGGGTACAGTTGGTACTGAAGTTCACGCACTTCACGTCGCATTTCTGCCGCATCACGATGTTGCCAAACTGTGGTACTGAACAGACGCTCGCCAGTTTTACAACGACGGTCGGCTTTGTAGATGTACATGGTATGAGATTGTTTCATATTAGGCTCCTTGTGTTTCACGTGCTTCCATCATTTCGCTCAGGATGAACTTGGCGATATTCATCTGCTTACGCACCGATTCCTTTGCTGCAACTTCCATCACCGCATCCGCAGCATACGGATAGGCCAGCATCTCCTGACAATCACTCATGATTCCCATTACTACCATCTCCATACCAGTGAACTTTGCTGTGAAGCAGTTCATGTACTGTTCGCGAATGTCTTCAGTTGACATACCGTAGCACTTAGTTTCGAATTCAGTCATTTCCAGCTCCTTTTTGTTAACCTATGCCATAGTATAGCAAAACGGGCATTAATGGTCAACCGTTTTTCAGGTGCTGTAAGTCGTTGATCTTTGGGGGATTTTGGGCAAAAAACTGTTGTTTTTTTGCTACTTTTGCTTACTTTTTAAGCACTACCCGCTGATGCAGGGCATCTAAGTAGTTGGTTTGCCGTGCAAGTTTGCGCTCTAGATCATGTACACGCTTGCGAAGTTCTGCTATTTCTCCGCGGTGTGCAACATCCATGTCACGTATCTGCTTGTCGTGGCTCATTAGATTAGGTCGCGGCGGTGCATTTGGATCCACTGGGCGTTTAACTTTGGCCTTCATGGCCTTTAACATTTTTGGGTGCATTATAACAGATATTTATCGTCTGGCAGACTAGGAAATTTGATTGCCACTGTGTCTACTTCTTCTAGATAATCTATTTGGCTGATGTCACCGGGCTCAAGTACGCAGATGTCGCCAGGCCCAAATATCACACCGTTGACCAGCATGCGGCCACGAGTGACCAACTGCACTTCCGTTACCACTTTATGAAGATGATTTGTTCCGTGTCCACGAGCATTGGTTTGCCAGTTAACTTCAAATTGATCTGTACGGATCACAGCCTTTTCAAAGTTGCCAACAAACCAACCACGATCACCTGAATCACTGAGCTTGTGCTTCTTCATTTATCACAGCTTCTTGTATGGTTTCGTCTGCTGGTTTTGCAGCCAGCTCTGGATGAGCAGCGATCATTTCATTGCTCAGAGTCTTGGCCACACTGGATAGATACTCTGGGTCAAGTTGGGCCATGGTCTGTGCCACATAGTCTGTGTAGTTTTCTAGGAAATAACGAAAGATATCGTCGAAGCTCTTGTCTGTTTTAAACGTATTTCTTTCTACCTGTTTGTTAGACAGATCTAGTATAACCTGGGCATTCATATCCTTGGTACGTAGACCACGTGTAAACGATACCTGCTCATCATATCTGATATTGTCAGGATTGTCCATCCAGCCTTTTTTGCTGGTGTTGACATGATCTTTTGGTTTAGTGGCGTATAGGGCTACTAAAAAAATACTTTTTGGTTTACTCATATCTGACTCAATTCAATAATTGTTGCACTTAGGTTAATTTCTTGATCCGATACCAGTGGCACAGTTGCCAGTCCTTTGCGTATGATCTTGATCGCTTCATCCTGTTGTTCTGGGGTCTTTCCCCATAGGTCAAGATTGTCATACATCCAGCGGAATATTGCTTCCATTTCATCTGGTGCTGTTTCTTTACACAACAAGGTCCTGGCTTCCTTGATCTGTTTCTTTTTAAATAGTTCTACTACTGTGAGCTTGTAGTCAGCTGTGCCAGAGTCTTTGGTATTGCCCAGTGCCAGGCTACCGCTGATGCTGTTGCTCTGGCAAAGATTCAAGCATTTGCGTAGGTCTGGATAGGTTGCTTTAACATAGCTGTCTAGCGTGTCAATATCAAATTCCACGTTCTCAGTGAGCAAGATAGTGGCTATACGAGTTGTGAACTCTGTTGGGTCTGTCTTGTCAATTGTAAACTGATGACAGCGACTTTTTATCGGAGTAATGATCTTGTGTACAAGATTACAGGTTAGGATAAATCTAGCCTGTTCTGAATAGGTTTCCATTAGTCCACGCAGGATAGCCTGTGCGTTGTGCGTCAGGTAGTCTGCTTCGTCCAGCAGTACTATTTTAAGATGTCCAAAAGGCATGGTACTCACAAAGCCTTCAACCTTTTGTTTAAGATAGTCTACACCATTGTCTCGACTGGCGTTGACATGCATGAAGTCGTATGGATCAATATCCATGCTATGCACCAAGAGCTTGGCCAAGGTCGTTTTTCCTGTGCCAGCTGGACCACTTAACAGCAGGTGCGGAATGCTTTTGGAAGCGATCCAGTGTTCAATTTGTTCTCGTTGCGATTGATCTGTAAACACATACCCATCGATTGTTTTGGGTCTGTATTTTTCTGTCCAGAGTTCTTTCATTGATACCTCAGCGTTTTAAAATGTTGATTATGCGATCTTGTTCCCAAACCTGCTCACCTGCAAATTCTGGAAGTTTATTGTATTCGTCCTCTAGCCAACATTTTAACTGATACAGTTCTTGTTTGCAATGACTTTGAGTAAACCCGTCATTCATTGGAGAATTTATTTCTCCTAGTGAAGTACGTATTGCAGTGTATGCGGTGGCCAGATTAGGCTTCTGAAACCCCATGGTGTCTAGCGGTCTTTGCGTTCTGCAGGAACAGCAGTTGAAAGGGTATCATCCTGATCAGGGTGGTCGTCGGATGAAAATATAATACAGTCTGGGTCCACACGTCTAAGCATAAATGTTTCGTCCCCGACTTCTACTTCAAGGCCGCGACTCCAGCGACCATGTTCCACATAGATCCATTGTCCGGGTGCAACATCCTTTTGATCAGGACCTACTGCATAGACCATGGCCCAGCGTGGACGGATACCGTCGGTCTTTCCGTCGTCATTGAGTAGAAAAATCCCGCTGGCCAACTGCCTACCGCTAAAGTCCATGTCTCTAACCAGTACATGATCTCTTAACGGAGCAAGTGATTTAATCTTGTGTTTGAATCTAACTGTGCCGCCACCGGCAAATGGATTTGAAAAACCAGATTTAATATTACTTGACATCAGATCCTCTGTATGGGTTTTTTAGGTGTTAAAAGTTTTTGTTCTACCTTGGTACTTTTTGCAACAGCATCGGCCAGGCTACCACGTAGCTTTGGTTCTGGTTTAGAATCTGGCATATCAGCGTCCTGGGCAGCAATCTCAGGATCAAGATCTTCAAACGTATCTTGCTCAATTTTAGAGTGTTGACGGTCTGCACGATTTTGATCAGCGACATTTTCTTTGGTATAAACTGCATTGGAAGCATAGTATTCGTCCATGACTTCGTTGCGAGTTTTCACTACTACTCCGCCTGGACCTAGTTCATCGCCGCGAGCGTTGACCTTCATGTTACCTACAGCGATTGTTTCCTCGTTGCGTAAACGAATTAATTCGATGTCAACTGGTTTGCCCTGTGATGAGCGATAAATTTTCTTCATGATTAATATCTCCTAAGATTAGTATTTATTTGAGAAATTCTGCTGGATCTAAATCATAGTAAAGACTGTTGATCCGATGTACGCCCATTTTGTACAGTACAAAACTGGCCACGCTGGACCCACGTCCTACACCCCAAACCACATCGTGAGCTCGCATGGTATCCACTAGATATTTAAGATAGCAAAGCAAGGGGAATAGATCTCTTTCTTGATACAGCAGCAGTTCTTCCCCACATCGTTGCAGTTCTGCATCACCATTACAGTTGCTCAGGATCCATGCTGCGATATCCAAGGTTTTATATTCGTCTGGCATGTGCCAGTTACTTTGATTGTGGTCATCGAACTCTTGTACAGAAACAGTCTGTTCTAGATATTTTTTTAATCTAGGAACATCAGCAAATAATGCGGCTTGTGCTTGATTAAATTGCCTTGGGTCTTCCAGAAAGAACCCTTCTAGATTTAGTTCTGGATTTTTATACAGCATCTCACACAACTGAGTTTCTGTTGTGTATACTTGACCGTAGCTGTCGTAGTTCATTTGATGTCAATTATGTTCTTGAAGTTCTTGCTGTTTTTTTGCATCTCTTCCAACTGTTGTGCATTACGTCTTTGTATTTCTTCTTGATAGTGAAATTGTAACATCTGCAGTTGTTGGATTGCACCACCGGGCCCAAATCGATATGCTTGATTTAGTCTAGTGATTAACTCAGCATGCTTCTTGCTCAACTCGTCCAATGGCATTTCGGACAGGTTTGGCGCCAGTGGATGGAACACGATTAAGCCTTGGCTTCTTTACGTGCGTTCTTTTCAGCAGTGATTTCATTGCGGCGAGCTTTAACAGCTTTGCCCAATTCTGCTAGAGCTTTACGAGCACGAGTGCCTGCGGCATTATTGCCTGCTGTAAACTTGTCGTCTTCTTTGACCCACGCATCCACTGCGTCTTTGATTGCTTGTACACTTGACATTAGATATCTCCTTGTTGTCTGTTTTCACTTTGATACACATCAAACTCACCACCTGGGTAGCGAGCCTTCAGTTTATTTACGTTCTCTTCAATGACCTCGTTTGGATTCAGGTTCAAAGCTCTGCAGGCATTGATCCAATACCACATGATATCGCCTAGTTCGCGCTTCATGTGGAATAGGTTTTCTTCGTTCAAGGGCTTGCCTTGGAAGAACATTTTCTTTGGGATTTCGATAAACTCACCTGATTCTGCGGCAAGTCCTAGACAGGCTGTGAGCAACAGCGGCACATTGATGTCTGGGCCATGTCGCGTTTCTGTTTCACCTTCAAACAGCTCATAGTTGCCGTCCAGTCGATCACAACGGTTCATGAATGTGGTTAGGTCTCGGGATGGTTCACTGGTAACAGCGCCAACGAATTCGGAATATCGATTTAGGTCTACGTTCATATTAACTCCTATCTTGCATAGTATACGCTACACAAGATAGGATGTCAATGATTTTAGTTCAGTTTGGTCCATTTAAAGAATGAATTTTTACTTACGGTTAGCGTACCGGCTGTGGCAGTTAGGTATGCCTGGACCTGGACCTTGGTTGCCGAGGTGTGGGTAAATGTACCTGTGATTCGAGCCAACATACCAGTTGCGGTGCCACCTGATGCTACTGTAGCACCTGTTGCGGATGCCGTAATATAGCTAACAGTACTTAATGCACCAGTTGACGTGGTATTTTGTTCAACCACAAACTGACATGTACCTGCACTAAATGCCAGACCAAAACCTTTTGTTTGCCCAGTACTGGTATTGTGGAACAGTATGGCTTCAAACGAGTACAGTTTGTTTGCTTCAGCAAAGAAATTCAATGCTGTAATATCTTGTCCACCTGCTTGAACTGTAGTGGTTGTGAAGTCAGTGGTAGCCGATACTGGAACAACTCCGCTATGACCAACTGCATTGATTGGCTGCACAACTCCTTGAACGAACACGTTACCAGCAATGCTTGCGCCACCTGAAGTTACAACCAATGCACCTGTGCCAGATCCGCCTGCACTGTTATCACTGATCTTGGTCACACCACCAAAACTTGCGGCACCACCAACACCAATACCATTTGTTCCGGTTAGCACCAGCGCACCAGTCACTGTTGTTCCACCTGCCGCGCCTGCCGCACCAGACGAAATAACAACGTTGGAACCAAAGTAGGAAATACCAGCGGCATGGATACCACCGTTTGGTATAACAATAGCACCTTGGAGGAGCGGCCCTGTTGCAGAAAGCAATCCTGGATACGCGGCATTAGCATATACATTTCCACCGAACATGCTCACAAGACCCACGCCCATTCCGCCTCGTACCACGAAACCAGCATTGGTAGTGGTTGTAGGAGATCTGCTGCCGTTGATAACAACATTGGAGAAACCGTCGCCACTGCCGATCACGTCACTGGATCCGCCAAGTACAACGTTACCGATGGCCCACAAGTTACCTTGCATACCAATACCGCCTCGACTGAATCCGTCGTTGTTTCTGCCTGGATTAGATGATGCCAAGGCACTTGGCATTCTTACTTTTGCTAATACGATAGCACCACTGGTTGAGCTAACACTTGGAGTGCCCGACTGTACATAAAGGTTACCACTGTTGATCAATGGATCTGGGCTTGCGGCACCAGCAGATGGTTGTCCAACGTAGATGTTACCAAAAACATTGATACCACCCATGATAGTAGCAGCACCCAATACACCAGCTGTGACTGTGTATGGAGTTGGTTCAGCGTCAATTTCTGTACCAACTGTGGTATTTTTATTGAAAAGATACAGCGTACCACCGGAATCACTTCCTAGGTTAAAGCTACCGCTCACGCTCATACCACCAAATTTACTCAGTGCCTTGCTACCAATGATCAGCGCACCTGTGTCGCCGGTACCTGGAGTTGCTTGCAATGCCACAGACGGAGTGTTAATAATAAGCTGGCCACTACCGGCATCATTGCCGATCATCAGGGTTTTAACCACATGCATGCCACCGTGTACACGAACAGCACCTGTGAATGTGTTTCCGGTTGTGCCCATGGTGTAGGTACTATCGGTTATACTACCAAAGATAACTGGGCCAGTATTGACCATCAGTGTTTTCTGGATGTTGACTCCACCTTTGACCACTAGGGCGCCGGTGTCAAGGGTGGTGGTCTCTGTTGTGGCAGAAATAACCACATTGCCGCCCAGCGTTGATACTTTTGCTACGCCTAGTCCACCTGCACTAACCAATGCACCGCTTGTGACAGTGCTAGATTCCTCTGCGCTGTTGGCAAATATTCCACCACCTGCTACAATGTTTAATTCAACACCCAGTCCACCGCTTGCTAATACAAATGCACCAGTGTCTTTGCTGGTAGAATTTGTGTTAGAAGTTAGACCAAATGTTCCACCTACATTCAAATTGCCGCCGATTCCAAGTCCGCCCGCAACCACCAGAGCACCATTGGTTGATGCATTACTTTCGGTAGGTAAAGTAATTGTCAATGCCTTGTTGATACCAAAGCGATCGTTGCTATTGGCCGCACTTGCAATAGAAGTTGCAAAATATTCGATGTTAGCGTACACAGTGTCAATAGAGATACCGCCACCATTAGCGGCCGCCGCATTGGTAGCACCTTGTGCAACAATAATATTTTTATCATCCACAGTCATGTTTGTGGAGTTGATGGTTGTTGTGTTTCCGTTAACTGTCAAGCAACCTGTGATAGTCACATTCTGTTGATTATCGATTACCAGTGCCGCAGTTAGGGCACCGCCGTCTCGCTTGGTTGCCATGACAATATTACCACCAATGCCCAGACTGGTGTTGATACCTGATGCATAAAACTGTATACTACCAAACTGCTGGAAACTAGACAGTGCGCCAGTTGTTTCTCTTGCATAGCCAAGCGCATTGTAATAACCTATTAGGTCTAGGTCAGCCACTGCCTGCGCCGCTGTTTGTGTAGGTGCTGTTCCAGCCGGCGGATTTGTAACACGACTTCTGGCAACACTAAAACCTGCAGATTCTTGGTCAGCTGAATTATTACTTCCGTCTGCTAGATTATAGAAGCTGGTAATCGCTCCGTGTACCGACAGTACGTCAATTCCATTTTTTGCTGTGTCGATTGTTGCAGACACAGCAAACAGGTTGCCCCAACCTAGTTTAAGAGTTGGACTTTCAAAACCAGATGGATGATCGCTTGAGTCTGCTCCTGCACCAATTGCACTAAAGTAAAAGTTAGGATCACGGAATAGATGATTTCCACGAGTTAGCTCTTTGACATAAACAGTGGTTCCAGAATCAATGCTAGAAAATTCATAAACATAGGTACTGGCTTCAGAATAGTCAATTACAAAATCACCACCAATTTTTCTCAAGCCAAACAAGTTTGACAGCTCAGTTGAAATGGTGTTTGGAATAGTCAATGTATGAGTGCTGTTGGAAATTGTGATGTACAGCAGAATTCGTGAATACTGTAGACTCGAAGGCCAGTTTTTAATCACAGCATTTAGCGTGATGTCACCATCGGTATAGATTCGATGCACATTACCCAGCGCCAGGTCCAGCTGGATCTCACCTGATGTGTTGCCCCAGTCATACATTGTTTCTGAGTAGTTCTTGAACTGAGTGTTTTTCAGTTGACTGCCCAAAAAGTTATTGTCTAAGGTGCTGCCAATCAGTGCTGCCTTTAGCACAGACTTAGACTGCAGATCTTCTACTTCTTGTTTGATAAACGTGAAGTTGTTTTTTATGTTGGTAAAATTATCGCGAAAACCCTGACTGTCATTGTCTTGGCCCGCGATTGGGAAATTACCATTGATGTTTGATGGATTAACTAAACTTGCCATTATTGTAATACTCCGGTAGATGGAAACTTAAGGTATTTATGATAGGTATTTGGATCGGCCAAATACGTGTCACGAGGATTGCTAAATCTGGTACTATTTACGTCAAATGTGGTACTATTTGTTGAGCTATTAACTGTGTTATTTAATGCTCTGTATGTAGGCACATCATTGCCTGGGGCAATTTGCGGATCGTATATTAATTTTGCTGACTCAGTTATTATAGTTAAAATCTGGTTTAGCCCTACAGGTCTGACAAATTCTAAATAGACATTACCATAGTCATTGACTGCTACTTGCCAAACTCCAGCACGTTGATTAGGAACAGTACTGTCTAGTAGATTTTCTATATATCCAGGAATAACTGAAAGAGCATCATACCCACGAGAGTCATAATTAAATGCAGAGGTTTCGCTATCAAACACTTCTATATAGTTGTTCCAACCATCATTTATGTATTCGCTGCCTTTGTAAACAGTTGGATCAAATTTTTCTTGTTGCGCAAATATCAGTGTATCCCCTTCGGCCACTGGGTAGCCACGACTTGCAAGATCACGAAGACTGCTGAAATTAAACATCTCAAAACTAACTCCGCGCACCGCCCAATCTACGGTATAACTATCTGCTTGTACTAATACCATACCAGCATTGCCCACAACAACTGGATCTCTACTGTTATTTGCAATACTATACAAATCTGCAGATTGATTGCTTAGTCGAAGGTTCCACTCAGTGGTTGGGTCATTGCTTTCTAGTATTGATCCTTTATTTCCAACTGCAAAATATTGATTGTTAATAAAAGTTACATCATTCAAATTATATTTAAATCCGCTGTAGTAACTCTCCCACACTGATCCAAGCTCGCTGACTAATACCGTTCCGCGATCGCCGACTGCGATCCAATTATTATTTAAGAATTTAACTGATCGGATGTTCTCAGTGGTGACGGTGTTATCAATGGTCCAGGTGAGTCCATCATCTGTGCTAGAAATAATAGTTCCATTGTTGCCAACTGCAACAAATAAAGATATACCTTGGTCTGCATTATAATGGAACTCAATGCTGTGCAAAGTTTCTATAACACCAACTGCTATTGGCGTCCATGTTTCAAAATCAGAAGACCTGGCAACCAGTCCTTCAGTTCCTACCACAATCCAGGTTGGGGTTGATGGGTTATATGCTATACCAGTCAAATCGCCGTATGGTAATGCATAAAGTTGAGTCCATATGTTATTAGACCTTTCTAGTATTAATCCTCTAGTACCAACTGCTAACCAATTTGACCCAGTGTATAAAATATAACTCAGTTGAACTTCTCCAAGCCCAAATTTAAGCAGTGGGTCAAACCCGGCTCGAACATCTGTTATCAGTGGAGAACTTAAAGTAATGCTGGTTGCAGTTTTAGAAGTTATAACAGTACCAGTAGGTACAATTGTTGGAGAAGCAAACTCCAGTGCAGTTGGTGTCTGGAATATAATAGATTCGCCGGTACTTATAACATGACTAGGATCTATGGTATCAATTGTAATTTTTGTATTAGCAAAAATATTTGTAACTTGTACTCTTGATGCAATAGAAATATTAGCACTATAGATGTAATCGTTTAATTTTAAATTAGTAGTTGATGTTACGCCAAATAGTGTTGCAGTCAACCCAGTGATTGAGGTTACATTTGCAGTCTTTGTGTATTTAGGATTGCCTACCACAGTGGTGGCATCAAATTCTACTAATATTAACGTGTCATCATCGCTGGTTGTTACTGCGGTAACAATTGATTCTGGCAACTGATATCCAGTTACAACCATACCAACAAATGGATACGTGCCTAAGATATCCACAGTAGGTACAGTGATAGTTAATCCTGTTCCGCTGCTGGACAAGGTAGGCCATGTTGCGGTTGCTGAGGTCCTACTAACCACTGGTTCACCAAATACAGCACTACCTATGCCAATTTTGTCAGTTGATGAAAAATTAATAGTAGTATCACCAATGACTGCATTACTGGTAATAACACTGGCAAAGTGTAAAGTTCTGCTAATTTCAATATTGGACAAACTTGATTGTGTTACACTAATATTAGTATTCAATGCTTGGGCATACGTACCTAGTGCAATGTTGCTTAGTCTTGCGAAAGAATTGAGTTTCACGTTCGCTGTACTATTGCTAAACACCAGAGTTGTTGCTCCTTGTAGTGCAGTAGTTGATGTGATTAAATTTGCAATATTTCCAGTCAAGTCATCAAATGTAATACGAGTGCTGGCTGGTATTAAATTTGTTAACGGCTTTGACAAAGTGATGGTATTGCTGCCGGTATTGTTTATAGTAACATTGGCTACGTTAGCGGTGTCGATACCTTTGATCTGGAGGCTATATCCACGATCAACTGTTGATATACTGTCAAATATAACATTGTACCCTGCATTGGCTACAAACACATTGGACCATAGATCAAACGTTGTTCCATCAAATTGTTTAAATTCAATCACAGTTCCAGCTCGAACGGTACCAATAACAGGCAAAGACAGTCTGATATAGTCAGTTATATCTGTAATAAATGATGGTAGTGTTGAACTATATGCTCCTTGACTTAGCAGTTGATCGCCCAGTGAAAAATTTGTTCCATATGCAAAGTTAAACTCTGTGCTACCTGCAGGGGCAGACACAGCCACTCCGGCACTATATTCTAAATTAATAATTTGTGATACCTGATTCCATGTGTCACCACCACGGCTGGTAATAATTGTTGCATTATCGCCCACAGCAATGTATTCTCCATCACCATAATCAACAGCAGTCAATTTGTAGTTTGTTCCAGACGCTTTTTGCACCCATGGACCTTGATCAACTACTCCAATAGAAGGTATTTTGTCAAAGGTAGTGGTTTTTGCACTATTAAATTTTTGTGTAGTAGGATCGTAATTGATACTCAATGATCGGTCCCATTGATATCGATCTGCAACAAAAGAATACTGATTCATTACAGCAGTGAGTCCAAATCCTGACGCCTCTAGGCTAGATTTGTATCTAAACAATAATTTTTTGCCTTGGCCTGGCTTTAGGTAACCTAGTACCACGGCCCTAACAAATCCAATTGAATTTCCTGTGTCAGATTGTATGCTTACCATCCAGGTTGGCAATGCGCCTTGATATTCATATCCAAGTTGATCCACAACAGCACCTAGCATATTTCCAAAACTGTTTGATAATGCTGTTGCTTGATTGGTATTAGCTGGAGCAATGTCAACTGCACCAAGGTCGGCACTACCAAATAACCCTTCGTTGATGATTCCGTAGTCCTCAGTTTCGGCGGTACTAATTTCAATTATACCAGAATCACTTATTCGATTGACGGTATATTGAGTCAAACTAGAACTTCTACTAGATGCAGCGGCAGTATTGTAATCTAGCACTTCAAGATAAATTACTTCATACATAGGATCAAGATTGTTATCATATGCTGTTGCCAGTTTTAGAGTACTAAAGTTTATCTTCTTGTTGCTATGATACTGAGTTATAGCCTCAACGTAGTCTTGAGAAGTACTGGCTGTTAGTCCAGGAGCGGCTAAGAATTTAATGTCCTGAGACATTCCGAAGTACGGATCAGCTGGCCTATATACCATATCATTGGTTACCAAGACAGGATCGTTAATGGTAGTGCGCCATCTTTCTCTGAGTGCAGATGATAGCAACGCTCTCATATAAAGATTTTCGTAAGGTTTAACATTTACATTTTTTACAGTAATAGTAAATTCTTTTGTGTCGAATACAAATCCTGTTGCGTCAACTGCTGTGATAGAAAATCTATATGAACTGTCAAATCTGGTAGTACCATCGTCAAAGTTAACTCTTGTGGCATCACGGTCCATACTATAAAAATCAAATGTTGTGCGACCCGACAACAGTCCTGATTCAAGCAGCAATAGTCCCTGCGGCATCCTACTGTAGCGACCCGACTCAACCTTAAAGGTTAGCGGGAATCCTTTATTAGTCAGAGCCGAGATAGATAAAGTGCTGACCTCTCCATTTACAATAGACCCTAGGTCTGCATCTGTGTTCCATACAACATAATGATCAACATCTTGTAGTATATCTAATGTATAGGTAATTATTGTACTCTGGCGAATACTAACCACAGTAGCTGATACTGGAATTTCTACATAGGCTGCAACATTGAAAGTATAAGTAGATTTATTTTCTGTTACTGCGCCAATGGTTCCAGTTAGCCATCCTGTTTCTTTGTCCAGGATCAATCCTGGTGGCAAGGATAAATTAGTTTGATCATATCCTTTTTCGTCGTATGGACTCAGCTCATAAGAGTTTCCTTGCTCATCAGGTACTGGTGGCGCACCCATATCAAATACCGCAGGGCCGCCACCTACTATTGTCCAATATACAGGAACATTAGGATTTGCATAGTATGCTTTGAATTGAAAAGCAAATGCACGATCTTGCCGTACTGGTAATAACTCTAGAGGATCTGTTGTGATAGTCGGATATTGATAACCATCACGGTCGGCAGTAAACACGGTGGTGTCTGCTGTGATTAAAATATTATCTGTGCGAAAGAAGCTTTTGGCAAATATAGTAATATTGTATGAACGCTCTACTGACAAGATTCCATCAAATAGTCTAACCGTAAACCCGTAGGTTCTGCTTAGTGTTGCTCCTTCAAAATCCCAAACAAACTCGTCATATTTTCCAATGTCCCAAGCAGCAGTTCCGGCTGGCCCACCTGCCGGAGGTGCTTCAGCAAACCCTATAATTTTTCCAGTCTGTGTTAGACTTATTCCTAGTGGCAGTTGACCATTTGTGATGCTCCACTTTAGCGTAGTACCAGGATTTGTTTCAGTGTATAGTAGTTGTAGGTTAATGTAATCACTATCAAAAAATACACCTAGTGATTCGTTTGTTGTGAGTAAGTTTGGTGGAGTAATACCATTGATGGCTATACTAAACGCTCTGTCTGCAATTTGATTTGATAAATTTCTGGCTCGCACAGTAAACTTAAACCTGCGAGATACCGTATCACCGGCGGTGGTAATATTAGGAATCCCGTATAGCAATCCAGTTGGATAAAGTTGAATCCCGGGAGGTAACTCACCTGAGATTATTCTATAGGTTAACTCTGATGTTAAGGGATTGTCAGCTTCAAGTTGATAGCTGAACTCAATGAGTTCAGCGTAAGTCCCTAGATCCCCTGCTGTTGTTGTCCAAGCAATTTGTGTCATAACCGTCCACTTTATTAGTATTTAGTGGACTTGTAACCGTTTACGCTTGAGCTTCGCCCCATTGTAGTGTCACGTGTACATTAGAAATAAACGTATTGGTAGTTGTACCACCTGTTACGCCTGTTGTTGCTCCTGGTAAAGCAGTCATATTAACGTATAGCGTATCTGCTCCGTTGGGGAATGTGCCACGTCCGCCCACAGCACTCTGTGACAGTTCTTTGATACCAGTCAAATCCTGGGTAAATCTCGACCGTGGGTCGTACACAAACTCAAACAATTTTTCACCTGGTAGTGCAACCACTGGCTCACCAGCATAGGTTTGTGACTTGAACCAGCAGTTGGCAGTTGTTTGAGAGAAAGAAGGCTGATTGCCCAGACCAGTGGTGTTTAGTGCTGTCCAGGTTTGACTCAATTCGCTGTAGTTGCCTGGATTCAAGATCCCAGTAACCAGGATCTGTACGTTGCCACCTGTGCGCTGATCACCACATGCAACCTGAAGTCCTTGCAGTAGAATCTGCGCACGATTCAGCAGTTCTTTTTCACCAAGATCGCCAACCTGTGAGTTACTTGCACTTGGGCTCAATCGCAATGCCATGATTGTATTACCGGTACTGGTTACGTTTGCATTGGTCACAGTAAAGGTAAATTGATATCCACGATCCAGGTCAAATCCACCGTCAATGATGTATGAACTACCCCAGTGTGTCAAGTTTGGTGTAGCACTCTGACTGATCAGTTCGACACCCACAAACGGAGCGTGGCTGGCCGCTGGCACTCCACCAAACACACGATATTCGCCAGCAACATAAACATTGGCAGTTGCGGCACGAGTTAAGCCTAACAATCGTTTTGGAACACTAACAGTGTCTCTTGCGGTATAGGAAATGATTTCGTTTTCGACCAATACATAGCCGGCTTCGGGATAAAAGCTAACATCATCAACCGGAATTTCTAAATCGTTGTCATCAATACCGCTGGCAGCCAGCGGACTAATGCCGGTCAATCCGCTTGCACCTTCGTTCAGCACTTCATAACGAACAGGCAAGTTGGCAGTACGCATAGACGCTGTGGTATTCACGTTGTTGTTTTTCATCCTGTGTAGAATGATAAAGTCTCCGTTTGTACCTCGAACCATAAAGTCCATGAAACCAGCACCGTACCAGCTGAACTGAATTCCGACCATCTGCATCTGGTTTGGATCCATTTTATAACCACTGGGATTACCTTGACTACCAGAGCCATCAACTGTGTCTCTATTCAGATCCTGTTGCCCAATGCGTAGCTCATCCACACGCCAGATATAGTTACCGCTGGAGCTGATAACGCCACGGAACTCGGGGGAAATAGCAACTGACGTGTCACTGAAAATACCACTCACGCGATGCACCATTCCTTTGAGAACGATACGATCACCAATCTTGAGTTGCTGTGTCCACTTGGTGTCTAGCCCGGTTAACTTAGCAGAATTACTTGTGATTGTACAGGTTCCTGCTAACTGCAGGGTTGAGGTACGCTTGACCACATTGAATGTTTGGCCATCATATTCAAAGAACATGCCGTTGGCATCATCGTGTGGGCCTGTGCGAATACAACTGCCATGCCATTGGTATAGGTACAATTTAGGTCCAGCACCTAGCGCACCGGTAACAACTCCTAGATCTTGGTTGGTGATCGCATATACCCCAATCTGGTATTCTGTGTTAATAAAAGACACAGTGTACTGTCCATTGTATCCATCGGTGCGCACACCTGCAATACGAATGATTGAACCCAGCTGTAGGCCGTGTGGCACTGCTGTGGTAATGGTAATTATTGGTTCGCTACCTGGGTTGGATGCAGTACCACTAGAGGAAATAGCAGTCACATCATAGTTTGGTCCAAACAACACACCTGTTGTGTACAAGAAGCCTTTACCAGACTGATATCGGAAATATTTTTTACTTTGTCGAACTGCCTGTGCTCCGTGTACAGGACTGTTGGTTCCCATAAGAACACCACCTTCACCTGGACGATGTGTAAAGAATCCGTCAGGACGAACATATACCCTGATACCTGCACTATTGCCGTCAGCTAATAGATTGCCAATGTTTGCGCTGGTAACTTGTCCACGTGCAGTAAAATTTGCGGTGTTAGCAGTGATGTTACTCACAAAGTACACACCAGGCAAGTACTGTATAGAAGTGTTTGATCCCCAGTCCGGATTGGCATTTATTGCAATTGGCATGCCTGGAAAGAATCCATGTGGGCCTGTGAATGTTAGTGTGATTTTACTAGGAGTAACTGTGTCTGACGCTATGAAGCTCAATGGTAGATCTGAACCGGTGTAGAGGCCACCTTTGCGGACCTGACTGATTGAAGATCGAATACTGGTTCCATCAGTTACTCCAACTTGTCCTTTGGCCCAGAATGTGAAAAAATTTGTGTTGGCTTGGAATACCAAGGCCGCGCCTTCGGCTTTGGCAAAGCCAACAACTGACACATCAAGCAAGCTAACTGAAACTGGATCACCAGTGATAAGTCCATGACTAGATGATTGTACTAGAATCAAGCTGTTGGTATTAGCACTGGTAGAAATTGCCTGTGTGGTCAAGTCAACTGTGACCTGTTCGTAGATAGAAGGAAAGTTAGCAACAGACTGAAAGGATTGCCACTTGGTTCCTTGCAGTCCATATTCAAAGTCCGCGTCAATCATGGCCTGGGGAGAGGCCACACGGGTACGTTCAATAGCATCAGTACCAAAGTCTCCCCAGATTTTAACCACGGCATACTTGTCTTCAACAAGAACACTTAATTTATCGTTCGAGCTATAACCACTGGTGCTGGTATTAAAAGTCAGTGTGGTCTCACCTGTGCCCGACTCCACTGTTTGAATAACAGCAGATCCAATGTTTCCAAATACGTCATATCCGTATGTGACCACCGATTCATCGCCTTCGCTGGTTCGTATTCCGCCCGGTTTGAAAGTTACCGTACCGCCGGCGTTTTGAGTGTCTGAGAAGTTGTAGAGTATCACTCCGCGAGTGATGTTGGTCACAAGCAGTATAGTATCTTGTGCCCAATAGCCTGGCAAAACAACCTTGCCCACATTTGCTCCGCCTGGAGTGAATACATATTTTTTGATCTGTTTTTTTGCCATTTGTTACTGTTCCTAATTATGATCCTAATGCAACAGCAAACGCCACCGCCACACTATTTACATATCCTTTGTGGGGCACATGATAATTTGATGGAAATGTCGAAACTGTTGCGTTTTGAAAAGTGCCAATTGTAGCATTTATATTACCAGCATATAGATTGCCTGTTACTCTGCCCCACCCAGCTGCCAAATTAGTAACGACTGATATATTGTTGGCATAGATGTTTCCACCAATGTTGGCATGACCCCATGTTCCATACACCGTGAGATTGGCTGCGGTAACATTGCCAGTGGTGACCAAAGCAGTCAGTGTACCAATTGATGTAATGTCGGGTTGTGCATTTGTATTAAGTCTACCAACTAAAATATTTCCAGTGACCTTGTTAACTGCTATGTTAGCCGATGCACTGCTGCCAATGGTCAAATTACCTGTGGTACTTGCTATACCAGTTACTTCTAGTTCACCTGTTCTGGTCAATCCAGTGAATGTTGCTGTTGTTGAATTAAGTGCTGACGCACCAACAGTGGTTGTTGCTGTTAAACTGTAGGTAAATGTATTACCAATATGGGCATTTTTTACAACGCCAAGCCCGCCTGTTACTTGTACTGCACCGCTTGTGGTATTGGTGGCTTGGTCGGTGGCTAGAAAGAAAGTTTGTCCACCAACTGTGCCACCACCAAACAGGTTGTTAACAGTGGCCAATTCTGCGCCGTTTAAGTAAAATACTCCGGTCCAGTAGCTGTCCGAAGTTGTAGTCAGACTGATGTTTCCTTCTGCAGATAAATTTCCTGTGATTAAATTCTGTGTTAGTGTATCAAGGAAGCTAAAGTTGTCGTTGGTTTTGATAAAGGCATCGCGAATACTGTCGCCTGTACCGTCGTTTGCTGCATCACCAACTCCAATGTTTAATATTGCCATGTTTGTCTCTTTATCTACATATTTATGGATGCATTACATGCCCCATATAATTGACTGTGTGTCTACATATCCTCGAGCCACTGCTACATTTGCACTAGAATCAAGAGGTGTATATGCTTGTGACAGGAAAACATTACCCCCAACAGTAGCATTACCCCCAATTGTTGTAGTACCGCTAATTGCAGTGTTACCGCTAATTGTAGCGTTTGCACCAACTGCCAGGGTTGTGTCGATATTCAAATTACCAACTATTGCATAGTCTGAGTCTTGGTATGCAAGATCGCCTAGATCAGCATTTGTTGGTACTTGGTACGGTGCGTTTCCTATGAGATTACTCATTTATAATCCTTATTGCCTACTCAATTCTTGAGCTTCACTTGTAGTTATCACTTTTGCATAGTACATGATTTTACTCACGGTGCCGTTCAGGCTGTTTGCACCCACACCAGATCCAATTGTCATTTGGTTCATGGTTGTTGCTACTGTGCCTGTCAGGTCCGTTTCTATAGTATTGCCATTGAAACTGAATGCAAACTGGTCGCTGTTATAGAATCCAGATATTTTTCCAGAACTTGTGGTTTGCAGATTAGCAGTGGCAGGATTACTCAAATTGGCTCGTACCGTTCCACCAGTAATAACCACTAGGTTTGCGCCGCGACTTACTGTAGGTGATGCTTTGCTTTCTGCAAGTATCTGCACACGGTTGCTGGCAGTGCCATCATCAATGCTCACAATCACAGGACGCTGATTTTGTGGCACTAGGTCGGTTGGACGATACCCAACTTGTGCATCAACCAGTAGCGATCCTTGTGTTACTTTATGGTAACGACTGAAGTTTGTGCCACTCATGACAGCTAGGTCAGCGGCTCGCGTTACTGCAACTGTTGTGGTTGGAATATAAGAAGTCGCAAATGAACCTTCTTCTAGCTGGAAACCGTATATGTCTGCATAGGATGCGCTATCACCTGCATAGGAAGCAATTCCACCATTGGCCAATGCAATAACCACGTTGCCGCTGGTATTGGTTTTGGTTACCGTGCTTGAGCAACGATACCACCCGTTGGCAAAAGAATCAACACTGCTTCGATAATTTGTGCCTTCTGATGCTACATTTCCATGCTGTAGGTCAAAGATTGATGATGTGCCTTCGCTGTCGAATATCAAGGATATTTGCGTCCTGGTACCTGCTTTTGCAAGCACAGATGCTGTGTATCTTACGGCAAGTGATAGTGTGATTGGAGTGGTTGCTCCAAGTCCATGGATATCCGTTGCTGAATTTTCAGTTAGTCTATATGTACCAGCCACACTGCCAGCTGGCCCAATAGATCCAGTGGTTGACGACACAGATGACTGTGCTTGAGTCCAGGCCGCATTGTCAAACTCACTGGAATAGATGTACAAGTTCTGCCTTGACTCTTCAATCATGAGTCCCAGTGGCTGTCCATGACTGTCATGATGGAATCTTGGACGACCTGCTGCTGCAACAGTTAGATTTCCTGTTACGTCAACATAGGTAGCGATACTATTTCTGGTAAATGTAATTCTTGGGTCAAGACGCTGATTATTAGCAAAATCAAACTTAAATGCTGGTCTTGCGTCTGGACGATGTGTGGTAAACTCCAGTGTGGTAAATGCACCAGAGCTTGGAATGCTATTACCAATTGGTGTGTCGTTGACTGATGCCAGTGCAATGGTTGGCAGTGTAACTGTACCGTCAACCAAGAAGTCTCCAAACACATGAACATTACCACCGATGTTCATGTCTTTGACAACACCTACACCACCTGCGACTTTTAGCGCACCAGTGGTGGTTGTGCTTGATTGGGAAGTATTTGCTATGTTTGCAATACCGGCAATTTGTACATTACCCACGATACCAGCACCGCCACGGACCTGCAGAGCACCAGATGTGCTGGTCGTGCTCTGTGTGGTGCCCCATACAACCACGTTGCTGTTAGGAGTGTTGGCAATACCAACGTTTAGATTCTTGATAATACCAACACCACCTGCCACAACCAGCGCACCTGCCTGGGCGTTGGTTCCTGCTTGAACGTTATCAATGCTGAGTTTTGATGTTATGTTTGCGCTGTCAGCAATCATGCTGCTGGTAATAGTTGTGCTTTCTACAGTTAGGTTGCTGTGAACAAATATGTTGCTTCCTGCTGTGGTATTACCAAGATTGGCATAGATGTTGCCGCCAACCACAAGGTCATGATTGATTGTGGTGTTACCCAGTGTCGCACCAATTTCAATATCTTGAGCAGCTAGACCAAATTCAATTTGGTTAATAGTTGTTGTGAATATCGCAATCGAACTGTTGTCGGACTCAATTGTGGTACCTTTGAAGTTGGTTACACCATGTACAAAATTTGTACCAGCTGGAGTGCCAATGTTAGCATTGCCAGATGTAAAGTCACCAGCAACAATTAGGTTTGTACCCACATAGCCGTTGCCACTGACTGTGATGTTACCTCCACCATAGATGTTGGCACCAATGCCTACACCACCTGCGACTTTTAGCGCACCGGTTGTGATTGAGCTGGATTGTGTTGTTCCGAATATGTTTCCAGTTAGCCCATCGACGTTGCCGAATATGTTTCCAGCATATACATTACCTGTGCCAAGACTTAGTGTGCCGCTGCCACTTACACTGATACCAGATGTTTCAATGTTGCCTGCAATGATATTTCCAACTGCAATGATATTTTGAGAGCTGGTGATATTGCCAGATGCGCTAACATTGCCAACTATTAGGTTAGCGGCCGATGTGTTTCCAAGTAGATTGAAACTGCCAGACAGTATCAAACTACCGGCATACAGGTTTCCAGTAGCAACAACATTTCCAGTGTTTACATTGCCCAGTGTGGTAGTGTCGCCAATGGAGAATAAATTAGCCGAACCAACAAAATCAGACAATACTATGTTTGCGTCTATTTGTCCGGTGAATACATTGGCTGATGTGATATTTCCTGTAGCACTAATGATTCCAGTGTTTAGATTTCCTGCGCCAACATTGCCAGTTACCGATAGACTATCCAGTGTACCAACAGACGTAATGTTTGGCTGGCCCGAGGTTTGTAGCGTGCCGTTGATCACAGTAAACGAAGCACCACCAGTTGCATTGATCCAGTTAACTTGTTCGATATTACCAAGTATTCTCAGGTCCACCAGCGACCCAACTTGATTAATGTAAGGTTGGTTACCGTTTCTCACAGTGCCCCATAGGTTCTGGCCACTGATGTCAGTTCCTGTTACCCAGGAGCCTGAGTTAACATTACCGCTGATCTGTGCATATGGTCCGGTGAACTGTGTGAGAGAAACAACATTGCCACCTTGTATATTTCCAGCTGAAGAAACATTACCGACTGTTAGCGTTGCTGTGACATTTGCATCACCAGTTACTGTGATATTTGTAGTAAATGTTGGAGTAGCTATATTAGCTTTTGACCCAATCGCAGTGTTAGCATATGTTTGATATGCACCAATATTGGCGTCTAGTCCACTGATTGCAGAATTGGCTGCTGTGATGTTGGCCCGAACACTACTGATCTCAACATTGGCGGCAGTTACATTGCTACGTAAGTTGTTGATTTCAACATTGGCCGCTGAAATATTACCACGTATATTTCCAATTTCCAAGTTGGCAGAAGTGATGTTGCCACGTAGGCTACTGATTTCTGTATTGGCAGAAGTGATGTTGCCCTGTAGGTTACTGATTTCTGTATTGGCAGAAGTGATGTTGCCACGTAGGTTACTGATTTCTGTATTGGCAGAAGTGATGTTGCCACGTAGGTTACTGATCTCAATGTTGGCTGCTGTGACATTACCTCGTAGGTTACTGATTTCTGTATTGGCAGAAGTGACATTGCCCTGTAGGTTACTGATTTCTGTGTTGGCTGCTGTGATGTTACCACGTAGATTACCAATCTCAATGTTTGCAGAAGTGATGTTGCCACGTAGATTACCAATCTCAATGTTTGCAGAAGTGATGTTGCCACGTAGGCTACTGATTTCTGTATTGGCCGCTGTGATGTTACCACGTAGATTACCAATCTCAACGTTGGCCGCTGTTACGTTTGCTTGTATGCCATTACTTTGTGTTGTTAGTATACTGCTGTTAGCAGCCGAAGTTTGTACGCTGCCATCTGGATAGATGATACCATAGCCGGCCACTAGGTTCGGAGCAGTGATATTGCCAGTTACATTAAGGTTGACCAATGTGCCAATACTGGTGATATTTGGTTGGGCCGCTGTTTGCAGTGTACCAGTGATATTGCCTGTAACCACATTGCCAGTTACTAGACCACGATTCATCACCCATACATTGCTGGTGTAATCATATGTGATTGCCGCATTTGAAGTAGCAACAAATATTCCTGCGCCATCTGTTAGTGCAGCAGTTGCCGCACCGTTAGACAGTACGATTGTTTTTTCAGCTGTGGTAATGTTTTCACTATTAACCGTTGAAGTATTGCCTTGTACATACAAGTTGCCAGTTACATAGAAATTATCACTGACGATGGCATTGCCTGTGATATTAACTTGCCCTGTTACAGCTAATCCTGTCAGGGTTCCCAACGATGTGATATTAGGCTGAGCCGCAGTCTGTACAGTTCCTGCTATATTGGTAAATGTGCCTTTGGTTGCGCTCACATTACCAGCAGTGATATTACCAACTACCAATAGACTGTCTGCTCCGACAAAATTAGATAGCACAGTTCCTGCATTTACTTGCCCGGTTCCGACGTTGCCGGATGTAACATTGCCAGTGAATGTTGCACCCACTGACTCAAATCCTGCCGATAGTACGATATGGTTGGCATAAACATTACCAGTGGTTACCACATTGCCAGCAACAACATTACCTATAGCAGTGGCACCACCAGTTGAAAACACATTAGCTGATCTAACCAATGATGCTTGGATAGTGGTTGCATCCAACTGTCCAGTGGTTATGTTAGCAGAACGAATGTTTCCGCTTGCGCTGACGATTCCGGTGTTTAGATTGCCAGAAGTAACATTGCCTGTTACTGTTAGTACAGTTAGAGTGCCAACACTGGTAATATCTGGTTGTGCAACCGTTTTTAATGTTCCAGTTAGATTGGTAGCAACAACGTTGGCCGCAGTAACATTACCAGTAACAGCCAATGCACCTAGTGTGCCAACTGCGGTAATATTGGTCTGGCTGGCAGTACTCAGTGTACCACCAACTGAGGTAAATGTACCAGTCGCTCCAGACACATTGCCGGTGGCAACATTTCCTGTTACGGCCAAACTAATCAAAGTTCCAACTGATGTGATATTTGGTTGGGCTACAGTTAATAATATGCCTGTTAGATCAGTAAAGCGGCCACGGGTGGCATTTACGTTACCTGCAATAACATTGCCAGAAACAGCAAGTCCTGCCAGGGTGCCAACAGTGGTGATAGCGGGTTGAGCCGCTGTTACCAGAGTACCTTGTACATTGTTGAACACAGCGTTCAGTGCTTCAACGTTAGCTGCTAACAGGTTACCACTTGTGGTTAAACCTGTTAGCGTACCAACAGAAGTGATATAGGGTTGTGCCGCAGTACGTACCACGCCTATTAGGTTACCAGCTGTTACATTGGCACTAACAGTTAAATTGGTCAGTGTACCAATTGCGGTAATTTGTGTCTGAGATGCAGTTAATAAAGTACCGGATACATAGTCAGCTGTGACCTTGGTAGCACTCACATTGCCAGTGGCAGCATTGCCAATAACAACCAATGCTGGCATGCTCACTACACCAGTGAACGTTGGATCTGCAATGTTGGCTTTGGCTGCAAACAATCCCGCTTGTGTGGCGGCATTGGCGGTTAGTACATTCAATGCGGCACCTTGAGATGCGGCATTAGCAACTAAAGTGTTTAGAGTTGTTGCCTGTGCGGCAGCATTGGTGGACAGATCTGTGATGTCGGAAGTAGCATTGGTTAGGTCAAGTTCAAGTGCAACAATGGCTGCATTAGCTGCCGCAACATTGGCATTGATGCTGTTGAGAGACGAACCTTGCGTACCTGCATTGCTTTGCAATGAGCTAAGACTTGCACCTTGCGCACCTGCGTTGGCCAACAATGAACTTAGCAAACTTGCTTGTGTAACTGCATTGCTTTCCAGCGTTGCTATAGCCGCATTGGCCGCAGTTACGTTGGCGTTAATAGTGTTGATCTGTGTTGCTTGTGTGCTTGCATTTGATTGCAGGCTTGTGATAATTACATTTGCCGCAGTTACGTTGGCGTTAATAGTGTTGATCTGTGTTGCTTGTGTTCCGGCATTTGATTGCAGGCTCACTATAGCCGCATTTGCCGCAGTGATATTTGCATTGATGCCGGCTGGATTAAGTGATGCAATAGCCGCATTTGCCGCAGTGATATTCGCCCTGAGTGCGGCAATCTCTACATTAGCAGACGCAACACGATTGGTGTTGATCACTATGGCAGCATTGGCAGCAGCTACGTTGGCAGCAGACGAAATAGCTAATGCCGATATAACTGCGTTAGCGGCAGCAACACGATTGGTGTTGATCACTATGGCAGCATTGGCCGCTGTGATATTGGATTGTAAAGATGCAATTTCAACGTTAGCGGCAGCAACACGATTGGTGTTGATCACTATGGCAGCATTGGCCGCTGTGATATTGGCACGTAGTGCATTCATCTGCGTGTTCTGCGCAGTGGCATTAGAATACAGAGCAGTGATTTCTACGTTGGCTGCTGTGATGTTGGCACGTAGAGCATCAACATTAATATTGGTGGTTACAATCGCACTGTTGGCAGCGGTAATATTGGCACGTAGGCCAGCAGTTATTGTATTAGTATTTGTTTGTAAATTGTCTATTTGTATTGCTTGGGTTGTTGCATTTGCAAACAACGTCGAAATTCTTGTGTTGGCTGCTGTGATATTGGCACGTAGAGCATCAACATTAATATTGGTGGTTACAATCGCACTGTTGGCAGCGGTAATATTGGCACGTAGGCCAGCAATGGCTGAGTTGGCCGCAGTCACGTTTGCATTGGTTGATGTAATTTTTACATTGGTAGAGGTTAGATCAGTTGGGGTTGCCGCAGTGACCTGGACTGTGGAATCTGGGAATATAATGGACCCACCAATGTTCACATCATCAGTGACAACGATACTTCCCAGGCTTGAAATTACATTTGCTATAATAGGCCCAGATACTGTGATTTGTCCTGCTACGTTAAGATTGGCTAGAGTGCCCCAGCTGTGGCCGGCCAACTGTACATTAGAAAGGGTACCACCTTCAAGATCAATATTGGTAACTGATGTTAGTCCAGCAACTGTGGCATCGGTGTAAGCACGATCGGCTGCGCTGTTTGCAGCCATTGCAATTTGTAGTTGGGTGATATTACCAACTGTGGCAACCCCTGCTACGTCTTGCCAGTCTAGTTCTACGTTGCCTTGTCTGCCGGCCACAGAATAAACCAGGGTATTTCCAGTGATTACATTGTTGCTATAGATGTCAGTAAAATTTTGATTTACTTTGTCGAAGGCCGTGTACAGACTGTCGCCATCTCCTGCGCCACTCTCCGTGCCTATATTAATTATTTGCTGAGACATTATCCACCCTCATATTTGATATTTATGAGCGCGGAACGTTTATGGTTAACGTGTGTTTTTGGGCCCTAAACTGAGAAACTACTGCCGCAACCGCAGGTGGATTGGGCATTTGGATTTTTAATAACAAACTGAGAACCCATGACTTCTTCTGTATAATCCACTTCTGCACCCTCAAGATACTGGCGACTCATGGCATCAACCAGTACATGCACAGGGCCAAATTCTAGGTCAAAGTCGTCTTCGTTCACCAGATTATCAAAGGTAAAACCATAGCTGAAGCCAGAACAGCCTCCGCCCTGTACAAATATGCGCAGTTTAAGTCCTGGATCGTTTTCTTCAGCCAGGAGATCCAGGACCTTCTCGCGAGCACTGTGTGTTAGAATTAGCATTAGTCTTTTCCCGAATAAATTCTGCGATTAATAACTTCCCAGTTAATAATTCGCCAAAAATTCTTTAGATACTTGGCTTTGTCTGCCTGGTAGTCCAGTGCCCAAGCATGCTCCCACCAGTCAATTAAAAGAGCAATATCTTTTTTAATTTCATGATTTTTGATAGTTTTGATCTCGCCTGATCTGCTCAAATAGATCCAGCCCGATCCTTGTATCTTCATTGCTTCAGTTTCCAGTTCTTCCTTGAAGGCATCAAAGTTTTTGAACTTGCGATTTATCAGTGCTAGACTTGCACCAGTGGGACGATTTGTTCCGCTGACCTCTTGTAGTTCAGTAAAGTACAAATCATGCAGGAAAGCACCTGCTTCATTAAAGTCCGGATCGCCCTCACCTTTGTTATAACGGTCAACATAACCTTTGTACAGTGTGCCGTAATGATAGTCCAGTGTTTCTTTGCTTTTGGCTGGGTACAGGTCTTTACGACCATAAGGAAGTGGGGTTTGCTCTAGGGTTTGAGTGTTCTGAGCTTCTATTAGAGTTACCAATTGGCGAAAGTTCTGCATATAACTATTTAGTGCGATATATCACACGTCCACGGGTCAGGTCATATGGACTCATTTCTACTTCCACACGGTCTCCCATGAGTATCTTGATGTTGTGCTGTCTAAGTTTCCCACCTAGATAGCAGATAATAACATGTCCGGATTCTTCAAGTTTAACCCTAAACATGGTGTTGGGTAGCACTTCTTCAACCTTGCCACTCAACACAATCATTTCTTCTTTACTCACTTGCTTCCTTATAAGTTAGCGACGCATACGGCTGATATCAACTGCCTCTTCATTGCTAAACACAGGAACAGCATTGCTCTTGTGCATGGTTGCGATACCTTTTACCATGGTGCCTGTATAGACCTTGGCAGGTGCAAGTGTAGCAACACCACCTGTGTCTACGCTCTTGTACTGACGTGTGCTACGTTCAGCAGGAACGCTGAGGCTATACCCGCTAAGTGTAGGAGCCTTGAGCGCACGAGTACGCTTCTTTTCTTCTGCTTCAACACCCCAACGCTTTTGCAGTTCTTTCCACTCGGCATCTAGTTCACGAGCTTTCTTTGCTTCTTCGCTGTTGCGGAATTTCACTTTGCGTTTTGCCTTTCCAGTTGTACTTAGCCAAGGGCCTTCAAGGTGCATGCTCATCACGACTCCTGTGAATAGTTTCGGGTTTTTTCCATTCTTGCTTTGCTATTTTAGCTTCTTTTATAATTCTTGTCAAGAGGCGCCAAATTGGGTCAGCAAACCAGCCTAGTACCAGACCTAGTAAAAACCAGTCAACTTTGGTCCATTCGTTCATTTAGATTTTTTTGCCAGGCGTTGTTGGCGAAATGCTTCCACATCCTGGCAGGCACTTTGTAGTACAGCAGAGTAGTTGATAGCCTGTTGGCGGGTCATGATTATCGAGGCTTCGTATTCAACATAGCCTTTTGTAAGCAATCGCCAAATGATTTGCCATCGGTTGAGTTCCCACCATCGGGTTTTTTGTTGCGTATAGGTGGTAACAGTAACGCCGGTGTCTTCTGCTTCAACACAGACGGTGTGGGCACAATCGGTTGAATAGCATTCACACTGTACGGTGTAATATTTGGCATCGCCATAGTCCTTGTGTAGTAGAATCCCTTCAGCGGGTGTTTGAGGTGTCATAGATTTTTAGGTATGTTAAGTTCCTGGGCACTGAACGGTTGTTTGTCCAGTAGGAAGATCTTGTCCGGAAATCTAGACATTAATCTTTCTTTGATTTCGTGTTCACTGATGCCTTGTCCTAGAAAATGATTGTTTTCTTCGTCGTAGGCTAACAAACAGTCTTCGTATTTTTCCAAACGTACCACACGTATTTTTTCGTCTAGATGTGCTTTTAGGTCCTCCACTGCTTCTTTCTGGATATGCCGGCGTACTAACCAACTTAGCACCAGATAGGCGATATAAAGGGTTCCAACAAGATTGATAATTTGATCCATAGTTTGATTATAGCTTACTGTGTATTTACTGTCAAGTCCACAAAGCCTGGCGAATGCGGATCAAACGGATCATCATTTCTTCATCTTCGGATTCTTGTTCAGTTTCGATCTGGTGGCTGATTTCCAAAATCCTAGAACTTTCTGCTCGTTCTGCAGGAGTTTTATCGTCAAGTCCTAGAAAGATACCATCGTCATCATCCCCCTCAACTTTGGCCTGTTGACGTCGACGTTCACATAGCGCACTCCATCCACTGGCGTCCATTGGATCGATTCGCATTGGACGAATATCCATCCACCAGTGATAGAGGCTGATGATTTCTTGTGCATTAGTTGCCTGCTGAGTATATTCAGATGTAGGGTCGTTTTCGTCAATTCGTAGTTCGCTGGCCCAGCCTAGGTATTCTAGTCCTGCTTCGGCACTGCGCCAGGTACGGATTCGGACCCACCCTCGTGCCCACCACGGAACTGCAAATTTTGTTTTAGCTTCGTCATTCCAAATGCACTGGTGCCAGGCTTGTTCTATTTCAACAAAGTCCACAAGCCCATTGAAAAGACAAGGAAGAAGACGATTGCCCACATCACACCAAGAACCTGGCCGTATGTCGCGAGTATGGGCCGTAAGAGCATGGCAACGAGTAATCCAGCGATTATTAACGTAATACTTAACGTCATATATTTTCCTTATAGGCCAGGTAACAAAGTCCTGCAGCCAGTCTAGTGCTTCTTCAGCAATCCAATAGCGGATAGGATATTTTTTCTTTGCTTTGCGATTCCAATCGCGCCAGTCTTGACTGGTCAGTGCTCCGGGTTTGGGCGTACCGCGTATCCAATTGGCTATTTTGGTATTAGACCAGTATGTGCTATGTTGTGCCATGATTAAAACTTTATTTTATTGTTGCCTGTATAATCGTCGAAATCGTTGAGGTCAATGGTGATGTCTGACATACTGATTGATTCCACAGGGAACGGATCAACTCCGATCAATGATACAATTTGAGTTGTGGTTAATACATCTATTCCTGAGTTCATGTTCAAATCAACTGTGCTGGCATTCCAATTGTTGGTATACGAACCGCTGTTATTTTCTAGTATCTGTACACTGCGTCTTAATGAACTCATTTCTTCACGAAGATCATTGACTATTCTAAACATCTTGAGAAATGGGCCTTCGGTGTTTTGTTTTTCTTCTGCTAACTTGGCCAGTACGGCAGTATACTGGAGACTACGTTGAACAGCAGGATTGTCGCTATTAACAATAGAGTCAAACATTTCAGCAAGTTGCATCAGTTCATCATTGTTCATGCTTGCACCCATTTTAAGCAATGCCGCTTGGCCATTGTGGTATCACGATCCATCCAGAGTCGTTGCCGCTCGGCAACAGGAATTGAATTGTAGATTTCTTCAAAGGTGCTCAAAAATGCCTGGCCATACCTATAGTCAGAGTTTTTAAGATGCTTCATCAAGAAGTCTTGTTCAAAGTCATCAAATTGTTTTGCTGTAATTTTCATAGGTACTTTAGGCTAAACCAAGTTTTCATTTGTTCATCATAAAAATCCAAACAGATCATGGTCCTGTGTGAGGAACGCAACAGTTGCAGTGGATCAAATGGATCATATGTTCTGTGTTCTCTAACTGTGAAACCCAATTCTCTTTTCATCTTGTCTCTCAACAGAGGCATACTAAAACCAAAGTCTTCTCGGATTCGATCTCGTATCTGATCCCATTCCGCATGTGTGAGTTCAATATGTTTCATAGCCACTTTAGTATAAAAACTTCTGCATCTCTTGTATCTTCAAAATAAAACAAAAAACCTGCTGACGGATCCCAGTCTGGTCCACGCAGTTGATATCTACCAATCCCACGATACTCTTGTTCTATCCAACGAGAGACATCCAAACAGTTGGGATCTTGCTCCAGCATGCGTTCCCACGGAATGAATACTTGAGTCCAATCGCTTGGTGGAGGCCACAGTTCGTCTTGTATCATATCCACTTCAGTGTGAACAGTATAGCATCTTCTTGATTTTTAAACAAGAACTTCATGTTGTTTTCGGTCGGATGAGTCATGTAATTTTCGCCCGGAAGGCCAAAATGTTCCACTGCCCAGGCACAGGCTTCGTTCCAAAAATAGTCTGTGTCCTTGCCCTTTTCCCAGACCAATTCTACCAAGGTCCAATCAGGATTTGATTCTAACATAATTTGCCATCCAAGCTCTGCAAGTAGTGATTCTTCATATTTTTTAGCTAGGTCTTCAACAACCAAATCTGCTAACTTATCTGTCATTTCTTCTTGTTTACTATGTCTGGTGTAATAGCATCAATGGTGTTGACCACTGTCTTGCCTGCATACACCACTGTTGACCCAGCAACATCTGCAATCGCAAGAACTGTACAGCCTTGCATGCTCAGGATACACATAACTATTAGAATTTTATTCATGACCATCTCAATGCAAACAGTGTGGCTTCTGCTTCTTCACCAAAATAGAGCCCGCAGGCTTCTTTGTCGCCCAGTGCAGTAGGATTGGTTTTGACAAAAACTTGATATCCACCATATTCAGTTTTGATCCAGTCCCAGAATGGAACATCAGCCTTGCTGTCAGTGTAGTGCTCAAACACCTTGTCGTAGTAGGGTTCAATTGGAAGTATCTTCATAGGTCTCGCATGGTAATTAGTGTGGCCCACTGTTCAGCATCGCCATTGAACATGAACTGCAACTCTTGCTTGTTTTGATCCACACGCCAGGTAAAATCTTTACCCATTACCAGACCTTGTTCTTTAAGCCAGCGAGAAATCATTATCCCGCGGTCAGGTTCGCCGCCGAGCACAGGATTGGTTTTAAAAGGCAAAGTAACGATCTGCATGCTATCCCCATTTTAGCAAAAATGCTGTCATATCCTTTTCGTTGCGAAACTTAAACATGTCATAACTGGTGCGTCTACCACATCGATTTTCATAACACCATTGTCCAATTTTGTCCAGTGCATCTGGTATGTACCCAGGACTACTGTAGTTGACATAGTTACCGGCAATCACACGTAGTACCATTTTTTCTCGAACAAACTTTATAGCCATTTCAGTGAAAACAATACCGCATCTTGTTTGTGGTTAAACTTGAACTCGTATCGCATGTTTAGTCCAAACATGGCCTCGGGCGGAATGTTCATGGTCCAGTGTTTATAACCAATGTTGTTGATACACCAGGCTCCGGCTCGTGTGGCCTTGTCAGAATCAGTTAGGGTTATGGTTGTCATGGTTTATTATAACATAACATAATGATCATGTCAACTGTATTTAAGCATGAACCAATTGGCCTGGGAGAGCTGGTGGAAGATAAAAACAGTACGGTCTAGCGTGGTGTCCAGTTCGCCCCATCCTGGCCCCCAGCACGAAAAGCACCAGCCTTGCGCTTCTAGTGTCCATTCTCTAGTGCATCGACCACAGTCAATGTGCCATTTATCATTTCTTGGCTCCAGGATCAGTTTCTTCAACGCAGAGTGCCTCTAGTATTTTGTAGTGTTCGTATGCTTGTTTGAGTGCTTCGTACTTATCCAGTCGGGCCGGATCAGGCACAAGAATGGCCAGGCGGTCCTGGATCTTGGCCAACATGGTTCCAATGTCCGTACCGTTTACTGTTAGGTTGCCTGTGATATTAGCATCACCTGTGACCTTTAGTGCCGAGCTAGGTGTAGCGCCAACAGTTACCACCGGGCTGGTGGCAGTGACCCAGCCGGTCCCTTGGTTACCCATAGCGTAGTAGGACCCTGATACACCTGTGCCTCCTCCTGCACCAGTTGTGTAAATGGTACCACTGGAACATCCGGCACTGCTGGGAGAAAGTGTTACGTTACCCCATGACCCGCGTGTTTTGCTGATTGTAGTTGGCATATTTTGTCTAAATAAATTTAGACAGGGCAGAGGCGAGTAAATCGCACATCAATTGTCAAAGACAATCAACAACAATCAACAGTCAATCGTGATCTGTATAGGACGGGTCAATCGACAAATCGTAATCCGTCTACACCAGATCGAGTTGTAACTACATATGCTTTTCCAGAGCTTCTGTTTTTGCAATCTCTCATTTCCCACTGCCAAGTCAAGGACAAGCAAGCCTGCCCTACCAGGTTTCCCTGGATTTAACTCAACCCTTCGCGGGCTAATACTGCTTCTACATCCGGTGTGAGCTCAAGCTCGGTCTTGATGTTAAGCTCTAGGATCTCATCATTGAGTGTTGACTTTTGTTTGCGCAGGTCACGTACAACACCGCGGATATTTTCAATCTGCTCGGTGGTCAACACGCCTGTGCGTACTTCATCTGTGTGTCCGTAGAGGCCGACACGGCTGTCTGCAGGACGAGTTTTAATCTTGTCTAGTTTACCCTGGATCACCGCGATGTCCGACAGCTTCTCTGCACCGTTTACCATTGACTCCAACTGATGAATGCGTTTGTCAATGTAGGCAATGTGGCTCAAGCGGCTGTTAACACCACTCACTGTGTTTTGAACACCAATCATGCTACGGATGCTGTAGATGCTCATGAGCACATCATTGCGACGGCTATCGTTGGCAAACACCAGCGCATTTGCAGTGGCAATTGCTGTGGCTGGGTCCTGGAATTCATTTAGATCAATAGTGGTTACGACCTCCAGGTTTTTTAGCATGTCCTGGAGCACTGTGTTTAGTGCGGCGGCTTTGCGCAGATTTAGTTTAGTAGCCATGATTGTTTTCTCCTTGTTTGTGTCAATTATAAAGAACACAAGGCTGTTTTGCAACCTTGTGTTTTACCGTTTAGATATCAAATCCAACCGTTGGGTCAAATGTATTTGCCTGTGTCTCGTATCCTCTGTAGCCACGTGGGTTACAGATCACACGACATTGTCCAATTTCATAGTCACTTGGATCGTGCATGTGACCATGTGTCCAGAACAGGATGTTTTCGTGATCCAGTATAAACTCACTCAGGTCACTGGCATATCCACCGTTCATGTCAGTTTCGTGTTTGTAGTGCTCATGCACACTCATGTAACTGGGTGCATGGTGTGTACACACCACAACCTTTCGGTCACGATTCATTTCAAGTATGAGCCGGAAGTATTCCTTGGTACGTATATGCGTTTCCATGGTATCCTGCGGAATCAGCTTGCGATACACAGGGCCTGCTTTGTTGGTGATAGCACGATAATCATTCATGCCATGTTTCAACACCTGGATGCACATGGGATTACCCCGGTTGCAGTCGGTCCACAAGGTAGCACCCAAGAACAACACACCATCAATTTCAACATGCTCATTTTCTAGCACTGTCACATTGTCGGGCACCGTGGCCTTGAGCTCATGCACAGTCTTGTCATAGCGTCCGTGATAGTGCTCGTGGTTGCCCATCACATAGATAACCTCGCGGTACTTGGCACATTCTTCATGGAAGAAACGCTGAGCACGATCCTGGCGCTTGGGATCACCCACTTCAGTCATGATGTTCAATGGGTCATACTTGTTCTTGAGCAAGGTGCGGCTTTCGCATACATCACCTGACAAAATCAGCACGTCGCCGCCTGGCAACTCTAGGTCACCAAACTCAAGATGAAGATCGGAAATTACATTTACTCTCATACGACTATTATAGTTGATAACGGTGTTTCAGTCAAGAAAAAAGGTGCCCAAAAAATGAGCACCTTGTTGTTTAATTACTAAGAATTAAACAGTGATGCCCAGGCTCTGTGCCTTGTATGCCAAAGCGACCATCTTGCGGCTGGCTTCACCATGACGGTACTCAGTTACTGTAACACCATTGCCAGCTTTACGGGTGTTTGCGTAGATCGCATAACCACGTTGGCGAATGTTGCTGATAGTAGCTGTTGGGTTTTTAACGCCAAAACGCTTGCTGATTTCAGCGGCGCTCATTGTTTCGCCCTTGCGGACGATTGCGTTGAAGACCTTACCAGTTTTGGTGCCTAGGTCAAAGTTACGAATTGATTTAGTTTCGTGTGTCATTTTTAAGTTTCCTCTATAAAGTAGCTGTATCACAGCATGGTCTAAGTATAGCTGAAACGTAGTACACAAGCAAGACATTTGGTAATCTTGCTCGTGGTTTGTTTTACCAATTATGCTTGGTCAACAAACTTCTTCAGTTCCTCAGCCTTGCTGATGATATCCGAGGAACTTGGAAAATCAGGCATGGTTGGGTACGGAAGGGTTCCGCGATTGGCATCATTCAGCTTGGAATGATATTCATCGCTTAGGGTACTACGTTTGTCATGGACTGGCGTTGAAAGAATTTCCTTGGCCAGGTGTAGAAGTTCGAGACGAATCTCGTAAGGTGTTTTGCTCATATTTTTCTCCTGTGTGTATGTGTGTTTAACACGAGCTGTAGCTGTTGCTACATGAATATTTATAAAGCCCCTCGCGGGGCTAAATTTTTATTTCTTTTTCTTGTCTTCTTTTTTCACTGGATCAGTTGGACTGCCCTCAGTTACTTTTTCTGCTTTCTTGTGGACCTTGATGGTCTTGCACACTTCTTTTTTGGTTGTTTCGTCAACGCGACAAACTTTCTTCATTTCTGCCGCTGCAAACACGTTGGTTGCAAACACGAGGGCAATCACGCTAAGTAGGTATTTCATTGGAATCTCCTTGAATAGATATAGTATTTATTGGTCAACAAAAAACCCCATGGTTTTAAGCATGGAGTTCTCTGTAACGTGCCATTGCTCGCGCTCTGGCCACTGCTAATCTAACTGTAACATAGTCGGACAATTCAGCATGATCTTCTGCTGAATTGTCCTTGACCATGCGAGGACGAGGATAAGCTACTTGAACATCAATTTCGTCGTAATCATCGTTGTCCCCGCCATTAAGTTCTCGATTACTTGCTTGCGGCAGGTGCTGGCGCAGTTGCTGGAGTAGCTTTTTTGTCGTCCTTTTTTGCGGCACTTTTGGCGACAGGCTTTTTAGCTTCCTCCTTGACCACTGCAGGTGCGTCAGCCTTGGTAACAGCAGGAGTTGCCACAGGTGCGGCTGGCTTAGCTGGAGCAGTTGGTTTAGCAGGTTCAGCGGCAAAAGCGGTAACAGCAAACAGAGCGATAACAGTTGCGATAAGTGATTTCATTTCAAGTTTCCTTTAGGTTAAGTTTATACAGAAAATTATTTCCTGCATGTATATACAACGCAACAGCTTGAGATTACGTTGACACAACAACATCTTTTTTGGACAAACTCCACGAACCGTCACCCTGATCTGCCCAAACCAGAGTGTCGCCTTCTTTCCAGCCCGCTGTTTCCAGCATCTCGGGAGGAAATTCTAAAATGCAGTCGCCTGTTTCTGGATCTTCCTGCACTTCAAGAACCCATGTATTTTCGCCAGTTTTTTTCATCATTTGCATACCTTTGTAATTTCATCTGCTGCCATGTTGGCTCGGATTGCTTCAATGCGGCACTGGCCCTGGTTATACTGCTCAAGAGCCAGACCTACCAATGGTAGGCCAAGTATAAACATAAAAGCCAGCGCAGGCCATTTCATATCAGTGTTCATAAATGTATCTCCCAGGCGCCTGTTTTGTGATTCCAATGACGGGTGTCGTAGATTTGAAATGATATACTACGACTAAACAATGTCAGTTCCATTGTGAGTCCAGCATGATCCTGGCGCCGGGTGTAGTTGATTTCAAATCCAATCAGTGTTTTGACAACACACAATTCTACTTCCCAGGCCATGTGGTTGGTGATCAACCCTGATCTGTTCCACAGGTTGTCAAAGGGCTGACCCCAAGGATTGCTCAATCTAAAACTAAGATAAATCATGCTACCCTCTCAAGGCTTCCAGGGTTATGATCTGACAGATCGCTTGGTCAAACTCTTGGTCGTTGCTGATCAAGTGTAGTTTGGTTGTGTGACGATCGGTGCGTTGGTCGTGACAGGTTACTTCCACGATCCACCCATTCTCTGCATGATGCAGTCGAAAGTTTAATGTAGGCTGTACATCAAGGCCTCGAGTTGAGGGATGCTTGCCCATTCCAATGATATTCATTTGCATATCGGGTTTTAAATACTTTTCTTCACGGGACTCGTTCCATGCCTTCTCGACTCGTTTTGCAAACCACCGATCTAGCCAGTTCATTTGTTTGTGGCCACAGTTGGAGTCACCACGCCATTGATAACCAGGGTCTGACCTTTGAAGTTGGCAATAGCACCTGGCAAAGCTCGCATGGCATCTGCTTCTGCTTCTGCTTTGAGCAGGGGAATTGCCATTGGGTTGGCCTGCATTGATTCATTACGCTTGCGGGCTGTGGCCACTTTTACTTCTTCAGTCTTGAACTCGTTCTTGGCCTTGACCAATTCGTTAGCACTTGCTACCACTGAGTCAGCTGGTACAATGTTACGGATTAGCACTTGACTAATACTGATACTGCCGTCCAACTTTTCTTCGGCAAGGTTGCGAACAATTTCTTCCTTGATAAAGGTTTCCATGTCGCTACGAGCATCTGCCATGTCCAGGGCTTCGTACTTGCGAGCGGCTTTGTAGATAGCGTTACGAGCATTCTGCACAATATAGTTGTACATCACATAGGTATCACCTTTGAACTCAGCATGGAAGCTCCTGTTCTTGGTACTATACAGTTCAGATACCTGGCCAGGGTTGATGTTATAAACAACCACTGCATCAAAGTCTTTCATGGTGCTGTTGTCTTTGGCCACTGGGGTCATATTCTCCAGCACCACGTTCACATCCTTGATAGGAAACGTAAGTACTTCACCAATAATACTTTGATTAAAAGAACC
>Ga0181346_1000042_pt1 | contig 42228 bp, 72 predicted proteins | sample Su13VDMM15DN_FD_130100 | JGI IMG/M metagenome (GOLD analysis project Ga0181346, IMG submission 130100) | Freshwater viral communities from Lake Michigan, USA - Su13.VD.MM15.D.N | ecosystem: Environmental > Aquatic > Freshwater > Lake | place: USA: Michigan | collected 2013-07-15 | reverse complement strand
TTTAGATAGTTTAGGACCTAATGTAGTTCCTCAAAGAAGAGCAATCTCCCTAATGTGGAATCAACGCTCAGTAGATACATTTTTAGGTTTACCATTCAACATTGCTTCTTATGGATTATTATTAATGATGTTGGCGGATGAAGTGAATATGGTTCCTGATGAATTAATTGGTAACTTGGGGGATGTTCACTTATATTCAAATCATATTGAACAAGCGAAAGAACAAATTAGTAGAGAACCTATGAAGTTACCAACTGTACACGTTAGGGATGGTATCTTCTGCAGTTCAATTGGAGATGTGATATTAGAAAACTATGAATCACACCCATCAATAAAAGCACCATTAAGTAATTAATCAAATGGAAAATACAAAATTTAAAATAGGTGATAGAGCCTACAAACCAAAAGGATATAAATTTCCTTGTACAGTTGTTTCAGTATTCAAAACTGTTGGAGGTGATGTCAGAGTTGTTGCGGAAATGGAAGGATATGGATTGTTACACATATTCAATGAAGAACAGTTAGAACAGTTTAGTAATTATGGAAAAAACGAAGAAGACACAAGAATCCTTGGAGATGGGTGTTAAAAAAAATAGAACGCCAAAATATAAAAAAATTATATTTTATTACAATTAATTCAATAATATGGAACTAGCAACTTTAATTTACAATCCTGTTTTCAAGGATAACCGAGGAACATTTGCCCCACTACCATTAGTTTTTGGTGAAGGTAAGTTATCAATTCTTAAGAAGAAATGGTTACAAAGTAACATCAGCGTAAACCCTAATAAATGGACCCTTAGAGGACTACATTACCAATCTGAGCCGTATTCTCAAACCAAGCTAGTTAAGGTCATTACAGGTCATATAATTGACTTTGTGGTTGATTTACGAATGGAGTCTGAAGATTTTGGTAAATGTTTTATTTTTAAGGTTTCATCTAAAGAAGAATTATACGTTCCAAAAGGATTTGCTCACGGATTTATAACTACCGAGGATAATACGGTAGTTCAATATTTGGTGGATGATTCATATTCACAACCAAACGAAGGGTCAATCTTGTGGAGTTCAGTTCCTGAAGTAATGGAGTGTGTGACTAATTTAAATGTTGATGAGTTATTAATCTCAGATAAAGATAAAGTTTGCCAAAGTTTAAAGGAATATTTAGAAAAATAAAATTATGAAAAAAACTAAAACAAAGGATTACCCTAAAGATGGGGATAAAGACATTATAATTTGTGGTTGTCATTCAACAGAACACCAAATGATTATATTATACAGTGAGGACGACGGGTTTCCGATGGTCTATTCACACATACATCTAAACCAAAGACCTTTTTGGGAAAGATTAAAATATGGTATTAAGTACATTTTTGGTTATAAGTGTCGATACGGGGCATTTGATGAGTTTATCTTTAGTCCTGACGACGCTCATAAACTTAAAACTGTTGCTAAGTATCTTGATATAAAACTTTAAACTTTTTTTATATTTTAGTAATATTTATAGATAAATAATTTTAAGATGGAATTTACAAAAAAAGAAATATTAGAGGGTAAAAGTACTCAAGTTATAACAGAAGAAAAAAATAAAGGAGAAAAAAAACTTGTTGAAATTGTTTCTGAATTGTTTCACTCTGAAACACAGTCTCATATGTTTCATTTACAAACTAAATCATCGTCATCATTTGCAGAACATAATGCTCTTGGGGACTATTACACTGAAATAGGAGGAAAATTAGATGGTTTAATAGAAAGTTTCCAAGGTAAATACGACATCTTAAAAGGTTATAAATCGTATAATTTTAAAGATTATAAAAACGTTGAGGAGTTAATCAAATACTTTAATGGGATAGCCGATATGGTTGAAACCAAAAGAGGATGTTGTAGTGATTCTTTTATTCAAAATCAAATTGACACAATTCTTGAACTTATTTATTCCACACTATATAAGTTAAAAAATTTAAAATAAAAACTGAATCCCTTACAGAAACGTGAGGGATTTTTTTTTAAAAAAAGTTTGGCAGTTCAGTAAAAAGGCTTATCTTTGTAATCTAAACGATAAAGATATGACAACTACCAACACAAACACCATCATCAACGTAACAACTGGCACATTAGCAGGAGACGTATTCTACGGAACTTTTAACACCACCATCAAAGGTAAGAGAACCTCTGTTATGGTTTCTAACCACATCAAAGATTTGAATGAAGAATATGAATTCCGTATTGCGGGAAAATGCAGAGCGGGATTCATCAGCATCCACGACACAAAAGGAACTGCGTCTGAAGTAATCCGTGGGTATGGTAAAAACTCATTGGTTAATATCCAAATGAAAAACGAGTACGGACATTGGATGAACGTTTACACTATCAAAGGAGGTAAATGGTATTCAATCGACAAAGGGTTCTTGGATGTATTAACCGTAGGAACTATGAGAGAGTCATTCCCTGATATGTGTGATATGGAATTGTGGGGAAGAATGGGGGCGAAAACTTGGGCGGACAAGGCTTTCACTAAGAACTAAAAATAAGAACCCTCTTCGGAGGGTTTTTTTATTTACTGAATATTTATAACATATGAAAGAATTAATCCGTAGAATACTAAGAGAACAGAATACAGGTACAAATCCTATGAGTCGTACTGAGATTATGTTATTCAAGTATATTAATAGTAAAAAGAAAGAGGCTAAAACAAAACCAAAATTGATGGAGTTGATTACCACTACTTTAAAAAGTATGGGTTTAGAGCCATCATTATCAGCATTTTATTATGAGATGTTTGCTCTTAACTACAGAGAAGATGGTGATTACGAGAACTTAACTCACGAGAACTTTAAAGGGGTTAAAGAGTTTAGAAGTAGAACAATACCAAATACTAAGGCTTGGGAATTTACGATAGCTAAAATGCCTTTTAAAGCCTCAAATCTTGACGCTAGATGGAATACGGATTCCAATGGGGTTGATTATTATGCGGTTTACTCCTATGGGTGGTATCCTGTTTATCTATTTAAACAAGGTGTATGGTATGAAGTGACAAAAAGATATTCAAGTTCGACTAGTCGACAAATGTCAAACGCGAATCCTGTTAAGTACGATAGTAATATTGGTAAAGAAGTAGTGTTGGTAACTCAAGACGAGATGAAAAAACTTGAAAGGTCTTCAACTATTGACGATATAATGAAATATAAAGTTAAAAGTGCCGTTAACAATAAAGAAAATTTAATTAGTAAAAAAAGTAAAAACGTAAGTTCTGAAGTAAGTTGGGAGGACCGTAATAACGTAAATCCTAATGATGTTGGGTTTAAAGTTAAGTTCAAAGTAAGTGATGTCAGAGAAGAAGACGGTAAAATTATTGTTGACGTTAACATTATAGAGGTTAATAAACGTGATGGTAATAAAGCTCTTAAAACTCCTGAAAACTATATTAAAGGTGAATTACCTGGAGTCACCAAAGAAAGAGTTGAGAAGAACATAATAAGAGTGATTCAAAGTGATTTCACTAATTACGTTGGTAAAGCCCAACCTTATGGTAAAAATGTAGAAGACAGGTCTAATGTGAAATTTAACTTCATTCACGAAAAAGAATAATAATGTCAAATCAAAATCCAAATATTCCCGATAGAATTATTTTAAAATTTGCCCATATGGTAAAACCAAACTATGATTTTATTATAGAGGAAAACAACGGAGATAAGTTTCTTGTTTTGGTTGTTGATTGCCCTAAAATGGATAAGAATAGTGGTGAGTTTGATGAAGATTACTATAAAGGTTTAGTTAAAGAAAGACCCCAAGATACTCAAATTTGGATTAGTGATTCTAAATGGCCAATACTAAATGTGACTAGAGATATTGAGAAATTTTTTAATATTAAATTATTAGTTGGATATAACTTTAAAAATTATGACTACCTAAACGACATTGAGGGTATTATTAAAGAAGCCGCGTCAAATTCAAGTAGACCTAACGTAGATGTTGAGTTTAGTGTTGAATGGGAAAGTCCAAAAATAAAGTTAGTTTTACATAATTTTGAAATGAATGTTAATTCTGCTAACAAGATTTACCAACAGGAATTACAAAATATATTAGGTAATAGGGTTGACCTATTTCAATATACGTTATCAACAATCGCGGGGCCTAAAAGATAAAAGAAAGTATTTATAAGAATGGAAATTTTAATAACTGAAAGACAATTAAAAATAATTAATGAACAAACCTCAAAAACGAAGAATGTGAATCTATGTTCTAAGTTTGGTAGTAACTCGTCTTTTTGTGGTAAAATTGAATCTGCAGTTAGAGATTTTAAAACAGGTGGTAAAGATAACATATATAATAAATCCGCAAACTTTTTTAATAAAGTTGTTAGTAATAATCAATATTTTAATACTGTAGTTTTATCGCCTGGTGAACAAGATTATGATGAAAGGATTTCTGAATTGGTAAAATTTAAAAAACTATTAGAAGACCATAACGCTTGTCCTGATATGGTTTCAGAAGTTAGTAAGGATTTAGAAAAACTACCAACTAAAGGATTGGTTATGGTGGTTGATGACGAACAAAAATATTCGTTATTGAATAGATTAGATACTCATTATAGTGCTAAAGGTTATTTATTGACACACTTAATCCTATCAGAATTATCCGATTTTTGGGATGAGACCGAGGGAGAAAAAACTAATTTAAATGATATCCCTGACTCAAAAATAAGAGAACTTTTAAATTTTGTGATGGTTGATGAACACGTAGATTCAGTGTCTGAATATCTTTCTGATTTATTAAAAAATAATGAAGAGTTTCGTAAAGATTTTATAGGTTCAATAGAGTACTCAAGAAATACGGGAAACAAAGTTGAAGATGACGTATTCAATGCACTACGTAGTAAATATGGTGAGGAAAATGTTGTTGTGTTTTCAGGTGATTATGGGTTTGTCGATTACTTTGGAGTTGACGGTGTTGTAGTTATAAATGATATTGCGCATCCAATACAGATATCTTCAAGTACTAAAAGTAACCCAAAAATATTTAGATACGCATCAGAACATTGTAAACCTTTAGGATATTCAAATGAAAGAGGTAAAATGTTTAGATATGAACCTCTAAAATAATTTCAAAAAATGTTTGGCGGTTAAGTAAAAAGGCTTATCTTTGTAATCTAAACGATAAAGATATGACAACTACAAACACCACTACATCAAAAGTTCAAAATTACAAAGGCCAAAATTCTTTCATTAACAAAATGAAAGACGCGGTGGCAAAATACGGTTCTTTAACTCCTGCTCAGGCAAGTGCCGTTGAAAAAATATTAAACGCTTCTGTTGAGGCAAAACAAGTAGAGTTGACTGAAGATATGAAGAAAATTCAGTCTTACCAAGGAGAGAACTCTTTTGTTAAAGAAATCCAATCTAAACTTGAGAAGTACGGTAAGTTGTCAGACAAACAAATCAACGCCGCTCTTAACCAAATCCAAAAGGAAATTACCAAAGAGAACACTGTTAACTTGAACATCCCAACTATTGGTGAGACAGTTAAAATCGGACGAGCAATCGGACAAGATTTGAAAGAGAGACACGGTTTGAAATTCAACCCAATCTTGATTGACATCACTAAAGTATTAGCAGTGTCTCCAAAGGCGGTTAAATTCTCAGGTAAGATGACTGTTAAACGTGGAGATGTTTGTATGTGTTGTGCTAAAACATTGACTGACGAGTTCTCAATGTTGACAAGAATGGGTAAGACTTGTGCTAAACATATGGGAGTTGAGTACATCACAGACTCAAGTCAAGCCGAAAGATTCCGTAACGAGTACTTGGTAAAAGTTGAGGAAATTGGTGAGATGGACTTCTGGATTCCAAAGTCAAAAATCATCAAATGGGAAGGTAGAACGGAAATCATCTTGAAGATGATGTAAAAAAATAAACCCTCGAAAGAGGGTTTTTTATTTTTTTTATTTGTATATTTGTTTTATGATTGATAATATAAAAATAATTAAGACCCTCCTTAACTTTGAGAAAGAAGGTGACTTTTATATGCTTTACGTGTTTAAGAGAAAGAAGGACCAACCCGAAGGAGAAAGAGACAACCACCAATCAGTTAGAACCATTAAGACTTATTGCGTGGATAGTATCGAGTATCTTGATAAGAGATATGATGAAATCAAACAACTATGCGAGATATTCAATGCAAGAGCATACATTCACGTACAGAAACAAAACCACAGTGATGTTTCTTTGGATATGATGGTGTCACTTGCGGAGAGAATTAAGAACGGTGTTAAGAATCAGAAAGGTTTGTTCGATAGTGTTGTTGGTCAAATCAAAACTAATGAGAAGAGATGGGTTATTGATATTGATAACGTATCAATAGATGGATTTAGTCACGATAAGTATTATATCGAGATGAGGGAGTTTATTAATGAGTTACAAGTTGAAGCGGGTAAAGAACAAGGAATGACTTTTATTAAGACAAGAAGTGGGTTCCATATTATCACTCAACCGTTTAATGTTATAAAGTTTAAGGAGAGATATCCTGACGTAGATATTCAAAAGAAAAATCCAACCGTATTGTATGTACCGTAATATAGAAGAATGAAAAGACAATTTAAATTTTATAAAGAGGAGACAGGTCGATGGTATGTCGACCTACCTGAATGGGAAGGAGAAAATGCCGAACTTGAAATGGTTGCTGGTGCCGACATCTTCTTAGAAATTCTGGCGCAAGATGAACCTGAGGTTTATGTTACCTTATCTGATGAAGAGTTTGAGGGGTCCGAAATATTAGAAATGAAATACTTGGGGACAACTGAAGGATGGGAAATGGGCTCAGGTGCTTGGTATAAACTTATAAGTTATATGGGAATTGAATTCATATTAGATGTTTGGTTATGTGATGTAACCAAATTTATATTTGGAAGTTTCCCAAAAAATATCTACTTTTGTAAAAACTAAAATTATGACTGAAGAAGAATTAGAAGATTGGCAAATGGTTCGTTACCGAATGGATAACGAAGGTATCGATTATTGTTTTGAACATTACTCAAGTTTTGAGGAAATCAAAGACGAAGAATTTCACAAATTAAGATTGGAGTTCTTAGAGAGTATGAGAAAAATACGTGAATACGTTAAAGATAAAATTGACAACTACGAAGAAGAATACGAAGATTATGACAACGAATGAATTTAATGAAAAATATGGAGAATATATTGAAGAAGGTCACTACGGACTTGATATTGCAATACCGACAGTTATTGACTACCTTGACGAAGTGTTTGAAGGGTTAATTAAAATACCTGGGTTCAAATACTCTCAAATCAAACTAAAGTTTGATATGTGTAGGTTCTACAATAACTTGTATGCCGTTATTGGAGTACTTGGAAGTAAGATTGGTTATATGGTTGAGAAAGACATTAATTTCTTGGTTAGAGTTGATGATGAGGTTCGTAAACAATTAAAACAAAAAGAGAATGAGTGATATAACACAATGGTGTATAGACCAACACAGAAACACAAATCATATGTATGATACCTATCTTCCGTATGAGTTTCATCTCCGTATGGTTAATCAGGTGGCAAAAGATTTTAACTATCTGTTAGACGATACGGTAGATTACTACACAGGTGAACCATATCGTGGACCAAGACAAGAACAAGTTACATTAAAACACGCTTGTATGTTGGCGACTTGGGGTCACGACTTAATTGAGGATACTCGTGTATCGTACAATGATGTAATGAATCATTTAGGTCAAGAAGCTGCAGATATTGTATTTGCGGTAACCAATGACAAAGGTAAGAATAGAAAAGAACGCGCTGGTGAAAAGTATTACTCAGGTATTCGTAACACACCAGGAGCGGTATTTGTAAAACTTTGTGACCGTATTGCAAATGTTCAATACTCAAAAATGACAAAATCTCATATGTTTGAAATGTATAAAAAGGAACACCACGAAGATTGTTGGGGGAAAGATTTTGAAATGATGATTGGTCGTTACACTGCAAACAAAGAGTTAGAACCTATGTTTATTTATTTAGAAGAATTATTTAAAAATTAAGAAGTATGTTAAAAGTTAGTAAGTTTATGGTAAGTTTATTCGCAGCGATTGGTGCGATTAAAGTAGGGAGTATTGGGATTGATATGATTGAAAAAAATGACGGAGATTTTTTACTTGGTTTGTTAATTACTAGTGTTATTGTTGTATATGTTTCTGTTTCAACATATTTTTTATCAAACGAATTATCTAAAGGAAACGACAACAAGAAATATTAATTTGACGTTCGGTAATTCTCACTTATACTTTTAAAACAAAAACGGACAATATGAATATTAAGAAAGCCCTAAAGTTAAAGAACAAATTAGTTCTTCAGGTAAGTGAAAATTACCAAAAGGTTTCAGCGTATAATTCAGTTGAAGAAGGTTCAAAGAAACCTTACGACACTCGAGAATCGTTGGAAGCGTATAACTCATCAGTTAATGAATTGATTGAGTTAAAAACCAAAATCCACAGAGCGAATGGTCCTGTGTACGACAAGATTTTTAGATTGTCGGAATTAAAATCGATGGCTGCGAGAATGAAATCTCTAAACTGTCAAGAAGGTAAAGTTTCCCAAAGAAGTCGATGGGATGTTACCGAAGGTCAACCAACAGTAATGGTTGTCGAAATTGGAATCGTAGAGAGAGATGAGATGGTTAAACACATCGAGGCTCAAATCGAGGAAATCCAAGATATTTTGGACACCCACAATGCGGTGACTGAAATCTAAAGCCGTCAGGTGAAAGGGGGGATAGATTAAATTGGTCTCGTACCAATTCTACAACTATTATGGAAATAATGAGCTACCAGATAATACGATTTTGATACTGTAACAGTCCTTTAGTCAAAATTCGCCATTTCAAAATTCGCTTATCAACACTCATAACCTCTTTTTAAATAATTTATTAAACTTAGTAACCTGACAAGCCCCTTCGGAAACGGAGGGGTTTTTTGTTTTACGACTATTTATATTAAAACTAAAAAATATGTCAGAAAATAAAAATCCAGTTTCGGGATTCGCGGATACGTTCTTATCCAAACTTAAAGAACAATCCTTTACCATTATTGTTATGGTAGGAATCATTTGGTATCAAGGTAAAATGATGGAAGAGAGAGTTGGTTATTGGCAAAAGTTATATGAAGAAAAAGAAGCATATATTGAACAAACAACGAAGGAAGATAGAGAAGATTTATTAGAAAGAATAAAATATCTTCAAGACCAACGAGACAAATATGTTGAAACCGCTTTAGATGAACTTAAAACAAAATAACCTCACAATGTGAGGTTATTTTTTATTCAGTAGGTGATGAAATATTTGGGTCTGACATATTCTGAATGTATACGTCAATTAGTCTACTAAGTGCTTCAGGTTTTTCATCCGCTTTAAATTTAACTTTAATTTTTGACATTCCTGACCTATCAGTATTTTTACCTGAGTCAACTTCAATACCTTTGATATTATGTTCGTATCCTTTCTTTTTAAAAAGACCTAACAAAGACCTCTTCAAATCAGATACTTGAGTATCACTATCTCCAAAAACAAGTCTTGCTTCAAATTCTATATCTAACTCATCTAATCCTATGGACGAATGGTCTGCTAAAATAAAATAAGGTATTACTAGTTGTTTATCCCCAATAATAAAGGTTTTTGTTTTTGGTGTTCCGTCTTCGTTGAAGTAATTTCTAAGAGCGTTAATGTGTTGTCTTTCACTAATCCCTTGAGCTACCATAGCGGCCTCAAGTAGGCCGCCAACTAGCTCTTCTATATTTAATCTTGCCATTTGTAATTGTTATGTCACTAATATAACATAATTTTTTTACTAAATCAACCCATTAATTATTTACTTGGGTCTGCAGTAAGAGGAATTAAAGATGGTTCTAACATTTGAGTTAAATAGTCAGACAATTTCAACATACCTTCAGTTGGAGGTAATTGTTCTGCGTGAACTTTAACTTCGTATTTTGCTGAGTTATCAGTACTTCTTGTGTTCTCTTTGTGAGTTGCAACTTTACCAGCAACAGTGGCGTTAAATTTCATTCCCCACCAACTAGCAGATGCTGAAGCTGAATAAGATGATTCACTATCATTACTTTCTTTTGATGTCTCAGAAGTTTTAACTTCCATTGTGAAAGAGATATCTGCCGATGTAATTGCTAAAGAAGGAAGTGGAACTAAAGGTAACATTGGAACCTTATTATATAATTTTTGTATTTCTTGTTCTCCTGTTTCACTATTAGTAACAACTCTGTTCATCTCAACGTCTAATGAACGAGCGGTAGTGTTACCGTCTTTATCTTTTTCGAAGGCAACTTCAGAGATGTATCTCCAAGTTACTTCATTTAATTTTGCTTGACCCTTTGCCATACCGACAATAGGAGAAACGATTAGGTCTTCAATTGGAAGTCCAACAAATTGGTCTGCGATTCCTGCCATAATTTTCTTTTTTAATTATTTTTTTAATTTATTTAACTATAAATATACCGATTTAGTCAAACTTGGCAATACCTTTATATTGTTTTTTAATTTTACTTATTTCTGCCATAGCGTCAGTGAATGTTTTCTTAATTTCCTCATTAACAGTAAAATCTAAGATTGTTTTACAATGAGGGCAAGCGGATATTGGATGTTTAATTATAAACTCTAAAGTTAAACCTAATTGTTTTCTACACATTGGACAAGGTAATGCCATAATTAATTATAATTTATAAAAATAAAAAACGAAGATATTTGATATCTTTTTTATGAAAACTTATTGGATAGTATGTGTAAACCCATTAAAAGAATTGCGTTTATTAAAAGTTAATATATTTATTAATAAAAAATATTCGTATGAAAAAAATTATAAGATTAACTGAGTCGGACCTATATAGAATGGTCTCTAAAGCTAAAAGAGGTATTTACGAGGCGGCACCTGAACCTGAACCAGTACCTACTGACGAATCGGACACTTGTTCGGCATCGTTTTTATTTGGGGAAGGGGAAACTCAATTCAAAACTGAAATTTCAACCCAAGCAAAACAATTCATTAAGGGATGTATCTCAAGTTCAATCCCAACGATTCAAAAATTCCATAATAGTGGTAAGTTTGACTTACCAGCATTAGTTACTTTTTATGTTGGAACATCATCAACAGGTGATTTCAGAACTAATAAACAAGTTGCGGAAAAAAGAATGTCTTATTTAACTAATCTTTACCTTGATGTTATGGGTAGTTTTGGTATTAGAGAAGATGTTGCGTATAAATTATTAGTTCAAAGTAATAAAAGTTATACACCATCTAAAATTGATAGAGATTTTTATGACCCTGCAAAAGTTAAACCAAACTCCGCAGAAAGAATTTGTTCAATTGTAATTAGTCCAATCACTACTATGGGTAGAAATAATGATACTATTGGTAAACTTAGTGGTAGTTTAATTGACGCTAGCTCAATCATCAACACATATCTTGTAGATAATGTTGACGAAGAACATATTGTAATGGCTATGGAAAAATTACAAACATATTCAGACATTAAGGATTTGAATAGAGCAATGATAGATGCAAGAATGGGTTCATTACAAAGTTTCCTAAATGACCAATTATTTGACGACCCTAGAGAGAAATCTAAAATTGTTAATCTTTTAAATAAATGTGCGAAAAGAAGTGGTAAAGACACTATTGCAACAATAGTTGGTGGAAATATGTCAATCATTATTGAGAATAAAAGAATAGTTAAACTTACAGAGTCTGATTTAAGAAAAATGGTTAGACAAGCAATTAATGAACAACAACCACAAGGAGGACCATCTGACACCATTAAAAAATTTAACGCTTGTTATAAGAAAAATTTCCCGAATAAAAAAATGACTGAGTCTTGTACATCGGTTATTAATTCTGCGAAAAAAGGAGAAGTACCATCTATGTGGGATACAGGTAAATGTGCACTTGACTTAGGTGGAGATGCTAAATTACTATTTGGATGTGCTAAAGAGTCTTTCCCTGATGTAAAAATAACATATTAATTAAAATTAAAACATATTTGAATCCCCCTTCGAAAGTTGGGGGATTTTTTGTTTAATATAGTTGAGTATTAAATTTTAATTTTGTATTTTTGCGGTATGAAACACAATAGTTCTAATAAGGGTAAGTCAATCAACGGTAATAAATTTGAAAAAGAATTTACCGAGTTAACTGGCATAGTTAAAATGAAGAAGAAAGATAAACCAACGTTTGTTAATTCTCACGGGTTAGTTCAGGTTGTTGATTTTGATTTTGCAACAGAAAAAAATGGTGAAAAGATATATGTGGATGTTACCACTACATTCCGTAGTGATAGATTAAAACAAAAATCTTATAATGCTTTAATGATGAAGACTAAAGTTGGACAACCCTGTAAGTTTTATATGGTAGTTAAGACTATGGTTGAAGGGGGTAAAAAGAAAAACCCCATACTGATTGAAGGAATCGATGGGGTTATGTCTATTGATGACTTTACGTCTTATTTAAAGTAAGCTAAGTAATCTATTTTGTTGGTTACTTCTTCTTCATAATTAATACCACCATCAATTGAAATGGTTTCTTCTATGAAGTTAATGTGAACATCTCCCTGACCTCCATCATTATTATACCAATCACCAAGACCACCAATTTCTTGAAGTAAATAATCTTCAAATTCGTTAGGCCAAGTGTAATTTTTTTCACCATTAACAGTCATATCGTTTTCAATATAACCATCATCACCACCACCTGAGTAATGAATTATACCTGATTTGTAACTTTCATTTTCTTTCATTTCTCTTATCCATTTTAACATACTCTCAGGAATCTCATCTGTTGAAATTTCCGCAGACGTACTATCAGTACTCATTACATAAATGTCGGCTGAAAAAGTTAAAGTCCCATCTTCGGAATTTACAATTGCGATAATAGTACCCCTATCATCGTAACCAAAGTATTTATCAACTAAGTCCTCAGTCTCAATAACTCCTCTAATTAAATCGTCTATTTCATCATAACCGTCAATGGTCATTCTAGAACCATCTCCGTTCCATCCGTAGAAGTCCCAATAAACATCTCCATCAGTTTGAACTTCAATAGATGTTCTAGCAACTTTAGAACCATAACTTTGTATGTACATTGAAAACGTACTTAACGTCTTCTTATCTTTTTCACTTAATTCGTTAACCATAGTATTTTTTATTAATAAATATTAGTCTTCTAGTATTATGTCCATAGTCTTTAACATCCAAAGAGGTTTTTCTTTTGAATCTAGTGCTAATAACCATTCTTTAGCCGAAGGGATGTAGTTATTACAATCTTCTTTAACGTGTTGTTCGCCAACATATCGGGTATAAACGGTCTTTCCATCACTGTTTTTGAACTCAGAACCAAACCTTTCTTGCATTTCAAAAATACCTTCACTATGGTGACGGAAAATTCTATGTAATGAATGTCCATACCAACCTTTTGTTTCATCTAACCAATTATGTAAGTGGATATAATCTTCCCACTTCCCACCAAATTTTTTTGCGGATGATTTAGAATGTATTATTGGATGTGCCATATTATTATTTTAAAGTATTTATTCATATGGGAATAATAATAACTGAATCAGATAAGAAAAGAATTCTTTCGTTAATAAAGGAGTCGATAGATACTACTGAACTTATTAACTATGCTAATGAATATATTGATGGGAATAATTGTGACCAAATTTATAATGATTTATTAACGTATCAAACGGCAGTTAATAATGGTGAGGTTGTTCTTAATCAGACTGATAAAAATACTCTTTCAGATAGTATTGATAAAGTTAAAACTTATAAGGGGTTATTTTGTGGGAAAATAAAATCAACTATGAAAGATGAATTTAAAAAACAAGCTAATAGTGACCCACAAAAATTATTGGATTCAATGTGTTGGTTTAGTAAAAATGTTTACATTAAAACTTTAAGAGTTTGTCAAACAAAAACTATTACAACAACTCCACAAATATCAAACGTTCCAAAAGTTAATGTACCTTCTGTAACTATTCCTGACGAAACACCTATAAAAAAGGTGGATATAAGTATAGGTAGAGTTTTTAAAATTGAAGACTCATCGTTAAAATTAGAAGAAGTTAAAAGATATGTTAGTAGTAAGGTTAACTCTTCATTAAAAATAAAAAACAATCCACCACTTAAAATTACTTGCGATGGTATTGTGATATCTTATGATGATACCTCTAATCAATATTCTATTAGTGTTGATATGGTGATATGTGAAGAGAAAGATAGAAGTTGGTTTTTCGCGATGGTTGGTAATGTGGGTAATGAAATTAATAAATCACTAATCATAGATTTTAAAGGTAGATTTAAAAGTGAAGGTTCTAGCGATGTTATTGAATGCCAAAAAACTGTGGTGGTTAAAGATAAACAATGGAATGAAATAATTTTAATTGGTGATAGACCGCCAAATTCGAAATTACTCGAACAACAAAGTATTTATAAATAAAAAACATATGGGACAAAAATTAATAATCAGTGAATCTGATAAAGAACATATTAGAAAATTACATAAACTAAACGAAGCAAAAGAACTTGAAGTATTTCCTATTGATGGAGGATTTAATATAGGTTACGATAAAGATTGGGATAATTTTAGTAATCCACAATCGACCGCAAATTCTGATTTTAGTAAATCCCCAACAGGACACGGAGCAGGAGGACACCCTAAAGGTCATTTTGGTATTGATATTTTTGGGAATAGAGGTACCCCAATTGTTGCCCCTGTTGACGGTGTTGTTAAATTAAATTTCGGTAATGGTAATACTGTTATTATCCAAGATAAAGATGGTTTCTCTCATTGGTTAGGACACTTAGATAGTATTTTGATTAATGATGGGGAATTAGTTGAAGCAGGAACTAAAGTTGGGACTTTAGGAGACACTGGAAATGCTAAAGGTACCGCACCTCACCTACACTATAATGTTTATCGAACTTCAGGAGGATTCTACGATGCTGAAGACCCTATTGACGATTTAAAAGATGCAATTGGAAAAGGACCAGGAGCGGCACATACTGATAACGGTGATAACAATATTTTTAACTTCACTACCTTAGACGATAAAATTATTGGAGGTGTTAAATCATTGTACAATAAATTAAAAGGGGGAGATAGTAATGTTGTGTCGGTAGTAAAACCTGATGCTCATTATGCGGCAACATCCGATGGAATACTATCAATTTTAAAAACCAAAGGAGCTGAATTTATTGGAGGACTTAAAAATTTGTTTGCGTAACTACAAATATTATTAATAAAAATAACAAACCACCTTCGGGTGGTTTTTTTTATTCAAAAAAGTTTTGTATCTTTGTAACCTAAATAAGAGACAATATGCAAACACTTACATTCAACACTACAATTAAAAGAGTAGTTCTATTATCAGGTTCAAGAGGGGATTCAAAAGTTTTAGAGACATTTGATAACGTCTCAACCGTGAAATGTTCTGAATTAGGATTTTACGAAATTATGCAAAAATTAGATGCGGATTCAATTTCTGCAATTCCTGTAATGAGATTACCCATCTCAAATACTAATATGGTTATCACAAAATAAAAAATATGGAAAATGTTATTAAGGTTGCTAAGTATGAAAAAACTGAGACAGGATTTAACCATAATGGTTATGATGAGTATATTATAACTTATTGTAAATCTAAAAAAGTTCATTTATTGAGAATAGTGGTTAATGGACGATTAACTGATTCAACAATAAATTTAATTGACGGATGTAGTGGTTATAAAAACAATATCCTCAGAGCTATCAGTGATTATAAAAATGGTAGGTTAAAGTCTGACTCAAATGGAATTGTTAAAAAAACTATAACATTTAGTGCCATCGCTCAGATTTATAGTAAGTCGATTGTCAATAACGTTAAGAATTATTTAATGGGTGTTAGTAAAGAAGAAAAAAGAGATACGTTAACAAAATTTGAATTAATATAATGGAAAGGAAATTAGCGACAGTTAGAAAAATTGCGGACATTCAGGAAATTGAGGGAGCAGATATGATTGAACTTGCCATCGTAGATGGATGGAAAGTTGTGGTTGCTAAGAATGTTGGACACAAAGTAGGTGATATGGTTATCTACTGTGAGATTGATTCATTCTTACCAATTAAAGAAGAGTTTGAGTTCTTACGTAAGACATCTTACAAAAAAATGTCGGATGGTACTGAAGGGTTCAGATTGAAAACTATTAAATTAAGAGGACAAGTGTCTCAAGGTTTAATCTTACCAATATCAGTTGTTGAATACACTAACGTTCAATTTGAAGTTGGTATGGATGTGACTAACTTATTGGGGGTTACAAAATACGAACCACCAGTTCCTGCAGACCTTGCGGGTAAAGTTAAAGGATTGTTCCCTTCTTTCATTTGGAAAACAGATGAGGAGAGAGTTCAAAACTTGGCGTATGAGTATGAGTTATACAAAACTAAAAACAAAGACGGTATGAAGTTCTATGTAACTGAGAAGTTGGATGGTTCATCTGCGACTTACTACTTCAAAGATGGAGTATTCGGAGTATGTTCTCGTAACTTAGAGTTACTTGAAACCGAAGGTAACACTTTTTGGAAGATTGCTCGTGATTTGAAGTTGGAGGAATGGTTAGGTACTTTAGAAAATAATATCTGTTTACAAGGTGAGTTAGTTGGGGAAGGTATTCAAGGGAACCCTTACAAGATTAAAGGACAAACCGTTAGATTCTTCAACGCATTTAACATTGACACCCAAGAATACTTAGGATTAACTGAGTTCATTACTTTGGTTAATGGAATGAAGTTAGAAACAGTTCCTGTGTTGGATACAAACTTTACCTTACCTGAAACCATTGAACAAATGTTGAAGGTTGCAGAAGATAAATCAATCTTGAATCCGTCTTTTGATAGAGAAGGAATTGTAATTAGAAGTACCGACAGAACAATTAGTTTCAAAGCAATTTCAAATAAATTCTTATTGAATGAAAAATAAGGTACAATAATAATAAGTTTAATTCTAATTTAAAATAACCCCTTCAGAGATGAGGGGGTTTTCATTTATTAAAGTATTTATTAATGTGAAAGAACTAATTAGAAAAATATTAAAAGAAGAGTTAGGTGAATCTGATGGTAGACTACCTCAAACACATCCAATGATTAAAGCGATTGTTAAAGTTGTTGGTGAAGCTGGTGAATTTGATGATTCATATTCTATGCCTTATTCGGATAACGATGATATGGTAGATTACCATATTGGATACCACATAAGTAAAATCTCTTTATGGGAAGAAGAAGACGGAGACTACGCAGGAACTATTAAGTTAATCTTAGACGATATTCTTATTGGTGATTCTGAACAAGATGAGTGGGATAGAGTTTATTACCGAGATGATTTACCAAGTTGGTCTTGGGAACGTTTAGAGGAAAATATTCTTGAAAAAATAGAACAATGGATTCCTAACGTTGGTGTTGATATTGAATTAATATTTCCAGGTCCTAAGAATTAACCCCCTTCGTATTCTTTTCTGGCTTTCTTTAGGAATTTGTTCAATTGGTGGTACACTACAGGTATATACCATTCTTTAAACCATTCAATTAAATCTTGGATTGAATCAAAATTATCTTTGTAATCAATACTTTCAAACCATTCAGGGTTATATTCGTACCTAATACCGTCCTCAATATATGTATAGTATGAAAAATCGATAGGTACTGATTCGTAACCTTCCCAAAACGGTGTACACATTGCATTGACTTCCTCGGTCTTTGTGTTTAATTCCCAATACAAAACACCATCAAAAGTTTCAAAACTTAATTTCCAATTATTAACATTTTTAGGTAGTAGATTTTTATCCCATAACATTCTTAATAGGTCGTTTGCCATCTCAGAATCAATTACAATGTTATTACCCATTCTATCAAATAACTGTATTACATCCAAACCTGTCATTTCCATTGCTTTGTAAACTCCGTGTTCGTTTACCATCTTAACTAATAGTTTTGAAACCTCATTGTTGGTTTTTTGTTCAAATAAAATTAAATCCTCAGGGTTAGTATCGTTAATTGGTTCGGATAGTAATGTTAGTGAAATAACTTTAGACCCTTTACCTTTATTCTTTAGAGTGACTTCTATTTCATTTGGATATAGGATATTATTAGATAATGTATCTTGAATATCTACCAACGACTTATTTGCCGAAACTGTTACCAAATATTTTAAGTCGCCGTAACCTGAGGTATATGTGTGTGAAGATAATAGTTCGTCTTTACTAACTGAGTAGTGAGACCCAGGTTGTTTAACGTTAATTTCAGTTTCATTATCAACGTAGATTATTCTGTACAACTCCAATGTATTTGGTAAAGACTTAAACCAACCTATTAGATTGTTTAATTCTTCTTCGGCATCCTCTTGATTATAGTCCATAATCATAAGGTCGTGTATCAGTAACTTCTTATTTATTTTAGTTTCAGAAATAATCATATAATATAAATATGTTTTAGTTAGTAATTCGTCTTAATTTGTAATTCAGAATATTTATAAATAAAAAAAACATTATGGCGTATCAAAATAAAGTAAAAAGTAGCCCAAGCGTAATCGTAAAACAAGCGATTGGGATAAAAGACGTTAACATAGGTGTTAACACAAATAGAACTTATGGTGGTTCACCATATACAGGGTGGTATAATACGTTTGACGTACTAACCACTGAACCTGAAGGAATAGTAATGTATAAAGCAAATACACCTGCTGAAGGTACAATTTATCCTGATGGAGCGTGGGAAACCAACCCTAACGCTGGTAATATCTCATTTGATTTAGGAAGTAGTTGGACAATTGAATGTTGGGTTTTATTTCCAAATACGAATTTTACTTGTAGCATTGTTAATTTCCTTGCAAATTCAGTGGGTGTTAATGGGGTATTTGATTTTGGGTTTGATGTTATGGGTAGGCCAAAATTTGATTTTAATGGAGTTAATGTAGTAACAGGGCCAACTCCTATCACGTTAAATAGTTGGACTCACGTGGCAATAACTAGAGATGACACTGGAACGGTTAACCTTTATGTTCAGGGTAATAATGTTGATTCCGATATCTTGTCATTTCCTTATTTTGGAGTTATAGGTATGGTTGAATTCTTTGGTGGTACCCAAGTGGGAACTTTTTATTTTACTAATTTAAGGGTTGTTACTCAAACGGCAATATACCCTACAGAATCGTTAGTTACTCCTTACCCTCTATATCCTTTAAATAGGTCTTATGACGATACCGCGTTATTGATTTTAGGTAAAAAGGCGTCGAACTTTGCTAAAGATTATAGTTTAAATGATGCAACATTTGCATTTAGAGGTTCACCTTATTTGGACCCTACAATTGCGACACCATTGTTAAAAATTATTGACGCAACTAAAGTGTCGATATCTCCTTGGAATATTCCTAATATATCTAATGGTTTACTTGAACTAATTAACGGTCACCCAAGTAGATTTGGACAACCATACTTTACTACTGTTGCGGACGCGGTTGATTGGGCATTTAATATATCAACTGACCCTTTTATGTTTTCAAATATATCTTATGAAGAGACTGACGGAGGAACCCCTTATTTTAACGATTGTGCAATGTTTCTTGACAGTGGTAATATTTCTTCATTCCCTATTGTTGGTATCAATCATTTTAATTTAAAACAGTATAATGCTTTTGGGCAAATTGATGCAAGAGCTGTAGGATATCAAGAAACTTATGGTGGAAGATTATTCTTAGCCAAACCAGTACCTGGACTGACTCCATTATTCTATAGTGTTGGGTCTTTAGATGTCTCATCTTTTATTTACTATGGGGTTCTCGGATTCGCAAATACATTTAACAATGCCCACGACATTGTGGGGTTCTACGGAGGAGACCATAATTGGAGAGTAGAAAGAATTAGTTCAAATGATGCTAGATTAATTATAACTAACGGTGCAGGTAATGAAATTAACTTGGGGGGATTTAATATTACAGATACAGAATCTCCATCTCCTTATTTTGGACTACTAGTTAGTTATGACAACGTAAGTGGAAATTACTATGTTTATGTTAACGGTGTTAATGAATTGACTGGTAATGCGACCCTTAGTAGACCAACTGCCACAGGTGGAAGTACTTTTATATGGGGTAGAGAAACGTTCCCAACTGGAATGTATCATTACACTAGTGCGGTATGGCCAACCGAAGAAGCCAATGTACCTTTTGCTTTATCTATGGGTGATGCGTTATCGGTAAGATATCCAGGAATTGTGTAATTATGAAAATAATAATCACCGAACAACAATATAAATTATTACAGAAGTCTAAACATTCTATAGACCACCTTAAATCACCTTTATTTAAATATTGGGATAAGAATGGACCTGAGGTTTCTGATTCCACCTTAAAACTATTTGGGGTTGATGATGATTGGTCAACGGTACTAAAATGGTTAGTTGATTGGTACGGTGGAATAAAAACTGTTAATGAAATGTTAGAACAGTATTCGGATAAAATTTATAGAACTCAATTAGGTAGTTATGATTTTAAGTTCAAAGTTAGTGAATTCAGAATAAGTGGTGACATTGAAGTTGATGGTATTGAAAATTTTTGGTTTGACACCGAGGTTGACGGAAACGGAATTGTTGATATTGACCACGGAGATGGTTTTGCAATTGATAATGTTTATGATGCTCACGTAAATGAAGATTTTGGTTGGGAAGTTGATGAAGAAATGAAAGAGGCGATAAACCAACAGATGTTTATCGAAATAACCAAACAAACAGGAATACCTGTTTTATGTGATTTTATGTCCGTTACCGAGAGAGGAATGTTTAAAGAATAGTTTACCTTTTTATAATATGTAATATATTTATACCTAATGACACGAAATTTGAGAATAAAAACTTATAAAAATAATATGGATTTAAAATCCAAAAATAGTCCCTTCATTTATTGAAGGGATTTTTTTTGCCCATACGTGAACAATAAATAAACATAAATAAAAACAAAAATGAGAGACACAAAAACTTACAATGAATTAGTACAAAAGATGAGAGAATTTTTTCTTGATAAAGGATTTATAGAAGTCCCAACCCAATCAAGGTTATCAATATTAGCCGCGTGTGAAAACCCACATTCAATTGCGACCTTCAATTATAACGGAGAAATTTGGCCATTACCACAGACAGGCCAGATGTGGTTAGAATATGAGTTACTTAAGAATCCTGAATGGAATGGAGTATTCTGTATTTCAACATCGTATCGACAAGAGAAGAACCCAATCCCTGGTAGACACGAATTAATCTTCCCAATGTTTGAGTTTGAATCTAAAGGTGAGATGAAAGATATGGTTAAACTTGAAACCGAACTTTTGGAATACTTAGGATTTGATTATCCTGTTGAGGTTAACTACGATGACGTGTGTGAAGAATATGGGGGGGTTTCAATATTAGAAGACGAACACGAATCGAGAATGTGGAAAGAGAAAGGTTGTACCGTATCACTTCAAAACTTCCCATTGAGAACTAATCCATTTTGGAATATGAGACATAATGAGGATAATATATTCAACAAAGTTGATGTAATTCTGTATGGTCAAGAGACAATCGGTAGTGCTGAGAGAAGTTGTGACCCTGAAGAGATGAAACACAATTTTTATACAATTGAAGGTGGTGGTTATTCCGCCAAGTTGTTTGAACTGTTTGGTAAAGATAGAGTTGAAAAAGAACTTGAGGAATTTTTATCATTCAACTTCTTCCCAAGATTTGGCGGAGGAATTGGTATGACAAGGTTAGCTCGAGCTTACGAGTTAATGAAACAAGAACAAGTGGAATTAGTATAAATGAAAAAACCCTCAGAAATGGGGGTTTATTTTTTAATAATGAATATTTATTGTAAAATAATATTATGAGTTCAAAAACTAAAGAAGATAATAAAGAAGTTTATAGAAAAGAAATATCAAGCCAAATTAATTCATTGCACAATCAGTTTTTGGAAATAATTAAAAAAACAGAAATATCTGACGATGACCAATCTAGTTTAAATGATATTCACAGTATAATAACTAAAATTAGTAGACAAAGTAATGTCGTTAAAGAAATCCCAAGTGTTTATATTGTTAAGTTAAATCAAATGATAAATTCTTTTAAAGAATTAGAACATATTTTTAGTTTTAATTCTAAAGATTCTTTTACTCCGTATAGAGGGGTTTCAAATACCTATAGTGATAACGAAGGGAAAAATTTAATTATTAAAAATTTTAGTTCAGGTATTGGGGTGAGTAAATTAACGTACGGTATTGTTGATGATGTTACTAATTTTATTAATAGTCCAATTATTAGTATTGGAAAACAAAGTGGTAATAAAAATAACGGAGGTTTTATACACCAATTGGATATTAAGAGTGAGTATCGGGTATCTTTTGAGTTTACATTAAATAGATTTCCTAGTAAGACATATCAAAATAGTGATAACAAATATAGTATGAAACAGTTAACTTCAAGAAGAACTGATTTAATTACATTTGAATATGAAGATGATGGTAATTCTCCTGTCAATGTTATCGAATTTGGAGCTATGGCTCCATTCGGTTTGTTCTTTGATTCTGAATATAAGTTTGAGTTTGGTGATGGAATAAAAAGTCCAGAATCCGCAGAAAAACGTGATAAAATAACTACACTTAGAGATTTAATTCCTCAGTTGGATTATAAACCATATAAAAATAATTATTCACCATTTTCAATCGGAGCTAGTATCAATTGCGGTAATAATTATCGAGTATCCATTTCAACGGATTATAAATTTGACCTTGGTAAATCGTATACTGTTACTTTAATAATTAATAATTTAGGTGGAGTTAATTTTGGTGATGAACAAGATTATGATTTTAGAATGGAAGTTAATATGATACCAGAATTAATTGTTGATTCACCAGGTAAAGTTTGGGGTAACACAGGTAGTAGGAATAGAGATAATAATACCATACACTCCCAACCTAACTTTAGGAAAAGATTATTACCTAAAGCGGTTAATGAAGACCCTATCATAGTTGATAAAATGATTAGGGATAGTTACACTGTTAAAAACAGTGAATCTTTTCAAGTAAATTTAAAAAAACTTAGGTTAAGTACTTTAAAATCTATTAATACGGTGCCATACATTAAAAATGGGGCTAAGAATAATAAAATTTATAATCATATGAATTATAAAACAAATAATGGTGTCATTTTCAAAACTATTGATATTTATTATATGTAAGCCGTAGTGATTGAACTACAAAGAAACGTCGATGGTAATAGATGTCGGACCGCAATCGTTTTTTTTAATTAACCAAACGATAAGTGCGTTGCCACCCAACTGACCCTACGGGGTCAGTTTTTTATTCTACATAGGTATCAGATATAATATGTTGTCTCCACCATATTTTAAATCTGTTGTTGTCATTACATTTACGAGCAATTACTTCAAAGAATCCTGCAATCAACAAAGTTACCAATCCAATACCGCACATCCAAAACCAAATCAATCCAATTGTTTCCATAATCCAAATATATGATATATTTATTAGTATGTCAAATAGCGAACAATATATAATTAATGCGTTACATAAGTTAATTAATTCTTCTTTAACTAAGGAAATATATCCTATGTTAGAGTCAATTGATATTACAAGTTTAGATTTAGAAAATAAAGCAATGTCTTTAGATATTAAGGTTAATACTTCTGATATGAATTATGATAATATGTATGATTATGATTTTGACCCACATTACTTGGTTGATTATCATATTAAAAGATTATTACCTTACATTGGTGTTGAGATTCCATATATATCTTGGGACGTTACCACTACTGATGGAAATTACGTTACAGGGTATGAAACCAATAACGGGAAATTGTCGCACGGTAGAATCTTCACAGGTATTAAAGATGGTGAAAAAACAACTTGGAAATAATGAATGAGAAACAATTAAGGATGGCGTTAGTGAAGTTAATGGATATTATTTTACCTAAAGAGGTAATTGATATTGATTATGACATTGAACCAACTGATACTAAAGACGAATATTATATGTCAGTGACTTATATTGTGCCTGATGACAGTCAATATCTTAGAAGCCACAATATGAGGCAGTCTGATTTATTTAGAATGGAATTAAATGATGAGTTAAAACGAAACATTTGGGCTTATTTAAACGTAAGAGTTATAATAAATTCAACAGGAATACGTTCTGAATCTTATAATGAGAGAGTTAATGAGTCGGACACCAAACAAAACGACGCGATTCAGAAATTAAATAAATTCTTTTTGTAAAAAGATTTGGTAGTTCAAGAAAAAGGCTTATCTTTGTAATGTGGTTGAGGAACACGATTAAGATACACAAGTTCAACTACAAAGTTTAGGGTTAGGGCGAAAAAATCTTAACTTAGGGTAACACGGGAACGATTTAGATACTGGTGTTATCCTTTTTTTTTATACGTTAATCACTAATTGATTTTTTCCTGTTCTGAATGGGTCGTACTTAGACTCTCTGAATACTGTGGTGATATGTAGTTTCCAAAACATTCCTTCTACGTGAACAGGGGCGATTGCCATAGCGATTTCCCATTTTAATGATTTGATTACAAAATCTTCACCTTCTCTAATTCTTTGGTTTGCAATGTTCTCGGCAATTTCTTTAGACGCTTGGCCTACAATTTCTTTAAGTTCAGCATTAACGATAGGTCTTTGGTTATATCCAACTATGTCGTGTCTAACTGCTCTATCAAACGCGTGAGAGGTTCTATCGACATCAAATAGGTAGTTAACCTCTAAATTTGCGGCGATTTGAGCGATTCTCTTCTCAAGTAATAGTTCCTCTTTAATTATTTGTCTTAAACTTCTCATATCAATATAAATATAAGTTAAAGAAATTTAGAGTACAATAATTTTAAATTTTATATTGGGATATGAAAATAAATTTGTAAATTTGTAGTGTTAACGTTTGTGGTATTTTTTACCTTTATATTATTAATAAGAAAACAAAAAAAATAAATTATGAAAACTATGTTCAAAGTCTTGTATCAGACGGCAAAAGAAGACCCTAAAGAATTTTGGGGTTCATTGGTATTTTTAGTTGGGTTATTTGTGGCGTTTTGGGCCATATTGTGGCTAGAAGCCATTTGCCAAGGTAGGGTATAACTAAATGTTGTTTTGAAGTATTTATTTGTATGAAAGTATTAATAACGGAATCACAATTAGATGCCTACGTATTCAAAACATTGGATGAGATGTTTCCTGAAGAGGATGTAAATTATGTTGCCCCTTATGAATACGATGATGAGACAGGTGAAGAGGGAGACGATGAATGTAGATTACTTTTCTATCTTGGAGATTATGAAGGTGACGACGATGATGGGATTTTCCGTTGGTATGACTACTGTTATTGGAATACCGATTCTTGGCAAGGAGAGACACAAGCCAATCGTTCCCCTATAGTTGATATCAGTGAGCCGTACAATACCAGGTTATATGGTATGTTTGGGGACCACTTCAAGGAACCGTTTAAAATATGGTTTGAAGAGAGATATGGTGTTAAAGTAAAATCAGTAACAATATGAGGTACATAATTACAGAATCCCAATATCGATTACTTACGGAAGAAACTTCAGGAGTTGATGACTTCATTGGTCAAATGGTTGAAAAATACCCTGAAGTTGAGGGTTACTCTAACCAAATCAAATCTTTTATCGAAAATTCAGGATGTCACAAAATAGAAGTGGCGTCATTCAAATACCCTGCAATGGGTTTAGCCCTACACAATGGAGTCTTATTTAATAAGATGATATTCTACCAAACATTACCTAAATTTCTATTTGTACTCTTTCACGAAATTGCTCACCAATACCAGTATAAGAAATATGGTGCTGAGAAAATGTATGAGTTCTATCTTGGAGATTTAGACGTTAATGACGCGGCAGAATCAATGAAGAAGATAGAAATAATTGCCGATGAGTTTGCATTAAGAAAAGTTAGGGAATTTGCTAAGATAGGGTTAATTGATGTTAAAGATTCAAATTTACCTGCAGTTTATAAAACAATTCCAATCAATCATTTTGTTAGATTAATTACTCAAAGTAGAGATGAGATAAAAAGAAAAGGTATTACTGATTTTGATGGTGTTTCAGAGACTTTTTATAATATGGTAAAAGTTAATATATGAAGTACATAATACCTGAAAAAAGAATAAAAGATATTGTTATCAAGTATTTGGACAGTATTGATTGGGCGGTATTAGAATCTACGGATGAGTCATACCCTCTTGAAGTCTTTGAACATAATACCGACAAAGGGGCAACCTTTATAATTCAATGCGTTACGCATAAATATGGGGAATCCTATAACTTATTAATCCGTTCATCCTTTCAAGAACGATTAGAACAAATGTTTGGTAAAGAAACAGTTAGTGGTGGCGATAATGATGAACCAAACGTATTAGTTATGGATTGGTTCAACACACACTTTGAACCTAAGGTTGAAGATTATTTATATATGGATAGTCAACATATGTTACACGACGAAGATTAATCAGAATAAAACTAAAAAAAAACTTAATATTAAATTAATGCCAATAACAAGGTGTTTTTATAATTATACATATGAATATATCAGATAGGTTAACTATTGTAATCCCCTGTAAGAATGAAAGAGATATTATCTCTAAGACTCTCGATTTATTAAACTACCAAGAAGGTATTGAAGGTACCCAAGTCATTGTCTGTGACGATTCTACAGACGAAGTTACACCAATAATATTAGACAAAAGAAATAAAGATAAATTTAACCTTAAAGTTATCTCAGGAGGTATTCCATCTGTGGCCAGAAACAAGGGGGCTTATATTACCGAAACCCCTTATATTTTGTTTATGGACGCCGATATATTCATATTGGACCAAACCCTTATAAAAGATTCTTTATCTCGTCTAATGAGAGATAAACTACATTTGGTGAGTTGTAAATTCAACACAACCAATGGGAAGTATAATCTAACTTATAATGTATTTCACAAATTCCAAAAACTAACTAAAAGAGTTTCACCATTTGCTTTAGGTGGATTTATGATGATGGAATTGAAGGTATTCAACGAAGTTGGAGGATTTGATGAGACCGTTAGAATTGCTGAGGATTATCAGTTAACAAGAAAAATCAAACCAAATAAGTTTGCCATTATAGATAGACTAGTATTCACAACGCCAAGGAGGTTTGAGAATAAAGGCTTGTGGTATATGACAAAGATAATGTTTGGTTCTTATAGAAATAGAAACAATAAAAAATACTTTGAAGATGACCATAATTACTGGATATGAAGTGGAGAACAATTATAATGAGCGACCTACATTTGGGGTCAAGACAATCACAAACAGGTAAAATATTACAATTCCTGAAAGATAATGAATCAGAGACATTAATCCTCAACGGGGATATTATTGACGGTTGGGCGTTAAAGAGCGGTGGTAAGTGGAAGGCCGATTGTACAAAGATATTCAGGAAGTTTATGAAACGTTCTGAACAGGGAACTAAAGTTGTTTGGTTAAGAGGTAATCACGACGATTTTCTTAAACCATTTGTCCCATTTACGTTGAGTAACATTGAGATTGTTAGGAAGTATGTTCATATCGGAGCTGACGGTAGACAGTATTTCTGTTTCCACGGAGACGTGTTAGACTTTGTTGTTATGAAAGTTAGATGGTTGGCGGTACTTGGTGGTTGGTCATATGATTTTGTAATCAAAATCAATACCCTATACAATTATGTTAGACGAAAGTTAAACTTACCTTACCATTCATTAGCTAACTCAATTAAACAAAGTGTTAAAGGAGCAATCAACTTTATATCTGACTTTGAGGACAACGCTAAAGCTCTTACAATTCAAAAGGGTTATGATGTTGCGGTGTGTGGACATATCCATCATCCAAAGTTGGAGGAAGATTATATGAACTCAGGAGACTTTTGTGAGAACGCAACTTGTTTGGTTGAAGACTTTGATGGAAATTGGTTAATCTTTAATGTTTATACCCATAAGGAGAATTAAAGTTAAACCCTTCACCATCTCCACAATCAAAGAATGACATAATTTTATCAGGTTCTAATTTAAATCCAAAGTTCTTATTTGAAGTGTCTAAAGACGCCATTTTAAACAACTGTTTAACTAATGAGTCAATTTCTACTTGTTCTTCCATTTCCAAACATTCTGATGTCATTATATGGACATAATAAGAATCACCTCTAAATCCTGATGAAAAGTGTTCAATCTCTTCAACCCCTGTTATCTTTGGGAATCTAGGTATGACTAACTTATTTATTAAGTTGGTTATTAGTTCGATACTATTTGTCGGGTTAAAACTTTCTGTATAATCCATATGAAATAAATATCTACAAAGATAATTTATTCCTCATCCTCATCATACACACGACCAACACGGACAGGTGCGACAAATGACATATCAAAGTTCTCCAACTCCAACTTCATTTGTGCAACATCCTCACGAGTATAAATTGGACCAAAGTGAGGTCTTTCTCTAAATGGAACATTATCACGATTATCCCATTCATCCAACTCCTTTTCAATACGAGGGATAGAATTCTTAAGATACTCATATTTCTTCCACGACTCATAGTCCTCTTCAGTGGGAACGAACATAACATCACCGTAGTTATCTAACTTAGATAAATCAGGGTTGTTAGAATAGACATCAACAATACCATCATCACCACCGTACTGGTAGCATAAGTCCTGAAGAGTATTAGTATTATGGATACAATTGTCTTTCCAATTACGACCATATGAACGTACATTACAGATATAAAAATACCCGTCCTTGTAGTCATTAATCATCCAACTAACCTTGTTCTTTAATTCAACAAGTTCATCTATACTATATTTTGATAAATCCATTTCCATACTGCAAAGATAATAAAACATTTTGATAATCCAAGTATCATAATCGTATATTTACGTATCAATACGTATCGTTTTGTCTATGGTCGAAAATTTCGACCTTAGTCACTTTGCACAATATATCATTCATTCAGGTCAAATTTGTGGGTTAATGACTGATATATCATACATTAGGTTGATTTGTATTATTGTTATATTTATTACTATGGAATATCAAATTGAGGAATCCCAATTAGCGAGAGTCATTGACAAATATCTTACATTTCAGTTCGATGGATTAAAACATATTAATGATGGTAAACACAGGGAAGTTTGGGTTGGACCCGAACGTAAACCTGTCATCATTATTTTAAGTGATACTGAAGTTTTTGAAGCATATATCTTAGAAGATGTGTATAGGTCAACATATAGTATATTTTCACTTAATGGTCTTACAGATATTCAAAAATATCTTATTAAATGGTTTAAAGACCATATGAATATAGAGGTTGAAGAGGTTTCAACCTTTGATAATGAAGGAGTAGATTACGTATATTAAATTATGATTAAAGATAGACAACACCCACAAGGGTCTTACGGAACACACATACATCCATTAGTTATGGCGGTATTAAAAACAGAAGGAACCATTATAGAATTTGGTACAGGTGATTTTTCCACCCCGATACTACACGAGATATGTCAATTTCAAGACAGGTTATTAATTTCTTATGATGACCACGAAGAGTGGCATAAGAACTTTACTGATTTAAGAACTAATAAACACGAATTTCATTTGGTTGATGATTGGAGTAAAGTCCCTGTCATACCCTGTGGAGTTGTGTTGATTGACCACGCACCTGCCGAACGAAGAGTTGTGGACATTGAAAGATTTCAGAACGATTGTCAGATATTAGTTGTTCACGATACTGACGCAATGAATTACTATGGATACCAACCTTACTTTGAAAAATTCAAATATGTTTGGACATACGAGAGATTTAAAAAATCAACAACTTTATTGAGTAACTTTATTGACGTTACTAAATTTTAAAGATATGAAGTATATAATTACCGAATCACAGTTAGATACATTTTTACTTAGAAGGTTTTCAATAGATGAATTGAAAGGACTTAAGAATGATTATAACTACGCTATGTATGATGAAGATTTTGAAGATTCTGCTGACAGAGATGACCACATATATGGGTTAGTTGAAGATTTCATTGACAGAAATAGAGGTGAGGAGTTTTTTCAATATGGTAATGATACCGAATTCTACGAGAAACGTGCCGAATATATTAGAGCTTTACTTAAATTCTTACATTCAGATTCATTAAACGAGGACATTGAAAGGACTTGGATGGACCGTGAATACGAAGACGAATACCCAACTTGGAAACCAATTATTATGAAGTTCTTGGATAATAAATCTAAAGCTTATTACCAAGGAGAAGATGGTAAGATAGAATTATTCTCAGATGAAGAAGGTAATGATTGTATTATACATTATAATCCTAAAGATAAAACTTTGTGGGGGGATAATTCGTTAGATAATGATTTAGGTAAGTTTGTTCCATATCATATATTGGCAAGACATTTTAAATACGTACTACAGGATTACTTCAAAGAACAATTCCCAAACACTTTCATTAAAGACGTTAAGTCTGCAAACATCACAAGATATTAATCTAATCATTTATTTGTATCTAACAAAATAATAATCTATCTTTGCTTTATGGAAGGATACATTTATTTAGGGCAATACTATGACGTATTAGGTAGAGAATTAAATCTATCTGATAAGAAGATTGGATTGTCCATCGACCCTGTAGGTAGGGAATATCAATTAAACAGAACAAAATCTCCAATAGGATACTCTATTATTGCCGTGTATAAGGTAGATGATATGAATAAGGTTGAACGTATGTTACACGCAATCTTAGACAGTCGTAGAGTATTTGGTGAATGGTTTAAGGATGATGAAGATACACTAACAGGTGAGTTCATTAACTTTATGATTGCTTATGGTGCGACAGTATATGACATTAAAGATGTTAAAGATACAAGAGAAGCATTACAATCTTTACCTGACAATAGGTTAGTTGACCTTGCCAATAAGTTTGGACAAGATACTATGTTAGTTAGAAGTTATATGGGTGTTGATTATGATGTATTATTGAACACCAAAGGTATGTTAGTTTTCAATGGGGAACAATTCGACACTCCAAATAAATTATATAACAATGGTGTTGTTAAATTTGTTAAAGGTAAAAAAGGTGGTAGTGGTACCAATAACTTATCTCAATTTAAAATAAAAGAAACAGGAGAACGATTGGTTGATAATGTTATTTAATTTGGTGTGATTGCCAAAACTCTTTGATGTGTTCGTAAAAGTTAGAACGAATGTATTGTTTTATTTGATTTCTAAATGTGATATACTCGTCACCCTCTACATTAGATTCGTTTGACATCTCAACTGCAACATTGTCCGCTATATGTAAAATCAGGTGGTCCAAGGGTACAAAGTATAAATCATTTTGAAGTTTAGCCATCAAAAGTTGTTTGTCGATTCTTTGTTCCATATCCGCCTGTCTTCTAAGTAATTTGTAATTACCTTCCTTCAACACTCGAAATCTTAATAAAGGTTTACCGTTGATTGTAATATCTCCCTTATCATTTTTACCAATAGTTTTAACAACAACCTTTTTGTTTTTAAACTTACCACCCAAGAGAGTATCGCCCACTTTGATATCAAGTTTAATCATTTCAGTTAACTGTCCGTATTGTTGTTCTGTTATAACGTATTTCATATTATTTGTTGTTGTAGTAATGGTCAAATACCTTTGCACCAAAGTTGTCTTTTATGTATTGGAATATCCAATCGTAATCCTCATCACCTCCTGTAATAGTAAGTTGAGGTGTGCCAAATATTAAATCATCCGTAGCTCCAGCAATGACACTCTCAACATATTCAAACTCATCTTCCCAAGGTTCTTCGACCATAGTGTCATCCATTGATTTTTCAACCATATCTTTAACTATGTCGTATCTTCTTCTCATATATAAGTCAAAATCTTTCCATTTCTTATCATTGTCTTCTTTACCTTCATTGATTGACTCTTGAAAATATTCATCAATTAAATCACCAACCTTTAATCCTAATGATTCAATCCCAAGTTCTTTCATAATATCAAAGTCACTAACTTTATAATCATTTTGATTTACAATCCACCAACCATCTTTACCTCTATTTTGAATTAAATACATATTCTTTCTAGTGGTGATGACAAACATTGGACCGTGGTGATTTAAATAACGATTCAAAGTATCAGAGGTGATTATCCTGTCAAACTCCATAGGTAATTCCCATTTGTTTGTGATAATTTCTATTTTATTAGATAAATCAACATTGAACTGTTTTCTAATGAAATCTTTTAGTTGTGATTCTTTTATTATTATTTTCATTATAGTTAGTAAGATATTGTAATTGGGAATAGTCTTGCAGTTGGCATAATTATTTTTTAATTATAAATACCTTGATTTACCAAACTATCCTCCTTACAATTAATATTATGATTGAGATACCTAAGAAAATATACGTAGATAAATCCCCTATTCACGGTTGGGGGGTTTTTGCAAAAGAAACTATCTACGAAGGTGAAACTATTGAGGAGTGTCCAATATTAACACTACCAATATATGATGGTGAGTCATCACCAATTCTAATTGATTATCGATTTAACTTCCCAAGTGGTTCTGAAGGTTGGTCCGAACAAGTAATTCCATTTGGATATGGAGCAATCTACAATCACAGTAATAATCCTAATGCTAATTGGTATTCAAATAATGAGAAACGTACGTTTATCTTTTTTGCAACACGTACAATTAATGAAGGTGAAGAAATATTCACGTACTATGGTGATGAAGGTTACTGGAATGATGGTCGTGGGAATATTGAGGTTGTTTAGAAACCTGTAATTTCTTTTCGTTTAACCATATCGGCAATATCCAAATAGAAGTCCTCAAGGTCGCGTTCCCCTGATTTTATTTTGTCGATAATCTCTTGTCTTCTGTACCCCGTATTTTTATCGATGAAGTCAATCATTTCATCGTCAGTAATGTTTTCAGGTTTAACTTGTTCAGGTACACATTCGTGGTCTCTTTCAGAGGTACCGATATCATCAATATATAAACCTGTTTCACCAACGGTCTGCTCAAATATAGGAACCATAGTATTTTCATACCACTCTTCAAATACGTGTATTGCAAATGATTCTTTAACACTGAATATTGATTGTATGGTTTTAATAAGATTCTCAGATATAATTAAATGACCACCATTAAACTTACCATCCTCAAAATAATATATTGCGGTTATAGACTCAACACCATCAACACACCAATCCTCACGAAGATTACCGTAATTACGAGATTTTTGAGATATTTTTCTTTTACCTTTTGAAATGTATTGGTCCAAGTACTTCTCAATCCCTGACTGTAAAGCGGGACTACTTCTCATAAATTTCTTATATTGTTCTTCGGTTATTATTATTTTCATTTGTTGTAATGAGTCATCGTAGGTTTATTACCTGTCCCTATCTTTGGGTCTTTCTTTTCGGCTCTTCTCTTTTGTTGAGTCATTGACTTCTTTTCGTCTTTATCATATGAAGAAGCAACCTTTGGAGTTTCAGATGAAACCTTTTTTGATGGACGACATTTTGGATAAGACTTTCCGTCCGCATCTTTTCTTCCACAAGGAGGATGTTTACCATCAACTTTTTTACTTACATCAACCCATTTCTCTTTAAACCATCTTCTTAAATCTTCATTAAAAGATTCTTTTTTTGGTTTAATCCCTTTTTCTTTCATATTAATTGCGATAGCCGCTTGTTGTGAGGGACTCGATGCCTCATTTGTTTCTGTAGATTCGTTTTTTGATTTTTTCTTCCATCTACCTCCGTGTTCTTTATACCACTTCGCAGCAAAACCATTAGCATAAGCACTCGGGTAAACTTTATATTTAGATTTAGCCGCTGCCTTAGCTCTTGACCATAAAGATGGATTAGTTGGTTTATTATCACCTTCGGTTAAATAATCCTTTATAAATTCTTGTTGTCTTTCTGTAATTATTATTTTCATATTAATCTTGTTATTTTGTTTTTGATATCACAGTTGTTCTTCATAATAAATTTAAATTGGTTTTCTGAGATGATATAAGTTTTAGACTCGGTAATACCGTGTTTATGTTTTAATTTAACTCTCATTAAACCAATAACCATTTCAAATTTTTTAAATTCTTCCGACCTTGAGTTTATAGAATATTCTTTATTAAATTCATTAATTTCTTTAATAGTATCGGATAATTGCTCACGACTTTCGCAAGAAACTAATTTTTTAATAAGTGATGAGTATTCTAATTTTTTATTCATATTAGTCTTGTTCTTTTGTTACTGTTTTAATTGGAGTTTTAACAGGGTATGTAGAGTTAAACCATTCTTTAAATAAGGGTTCAAAATAATTCCCAAACATTGGCATAATGGTTCTAAACCACCAATCACTATATCTTAATATTGGTAACTCCATTCCTTTACCAGCATCTCCTTTCATATATTGAACTTGTAGAATCCAATTATCGTTTTCCCAATCCTCGTCAACATCTTTATAATAGTTGTAAACGTCTAAATCAACGTATCGACCCTCTTCATAATTATAAAAATCATAACTTCGTTCAGCTTCTTGTAATTCGGAGTATTCCCTCATTACGTTAGAAAATAATTCCAATAATCTAATGTCTGTTATGGTATAGTTCATAGTAATAAATATATGGGAGTAAGGATTACTCTCATCCAAGATACAAAGGTAATCATTACTCTTGTTTAATATGTGGTATTATCTTGGTATTAGTAAAAAAATAACTATACTTGACTAAAAAACAATATGACAAAAAGAGAACAAGCGGCGGTTGCCAAACAAGATTTTGACACATTAGTTAGAGAAAGAAGAGAGTATCTTAATTCAATTAGTGGTTTAGTTGGGGATATGGCTGAGGTTTATTTAACATCGGAATCTGCAATAAAATTAAAAGAATTTGAAACCAAAATGAAGGAGATGGAAGAATTGATTGGTAATCTATATCACGAGATGATGGTGGAAGAAAGACAGGCGATTGGTTATACTACCTACTGTATTGAAAAAACAAGTGACGGTAGAATCAATACTCTAAGTAGAATCATTCCTGTTGATATGAAATCAAAGTACGATGAGTTATTTCCTACCCAAAAGATGGATTCACTACCAAATGTCGAAGATGTTGATAAATTTTTACGTGGATAAATTAGTTTTTAGTGTTGTGTGATTATTATTATTTAGTGTCGTAATTGTATTTGAATAACAGTATATTTATTACTATGAGATATAAGATAGATAAACAAAGGTTACAAGAAATTGCGGATAAGGTTTTTGACACTTATTATGATATTGATAATATATCTGCAGCAAATTTAGATGCTTACATTACCTATTTCACCGATGGTCAGATTAGGTTACAAGTCAGAACTCACAGTGACCGAAAGTACTTAGCATACATCAGACAAGATAGAGACCAATTACTATCTATGTTACCTGTGTCTCCTTATATGTTTGACAAACTAATAAAAAATTGGTTCTCCAAGAAATATGAAATGAATATTGACGGAGGTGTTCTTAAACCATTATGGCAATCAAGGAAATACTAATGAACTTACAAGAGAACATAGAAAGAATTAGAGAAATGATGGGAATGGATAATCCTCGTCATACTTTCAATATACAGAAACTTGTTGACGATAATATTATTTTTGTTACAATGCCAGGTGATGGTCAGGGTGGTATTGCAGAACCAAATTGGGAAGGTGATTGTAGTGTAATTACATTAAACAACTTAACTGGTGAAGAAATTGAATTAAATCCGTGGAGATTGGAGGCAATCAAACAACCTTTACCCGATTGTATTCCATATGTACAAGATAGACAAAATGATTGGAGTGATGAAAAATATTATCAAGTAATTAACTCTATAGAAAAAAATGGAGGGGATGTCAATAATTACATAATATGAATCTAAAAGAAACTATAAGAAGATTATTAAGGGAAGATGATTATTCTCCTGCAGGTAAAGAAATTATACCTAACAAAATCGTGGTCCACAAGTCCAACCCAATGTTCAGGGATAACATACTAAAAGACGGACTAAAAGCAAAATCAGGAGAATGTTATAGAATATATGTTGGATATGGAACCAAATGTAAACCTGCAATTTTTGCAACCGACTCAACAAATAAAAGAGCGTGGTTTGATTCAACTTACGACGATGATATATGGGAAATAAATACAGAAATGATTCCCGATGTTATGTGGTACAAAGATAGACATTACGAAACAAGGTCAAAACATATTGTAACATTCCAAGACATACCTTCAGACGCTTTAACTTTAAAATACAAAGGTAAAAGTATAGGTGAGAGTACTTTACAAGAGTCTATAAAAAGAATATTGAGGGAAGAGACCAACAACCTTACTCTACAGGAGAATTATACACCGTGGGTTAAACGAAGAATGGATATGGTTAGGAAAGCCGAACGTGGGGCTTCACACTATATGATGAGAATCTTTAAACATAGAGTTGAAAAAAGTGGACGTTTTAATAAAGAGGATTTTATTCACACATATTTTTCAGTAATGATGGATGATTTACACGGTCATTTATCTAATTGGGGTTCCGAAGATTTTGATTATGATGGAATACTCAACCAACTCAAGGAATCCTTTACGGAACACGCAGAAGAACTATGGAAACATTTAAATAAATAAATTCACCTCATCACAAAGATGGGGTTTTTTTATGTCATTTATTTTCTTATCTTTGCAATATGAGAATAGTAGCAATAGGAGACACTCACGGAAGAAGTAAGTGGAAAGAAATAGTAGAAAGAGAAAAGGACGCCAATAAGATAGTTTTTATCGGGGATTACTTCGACGCCAAAGATGGTGGATACAGTGCCAATAGACAGATAGTTAACTTTAATGAGATTGTTGAGTACAAAAAAGACAATCCTGATAAGGTTATTATGTTATTGGGTAACCACGATTTTCATTATTTGAATGGGGTTAATGAGAATTATTCTTCATACCAATTCGGTTATGCCAAAGATATTAACGAGGTGTTACAACCTATTGTGGATGAAGGATTAATTCAGATGTCTTATCAATTCGATAAGTACTTCTTCAGTCACGCAGGGTTAACAAAGACTTGGGCTGACAATAACAACATAGACAGAGACAATCTACAGGATTCTGTTAATGAATTGTTCCGTACCAACATAACCAAGTTTAAGTTCACTATGGGTGACAACTACAGTTATGGTGGTAATGATGTTACACAACCTCCAATATGGGTTAGACCTCAATCTTTAGTTAAGGATATGGTGGAAGGGATTGTATGCGTTGTTGGTCATACTCAAGTAAAAGAGTTAACAATAATGGAAGAAAATAACCTAATCCTAATTGATTGTTTGGGTACCAAAGATGGTTACTTAGTGGTGGATAATTTAATACCTGAGGGTTATACGATATGAGTAAAGAGTTATATTCAGATATAGAAGAACTTATCATTCGATGGAGTAATGATGGGACCAAGACTGCGGGACATTTGACTCGACAGATAATAGAGACAATAATCACTCAGAAACATAAGTATGTCATCATAGACCTTAGGAATATGGACTATATGAAGGATGAGGATGGTAATATAAACTACTACGATACTGAAGACGAAGCCAGTACTGTTTGCGGAATGTATGAGTTCGAGGATGCGTCGTGGGTGATGAGGGTAATGTATAATCATAAAGAGAATGAGTGATTCAGAAGAGACAAAGGAGAAAGTGTTTACAAGGATGAGTTGGCGGGGTTGTTAAGTATAATAAATTCCACTATAACTGAATAAATGGGGAAAAAGTACGAATATTTTCCACTAAAACGATAAAAATGGAGAATATTTTCCACTAATCCTCATCTTTACAGTGGTAATTGGTATTAATCATCACCATTAAATCAACAGGTACAAAGTTTTTAATGTACTCTGATAACTTTGTTTCACTCATAGAGTACGACATCAGAACTAATAAGATATATTCACCTAAACCTGTTTGGTTTGGACTTGTTTTAATACAGATTAAATCACAAACATCATCATTGTTCCTAAAATATGAAAGAGCAATTTTCTCAATCATCTTACCGTACTTACCTTGGTCAGGATTTTTATCCCTACTGAATTTCTTCATAGGTTTATCTTCAGATTCGTTAATACCCTTACCAAAGTGGTGGTAACAGGAGAACTTAAAGTCAGGGAAGAAAGCCTTAGTGTCGTCAGTGATTTCATATTTTAAACTATTCCAATGACTTGGCCACCTTGATTTTAAATCAACTACGTATTGTTTATCTAAGAATACGTTTATATCAAAAGAATCGAATAGTACATTATAGTCAACCCAAATACTATTAACACCTTCATACTCATTACGATTAAGATACGCACCAATTACTTTAGCAATTGCGTCATCATTATCTTCATATTCTTCCTCAGATTCATTTAGATTACAGTTATCCAAAGAGTCGTAGAAGAAATCTCTAACCTTATTAGAATATCCAACACTATCCAACATTTCATATATACCTTCATAGGTGTCGTGCCAATCTTCGGCCGACACATCAGGATATTCATCAGTAATAAATCTAACCATTTCTGCGACAGTCTCGGTAACATAATCATCAACACCCTCAGGCTTCCAATAATCACAAACATCCTTAGGAATTAACTCGTTAAAATAGTTATCTGCGATATGTACTAATCTTCTAGCACGTAGTCTATCAAAGTCTTCATTAAGATGAGGTTCAACATTATATTCCTTAAGACCAATCCAAATAACTCTTGGTTTCAATCCTGTTTTACTATGAATCCATTTACCAATAGTAACAACAACATCGTTAGTCATTTTGATAGGTGCAAACTTATGAATCATCTTAACAAAGTCGGGACTAACATTAACAGAACCATTCTCATAGTGAAATATTTCCTCATCATTAGATTCGATTGCGTATGTTGGATTATATCCGTATATTCTTTTAGAGGATAAGTCAGGGAAGACACTATCCAATAATAAGAATAACTGAGAGTCGTTAATTACAAAATTCATATTAGATAAATAGTATTCTTTGGGCATTCAAACCAAATTGTTTATTCAATAAGTGTAACAAGTCCTCACCCCAATTCTCAGATGAATTTAGATAATTCTCGATTTGTTCGGCAAAGTCCTGATAGAATATGATTACATTAAAACGTGGGTCCTTAACATCAGGATGTTCGTAACAAGGTTCAGGTAAGTCTTCAGAAAGTTCTTTAGGGTAATCACCGTTAGGGTTATAGTTCTCACCATCAACATATTGAAATAGATAATTGTCGTAGTTATTTTTAGGTAGAACAAATCCGATAGCGTAAGGGTCACAACATTCACCCATACCACAATTATAGTTTGACCAAGTATAGTAAACATCATCAAAGCCAGGGAATTCCATATTAAGAATTCGGTGGAGAATACTGTTCATTTTACTTTCTGTTATAATGTATTTCATCTTATTGAACGTTTACTAAATCAACTTTTAATTTTGTTTTCTTTTGAAACCAATTTCTAACACCTTCCGTAATTTCTGCATCACTTAAAGGAATCATTGCAGAAAAATAATCATAGTCATCTTCATACATCCACAAAACCATTCTTTTACTACCTGGCTCATCCTCACGTTCATATACTAAAGACCATTCGCTATTAAAAATATCTCCATCGTCCATTTTGTGGGGGAGAATACCCATTATACTAGATATAACACCTTCTTTAAATTTAATACCCTTATACCTATCTTCGATAAGTGTATAAAGTATTTCATTTATTTTATTTTCAGTTATAATATATTTCATATCTATAATTATTTACCAATCCCATTCTCGTGCGGACATTACTGCAATATCAAATTTATCTTCGAACCACATTGTAATACTTTCCATAGATTGCCCTCTATCCATATTAAACATACCTGAGATTGAGGATATTATAAATGGGTCAATTGACAATTCATTTTCAGAATAAACATAATTAAACAATCCGCTAAGTTCATCATCTCCATCGTGAACAAATATTTCGTGAGAGTCTGACTCGACTTTAATTTTTAATGAATCAAGATAAAGATTAATTAATTTATGTCGTGATGATTCTGTTATAATGTATTTCATATTATTCTTCGTCAGGTAGTTTAGTATCCTTTATGAATTTCTTATGAGAATCTTTATATGATTTCTGAGTTTCATCATTTGAATCTTTTGTATATTGCCAATTCCAATATAAACTATCGTTTGGTTTAAAACCGTAAAACTCGTGTACTTTCTTTTGAGTATCATTTACAACCTCACCGTTCCAATTCTGACCAACACAGATGAATCCTGTTTCAATATTCTTAATGATATTAGATTCACCTAATGTTGTATGTCTATTCTCCAACCAATTTAATCTTTCAATTAAGTTTTGATAGTACATATTGGTTTGTCCCCATCTGATAGAACTAAAGAATATAACGGCATCAGATTCAAATAACTCTTTAGATATCTTCCATAGTTCATCTGACTTCTCATTAATGTTAACCCAGCATCTATGATTACCTGTAGGATTCTTATCTTTATCTTTAAGTGTTGCTTTCATTACTCCACAACTGTTACCATCTTTACGAGATACATTACCTTCACAAGGTAATATCTTAAGGTCGGTAACGTCAATTAAAACGGCACTGTCACCCAACTCTTCTTTAAGATACATCGCAATCATTTTGGATTTGGGGATGTCTACGTTATTCTCATCATAGTTGTATCTGTTAGAGCAACTTAGTAAAAGGACTTTCTTTTTCTTTTTAAGAATGTCTAAGGTAGTTTTGATTGATTTCCACGCATCTGATTGGACCATCTCTTCCAAAATCATCATCTCTCTTATTCTTTGTATGTTTTCTTGTAGGTTCATATATCAATATTATCTTTATACCATTTATATAATCTATCGCCAAATGTATCCATAATTTTTGAATGTAAAATTGGGTCATAATACCCATCACCATCTTTACAATTAACTCTTATAAAAGCGGTTATCATTATTTGGTAATTAGTCCAATCTAATTGTCCTCTTCTTATAGGAAGAGTTTCTTCCCCATTTTCTAATTTTGTTATATATTCATCCATACAACTATATCTTCTCCTAATATATATAGGAGACTCAGATTCTTCCCTTAATATTCTTCTTATGGTTTCTTGTAAGTTCATATTATCTGTTATATGGTCTAAACCTTGTTGGATTTGCCTTTATTGCCGACTTAGGGAATTTTAACCCAACTCCCTGTTGTCTTGAGTTTTTTAAAGTTCTTGCGTATTCAGTCAGTTCCTTATTTCCCATATTATCAATAGCCTTTACTAATTTATGGCATTTATCAGACACTTCACCTTTTTCGTGGTCTGTTATTGATAACTTTACTTTATTATATTTTATTTCAATATCGGGATGATGGTTTTGTGTTTCGGCAATTTTACCGATTTTATTAACAAAATCAATTGCGTCGTTAAAATCTTTAAATTTAAAAGTTTTTTCTAATTTTTGATTTGACTCACTCCAATCTTTGGATTCAGTCATATCCATCATTTCTTTTATTCTATGTATATTTTCTTGTAAGTTCATATTACTTTGTTTTTTTAACGCAATTAGGGTATCTTTTACCAAACATTGTCTTCATACCTTTTTGAGTATATCCTGACCAACACTTTTCTGTTAATTCACCTTCTTTCATTTCTTCTTGTCTACCCATATGACTAAATACTTTTCTTATGTCTTTAGGTAGAGAGTTAATTGGTATTACCTTTGCCTTAATTGTTTCTAACTCTTTTCTCACCGCCTTTTGTGCTCTGTGGTGTCCATCTATAATTGATATGAATTCACCATCATTATCAACAAATATTAATATTGGATATTGTAAATCAGCACTATCAATTTTTTTAACCTCATCCTCATCGCCATCCCAAGTCAACAGGTGTGGTTTTAATTCTTCTACTGATATTTCCTCTACAGGTATATCTTCTGTTGCGTTTAATAAATCCATAAGGGTTATTTTATCTCCCTTATCATTTTGCCAAGATGTGTCGTGTAATCCTTCATT
>Ga0181346_1000041_pt1 | contig 42640 bp, 43 predicted proteins | sample Su13VDMM15DN_FD_130100 | JGI IMG/M metagenome (GOLD analysis project Ga0181346, IMG submission 130100) | Freshwater viral communities from Lake Michigan, USA - Su13.VD.MM15.D.N | ecosystem: Environmental > Aquatic > Freshwater > Lake | place: USA: Michigan | collected 2013-07-15 | reverse complement strand
GCAAACTTCGGGTTACCCTTTTGTGCAGTTCACTGTTCGGCCCAAACAAAACCCCGGTTCAAACTACGGTACGGCCTTGTCCCCAACGGTAACTTCGGCGCAGAGCTACGCTGGGCAGACAACCTACAACGTGCAGCAGTTTACTGAGATTGTTTATAGCCGGGTGCGTGGTCGCCAGATGGCGTTCAAAATAGAGTCAAACAGCGTTGGCACTCAGTGGCAGTTGGGTGTACCCCGAATTGATGTGCGTCCTGACGGCAGGAACTAACTATGTCCACAGGAACTACAAGAAGTCCGGCTTTACCACTTGCCCCTGTTGAATACCAGCGGGATTACATAGATACAGTTCATAACGTCCTGCGGCAGTATTTTGCTCAATTAGATAACCCCGGATCTAGTGCCGCATCCACAAGCCGCCCTGATGCTAATACGGTAACAGCAGCCTTGAACTTCAGTCAGGTAAATCCCACTACGGGACTACGCGAAATAAGCTGCCCAACCAGTGTGGAGTACGCTGCGGGCAAGTTAAGGGCTGGGGACATCTATTACGACACAACGACATTTGCACTGAAGATCGTGCCGTGAGAGAGACGCTGTACGAGGACGGGGATGTATGTTTTCTCTGCGACTATTTGGTTGACATCGGCAAGGTAGCACTGCACTTGAATATAACGCCGGGAGTATGGTCACCCTCTAAGTTTAAGCGGTTCTATAACATATTTGTTAACGTGGTTGCGCCGGAGCTGAAGGCTAAAGGGTACAATGAAGTATATGCAACACCTTTTGAGAATGACGTAAAAGCGCGTAAACTTATCACAATGTTCGGATTACACGAGTATGGGCAAAACATGGGCCTCGTACTAATGAAGAAGGAGATTTAACATGCCTTTCATGCTTCCTGCCGCCGCTGCGACTACGGCTATTGGAACTGGTGCCGCTATTGGTGCTGGTGTTGGTGGATTGGGTGCTTTAGGAACTGGTTTAGCTGCGGGAGCTGCACTGGGTGGAGCTGGTGGCATTGCAGGGCTTATGGGCGGGCTAGGTGGAGCAGGTGCTTTAGTTCCGGGTGCGTTTGGTGCTTTGGCTCCGGCTGCGGCGTCTACTATTGCTCCAGCGGCGGCATCTCAGCTTGCGGGTACTATTGGTGCTGCGGCTCCGGGTTTAACTGGCTCTGCCGCACAAACTATGGGATTGAACGCGCTCAAATCACAGGCTATAGGTACAGGCGTCCAAAACGCAGCGGCGCAGCAAGCGACTAATCTCGCCTTCCAAAATGCTGCTGCACAGAACATGGCGGGCGGTCTTGCAAACCCTATGGCACAAACGGGCGCAAAGTTCTTGGCTAACTCCCCATACCCTATTGCCGACCCAAATAACCCTTTCCTGCGCTCATCCCTAGCAGAGGCTAAACCATACATTACGCACAACTCGGTAATAACAGACGCACCCAACGTGGCAGCACCGTCAGAACTGCTGAACACAGCCACTCGTAGCCCATACGATTTGTCCGCAGGGTTTAGACAGGGACTAGACCCAAGATTTGCCGGACAACAAAGCTTACAGGCAGCTACAGGCCCTACGGTAGATCCAACATCAATCGTAGGTAAAGGCATCCGCCCAAATCAAAACTTCTTACAGAACCTTGGCAATATCGGTTCGTTCCAAGACTTTAAGGATTATACAGAAGCGCACCCTTACGCTACAGCAGGAATGGCAGGGCTTGGCATTATGGGAGCAAGAAAACTATTTGAGCAAAAAGGCGTTAAAGAACCTGAATCTAACGCAATGATTCGCCCGTACACATATGACCGTTCCCAGCGTCCTGAAGCATATGCGGTTAGCCCGACGCAGGATTCTAGCGAGCGTTTGTATTTTAACGATCAATTTAATGCTGGCGAGCCATATAAAGCCGCAGGTGGTGGTATTGTGAGTTTGGCTGTTGGCGGTCCGGTTGAGCAAATGGCAACAATGAATGCTGTTGGGGCTAATACTGGCTACCCTATGGCAAACTTGCAAACGCCTATGTACTCCAACCCAGCTATGCAGCGCCCAGAAGCAACTAATGTAATAGCACCGTCGGCGGATGCTGGTGTGGGTACTTATACTGGCGAGGCACGGTTTGCGGGTGGTGGAGAAACTCAGTACGGTGTTAAGTCCAACCCCGGCTATGTAAACCCTGAGAATCAAACACGTAGCCAACTTGCAGGCGGTATGAGACCAACTGCGCCAACTGCGCCACTACCCAAGTACTCGTATGACCCAAAGACCATGCAGTTTACACAGACCGTAGGGGGTAATAGCGTAACTGGTGGTATAGCGCAGCCTGCTATGGGTATGATGCAAGCGCAACCTCAGTCCCAACCACAGCGCCCCGCAACCTCCATAAACATCCCTGCGTACCAAACGCCTGAACAGCAGCTCGGTCTCGGTGGGTTTTATGACATGATGAATCAGCAATTGGGTGGTTATGGTGGCTATCAAGGGTATGCTGCGGGAGGTGGGGTTTCACATCTTGGTGACTACTCTGATGGTGGTCGGCTTTTAAAAGGACCCGGTGATGGTGTTTCTGATTCTATCCCTGCTTCTATTGGTGATCGCCAGCCTGCCCGTCTTGCTGATGGAGAATTTGTCGTGCCTGCCCGTATTGTTTCGGAGCTGGGCAACGGCAGTACTGAAGCGGGTGCGCGAAAGCTTTACGCGATGATGGATCGGGTGCAAAAAGGCCGTGGTAAGTCTGTAGGTAAAGGTAAAGTCGCGGTGAATAGCAAAGCTGACAAGTATTTACCTGCGTAAAGATGGCACTATATCAAATTACCCCTATGCAATTACCCCAAGTCTGGGGTGTTGTTGCCCCTATGTTGCAACGTGCGATTGATCTTGACCCTGAATTAATTACGATTGAGCAAGTTGAGTATGCAGTTCGCACGGGGCGTACTTATTTGCTAATCTGGGATGAACCAGATGAAGGTATTACTGGTGCTGTAACAGTAGACATTATTGACTATCCACGCGAGCGTGTAGCGCATGTGAATTTGATGGGTGGCAAAGGTATTGTTCGCCCGCATGTATATGACGAAGCAAAGAATTGGATGCGCCTAATGGGCGCAACAACCACACAATGCTGGGCTAAAGGAACTCTAGTCCAAATGTACGAAAAAATGGGTATGACCAACACCCATCAGGTGATGAGGGAAACACTATGATTATCCGCAATAAGTTTAACGGCTATGCCGGTGATGGTACTAGACTCTATCCGGGTGGTGGCGGGCAAAGTAGTCAACCTACTAGTACCACGCAATCTACAACAACGATTCCTGAGTACGCTCGTCCGTATGTAGAACGTATGTTGGGTAAGGCAGAAGCGTTTTCGGAAACTCCATATCAGGCTTACGGTGGCCAGCGGGTAGCTGATTTTAACCCTATGCAACAACAAGCCTTCCAAGGCGCGGCTAATCTTGGTCCAGCAAAACAAATTGGTGTGGGTACGCAGCTTGCTGGAATGGGTGGACTTGGTAGTCTCGGTGCAGGTCAGCAGTACGCACAACAGGCTACAAACCCCTACGCTATGCAGTCGTACATGTCGCCGTATATGGAAAACGCGTTGGCTCCACAGCTAAGAGAAGCTGCACGATCCTCGGCAATCCAAGGTCAACAGAACGACGCTCAAGCCGTACAGCGTGGTGCGTTTGGTGGGTCCCGCTCGGCTATTATAGAAGCTGAACGCCAACGTAATCTTGCGCAACAACAGGGTGATATCTACGGTCGGGGTATGCAGTCCGCGTTTGATTCGGCGCGTCAGGCACAACAGTTTGGTGCCGATTTGGGACTTCGTGGTTACGGCCAAGCCGGACAGATGGCAAGTACTCTGGGGCAGTTGGGGCAGACTCAGTTCGGCCAGCAACAAGGAGCAATGCAAGCCCAACTATCAGCGGGTGCTCAACAGCAGGCGCAAGAGCAGCAAGGACTCACTCAAGCCTATCAAGACTTCTTGTCTCAACGCGGTTACCCACAACAGCAGTTGTCGTTCATGTCGGATATCTTGCGCGGTGTGCCGCTGGGTCAGCAGACTCAGGTTCAATATCAGGCACCACCTTCTATGGCGTCTCAAGTTGCTGGTTTAGGTATGGCGGGATACGGTGCGTACAAAATGTTTGGCGCTAAAGACGGTGGCCTTATGGAATTGGCCATGAAGAAAATGGAGAGTTAAATGAAACCAATGTCCCTTACTTCTCCGGAGTCTATTGCTCGTGAATACGGCGGTAATAAAAAAGCAATCGCCGACGCTGCTCGCATGGGTTTGGTTGATCCTACTGCCGCTGTTATGGCAGGGATGTTTATCGACCGTATGCGTAGTGCTGCATCAGAAGAGCAAAAGCCCGACACTACTGTAGCCCAAGACGTTTTTGGTATGCCTACTGCGCCACAACCACAGCAAACTGCGCCACGGCCTCAACCACAAATGCCTCAGATGCCACAACCGCAGGGTATTCCCGGCGCTCAGATGGCTGCTGCCCAACCTCGCATGGCTCCCGGTGTCGAAGGGCTTCCTACTGGTGACGTAGGTAACTACGCTGGTGGCGGTATTGTGGCGTTTGCCGAAGGTATGACGGACGAACAAGCTCAGGCATTAGGGTATTCCAACGCCGCAGAGTATTACGCATTTCAAGATACTAGAGGTAACGCATCAGGTGAAGTAATGGCTGTTCCAGTTGATAGTGGTATAGAAATTAATAGACCAGCCCCCGAGTTTGGGAGAAGGTCGTCAATAGAAGAACTTGACTATGGAAGGCTTAGTCCTGAAGAACGTATTCAGCGTCGTATCGATGGATATATGCCAAACAAGGGGGTAAATACTTTATTTAATCAACTTGCCAGCCATCGTGCAAAAAGGGGAGTTAGTGACCCAGAGTTTTATACGTCCACACCATTTAATAGACTTAGCGACGACATTTCTAGAAAAAAAGTTTCTAGAGGCCTTGACCTATCTAATCGGGCTGCACCTGATGCTGCGGCAAATCCACCTCAAACCAGATCCGATCTTCCTCCATTAGTTGCGGCAAAACCTGAAGCTGCTGCTCCTAAACCTAGAGTTGATGCGTATAACCTACAAACTCCTGATGTTGAAGCTAATCTTGCTCAGGCAAAACGGCAAGTTGATAGCCTTATAAAAGTTCCACCAGAAGAAAGCCAAGCCGACGCTATTACAGCAACTAAGAACTTGTATAGGGAAATGGGTGTAGACCCCGATATATATAAAAAGCAATCCACAAAGCTTGAAGAAGAACGCATGGGCTTAAAAGCCGACAAGGAAGAAGCTAAGTACTCTCGTCTTATTGAAGCGGGTCTTGGTATCCTAGGAGGTACGTCTCCGTTTGCGGCTGTTAATATTGGCCAAGGTGCAAGCCCTGCAATGAAAGGCTTTGCGCAAGATATTAAAGATGTTAAGAAAGCTGACCGTGAGCTTAACCGTGCAAAAATGGCATTAGAGACTACTGAGAATCAATTTAAGATTGACCAGTCTAAATCGGTGCAGGGGCGCATGGAGAAGAATCAAGAACGTGTGGACAAAGCACAGCAAACTCGTGCTACTGCTGCGGCTACGCTTGGAGCGTCTATAAATACTCTGACCGGCTCTCAGTACGACGCACAACTCAGAGATCTCACAAGCAGATTTACTTCGGAAAGACAACTTGAAGGTACTAGATATAGCGCGGACAAGCAGCTTCAAGGGTCATTAGCTTACGCCGGAGCGACACGGTACTCTGCTGATAGAGAAGAGCGGATGATCCAACGTATTATGAAAGATAAGAATGTAGACTACTACACAGCTTATGGGATGATATACGACCAACGTCATCGAGATCCTGACCGCTATAACTCGTTACGTACTGCTGTAAATAAAGCCGACTCTGATTTTACAAACACTCCGTTTGCAATGCAGAAGAGTAACGATCTTGCTAAACTTGATCCCAAAAAAGAATCTGATAAAGCAAAGATTGCAAAAATACAATCTGAGTTAAATGACGCTAGAGAAAGATTCCGAGTAGATCGTGGTATTACTAAAGAGTCGCTAGATTACCTTAGAAATGAAGATATAAGATTACGCAATCAAACTAATCAGTCCGGTGGAAATCCGTCTAGTTCAATACCCCCCGGTGCGGTTGCGGATTTAAAGGCAAACCCTACCGCGCAAACGAAAGCGCAGTTTGATGCTATCTTTGGTCCCGGAGCAGCAGATAGAGCATTAGGACAATAATATGGCAAACCCATTCGCAAAGTACGCACAGCCTCAACAAGAGGAACAAAACCCTTTTGCGAAGTATGCCGCCCCACAACCTCCGGCAGCACCGCCGGAGGAACAAAACCCTTTTGCAAAGTACGCCCCCGCCCCTGTAGTTACTTCAGGGCCAAACCCGTTTGCTGTTGAAGGTGCGCCTACCGAAGCGCCAGTAGAGAAGTCTAGTCTGTATGAGCTTCCTAAAGCTCTCGTGCGGGAGACAATCAACCTTAAGGGAATGTACGCAGGTAACTTACAACGCCAAGCTGCACTTGGTATGCAGGTGCCTGAGCTTGCATTGCAAACACTCAACAAAATTGACGCAGGTGAAATCAAAAGCGCAAAAGAACTACATGGTGTTTTAGGAACTAGAAAATTACCTAACGCCGAAGAAATGCTTACAGGTAGAGAAACTGCGCAGGTAAATCTTAGAGCTTTTGATGCGGCAAATGATTACCTTAAAGCATCTCCTGAAGAGCGTAAAGCCATTCGTACTCAGCTACAAACACAGTTGCAAGAGCAAGCCAAATCTTTGTCCGAAGCAGTTGAGTTAGGGCAAGAAACCAAAAAACAAGCCGCACCGTATGAAGCTAGGGTAAAAAGCCTATTTGACATTAAGGACATACCTGATGCCCTTAGCTATGTAGGCTCTACTGTTGGCGGCGCATTCCCACAGGTTGTGCCTATGATTGCTGCGGGGGTTTTAACTCGTGGCAATATTGTCGGCCCCGTTGCCGTTGGCGGGGGGATGGAGCTTGGTGCGGGTACGCAAACCCGTGTTGACTTTATTGCCGACAAGATTAAAGACGAGCCTAGCCCAGAGAAACGTGTCGCACAAATTTCTAAATATATACAAGATACCGCCGACGTAACAATTACCGCCGCTATTATTAATGGCGCTCTTGATGCGATTCTTGGGCCAGAAAAAGATATTGCTAAAGCACTGGCGGCGAACACACTCAAAGACTTGACCCGCAAAGAGATAATCAAAGCGATACCCAAAGCTGCGGCTTCAAGCGGGGCGCAAGAGTTCCTTACCGGTGGCCTACAAGAGATTGTGCAAATCAACGCCGAACGCCAACTTGGCGAACAAACCGGCGACGCGTTTACCAAAGAAAATATTGCGCGAGTGGTGGACTCGGCTATGGCCGAAGCCCTTGGTGGTGCAGGGGTTACAACTGCTTTTCAGGCGAGCCGCGCTGCATTTGCCAAGCCCGCTGTTGCTGCTACGGACACCAAAGAAGGTAAAGCTATCCGTGGGTTGGATGCCCTTGCAGAGCAGGAAGAAAAGACTAAAGCCGCTGCCGAGGATACTACATCTACCCCACCTCCCGCTGCACGTACCGTAGAGAATCTGACAGATCGAGAAGTAACTTCTATCCAACGTCGGTTGTTTGCAGAACTTGGTAGACCAGCAGAAGAATCGGAACTTCTGGAGGCATTCAATGAATATGTGGCTGAACAAAACGCGGGTCTGGGAATTGAGTCCGGAGCTAGTGTCGCTGGCATTTCTGATACTGGTGCAGAACAACCAGCCGGAACCGCCGGGATTTCCGATACCGGAGCCGCTGCAACATCTGACACCGGAGGATTGGGGACATCTGGAGTTTCTACTGATCAGCTTACGGATAGAACAACAGCGCAGCCTAGTACATTAGATGAAGCGGTTGATGCTTTTAGAGAAGCGGACGATGTTCGCCAAAGCACGCTTGAAGAATTAAATAAACTCCGTTCGGCGGTTGAAGATCTTGGGTATGAGGTTGAAGATCTTGGGTATGAAGAAGACCAAGACGGGCTTAATGCTATGTTGACGGCAGCAAAAGCCAGATTTAACGAAGCCAGTGCGGCTGCGGACGCTGCATATAACATTTACGAACAATTTTCCAACCAAGCTATTGAGTCCACTGAAGGCATCCCCTCCCAAGAAGATGTAGAAGCAGCCCAGCCGAAGTCGGAAGAAGTTTTGGATGCGGAAGCATTATTTGAAGCACAGCGGCAAGGTGACTACCAAGATGCAATAAACGCTGGGTATGACGAACTAGATCAGCAAGAACAAGGAATACAAGAAACCCCTGCTACCGACGTTGCTGCGTTAGAAACAGAAGAACGTGCGCGTAATGATGAATTTAGACGTATCGAGGGGGAACAAAAAGCCTTGCTGACTAAAGCTGGGCGTATTCCAGCAAAGAACTCTCCTGCTCGTAAAAAGTATGATGAATTAGAAAAGCAGCGTATAGAAGCATATTGGAATTGGACTGCGTCGGAAAAGAAATTGATGGACGCAAAAACAGCCCAAGAGACTGGGGTTAACATCGACCAAGTAATTGCGGAAAACGTACAGGAATTTATTGATGCTTACCCAGACTCAGACTATGAAGTTGCAGACTACGATGCGCAGGTTACAAAGCTACAAACAGCACTCCGTAGTCTAGGCGTAACTGATAACAAAATATTAAAAAGTGCGGCTGTTAAATTTGACGAAGTTTTAATGTCAAAAGAAAACGACGGCGGGGGGATATTTAAGAGCCTTTCCAGCAGTCTAACTACAGCGGTTTCTCCGCTTGTCGGAATTTTGCCACTTAACAAATTTGGTATTAACCGTCTTAACAAATTGTTTAACGACGGAAAAATTACGGCGCAAGAATACGCCGAAAGAATGACCAAACTTTTTGAGGACATGGAGGACAAAGCCACTAAAAAGGCTATGACTCAAGGATTTAATAGACAGCGTGGATTCGGTACCGTTATCAAAGCATTAGAGGATGCGGCTAAGAAAGGTCGTATCACCCCTGAGACTGCTAAGTTTGCTATCTGGCTACTCACTAAAAACCCTGCTATTGCTAATGACCTAGCAATATCTATCAGTATGCCCAAGTCAGCACGGTTCAGAGAATCGATGTCGGGGGTTGCGGGTTTTTATAATGACACAGCCCGCTTAGTTAGACTTATTACAAGTAAAGATTCAGCCACCGGTAAATACTCTGGCACAGACCTACTTGTTGCCGTGCATGAAATTATGCACCATATGGAGCGTATGCTCCCTAGTGAACTACGTGCGTTAATCCGTAATGAGTGGCGGGTGCAACTTCAAAAGGCGATGGATAAAGCCGATAAAGAAGGAAATCAAAACCTTATTAAATACCTTGCGCTAGTATCGCTTGGTAATACCTCGCAATCCTCGGCTGCGCTGAAACTTGCAGAGAATATGATTAAGGAAGGGACCGTAGATAAAACGTTTTATTCCTTAATGAACCCATCAGAGTTCTGGGCGGTCAACGGTTCTGACATTCTTTTCGGGCGCTACACTGCTAAAACCAGATTTGAGAAGCTTCGTCAGTATTTTAAAGAGTTTATTGAAGCAGTTAAAAGTATTTTTGGTTTGGATTCCAACGACCCAATCATCAAAGGACTTAATGCAGTTCTTAAAGGTGATGCTACTTTTGTACAAAAGCAGATGCTTTCGGAAGGGGTTAGTGGGCTATACCCATCCTTGGGGCAGCAAGGGAAAGCCACGCCGGAAGAAAAATTTGAGGAACAATTCGCCAGTGCTGGGGACTTACGTCCTGATGTAGTAGCAGCAATCCAAAACAACGACCTGAATGGAGCATTAAATATTCTTGCCGGTCGGCTCGGTGGGTTTTACGGTGAGCTTGCGGCTAAGTTGGCCTCGCTTGACCTGAAAACTTCTATTGTGTTTGACAACGGGGCTAACCTAGCGCAACGGGGTATAGAGCAAACAGTTGGGCCACAGCTTGAGCGGATAATGAATTACATTCGGGTGGCTAACCCCGACTTCTACAACAACTGGTTTGAAAACTACGACCGCTCAGAAAATATAATGCGGGTGAGAACCGGTATCGGCGCACTTAGTTTTGACACTCTTAATGCTAAAAAAGGCAAATACTACTATCCGGAAATTAGTAGTGAAATTAAAGATGTAGGCGCGAAGATGCAAGATTACGTAACCGCTGTTAATGCCGCCGGTGCGTACTTTAATCTCTTTGATACTATTACCCTCAATACTAAACAAATGAAGGGTATTGGTAACCGCACGTTCTTACATGAAGTTGTTCATGCGGCCACTGTGTCGTTAATGCGGGCAGACCCTTCGCAGCTTACTAAAGAACAACTTGCGGCCCGCGAAGAACTTATTAAAGCATATGAGTTTGCGCAAAAAAACATAAAGGTTAATGAGTACGGACTTACTAATAAATTTGAGTTTGTTGCTGAACTGTTTACCAATGACCAGTTCCGTAAGTTATTACGCGGTATACCTTACGCCCCAGCAAAAACTAATATCTTATCTCGTTTCTTTAACGCAATTTTAAAATTAGTCGGTGCAGGTAACCTTGCCAGCACGGCAATGACTGAGGCGGAGAAACTATTTACTTCTACTCGGTATCAAGAAGCCAAACCAATAGGGCCGCTGTTTGCTCAAGCACCTAAAAAGAAACGGGTACGTGGGCCTATATCTACCCCAGATACATACCGCACCGCAAATGAAAATCAGAACACGCTTCTTGGTGTAATTAAAGATGCGGCTAGTGGACAGATGCAATGGAGTGACGCACGTAAGATATTGCTTCCTGCTGTTTGGGAAGCTGCCAATGTTAATACAAGAAAGACATTACTCTATGTAGCCAACCTTACTCAACTGGAAGATTTGACCCGGACTAAGTTCTCTCAACTAACTGGTGCGCTGAAGATCATCCGAGACATGGTTGCCTATCGTGCTAAGAAGTTAAACGTGGCGTCCGACATAACCCGTCGGTGGGTTGCTGCACAATCTAAAAACTACAACCAGTCCCAGCTTATGGGGCGCATCATGCTTGAGGCTACGATCCGAGGGATTGACCCAGACACGGCGCAATCAGGCACACTCAACAAGCCACTGCAAGATGCTTGGAATACTTTGAACCCAGATTTTAAGCAGATATACAGGGATGTACGTAACTTCTACACTGACTCGGTCAATGAGATGATCAAGGAGATGAAGCTACGTGCAAGCCAGATTACTGACTCTGCGCAACGTGATGAACTGCTACGTAAAATTGACGCTCAATTCGGCCCAGATAAACTGATCAAGCCTTACTTCCCGATGCGTCGATTTGGCGAGTATTGGTTCCAAGTAGGTAGTGGCAACTTCAAGGAGTTTTACGAGTTTGAAAGCCCGATTGCGCGAGAAGTCGCTATGCGTAAGCGTATTGCCCAACTGTCAAAAGGTAACAAGCAACAACAAGCTTTGGCAGATACGATACGAAAAGGTAACGGTATCTCAGCGTTGTATGGTCAGAACCGTGGGACCACGCAGGTACTTAACGACGTTAATGAATTAGTACAAAACATCTCTGCTACCGACGTTGCTGATTTAAAAGTTCAGTTGGAAGATAGTTTGAATCAGCTTGTCTATCTGCTGCTCCCACAGCAAAGTATGCGGAAAATGTTCATTAACCGTAAAGCTATTCAAGGTGCCAGTGCCGACATGCTGCGTGTATTTGCCACAAGTGCGGTGCATAGCGCGTATCAGCAGTCTCGATTTAAGTTTGCAGAAGGATTCATAACAAACTTGAACAACGCTCGTGACGAAATAGATGGCGCAGAGAAATCCGGTGCCCTTAATCGTGACCAAGCTGCGGTCTATAGAGACTTTATTGCTGAAGTAGAGAAGCGTGTCCCAACTATTATGAGTAACGAGGACACCAGCTTTACTGCACAAGCAGCAAGTAAGGCATCGGAATTAACGTTCTATTACATGCTTTCGGCCCCATTCACAGCGATGCTGAACCACATTGGCGCGGTGCAAATTGCAATGCCTTATCTAGGCGGTACTTATGGATACGTAAAAGCAAATGCAGTACTACTAAAGAACATGGGTAGGTATCTAGCTACTACCCCCTCACGAACTTTTGCTCCCCTTGCCAAAGGGCAGCTTATGCAAGTCAACTTCCCTTCTATTGTGGAGGGTGGAAAGCTTGATCCGTTGATGCAACGTGCTGCTGATCGTTTTATAGACGATGGTCAGATCGATATATCCATGACAAATGACATCATGGACTTAGGAGGTCGTCCTTCAGAGATGTACACCGGCGTTAGCGCAAATATTAAAAAGGCTATGTCAGGCTTGTTCCATCAGTCTGAACGTCTGAACCGTGAAGTATTTTTACTTTCTACTTTTGAACTTGCTTACGAAAAATACTCAAATGACTTCCAACGTCAGCCGGGTATGGAGGGTTTGAAAGGGGTAAACATTCGTGATGCGCAAGGTAACAAGATAAAGAATACCCCCGACCAAGCGTTCGAACTTGCTATTGAAGAAGCCACGCGCACAGTTGCGCTTACCCTTGGCGACTACTCTCGGCAGATGAAGGGCCGCGTGTTTGCAAACCCAGTGATGAACGTACTGTTGAAGTTTAAACAGTACCCAATCATGGCTTTGTATATATCGTGGCGCAACTTCCATTTAGGTGCGGTTGCCCCATTTCAAAAAGCCGAGCTAGATCAATACCGTACGTTACTTGAAACAGAACTATCTAATGCACCGAATAAAGACGAGATTATTGAACAGCGGATGCAGGAAGTAGAAGACCAACGTAAGGCTATGCACAAAGAAGGTCGTCGTCGCCTTGCAGGTATTTTTGGTATGAGTATCCTTTTTGGCGGTGTAGCCGCTACACCTATCTTCTCTCTTGTCATCGGCACTCTCGTTAAGATGTTTGGTAACGACGACGATGATGAGTTCTTCGACTGGGAGAACTGGTTCTATAACTACATGGAGACGGAGTTTGGTGGGTACGCTGCCGCTATGCTGACCTCTATGGGTATGGAAGAAGACAAAGCGGAGAAGGTTGGCCGTGCAACTGGAGAGGTTGTTTCTCGTGGTGTGCCAACTTTACTAGGTGCCAATCTGTCAGACCGAGTCAGCCTCGACCCTAAAAACCTGCTCTGGAGAGACGGTCGATATTCCCCAGATATACGCGAGAACGTTATCGAAACTATGATCGCCAACGCCGGTCCCGTCGTGGGATTAGCACTTAATTTTGCAGACGCCGCCCAGCTAATTAAAGAAGGGCAGTACGCACGGGCGGCAGAGAAGCTAACCCCAGCAATAATAGCCAAGCCTTTATCCGCTGTTCGTATGAGCGAGGAAGGTGCTAGAACCAAAGGCGGGGATGTGCTATTAAACGACCTTACCGCTACCGAATTGGCTATGCAAGCAATAGGTTTGCAGCCGGATCGCCTCGCCCAAAAACAAAAAGCTGCCGTTGCTATGAAGCAGAAAGAACAGAAAATTAAGGATGAGCGTTCGGCAATCATGAACCGGCTATGGCTTGAGCGAGATAACCCAGAAGGCTTTTCGGACGCGCTTGACCGTGCAATTGAGTTCAGCGCAAAACATCCGGGAGTGCCTATTACTGGAGAAAAAATTAATAAATCATTCCAGAAGAGAGCTAGACGCGCTGCGGAAGTTGAGGCCTTCGGTGCCGATCTAGATAAGAAACTCCGTCCAGAGCTTATGGACATGGGTGACTTTGCAGACGATGAATAAAAAAACCCCCGGCCAAGAAGGAGTGCCGGGGGTAAAGACAGCAGGAGAAGCAACGTGAAAGCAACGTCGCGCTCCCATAATACTACCGAACTCTCCAAACTCGCAAGCCACGTATACCTTCCTCGATTACAATCTTACTAATTACTTTGTAGCCGAGTCGGCGTGAGATTTGCTTAACATCTTCTTTGGCTTGATATGCGTGTATACAAGGAACAAAGAAGGAAGAGTTTATACAAAACTTTTTCCAGTTAACCGTGTACGTGACTCCATCAACTACCATCAGTGCCGGTGGCTATCGCTGGGCTATCTTGATCTAAAGCAGAATCGGCGTTGGCTGCACCAATATACGTATCAGGATCAAGGAAATCACCACGGGCGCAGTCAAACACGTAGGTATCTACCGGCGGAGTGCTAGATAGCTTAGTGCCCTTAGACATCCGCTTCTTAACTGTGCCGACATAGACTCCTTCCGCTGCCAATGCGTTCAGCACATCTTTGAGCGTGATCTGGTTCTTAGAGCAGTACTCCCTAAACTTCTTGGAGACAAGGAACAGCTTCTGAGTATCCGGCTCCATGCGCACCGTCAACTCCCCTCGTGGCTCCAGAATCGGCAATAACTCAACCCCCGTGCGTTTATCGATCTCGTCGTTAATTACCAAGGTATTCTGACGCTGCTCGTTCCAGTACTCTCCTATCACACTAGCGTAGCTAGATGCTGGGGGCTTAATCTCCTGACGCATCTGGGTAAACTCTTTGACCATCCACTTAAACACGTTGCCGACATCGATGTCGATCAAGCCAAGCCTACGGGCGAACATAGCACCTGCGATATTGCAAGCTGCCACGCCTGACCAGAAGCGCTCTCGGTTTGTGAAGCCAATCTTGCGGTCAATCAGAAGCTGGATGTCCTTAACCTCTTTGATACGTTCCTCAAGGTTGCAAACCAAGTCACGGATGTAGATACGCCCCGCATGACCGTAGTTGGAGTACAGCTTGGGGAATAACTCGTCGGCTTCCTCTTTTGTTAGCACCTTAGTTTCAGGGATGCTGTATTCAATTACCCGCATCAGCTCACCGTCTGCCGTTGCCTTCAAGGACTTCAGCTTGTCCACTGCCGAAGCGTTTGACGAACACAGGACGATTGTTTCCCATCTGGCAAAATTACTACGCTCGGCGTTAACACTGGACTGCATCCTAGCCCTACCCCTACCCTGCGAAGCGGCATATGACAGGTCGGAGAACTCCTCTGGGGACATTTTAGTAAGCTCATCACAGCCAAGAGCGAGGTTGTTCATTACGCCCAGACGGTGCAGCTTGACGTTCATGGTGTCTCGCTGAATAAGCATTATTTCTTCTGGGTGCCCGTAGATGCTGTGCATCGCCTTTATTGCTGTGGTCTTACCGGTGCCAGACTGATTGTTAATCATGTTAATCAAGGCACCTTTCAAGTTCAGATGCTTCAATAATGGTGCGCCGAATCCGGTAAAGAACCCGAAAGCCATAGGCTCAAGCCCCGGCATACCATACACATTAACGACGGTCTTCCACTCTTCCAACGATCCTACTGGGATAAAGTAGTCGGCCAAGGGTGCGGTGTAACTTGATGGGGGACTATAGCGGTCGCCATCTGCACAAATCTCGGTGTCGCCAACAACGAACGAACGGTTACTATCTGTCCAACCAAACTGAGTACGCATAATGTCTGCTCCTTCTCTGCATTGCAGTTCTTTTGTAAATCTGACTATGTAGGCCATGATCGCTTCCATCTGTTTCTTCATAGCGATAACGCCAAACCATGCCAACTTTTCTCGCAACTTCTCTGTGGTCAGCAGGTCAACTGCTGGTAATGCAAACTCCCGCACACCATCTTTGGGGGTGTGCAATCGCATCCAGACAACTTCACCATGCTGTGGGTCTTTCATACGCTTTACTACATACAGGTCATGCTCGTAAATAAGCGCGGCATCATCATCCTCATCATCTGACTTCCTGTACACCCCACCGGTTTTCCCGCGAAAGTAGGGGTATGGGTACTCAGGCACGGTATAAGTCACCGGCTTGCTTACGTCTGATGCAGTAAACTGAATGACGTTATCTTCTGGGTCTGCCGCCACAATCTCCTGCCCAAGAACGATAGGAGAAGTAATCTTGCCTTTGTTTGGGCAGTCGCCACATACGCCCGGATGAATCTTGTCAAACGCATCGCAGGTATACGGCCCTTTGATTCTTACTGCTTTCTCTGCTGTCACTACGGGAGAATAGTCAGGGTGCTTGGAAGAGATGTCATGGATAGCTTCGTCCATATCAACGCAGTGAGCCGCTATAGATAGCGCGGCCCGCCAACGAGGTTCTTCTAAACTTTCCTGATCTGCAATCGCCGAAGCCAACTGCGGACATGCGCCATCACGCTCAACCTTCATCATGATGGTGGAGAACCGAGACTGCTTATTCCCCATCAACGACTTTGTTAACTCATTAATCTGAGTACGTGCGTATTCTGGTACTTCTTCTAGCGCACCTACTACCCCTTTAAATTCTTCGTAACTAGTCTCCACCCCGTTGCACATCAGCACCACATCTAGCGGAGGATCGCCTTTGGTGTTGAGAGTTCCGGGGATACGGAGTATTGATGCTGCGTCAGCAGTACGTGCTGGGTCTGCGTGAAGTCCACGTTCATGGCAGATGACTTTTAACCTATCAGCAACGGCTTTCCATTGCAGTCTAGTTATAGCTTCCTTAAGTGGCCAATAAACATGCACCCCACGACCAGAGTTAACTAGTGTCGGTTTTGGCAAGCCGAGGTCAGCGCAGAAGTGTTTAAGGGCTTGCACCCCATCACCCTGTGTTTCGTATGGCTTACCTTCACCGCAGTCGATATCCAACCAGAACGCTTTGATGTTCTTAACGTTGTCTGTTGTGCGGGTGCTGTTTACTTCATACTTGGAACAAGCAAAATAAACATCATAATGCTTTGCTAGTAAATCATCTATTTCTGTTTCAACTTCCTCTAAAGACTGCACGAAAATCTGCTTCGGCATTCCGGTCTTCTTTAGACCTACCACGCAGTACCATCCTTCATCGGAGAGTACTGCGGACAACAAGTCTGTTCTTGCCATTTTTATCGCCGCCAATGCCGAGGTTAAATGGAGAACTTAGCTTGTTTCAGCATGTTCCATATCTTTTCGGAGTTAATTTTACGAGGCAACCATTCCCCTACAAACCACTTGTAAATGGTCATCCTACTAACGCCAAAGTATTCGGCTACATCTGAAACAGGAATTTCTTTGGTAATGCAGAAGCGCCCCAACGCAACGCCGGGGCTTTCCACACTAGCCGCTAAGTTCGCTTTGATGATTCGAGAAGCGTAACCACGGTTGTCCATAATTAATCATCAGTTGACCAACTACTGATCACCTCTGAAAAGTCCTTCTTAGCAGCGGGTTCAATGTCCTTCTTTGCAGTGCGTTTAATAGGCTCTGAAACGTCTTCAGTTTTTTCAACTTTGACCGGTGCCGATATTTTCTTCTTTACACCGTCTGTCGTAGCCGGAGTCTGCGCAATAGCTGCCTTCGCTGCTGGGCTATCACCTTTTTCACGGGCGGTTTCCCACTGCTCACGGGTCAAGAACTTCACTGGCTTGAACGTCAGCTTTGGAGTATCGGAGTCCGAGTCCAAACGCATCTCTGTTATGAGGGTGTTGATGTTCTTACCCTGTGAACCAACGTACTTGGCATACTGCTGGAACGGCATCTTGTCTACATCGCCACGCCCAAAGATCGACGTAGACGGCAGCGTGAGTTGGTATATATCTCCACCAATATCATCAGCCAGCAGAACAGCAAGACGTTGTTGGAATCGGCAAGCGCGGGAGTCACCATTACCAGAACCTTTAACGTTCTGTGGGCAACCTTCGCAGGTTTCGCCTTGTGGGGATTCAATGCTTGCGTCAGGGCGCTTACCATCATTTGACCAGCAGTCAGGTGCCGATGCTTCACCGGCGACGTACTTACCTTCATAGTATTGACGGGCAATATCACGGCCACCGTTAACGATGACAACGTTCATTGCACGATTCTCGTTCTTTGCAACTTCTTCACCCGATACCATGAGACGGAACACGCCCCCACGAATCGAGATACGCTTGGTAGATGTATTACCAGCAAGTGATTTAGTCAGGTCATCAAGCTCAACTTCTTTGAGGTAGTCGGGCAGGTTGTTTGATTGAAACAGTGTAATGTCGCTCATTGCGTTCTCCTAATTACTTACGTTTGATGGTAAATTCATATTCACTATCCACATGCAGTCCGGGCGGGTGTAAGTCTGGGTTACCCTCCATAAAGTCCTTCATGTTTGTTTGGTGAATACGTTTTTCTAAAAGCCCTAAAGCCGCATGGTCTTGCATAAAACCGTAAAAGCTTTCCCAATCGTTAGTCCAATAACGATTTTTTACTGTACGGTATGCGGTGTAGTCGGGAGTAGAAAAAGTGGTAGCGCCAGTCTCTCTAGATAGCTCAAGCAGTTTGTGTTTCAGAACTGCCATTTGATCTTCAAGTTCGGCGGTGTTTCTTTTATACGCACGATAGATGTCTTCTTTTCTATCGCGGATTTTTACATACGTCTCGATAATTTTATCGATGGGGGCATCAATTGCCATTGCGTTCTCCTTTGTTCGGCAATAGCCGATTTCGTATACTACCATACTTCTTTACATTGTCAAGAACTATTCGCTAATTTCGTTCTTGTATAAATCAATAATTTTAGTGTGGTATCCCAACTTATCTTGCAGCGCCGCGTAGAGTTTTGTCTCCACTGGACTGCCTTCGAGATGCACTACAGTAACAGGATTTTTCTGCCCTTGTCTATGGACTCGTGCATTTGCCTGAAGATAATACTCAATGGACGTTATTGGAGCGTACCAGATGACAACATTTGCAGCGGTCAAAGTAACGCCATGCGCAGCAGCTTGTGGCTGAATAAGCAATACCTTTGGATCTGGTTCTTCTTGAAACTTTTTAAATATTTCGGTGCGTTTGTTTACTGGTACGCTACCGTTAATTACTTCACAACTTATTTTTTGTTTTACTAAAAAATCTTTTACTAACGTAATGGTGTGCGTAAATGGTAAGAACACAAGCACTTTAGCAGTGGCCTCCTCAATTACTTCTAACATTGCGTTTAACCGATTAGAGACATCAAACTCTATTACGCTACCGTTGTCGGTGTAGACCGCGCCTCCAGCTATCTGTAACAACTTAGTAAAATTGGCTGCTGCGTTCACAGCGGAAACATCTTCACCCGCTGCGCTAATCAACATATCTTTCTTGAGTTGTTTGTAATATCTAATTTGCTGTGGTGACATAGGTACGTAGCGAGATACGTGGGTAACGTCAGGAAGGTCAAGGCACTCGGCTTTGGTATATCGAATTGCCGGTTGTAGCAACTTATGTACAGTCTGCTCTGAACTAGTCTTTGGCACCCATATAAACCTAGTTAATTGTGTCATCACACTATCTCTGAACGAGGTGTACAGTAATGGAGCGCGTTCGGGTACGCACATCTTTGCCAAACCGTAAGCATCTATCGGCGATTGCGCTGCTGGGGTGCCCGTCATCATCCACATCCACGTTTTGTGTGAAGTTATTTCTTTAAGTGCTTTAAATCGTTTGGTGCGATGATTCTTGTACGCATTGGCTTCATCAACAATAATTAAATCAAATCCGCCGTTTTTAACTTCATCTTTCACAATGTCGAGACCATCAAAATTTATGATGACGTACTCGGCCACGCCATTAATAATTGCTTTTCTCTTGGAACGGTCACCATAGGCAATGTCCACGTTGCGGTGTACAGCAAACTTAAACAGATCGGCTTGCCACGCAGACTGCATAATCGACAGAGGGCATATGATAAGGACTCGGTTTATTGTCCCTTGTGTAAGCAAGTAATCAGACGCCCAAATAGCGGATGCAGTTTTGCCTGTACCTTGCTCGTTAAAGCAGAAGGCTCTTTGATTAACCGTCATGAAAGACGCAGTGTCTTTCTGATGCGCCATTGGTGCAAACAACCCCGGCCAGTTATAGTCGCGTAGGATTGGGGATGGCACTTTTTGTATACCAAGTTTGCTCAATGTACGAGCTTCCTCTAATCCCCAGAAAACCACAATCTCGCTGACATCGCCTTGATGCGCTACTACCTTACTACGCTTGACTGTCTCGGTTATGCGGCTAGGCCACTTGGTGCGCACTACCAGCAGTTTGTTATCTACGATTTGCATTATTTTGGTTCATGGTTTGACTTACGTGGGTATGAACGATTGTCACTTGCGGCCTTAACGCGCAGGTTGCTCTTAGTAGTCTTACCGCCTTTAGACAGAGGCACCTTGTGGTCAACGTCTTTACCGTCACCCTTATGCACTTTGCCAGCTTCTGTCATGATACGCCGCGCTTTGTTACGCTCGGCCCGCTTCTTCTTTACTTTCTCCGTACCATCGTATGTTTCGTATTCGTGCTTGTATGGACGGGGTTTATTTACGTAAGGCATTACCAACTCCTTATTTCCACTTTGAATCTTCGTGTTTAGTTAAGAGGTCAACTACCTTTGTCATCCCAACCAGCTTTGCGTCTCTATATTGTTCTTGCAACTCAGATGCTTCCTCTGGCGCAATATCAAATATTACCGTGCTAATTTCAGAGAACTTAGGAGCAGTGACTACACAATCATATCCGTTCCATGTGAACTTGTTAAGTCCGCGTAAATGTTCTTTAATGACAACTTTCTTATCTCGCACAACCCGATCATGTTGGCTTACAAAGTGGATAATCTTTTTACGTTTACCGGTTGAAGTTTGAATAGATAAATCTCTGTCGGCAAAGTACCGCTTCGTATCCATCCGGTCTAGGGAGAACACCAGTCGCCTTTTACCCTGCTTGACCGACACGTTCCAGCTCTCATCTTTACGCTGCGTCCACCAGTCAAATACGTTTTTAAAAATTATTTTGTAGTGATGTAATACTTTTACTAAATCTTTATTCTCTGCTTCATGTGGGTACATCATTGCAGGGTTGCCACTCCACCGTTTGTTGTAGTGTGAACGGTCTCGATCACTACGTGGTTTGTTTCTTACGTTGACCACCTCTTGTCGCTGCTCTCGGCATACAGAAACTTCACCCGTCTCTTTGTCGATAACTACGTACATAACTAACCACATCAACTTACCTTTTAGCTTTACAACTTCGCCAAACTTATATGGATGCCCTCGCAGTGGTTGCACTCCTAATGGCAACCTAGATAGTTTCAAAGCAAAAAATATTTGCGGGGCTATGCTGTCCTCAGTATCTTCATGAGGAAATGCCACAGCCATCATTGCTGGTAACCCGTCTTCAGTTTTTACAATTACATCTTCATCATCACCTATCATCGTCATCTCCCACGGGTGCGGGATATAGATGCCTAACCGTGTAAAACCTACCCGCTCATCCGCGGATATCCAAGACCATGATGTAGGAAGTTCTACTACTTCAAACATGTGCTTTAAATTTGATAGCAGCGCAGAAAAAGATTCCGAGAACGACGTAGCTTTACCATCAATTTTAGATACGTGGTAATGGGTATATTTTTTTCGTTCTTTTTTTATTACAGTCGGTAATTCATTTGCTGCAATTTCAACAGCATCATGTTTCGTTCCAAACAGGTCAAGCATGTACGATATAAATCGTTTTATGTAATACATAGTTGATTCTCCTAATTACATTCTAAGCATTATGCCAAGGAACTTTGAAAAAAACGATGCACTTCTTTCTTGATATTCCAGTATTAAGTCTTGGACAAGCCTTTCCTCTGGCGTGTATTCTTCTAACCTAAATTTAGGGACATAATATGCTCCTATCCTCGGTGGGGCTTCCTTAATAAATTTACCGTTATGCAACATATTTACCTCCTAGTATTGGCTTCTACCATTATGCTCGCAGTCTTTTACTGCACAGAATTTGCGGCATGTAAAGTTGGGTTTCGGATTCCAAACATTGTGTTGTATCGCTGCCTCCAACTGTTGCACATCGTTAATCCACTTGACCCATGCAACCTGTTGATCATCGCTCTGGTACTCCCTCGGCACTAAGTCTTCTACAACTAAAAACAACAGCCCAGCTTTAATAATTTTTACTTCTGGAAAATGCTTGAACGTTAGTAACGACAGCAACTCCAACTGTTTCGTATCAGCGTACTGACTGCTCTTACTTGTTTTGTAATCAATAATTCTTGCCTTGTCACCGTTAATTACTAGCAAGTCCACGATGCCTCGCGCCCAGACATCTGGGTCATTAAAAGCACATGGGGTGAAATCTTTCTTTAACCCCATCTCATGTTCGCAGTGCTTGTCCCCCTTCAACGCTTTCATTGCATCCAACTGTTTCGTAAACTGACCAAACTTCGGTGGAATCGGCGTGTTATCACGGATGTACTCCTCCGCTGCCTTATGCACTGCACTGCCATACAGAAGGTGCTGCTGTGGCGGCTCCACAATATCTTTTACGATACGTAGGCGGTGGTACTTACGGGGGCACTGTAAAAACAGCGACATGCTGGAGTACGACCATGTGTACTTCATTTAGCTTCCTCTACCTTTATCAAATCCACATACGTCCCGGCTTTGTAAACAAACCTCACACCGATAAGTTCTTCGTTCTCGTCAAAGTAACAGCAGAGCATATGGTTATCGCCCCACGGCGCACCGCTACGCAGACTACTTGTATTTTTACTTGGCATCGGGTAACTCGTTGTCCACTTAACTCGCGGGTTATGTGGCTCTCTTTGGTAGTCGTATAGCTTGATGTCAGGCATTCTTTTCTTCTGCTTCTAGTACACGCAAATCATTAGCAGCATCGGATACTCCGTGCCAATCTTCACGCGCAATCATTACGCGCATGTACTCAATTAGAATCAAACGTTGTGTGTCTAAATCATGGTAGTTGGTATTATGGTCATCCATTATTCTTCTCCTTTAGTTTTTTTTCCGCCCACCAGACCGCAGACTCCCACGCTTGTGTAGTCACCCAACTTTCTCTGTTGCCCTCTTGTATCTCCTCATCCGTCAGCCCCTGCCATTCGCGCTTCGGTGTACACGTATGTATCTCAGCCGGATTCTTTTCGCCACATCGTTCGCACTCTAATAGTCGGATACGTATCTCCCCAAGCAACTCACTTTGTAGGTCGCTCGTCCAATGATCTTCCCAAGCATTAAACACATGCTTTAATAGTTCTCTGTCAGTCATAACTTATGCCCTCTCGCTTGTCTGCATTGTTCTCTGTGCTTGCTATCAAAGTCAGGACTTATCTCAGCTACCCCGCAAGGTAGCTGCGGCTCGTTCAAGATAACTTTAGTCCCGTAGTACAAACTGAACACAGCGATAGCTACGTAGAACGCAACGGCTACGATCTCAGGGGGTTTCATTTCTTGCTTTCATCATTGCATCTGCTAACTCATACGCTGCTTCAGCCATGTCTTTGTAGTCAATATCCCTTTCTTCCATAAACGCGCCCATGATAAAACTATGCACGGCCTTCGCCGCAAAGTAATCACGCAAGTCCATGCCTTCTTCTTTGTGTGTTGGAAATGCTTTCATGTTAGCCCCTCTCTTTAAATATTTTTGTTTGGTTTATTCCAGCGTAAGGCTGCTTGCATCCTGCGTACTGAGACATTTCTAAATTACGTGGCTCATCATGGAATATGCGGTCACGCATAGCAGGGTCGGGCTTGCCATCCTTGGTGTAGTGAAAGAACTTTTCTGGGTTTTGCTTTTTAATTAGTGCTGTGGCATCGTCAATCGCTTTAATCTTTTCAGATAAAGGCTTAATTGCTGTTGCGTTTCGTAACATCAAAATGTGCATGGGGTTTAGTAGTTTCGCAATCATTAACTTCTCCATTTAAAATTTATAGTTTATGTAGCTACAGGGGTTAGCCTTTCCACTTCTTCGCGCCGCCGTAACTATCGCCCATCTTTACTTCACAATTAAGCGGCAATGTTTCTGCCCACTTTGGTCTCCACCTCATACACTCCTGCACATACCTAGCTGCTTCTTCTGCTTCTGCTATCGGTGCAATACAAGCCACAGCATCATGGACTGTCAGCACCACCTTATATCGCTGTGCAATCTTTAACATCTGTTCACCGATCACACACCGCGCAAGTCCTTGGCAAATGTTCTCTACTACCTTACCGCCATAGATTCCATTTGGTCCTTTTCTTGTGTCGTACACAATCTCTGGAACGCCTCGCAGGTGAATAGCCCCACTAAACCTAATCCCCGGATACTTCTGCGGTATACCGCTTGGCATATCAAACCCGACCCCCGGCATGAAATACGTAGCCTGTGGCTGAATACCAAACGGCGCTGCTTTTATATCCCCCTCCGCTAACAATCCTATGCAATCACCTGCTTGTGCCCACAACCTTGGTATGTGCCCAAACTGAGTACGGTACGTATTTAAAATCTTCTTGCAAAACTCCAGAGTCAGTTCCACACCAAACGTTTTCAACTGCATCTGAAACTTCATTGACCCCATACCGTATCCCGCACCAAGGATTGTGGTCTTACCAACAAAGCGTTCTTCCTCAGTAACATTAGCTACTGCCTTACCGTAAATACTCGCCGCCATCATCTTGTACACATCACGGCCTTCTTCAAAGGCTACCACTAAGTCTTTCTGCCCTGATAGCCAAGCGACAATCCTTGCCTCGATTTGAGCAGAGTCGGCGTCGATTAGTACGTATCCCGATGGTGGGCAGATAGCTGTTTTCAGCGTGTTCTTATCCTTGCCTCGGCTCGGCAGGTTTTGAAGGTTTAACTTATCGTCTCCACCCCAACGGCCTGTGTGCGCTGCGTAGTAGCGTAGGGGGACTGGCATATCGCCCCGCTTGGCAATATCGATGAACCTCTGTGTCCGTGTTTCCTCCAACGTGGACTTGGTTCCTAGCCGTGCAGCAACAAGGGCTTGCACCCGCTCATCTGGATACTCTGCCAAAGCCTTAAACCCCTCGTCACTCTTAGCAAACGCCAACGTCGGCTTGCCTGTAGCGGGGCTGACTTTCATCGGCGGCACAACTCCATACTCCTGCAACTTCTCTGCAAACTTAGGGTTGGATAACAGCGTATCCCTATCGGAACAGGCTTCGGCGATTAATTTTTCCTTACGCTCGACCACCTCAATAAGATGCTGCTCAAGTAACGGCAGGTTCAACTGCAACACAGGATCAGTGAACATACTCAGGGTCAAATCAATTAGTTTCAGTTCTTTCTTAGTAAGCCCGTCCCTGAGTATGTGGAACAGCTTGTACGTAATCTCGACATCGTTAATACAATACCTGCCGTACTGTGCCAATTGCTCGGTAGGAAAGTCCAGCCGACGTAACCCCTTTGCGGTAACCACTTCAGTGCCTTTAGTGCCTATCGCGTAACGATCTGCGAGTTTTGCCAAACTGTTCCCAACTTCCACACCGTCTACGGCTCTGGCCATTGATAGCGTATCAAGCCACCCCATCGGTTTAATGCCAAACTTCCAAGACATAATCGCGCCATCGAACAGCATGTTGTGCGCAAGTACAAGAGACGAACCCCAATCGAACTGATTGAACCAAATCTTGGTCTGCTCATGCGTACCGCTAAACCATTGCGTCTCTCCATCGCCAACCTTTACTGCTACGCCGATAACCTCAAAGCGATCATCACGCACGTACTCCTCAGTCGTCAGCTTTGATAGGCTGAACTCCTGATCGTAATAAGTTTCGAAGTCGATTGTGATTATGTTCAAAGCAATCCTTTCTGACGCATAGCTTCTGCTGTTTGTGTTGGAGTTTTGTAAACGCCCGCCATCTCGTTCTCAATAATCTTCAACGCTTGCTTCGTTAGACCCTCTGGGGTAATCATAGAAGTCGGGTTCGTCATACGTTGCGTTATTGTTTCGCCCGGTATGTACGATCTTTGTTTTTCTTCGCCCTCAAAAATAAGTTCTACGATCCGCGTTTTGGTAGCTTGTCGGCGGATTCGGCGCACAGCAGTGGCTATCGCTACGCGATCCCTAAAAGAATACAATCCGTCATCAACAATTGCTACGTAGCCATTCGAATGGAGAGTACGCCGCGCCCATATCGCTTTAGGATCTCCTTCTAATTTATCAATCAGCATCTTCACTTCGGTGCTGCAAAATTTGTACGCAAGTTTTTCAATTATTGATTTCACGTTTTCTCCTCGGGAACGGTCATAGGATCGGTCATCAGCCTAGCGTGTCCAGCCACGCTTTCAGATCGTCCACGTTGGTTTCGTTGATGACAAAGGCTATCCCGCCAGCGTCACGTATTTGTTTAAGCTCTCGCTCTTGTAACGCAGTGGGTTTGTTGTTACCCGCTTTTGTTTCTATAGCAAAGAAGTGGCCTCGGTAACAGCCTACAATATCAGGGACACCGCTACGTCCATAGCCCCCAGTAGCAGGCATAAAGTGGTAGATACTACGCCGCAATAATTCAGCGCGAACTTTGGTTTTAACTTTACTTTCGGGGGTGGACATTGCACTCTCACTACAGCTATAAGTGGACTTAGTATAGAACGGAAGGGGGGAGGACGCAATAGCTTTTGCTATTTATTTTCGCTATCGCGTTGGAGATATTGATAGATAAAAAAAGGGGACAAACTGACCTGAAGTCAACTTGTCCCCAAAGAACGCAGTTATCGTTGCTGAACGCTAACTAGTGGTAATTATCTCACCACCCGTCAGGTAATACCAATTAGTATTATCAATCACAAACTTAATGCCGATAGATTCTACTGGTTGTTTATGTTCTAACATACGCATCATAGCCAGCTTAGTTTGATACAACTCAGGCATCTCATAAGTATCGCTGAACTTTTGTAAGCGCATCTCATCAGTCAAGCCAGACGCATCATGTATTACTACACCTAGCAGCGTACCATCACGCTCTTCCTTGACCACAATGCCATTGGCATTTTTGTAGTCGTTGTTTACTGACACGGCAATCCTAGATGTATTCATCAACTTATCAAGATTAGGTTTTGCCACCAGCTTAGTTAGCTCTACACTTAGAGTCGGCACTTCACCTCTGCTTACTTGCATAGCAAGTTCCATCAGCGGGAGAATACTATCTTCACCAGTACGCTCGGCTTGCCGCACCGCGTTGTACTGCACCCCACCAATCTCAGAACTCATCTTCTGCTTTATCTTAGTGATAATCTCCGTTGCCGTTGATACCTGAGCAAAAACTCTTACCGACGTTTTCAATGCTTCCTGCGGCAACTTAGTTACCTTTTGATGTCGAGCACCTATGCGGTTTTGGATACGTGATGAATTTATCGTATACACATCGCACTTACCCTGACTCCTAAAAGATGCGTAGTCAATTCCAATAGAACCTACCTGCTCGTTGCCGTTGAACACAGAAACTTCGTGGATAACTTTGTGTTCTATTACACACCCAACAGTAAGAGACTCGAACGTAAGGTTCGGCACTTTGTGGTACAGCTTGGTCAGCAACTTCTCTAGCGGTTCATGCAGCGGGAAGTCGATGTGTTCGACTTTCTTTTTGAGTTTCATGTTATTCCCCTTACCAATTAAATTTAGCTAAGATGCTATCGACCTTGTCCTTAACTTCGGAACGTACTTCTTCATGTTCCTTCAGGTCATCGGTATCTACGGTATGTATCACCTTCTTCAACTGCACTCGTGCATCCTCTAGCTTCTGGTCATTAGTTATGTTGAGACGACCAAGCAGCTCCACCAAGCTATGCGCATTTGATAGCATCGTATCGTGAAAGACCCTACGCTTCCCGTCCTGACCATCTGTCAGTCTGTCGCTCATGTGCAAGAGACACTCGTGTAGCCGTCCCCAGATATCACGCATGGCTCCCTCAAGACGCTGGTTGAAATGCTCGGCGTACTGAGTAGCGAGTTCGGCCTTGGCTTGCTCGTTGATGTCGATACGGAAATCCCCTGCTGTCGGCACAGGGCTAACAGCGTAGTGAAAGCGGAACTTGTGGGTTATCGATTCTACATCTGGATACTCTTCACGATCAAAGAGATCACCCAACTGAAAAGCCGCAGCAGAGATCAGCGTTGGATACTGTTTTAGGAAGTTAGTAGTCAACTCATCAAAGTTAGTCTGGTGCAAATCCATCTGCGACTTGAAGCCGTTGAAGAAATGCTCGGCTGTCACAATACGTTGGCCGTTGTCAGACCAAGGCATTGAGTTCAAGTTATTCCACAGACGAACCTGCGCCGCATACTTCACGACCGCTTCAAGTGCGGGGCTACCTGCCAGCAAGTGCTTATGGTAGTTACCTGCCTTCACCTTGGTGTTCTTGGCGGAGTCAACTTCGAGGCCCACCTTCTTGTCCAGCTTCCTAGCAGTCCAGCAAGAGATGCTGAGTTCTACCAGCAGCGAGGACGATGCTATACCATACGTTTCGAACGTTGGCGTTTCAGCGATTGCGTTCATTTGTTTTCTCCTTATTCTACGTAAATAGATTGACCATGCTTCGGTACAAAGTCTTTGTTGCCTACCACGCACCACAACACAGGCGCAGATGTGCGGTTCCACTCATGCCACGCATCACCATAGAATTCACCATCGGTTAGCATGATGATGCACTGCGGTGTAATGTGGTTAGCTTCAAGATAGATCGGCACACACTCAGGTTGCGTACCGCCACCACCTCTAGGCTTGGTTGTGTTGATCAGGTTCTCGACTTCGGCTCCGCGATAAGTCTCCCTTGCTACTACGTGGCTATCCCAATACAGTAGTTCAACTGTCTCAGGTGCTACGTCATCACAGATCGACTTAATCTCTCCCATGAACTGTGACATCGTCTCACCGAAAATAGAACCTGACGCGTCAGCACCGATAACAAACGTCTCTGCCTTCTCTGATATCGTACTCGGCATGATGATGTCCACGCCAAGATACCTACGGTTAGGTCTACGCCACGTTGACTTGTCACCACCACGCATACTTGTCTTGATGAACATGCGCAGTGCTTCCTTCCAATCAACCTTCGGGTGCAGCAGCTCGTCGATGCCACGCGGGACGTTACCTTTCATCTTCCCTGCCAAGATAGCACCCTCGCGTAGAGCGTTATCAATCTCGCTCAGTAGCTCATCTTCTTCCTCCTCTGAAAGTTCACCGGCACCTTTCCAATCATGCTCGTCAAAGTTCTTCCCACTACCCTGACCCGCAGGACTTCCTGACCCATTGTCAGTTTGTCCCCTAGACCCACCGCTGCCTTTGCCATCACCATCATCGCTGCAATGTTCTTTCTTCAGGGCGTTGTAGACTTGCTTGGTATCCATACCGCGATACTGCTCGTCTAGCAAGCCAAGCAACTTCCCCTCAGCATCACGCGGCATCTCTACCACAGTCCTATGTGGATCAGAGTCAATGATCTGTAGGTTGATAACAAAGTCCATCGCAGCGTTAGCAAGCTGTGGATTCTCTTTGGCAATGCTGTTCCACACCGTCAGGTGACGGTACGCCTTGTGCATCGCTTCGTGAACCACAACAAACGCAAGCTGCTTGTCGTCTAGCATATCGACAAAGGCTCGGCCATAAACTACATCTCTCCCGTTCGTCATTGCAGTCGGCACGGTTTCGCTTACTGATACCTTACCCACCATGAACACACCAGAGAACAAGCAGAAGTCCTTGTGTCTCATAAGCTGCGCGTGTGCGCGTTCGACCCGCTTCTCAGCGGATAGTTTTACTGAAGCCATTGCAGTTCTCCTAGAATAAGTATTGGTTTTCGCGCATCCAGTTGATGAACGCGCTGCTGGTCATAAGGATATTCTTCTTGTCCTCGTTCTTGCTTGTGGTGACACAGAACACAGACTGCAACTCTTTCGGTGTACGCTTCAAGTACTCGAACCAAGCACCGATGTTGCCGCGATCAATCTTCTGCGCTGCGCCGTACGCCATGATGCAAAGTGCTGCTGCGTTAGTAGGTACAGGTGCGCCCTTCGGATCTCTGATCACCTCTTCCCACGTTGGCATTGAGTCGGCCACCTCTACATACGCAAGCAGGTCACGCGCTGAAGGCTCACCGATAGTCCCGCACAGTGCTGCGATCATTGCGTTACGCGAGACATGTTGACGCTTTTTCAGTATGTTGCTTGCACGATGACCTGAACGCTGCGAGAAAAACGACTTCTGCGGTGTCTTTGGATTGAAGATGTGGTTGTTATCCTTCTGCGATGGATCTTTGTAGGAAGCCATCACCTCTGGATACTGACGTACGAAAGCCAACAACTCAGGGGCGTAGTGCATACGTGTACCGTAGTCCACATACTCTTCCCATGTAGCCTTGCGTACTGGCACGACCGTCATACGGTTCAAGCTGTGTGCTTTCAGCATATCGCCCACGCCATCAGACAAGTTGTTACCCGCTGTGATTACGATGCTATCAGGGTGCAGCTTCATACCGCCGATACGACGCTCGTTCAATAGTGGGTGCAGCATGTTCTGCACAGCTTGGCTTGAAGGCTTGGTAAACTCGTCGATAAAGATCACCATTGGTTCTTGCTTATGGAAACCCCAAACCTCGTTCGGATACAGCGATGTTGTCTTAGTCTCATGGTTCGGCATTGGTATACCGATGTCACCCAGCTCGGTGTTAGGCGTGTCGATGTACACACCACGATAGGCGGTGCGCTGCACCAGCCGCTCAAACATTGCAGTTTTGCCAATGCCAGGCTCGCCCACCAGATGAATAGCGTTCTCGGTGCCAATGGTAAGGATAAGTTCTTCAGCTTCAGCAAGGGATACTTCTACGTTCATGCGAATTTCCATTTTTATAACTCCTAGTTGCGACGTTCTGACCGTATGTCAGTTTGTCTTTAGACTGCAAACGAAATGGTTGCTTCCGATTTGTACTGCAAGTACTTGACGTTCTCATCGAGAACAACTTTGCCTTTCTCCATCACTTCCTTCTTGAATAGGAAATCGGCATACTGATACCGGCAGAGGTCATAGAAAAAGTCCCGCGCCTTCTGCGGTGTGATCTCGTACTTGTATACCTGCGCCGCCCAGTCATACATCTTGTCCGCTGCGTTGACTGCAATCTGCTCGGCCAAGGGCATGTACCACCGGAGTCTGTCCTCGCTCGTATCCAACATGGCCAAGTTGAGCGAGTTGAAAAACTCTTCGCGCTCCCTGATCTGTGGCCTGCTGTTCCACCGTAGATCGCCCTTGTCCACCGATAGCTTCTTCTGCTGAACAATGTCGGGCGCCACGCGTGTACCTACCATCTGTGTGTAGTAAGTTAGGTATTCAGTGAAATCGGCGTAATGCTTCCTGACTCTCGCCATCATTTCCTTGTCCAATACCCACGCACTCTCGGAAACCCCACCGGTTACTTCATTGTCGGCACTCAATCTCAGAATCCTTTCAAATCTATGTTCACCATTGGCAGGTGACCCATCGCTGAAATACAACTTGCCCCGACGACGAGTTACGCCTGACCACTTCGACATGCCAGAACCAAATTCACCCGCAGCGTAGGCCGCATGAGCAGCTTGGCTTTGGTTGAACCGAGTACGCAGGACGCTGTTGATGAAGTCCATTGTCCCTACGGTTTCCCAACCTCCGTTGTTAAGCAAGACGCTGTTGTCAGGGAAAAACGTAATCAGCGGCGCGTTGTGGAAAGAGAGAATGATCGATCCCACATTGCCATTAACGTCTGTGATGACGTTGATCAAACTCCTGTCGTACCGACGGTTGCTCCCAAGCGGACGAAGCCCTTTGCTCCGCCCTCTCTTGTATGGCTCCCTGCTTTCATACCAAGCCAGTGCTTCTTTAAAGTTACTGATCTTTGGCAGATTGTCTCCTCTGTACATAGTTACCTCCACTCAGCTTTGTGTTTGATTTGTTCGGCGATTGTATTGACCAGCACCTGCATGGCTGTGATCACACCGATCTTGTCTACCGGATCAAGGGTCTCGATGATGCTGTATGCGTACTCGTACGCTTCCTCGATGGTGTTGCGTGTTGCGAACAAGGGTGTTTGTAAGCCCTTTGCTAAATTGATAACGTCACCGCGTGATGACTCCTGTGACTCGTACTGCGCTTCTACTGATCTCATGTTGCTCTCCTTGGTTGGACATTCTGACGGGGTGTCAGTTTGTCGTTGCGGTTATCTTGTTGCATTTAACTCGGCTATTTCCGATTTCATTTTGTTAAACACCCGCGCCTTGACTTGTTGGTTAAGGCGTAGCTGCACCTCGCGGACTGAGACTTGCTTACCAAAGAACCCATACAGCAGTTCGTTGCTACCGCGTATCCATTGAATCTCCTCTTCCCTACGTCTTTTGTATCCTTCATAGTTCATAACAGCCCCCAGAAGCCAAGCAAAGTCATTAGCAAAGCACCAAGAGTTGCGCCTACAATTGCACCTGCCAGCGCAGCGAGTAATGCCAGTATTTCTCTGTCGTCTAGTTTCATATCAAACCCCCATCATTAGTACAGCGGTGAATAGCATAGTCGCGCAGTAAACTGCGCAAAGTATTTCGTAGCCGTAGTCTTTGATCTTGCTCATTCGGTTTCCTCCTCGTATTCAATTACCAATGTCCACTTGAACCCACCACGCACTCCGTCCGTTTCGCACTCAAGCAGAAGCCGCGCCAAAGAATCGATTTGTTCTATGGTTGCATCAACGTGGTAGTTGGCCTCAATATCTTTATCTGCAACAGCAAGCGTTCTCATGTTGTCCTCTTTGGGTTAAGTTGCTTCAGTGTCTCCATGCTGCTGATGTAGTAATAGTTGCTCTTGTTCAGCGGTGCGATGCAATGCTTGACCTGCTTGGCTGCATCTTCCCCGCAGCGTAGGCACATCTTGTAGCCAAGTTTGTAACGCGCATGGGATATGAACCCGCCACACACTACGCACAAGTACCGCGCATCTTCGTTACTCATTTGCCATCTCCTTGTTGCTGTCGGCGTTGCTTTGGGGCAGCGTCTCTGGGTTGGTACGTGCGCAGGCTTGGCATATGGTGTGTCCGTAAGCTAGGCGCGTCTTGCCGATGGGGTTGGTTACGCATCGTCTGCAAGTGTTGGGGTTGCGTGGGTTGTGTTGCTTGATACGTTTAGACATGTTGACCCTCCGTCAGTTTGTCGTGGTTGATTTGGATGGTGCTTGCGCTAGGGGCGATCTCCCACTAACCCCTCTATTATAGCATAATAACTATACAAAGTCAAGTTAATGTCTTAGCTTTCCCAACGGCAGTTGGGATTATTCGGGTGATTGTCCGGTGTGTGGAGCTGTTGTCTTTCATGATAGGCAGGTGGGATTTATAAAAACTTTTTGGTTTTGGGTGGCAACGGTGGCAACCTTTTGTAGGCTTTGCTGCTTTGCTTGCTGTGTATGCAGAGTTTTTGGTGTGAGCTACGTGAGCTTGATGTTATTTTGCTATTGTTCGAAAATATGGCTGCAATGTTCTGTGTTTTTGGTTTTTTCGAACATTGTAGTTGTTGAATTGCTATTGTTCGAAAAACGGCCTAATGTTCTGGATTTTTTTAAATTTTCGAACAATAGAACCTAGTGTACATGCGCATTGTACGGATTGTACCTAATGTTCTCTATATTTAAGAGAGAGAGAGTGGCGCTAAAAAAAGGTATGTGCTTTTTAGAGATGCACTTGCCGGTAAGCGTGGTCGAACTGCGTTTGGCGTACGCGCTCAAAAACACCGGAACATTAGAACAATACGGAACAATTGCCACATTCATAACGCTTTTTTGAGACAAAACCCAATGTAATCAACGGGTTACGTCACTTTTATAATGTTCGAAAATTTCCTTGTAATGTTCTGCGTTTTTGCTTTTTTCGAACAATAGGCTGCAAAAAGTGCTTGACAGGATTAAAAGTGGGGGGTAAACTGCACCTGTGCAGTTTAGTTTTGGACACACTGACGCAATGTCAGAATGTCGCTGTAAACGTAGCTGTGGGAATTCCCCATGCAAATGGCTACCGCGTTGGAATGACCGTTCTCTCCCTTCTGTTGCAAAGACAACAACGTCGTGAAAATACAACGTTGCCTGGTAGCATCGTATTAAAAGTAATTTCCCTAAGATCATAGGAAAGTAGGATAATTATTCCTGACGCAATGACATGGGGTCAGCGCGTCTTTCTTTTGGAGGTTTTATGACCGCAGCAAAATCCGGCGAAATGTTCGCCCGTAGTGAGATCGAAGCAACCGAAGCCCTTGAGATCTTTGCCCGCGAAGTTGGAACCGAGCCGTCCTATGAGGCGTGGCAGGCCGCTCGCGTGGAGTTCGTTAACGGTTACGTTATGGTCAAGCCGCAGACCAAGGGCGATGCGTCCGACAAGGCCTTTCAGCGGTTCAAGGACCGCCTTGTAGATCGTTTTGGTATCACCGTACCAAAGGCCACTAGCGAAGCCGCAATCAAGAAAGCCGCAGAGCGCAAGGCCAAGGAGGAGAAGTTAGTAGCGAAGTATTCGGACGCTACGCCGACGCTACTACGCTCCCAGATCGAGGCTTGCTATCAGACACTAGCCAAAAATCCGGATAGCAAAGTAGCCAAGGCGCAAGCCACCGAATTGGCGAAGGTTTTGAAGATCAAGACCCGCGATGATGCCAAGGCCGAGCGTGACGAACTCAAGGCCGCCAAAGACGCTGTACGCGAGGCTCTGAAGGATTGCGATGATCTGTATAAGATTGAAGCCGCCCTTGTAGCATTGCAATAATCCTACTAACCCAGCAAACCCCGCCTAATCAGCGGGGTTTTTTATTTTTTGCAAAAGTGGCTACCGCGTTGAAATGACCGTTCCCATCCCAAAACCTATTAATTTCCCTGGGTTGATAGGGAAACCCTATAGATCAAAACCCGACCGGATGACCGACTAGTCATTATGTCAACGAAAAATAAATCAAATATCTCTTGATACGATGATAGGAAACATGAGATAATCGCTTTACTGATTCAGCAATAGGGCTGGTCAGTTTTTCAGGAGATTCAAAGATGGAAAAGCAAATTGTCGCGGAACAGGTTTCCGCATTGTCCGCCGATCAGGCACTAACCGCCAAAGACTGCGGTTTCCAGTATGCTCGCAATCAACTAGCGGTTTTCGAAAACGGCAGGGACTATGCTTCCATGCTAGGAACTGATCCTACTTTCGACCAGTGGGAAGCAGGTCGCATTAGCTGGGTGGCGGGATACGTCGAAGCAAATCCAGCGAACACCGGCAACGCCGCTGATAAGGCTTGGAACCGATTCGCCGGTTTACTGGATGAACTATTCGGGCTGGTCAAGCCGAAAGCATTATCAGCGGCAGCAACTAAGAAGGCCGCCGAACGTGACGCCAAGCAAAAGGAAGTATTGGCAAAACATGGTGACTTAACGCCGACAATGATTCGCGCACAGATGGAAGCCGCGTATCAAACACTAGCAAAGAATCCCAGTAGCAAAGAATCAAAGAAGCAGATCAAGGAACTAGAGCAGGTATTGAAGGTGAAGCAGTCAGCCGAGAATAAAGAACTGGGCGAAGAACTGAAAACCCTTAGAGCAGCGGTTAAGACTGAAGCAGGTAAGTGTACTGACATCGACTTGCTTCAATCAATTCTCGACATGTTAGTGGACGCAATACCCGAAGCAGACCTATAACTAACTAGCACCAACTTGAACCCAGCTTAGGCTGGGTTTTTTTACGTCCGCAGCCGACAGGCTGGACCCAGTCAAATCGGCATCCCGCCGACCCCACTACCCGCCCACCCCCCAAAAAATCAATCACCACCCTATCGCGCTATATACACTCTAATTTGCTCGTTACATCACTCGTTTTTAAAATACCCCCACCCCCATATAAAAAACGCACGTAGCTAGTAAACTGCGTTTTGCAAAACACCCCCCATGCCTTTTCAAATTGCCAACCCCCCACCCCCTATATTTTATTTTTTAAAATGGTGTGGTATATTTTGCATCGTCGAGAAAGCAGATGGTGCTGGCAGGGGACTTTGGTCAGTTCACCCCACACTGGAGCGAGTATTGACAACTTATTTATCTGTCTCCCAGACAAGGCAGAACATGACGATTGAGATCCAACCTACGGAAGATGTGCCCGTCCCCAAAGATTTGGGCGATGAATTCGGCGCGTCTTTGCAGGATAATGCCCGTGTTGTTGCCAACACGGCTGCGCTCATGGCGGAACTTGGTATGCCCTTCGAGATGACGGAGGATGACGAAAAGTTAGCCCACGACTTATTTAAGCAAGTCGATGCCAAGAAGCACAAAACCTCCCAAGACCAGTACAACCCCTCAGTTCTATATCAAGGTAACGTAGCGTTAAAGCTGTCGGCCCTACTTACCGAGTATGACCAGCGTGTAGTCTTAGATGCTACACAAGCACGAACCTATATAACTAATAGACTCCTTGAGATATCCTCCTGTGGTGACGCTAGGTATGAACTTAAAGCAATTGAACTCTTTGGCAAACTCTCAGATGTCGGTGCATTCGCAGAGAAGTCCGAAGTTATCATCACTCATCGCACCTCCGAAGACCTCAAAACCGCAATTGCAGACAAAATCAACCGTCTGCTGGCTGCTCAAGCGGCAAATACTATCGATATAACCCCCGAATACGACACTTTAGAGGCTGAATTAGGGCTTATTGAGGCTCCAAAACTGGAGGAAGAGCCAGAATGAACCCCCAAGAGCTGCAAAATCTCTTGAAAATGCTTCCAAATCTACCTGAAGCACAGCTCCGTGACCTCTACGCCTCCCTAGAAGAGCATGAAGTAATACAGAAAAGAGAAAATGCAGCTAATAACTTCATGGATTTTGTCCATAAAGTGTGGCCTAACTTCATAAATGGAGCGCATCATGGCAGGATGGCGAAAGCGTTCGAGAGAGTGGCAAGGGGTGAGTGTAAGCGGCTTATTATCAATATGCCTCCTCGTCATACTAAGTCCGAGTTTGCTTCTTATCTACTACCTGCTTGGTTTCTGGGCAATTTCCCGCACAAAAAGGTCATTCAGACCTCCCATACAGCTGAATTAGCGGTTGGTTTCGGTCGAAAAGTGCGAAATCTGGTCGATTCCGAGGTATTTCACGAGATTTTTCCGGATGTAAGCCTACGAGCCGACTCCCAAGCAGCAGGTCGATGGAACACATCAGCAGGTGGTGACTACTTTGCTATTGGTGTGGGTGGTGCGGTGACCGGTAAGGGTGCCGACATACTAATAATAGATGACCCACACTCAGAACAAGAAGCGGCGCTGGCCGAGATAAACCCAGAGATATACGACAAGACCTACGAGTGGTACACATCAGGTCCACGACAGCGACTCCAGCCGGGTGGCTCTATTATTATAGTAATGACTCGATGGTCTAAGAAAGATCTAACGGGCCAAGTGGTAAAAGCCGCGTCGCAGCGGGGGGGAGACGACTGGGAGGTTATTGAGTTCCCTGCAATCCTACCAAGTGGGAATTCTTTGTGGCCCCAGTTCTGGTCTTTGAAGGAACTTCAGGCGCTAAAGGAAGAACTGCCCAACCAGAAGTGGATGGCGCAGTATATGCAGAACCCCACCTCTGAGCAGTCTGCGATTGTGAAGCGGGAGTGGTGGCAGATATGGGAAGAAGAGTCTCCACCGGAGTGCGAGTTTGTTCTACAGTCTTGGGATACGGCGTTTGAGAAAAACAACCGCGCCGACTACAGTGCATGTACGACATGGGGGGTGTTTTACCAGCCGGATGACACTGGGATTTCACAAGCTAATATTATCCTACTCAATGCGTTCCGAGACCGACTGGAGTTCCCATCCCTAAAGAAGAAGGCAATTGAGGAATTTCGGGAGTGGGAGCCGGACTCGATTATCATTGAGAAAAAGGCTACCGGTGCGCCTCTTATATATGAGATGAGGGCGATGGGGATTCCGGTGCAGGAGTTTACTCCGGGTAAAGGTAATGACAAGATTTCAAGATTGAATGCGGTTGCTGATCTGTTTGCATCTAAACGGGTTTGGATACCCAACACACAATGGGCAGAGGAAGTTGTAGATGAGGTGGCGTCTTTCCCCGGCGGAGAGCATGACGACTATGTTGACTCTGTGTCCCTTGCAATGATGCGTTTTAGACGAGGTGGCTACATCCGTACAGACTTGGATGAGCCTGAAGAAGTTAAAGAGTTCAGACGGCAGCGTCCGTACTACTGAGGGCTGATATGACTATTTTTGAGACTATTAAGTTCTGGTGGCGGATTAAGAGAGCCAACCGTAAACTGCTCAAGCAAGTAAAAGAGGCTGACAAAACGCCCTATACAACAACACCCGAAGACGTTGAGAATTGGATTAAAAACAACCCATTTGGCGTAACGCGAGAGGATTTGAACGTGAGTCATATGATGCAAGTGACAGCCCCGTCTGTTACAACCTTTAAGGAATTTGAACATGGCAATCGATAAAGCATTGAATCAAGCCCCGCTGGGCTTAGGTGTGGCTGGGGCTATGCAGCCCGAGACTATGGAGCCGGATCTGGAGATTGAGATTGAAGACCCAGAGTCAGTAACTATTGGTATGGGTGGCTTAGAGATTGAGATCGAGCCGGGTGAAGACGAGGACGACGAGTTCAACGAGAACCTTGCCGAGAAGATTAGTGAAGATGCTTTGGAATCGCTTGCGTCTGAACTTACCGCTGACTATGAAGATGACATAGCTAGTCGCAAAGACTGGATGCAGACTTATGTAGACGGCCTTGAACTGCTGGGTATGAAGCTAGAAGAGCGAAGCGAGCCTTGGGAGGGTGCCTGTGGCGTGTACCACCCACTCTTGGCGGAAGCCCTTGTAAAGTTCCAATCCGAGACCATCATGGCAACTTTCCCAGCCGCTGGTCCGGTTAAAACGCAGATCATTGGCAAAGAAACTCCAGAGAAGAAAAAATCTGCCGAACGTGTTCAACATGATATGAATTATCAGCTTACCGAAGTGATGACTGAGTATCGTGGTGAGCACGAGCGCATGTTGTGGGGCTTGGGTCTGTCTGGCAATGCGTTTAAGAAAGTGTATTTTGACCCGTCACTGGATCGTCAAGCGTCTATTTTTGTCCCTGCCGAAGATGTCGTCGTGCCCTATGGTGCGAGCAATTTACAGACTTCTCCGCGTGTAACCCATGTGATGCGTAAGACCGAGAATGAGCTGAAAAAGCTCATGGTAGCTGGGTTCTATCGTGACGTGGATATGGGGGAACCAGTTAACTCGTTAGATGATGTAGAGAAGAAAATTGCCGAGAAGATGGGTTTTCGCGCTACGTCTGATGATCGCTACAGGCTCTTGGAGATGCAGGTTGATTTAGACCTAGAAGGGTATGAAGATCCGGATGGCATTGCATTACCTTACATTGTCACTATCGAGAAGGGCACCGGCACAGTACTAGCTATTCGTCGAAACTACGAGCCAGATGACGAGACTAAACAGAAGCGCACTCACTTCGTCCACTACGGCTATATCCCCGGCTTTGGCTTCTACTACTTTGGCTTGATCCATTTGATTGGCGCGTATGCTAAGTCAGGTACTTCTATCTTAAGACAACTCGTAGATGCGGGCACGCTTGCCAATTTGCCGGGTGGTCTGAAGACTAAAGGTATGCGTACTAAAGGAGACGATACACCTATTTCCCCGGGTGAGTTCCGTGACGTAGATGTGGCGTCTGGCACCATACGCGACAACATAATGATGCTGCCATACAAGGAACCAAGCCAAGTACTGGCTGGTTTGATGGATAAGATAGTAGACGAGGGAAGACGATTTGCTGCCGCTGCGGATCTCCAAGTTTCCGATATGTCTGCTCAAGCACCAGTAGGCACAACCTTGGCGTTGTTAGAGCGGCAGTTAAAAGTTATGTCTGCTGTTCAGGCTCGCATCCACTTTGCGATGAAACAAGAGTTCAAGCTCTTAAAGAACATCATCGCTGCCTATGCTCCAGAAGAGTACAGCTACGATCCAGCTGATGGCGACCGCATGGTTCGCCGTAAAGACTACGACAATGTGGATGTGATTCCAGTTAGCGATCCAAATGCTGCAACCATGTCGCAGAAGGTTGTGCAGTATCAGGCTGTAATGCAGATGGCACAAGCAACACCACAAATCTATGACATGGTCGAGTTGAATAAACAGATGCTTGAAGTTTTAGGTATCAAGAATATTCATAAACTTGTCCCCGGCGCAGAAGATCAGAAACCAAAAGATCCTGTGGCCGAGAACATGGCGATTATTAATATGAAGCCGGTTAAAGCGTTCGCGCATCAAGACCACGAAGCTCATATCCAAGTGCATATGTCCGCTATGCAAGACCCCAAGATTGCACAGATTGTGGGCCAAAACCCTCAAGCACAAGCAATGATGGCCGCAGGTATGGCGCATATTAACGAGCATGTTGCCTTCCAATATCGCAAGCAAATTGAAGAGACGCTTGGTGTACCTCTGCCGCAAACTAAAGATGATGAAACCATACCGCAGGATATTGAAAATCAAATTGCCAGCATGATGGCTATGGCGTCTGTTAAGTTGTCCCAGAAGAACCAAGCCGAAGCTACACAACAGAAAGCACAAGAAGCTGCACAAGATCCTATTGTTCAAATGCAGATGAAAGAACTGGAGCTTAAAGCGAAAGAAGTTGGCATTAAAGAGAAGAAACTGGAGATTGACGCTGCCACACAGGAAGAAAAACTCCGCATTGAGCATGAACGCATCAACGCACAGAAAGAAATTGCAGGGCTTCAGGTTGGCGCAAAAACTACCCACTCTAAGAATGAACTTGAGTCTCGTATGCAGGCCGACGGTGTAAGGCTTGGTATGCAAGCAACCAAGGATCGTATGGAGTTAGATTCTAAGCAGGAACTAGAGAAGATGCGAATCCGTGCAAGTATGGCAAAACAAAAGCCTAATAAGGAGTAATCAGTGGACAAAGCACTGGAAATTATTCGCAATAAGATTAATGAAAAACAAGCGCAACTTGCTCACGCTGTGAGTGAGGGCGTTGCAAAAGATTACACAGAGTATCGTGCAATGTGCGGGGAGATTCGAGGTCTATCCATCGCAGAAGGGTTTCTATTAGACCTTGCAGACCAAATGGAGCGTAACGACGATGACTGATTCAATCATCATTGCAACAGAAGACGGTGAAGTACCGCAAACGGCAGAAGAAAAGGCTAAACAATTACCGCAACCTTCGGGGTATCACATTCTGGTGACATTGCCAGAAGCCGAAGAAAAGTTTGAAAGCGGCATTATTAAGTCAGATGAAACTCGTAGGTACGAGGAAGTATTAGCAACGGTATTTTTTGTTGTGGCTCTAGGCCCAGATTGCTACAAAGACGAAAAGCGTTTTCCAAACGGCCCGTGGTGTAAACCGGGGGATTTTGTTTTAGCTCGTCCTAATAGTGGTACACGCTTGAAGATTCATGGCAAAGAGTTTCGCATGATTAACGACGACACCGTTGAGGCTGTCGTGCAAGACCCACGCGGTATTAGCCGCGCATAAGGAGAAGTAAATGATGGAAAACACAGAATTTGAGTTCCCGGATGAAAAGGAACTAAAAGAAGGCGGTAAAGTTGAATCTAAACAAGACAGCTTAGACTTTGAAATTGAAGACGACACCCCGCCAGAGGATCGTAATCGGGAGCCAATGCCCAAGGAACTTGTACAAGAACTTGAACAAGATGAACTTGAGGACTACTCCGAGAAGGTTAAAACCCGCCTAAAGCAGATGAAGAAGGTGTGGCACGACGAGCGTAGGGAGAAAGACCAAGCCTTGCGGGAGCGTCAGGCTGCGGAAGATCTGGCCAAGCGGATGCTTGATGAGAATAAAAAGCTCAAAACTAGACTTAGTGAAGGTGAGCGGTCTTATTTAGATACATATAAGAACGCTGCCGAATTAGAGCTAAATGTTGCCGAAAAAGCATATAAATCTGCTTATGAAGACGGTGACTCCGAGAGGTTGTTAGAAGCACAACGTAAGATTGCTGACGCTAACTATAAGTTACAAAAAGCAAAAGAATACGTTCCCTCTTTACAACCAGAAGAAAATGATGTACAACCTCAGCCAGAAGCCCAAGTGGCTCGCCCTGACCCAAGAGCTGTTGCGTGGCAAGAGCGCAATACATGGTTCGGTCAGGACGAGGAGATGACCAGTCTAGCACTTGGACTACACCAAAAACTGGTCAAACAGCACGGCGCTAGTTATCCATCCACCAATGAATACTGGCAGAAGGTTGATGGCACTATGCGTCAACGCTTCCCGGACTATTTTCAAGATTCTCCGCAGTCGGATAAACCCGCCTCGCGCACAGATAAGCCGTCCACGGTAGTCGCCCCTGCGACCCGTAGCACTGGTTCCAAAAAAATCGTGCTTAAGCAATCGCAGTTGAGCATTGCCAAGCGTTTGGGTTTATCGCCTGAACAGTACGCTCGTGAAATTATGAAAATGGAGGCCAACAATGGCTGAAAACAAACTTAGTCGTGAACTCGAAACCCGTACCGTGCAGGAACGCCCAAAGCAGTGGGCACCACCTGAGCTTTTGCCTGAACCAGACAAGCAACCCGGTTATGCGTACAGATGGATTCGTGTATCAACGTTGAACACTGCTGACCCACGCAACATTTCTGCAAAACTGCGGGAAGGCTGGGAGCCTGTCACGTTGGCCGAACAACCAAAATTTCAACTGCTAATCGACCCGAATAGTCGCTTTAAGGACAACGTCGAGGTTGGTGGGTTGTTGCTTTGCAAGACTCCGGAGGAATTGGTAGCCCAGCGTAACG
>Ga0181346_1000040_pt1 | contig 42914 bp, 55 predicted proteins | sample Su13VDMM15DN_FD_130100 | JGI IMG/M metagenome (GOLD analysis project Ga0181346, IMG submission 130100) | Freshwater viral communities from Lake Michigan, USA - Su13.VD.MM15.D.N | ecosystem: Environmental > Aquatic > Freshwater > Lake | place: USA: Michigan | collected 2013-07-15 | reverse complement strand
GTCAATGTCTGTAAGACTTCCGGGGCGAGAGTACGGCTCTCCAGTTAGCGCAAGCAGCGGAAGAACTGGTAGCGGAGGAACACCAACACCTTTCTGATGATTATCTTTCTTTCATCTTTGTTCCCCGGACACGGAGGACGTAACGGACCTTCTGGGACACCGACCTCTGGTAGCGGGAGATAGCAATGGCTTCTTGGAGCGGGTACTACACCGGTAAGGGCGAAGCGGCCACGAAGATTGCGCGGATGGTTACGCAGGGCAAGAACATTTCTCGCAAGGAACGTAGCCGTTGGCAGCAGAACAGGATGATCTACCGTGGAGACCAGTGGGTACGGGCGCGTCCCGGCTCCGGGTTCTCCTCTGGTCGTCTGGAGGTTCTTACTGACGGGGTAAACGGACGCAAGCGTGACACGTTCAACCGCCTGCGTCAGATGACCGACGGTCGCGTGTCAACGCTTACCGGTCAGCGCCCTCCGTATGAAGTCGTGCCGAAGAGCAGGGAGCAGCAGGTAATCGACGCTGCGCGTCAGGCGCAGAAACTCATCGCTGCAAAGTGGGGCGAGCGAGGTTGGGGCGTTGACTCTGCACTCCGCGAAATGGTGCTTACGGGCGAGATTGACGGCGTGTCGTTCCTTAGCGTGATCTTTGACCCGCACTGTGGGGAAGAGACCGTCATCTATGTCGATCAGTCCGGCCAGCCAATCGCGTCACGTGAGCAATACGAGGCGCTCACTATGCAGGACGCAACTGGCGGAACGCTGTGGAAGGACCAGCGGGTCAGGATGGGCGAGGTTGTCTGGCGTGTCGTACGACCCGGCGCGATTGCGACCGACCCGTCAGCGACTCACTGGAAGGACGTCAACTGGATCATTGAGTCGCGGGTTCTCCCTCGCGCAAAGATTGAGTTGGAGAACAAAGTTGACATCGACAAGATGCTGCATGAGCAGAGCAACCGTTCTGGTAGCCCACGCCCAGCAGACCTGTCAATCGGTCCAGTTGTTTCCGAGGACGAAGGGAACATTGGAGACAAGATTGTTCCGGGCAGCGAGGAGTACATCATCCACGAGATGTTTGTGCGGCCAAGCGCAGAGTGGCCAAAGGGGTGCCACGCGAAGTGGCTTGACCGTGCACCGGGCCAGCCGCTCATCGTTGAGGAGTACGCCGACTACGACCTCCCGTACCGCCCGTTCAACCCGAAGCCGGACGGTGGCCACTACATGCGCTGCCGTGGCACGGTTGACGAGTTGCGCCCAATCCAGATTCGCTTCAACAGGATTCTTTCCCTTCTCTCTGACTGGATGGAGAAGGTCGCACGACCGCCCGTCCTTGTCCCGGTAGGTTCTATCCGTGGGCAGGAGTTGTACAACGAGAAGGGCTACACCGAAGTACACCCCATCGGTGACCCGCACTTCATGCCCACGCCAAGTGAGCCTGTCGCAATCCTTACGAACCACCTTCAGTGGTGCGTTCAGCAGATGGCAGAGATTGCAAACCAGAGTGATGCGCTTCGTGGCGTTCAGCCCGGTCAGGTTGACTCGGCTATCGGTATCCAGACGCTGGCGCAGAACTCAGAGACGCAGTTGTCCGGCACCGCGTCACAGGTCGCTGCGACGATTGAGTGGGGGCTTTCCCGTTCGCTGCGTCTCGTACGTCAGTACTACGTTATCCCGCGCCTCGTCCAGACTGCTGGCGTTGAGGACGGAGAGGAACTGACTGCGTTCGTTGGAGAGATGATCCGCGATGCAGAAGACGTACGGATCACTGCATCAATCCTCCCGAAGAGCAGGGCGCTCCAGTTCCAGACGTTGATGCAACTTGCGCCACTTATCGGAAATGATATTCGTCCGTATGTCGCACGATTCATCGAAGGTTCTTACGACGAGTTCCTTTCGTCCGAGACCTCGCAGCGCGACAAGCAGAAGCGCGAGAACCGTCAGATCGGTGCGCTCGGCAAGTTGCAGGAGCGGGATCAGGTGTGGATGGACTTCTCGCAGACTCAGGCTCAGTACACGCAGGCGATCAACATGGCAGCCGCAACCGGGCAAGACCCGATTGCCGTTCTTGGCCAGTCGGGGATCAGCCCACCTTCCCTCCTTACATACCTGAGAGATGCTGGCGTCTCAGTCCCCACTGTCGAGGACTTCGACGACCACGCTGGCCACCTCCGGGCACTTGACCTTTGGCGTCTATCTGACGGATACGACGCTATTCATCCTCTTGTCAAGCAGGCTGCTCGTGAGCACGCTGCCGACCACAAGAAGATGCTGGCGGGGACACTCACGGCAATGGGTGCACAGACCCCACCAGAGATGACGCAGGGTCGGGGTTCTGCACCTGCGCCGAAGGGACAGCCTTCTCCTCCAAAGGACAAGGGAATGAGTAGTCAAACGATTGCGGGGACGATGTGAGTAGTGACGTAGAGCGGGGCTTTGGCCCCGGATTCGAGAAGGACGTTGCAGCAATCCTTGCAACGGCAGACCGTGGGCTTATGTACCCACGTGAGGTTCGAGAGAACCTTGCGAAAGCGGGGATGATTATCTACGAGCACGTTGATATGCCGGTGGTTGATCCGCCTTCCCTGCCAAACCATGTAGATGACGAGATGCAACTCATCAGAGACTTCGACGGTGAGAACAACGATGGTGAGGAGGCTGGCAATGAGTGACGCCGAAGAGCAGCAGGGCGAGCAGGTAAACCCGTGGGACACGTGGCAGCAGGCCGGGTTTGACCCGGACCAGTACGACCCCGCCGACGTTCGTAACGCTTGGGACGGATGGAACGCGCTCGGCGACCGTGACCAGCGTCCGTATCTTATTGAGCGGATGCTTCAGGGAAACGAAATCCCAGAGGGCATGAGTCTCAACGAGGTTACTGAGGCGGCGAACCTGTACTGGCAGGCGAAGAACGACCCGTTCGGAAACGACGATTCGCAGTACCAAGAGCAGCAGTACTCAGAACCGTCGTACGCTCCTGAGTATGGGGGCGAAGCGCCTGTCGGATACGACTCGTCGCCGGGTGTTGACCCCAACTACCTTCGGGGTGTCTGGCAGCAGGACATCGAATCGGTTTTGGACCAGCGTTTCTCCGAAATGGAACAGCAGTATCAGGAGCGACAGCAGTTCGACGAGTTTCGTGGGGAGATGGACAGGCTGAGAAGTGATAACAATCTTTCTGACGTTGACCTTCAGTTCATTGCACCGCGTGCTGCTGAGTACTTGCAGGCAAACCAGCCGATTGGAAACGCCGTAAGTCAGGCGTACAGCGACTTCGACGAATGGCGTCGTAACTCGCTTGCCAACTACGCACAGCAGCAGGGACGCGCTCCGCAGACTTCCGCACCTAGCGGGTTTGCTGCATCCCCGGATCAGCCGCCCCGTAGTCTTGCTGAGGCGCAGAAGATCATGGAATCCCGTTACAGCAACGGTCCGGGTTTCTAGCACACTTAGTGACGCCGTGCTTGTGGTACTCTTATCGCAAGCACGGCGTCGGCTCTGGCGAAGAGAATCTTCGGGAGGACGGTGTGGACATAAGTAGGGCGCACTACGTGCGCTTGCTTTCCATTCCATTTTCCATATCTAGGAGATTCTTCAACTATGTCTCTGTATTCCTCATCTTCCGCATTTGCGAAGGATGTCTGGCTTCCGGGGCTGAACTACGAACTGCTTAGTGAGCCGGGCACGTTGCTCGGTTGGCTTGGTTCGTTTGCAGACAGCCGTGTCACCGTTGACATTGAGGGTCGTCGTTCGTACCTGAAGTTGCGCATCGGTGATTCGCTCGGGCAGTCAACCATCTCGCAGGGCGGCGATTACCCCGATCCGGGTGATCCCACGTACGACGAGGCTTCTATGAGCCTCGCGCATCTTGCGCACGCTGTGTCCTTCACTATGGAGGAGATGGCACTTCTTGAGTCAACCGAGGCCGCAGCGGTCCCGGTCATGGCCGAGAAGATGAGCGCCGCCAAGGAGTCGATGTCTTCGGACATTGAGCGTCAGGCTTGGGGCGACGGTACTGGCGTTCTTGCCAACGTTGCTTCTTCGACTGGTAGCACGATTACCCTTGACGCAACCTCGACGGCTCAGATTGACCGAGACCGTTACCTCTGGGTTGACGACGCTAACCGCGCACGCTACAACGTGGTGCACGGTACGACTGGTGCCGTTCAGGTCGCAAACTTCACTGTGAGCGACGTCAACGAGTCCACCAACGTGCTGACCTGCTCGACTTCGATGACCTCTGCTACCTCCGCTGGAGTTGTTGTCCGCGCCGGTACGTGGGCATCGGGCGGTGCGTTCAACTCGCTGGAGTTCGCTGGCATCAAGGCTGCTGTTTCGAACACCGGTACCTACATGGGTATCGACCGCTCTGCCTCTGGCAAGGGCTACTGGCAGGCTGTCACTCTCAGCAACTCGGGAACCCTGCGTCCGCTTACCGAGGAACTGATCCACCAGACGATGAACAAGATTGCTCGTCGCGCTGGACGTCAGCCCACTGGTGACTACGCTGCCTTTGGTTCGTTCGGTACCTACACCGCGTACCACCAGATCATCACGCCGGGTCTGCGTTACACGCTGGAAAGCACTCCCGACATCGGCTTTGGCCGACCGCTGGAGATGCTGGGTGTTCCGCTCTACCGTGGGGCACGTTGCCCACGCAACAGCGTGTACATGCTGAAGAAGGACTCACTGAAGTTTGTGCGTCCGAAGCACACGAAGCCGGGCGATCTGCTCAACTTCGTGAACCTTGGCGGTTCGGAGTTCTTCCTGAAGAACGCTTCGAGCGGTCAGGGTCACAGCGCATCTGTCGTGGCGTACCTCGATGGCTTCCTCGGAATGATGACGACTCGCCCGCGTGACCACGCGCTGCTTGCCGACATTGCCGAAGTCGCTGGTTCGTACTAGCCATGGCGGTTTCTGTCAGTAAGTCGCGGACCGATACCGTTGGTCGCTATGTCAAGTTGGTAACGGGAACCATCACCCTTGACTCGTCGTACGCAACAGGGGGCGAGGCACTCATCTCTACTGATGTGGGCCTTTCCTCCTCCATTGAGTTTATCCAGTGCGCTCCGGCCAGTGGATACATCTTTGAGTACGACTACGCCAACGCGAAGTTGAAGGTGTTCAACCCAACGAAGGGCGGCTCCATTCCTGCTGGCGGTGCTCCCGGAGTTGAGGTTGCTTCAACGACTGACCTTTCTTCTGTTACCACTCGATTCATTGCTTTCGGTAACTAGATGAAACTCGGCGATCCAATCGGCTCAGTTATGTACGAAGACTGGAGATTCGTAGAAGAAGACCTCTACGACATCTCGAAGAGAGTGACTGAGTACGACAGCGAGGCCCGGCTTGCCCGGCAGAATGACACCGGTCATCTGGGCCTCGCTCGCCGGATTGCCAATCCTCTTGACGGCGGCGGTCACATTTGGGTGATCGCCCGTCGTCTTCAGGATAAGGACACCGCCGAGCCTCTCGCCGCCGAGCCTGATGCCCGTGTTCTTGACGAGCAGCAGAGTTCGGATGCGTTCCGATGCCAAGACCTCCCTCGCTGGCGCAAGGCACAGCAGCGTATGTGGGTTCTTGAAGAGGAAGCAAAGCGGTTGCGCGTTGTCGAAGAGAACATGGCAAACGCAGAGGAGTTCGTGTGGACGTTCAGGAAGAAAGACCTTGGTCGCAATGACTCAATCCTCGTCCCTTCAGCAGTAGCAAACGATGGCTAGCGGGGACTTCCTCGACCTTTACTCGAAGGCGATCTACGGCTCACGCCGTGATCTCACCGACGCGTTTGACGTCGCTCGGGCAAAGGAAGCAATCAACGAGGCATACGTTTCGATAGCAGCATCCGGTGACCCATGGGTGTGGCTGGAGAAAGAGGGCCAGTTCGTTGTGCAGGCTGGCCAAGACGTATATACGTATGACTCAATCGCTGCTGCGCTCGCAACTACGATCGAAGAAATCCACATGCTGACGATGGACTCCGGCGATGGTGGCTGGACTCTTGAATCGATGTCGTGGCTTTCGCTTGAACGAATCTCGTACAGCACTCAGGACAACGAGACAGACGGAGAGCCGACGATGTTCTCCAAGTGGGATAGGCGCATCCGCTTCTTCCCCAATCCTGACGAAGCGTACGTCATCGGAATGTTCTACAACATGCAAGCCACGGAGATGACGGCAGACGTTGACATCCCGCTGCTTCCACTGGCGTGGCGCACGCGCATCCTCGTCCCCTACGCGTGCGCCCGCCTGCTTCGACAGGAAGGCGGAAGTGACGCTGCCGTCGAAGCAGACCGATACACAAACGAATACGAGAAAGCCTTCAGGGAGATGCGGACCGCGCTTGCAACCGCAAGCGTCCCGACGTTCCGGGTTATTTCTCCGGGGTGGAACAACGAATCAATCTTGGGAACATAGATGCGCAGGATTGCTATCCCGCGTCCCTTCGCTGGCGGCTACCGGTCAGATGTCCCTGACTACGCGCTGGAGGAGAGTGAGACGGCGTTTGCTCAGGACGTTGCGGCCCCTGTTGGGATTGCGCAACAGAGACGCGGCTGGGAGTTTCGGGGTACCAGCCCTGTAGTCAGCAGCCCGGTGTACCTGACCGGGATTGCTCGGACACGGTTCCCGGTTACTGAACGGACGCGAACTGTTGCGTGCTCTAGCGACGGGAAGGCGTACGTCACTGACGAAGACGGAACTCAGATTCTTCTCTGGGATAACCCATCCGGCGCAAGCACCTACTTTGTCCCAAGGTGCGTGTACAACGGGGACTTGATCCTTTGTGCGCAGGATGGGAAAACTCCGCTGCTTAGGTACGGCGGGAGCACTCTTCCGTACCTTTCTCTTGGCCAGATAAGCACTGCTGCGTTTTCGTTGCCTGTTGGCTCGCAAACAATAACTGGATCGTCTCCTGTTGTTGTCCCGCCCGGACTGGAGAAGGGCGCGTTCTTTACGTTCACCCCGTTTGGCGGCACGATGGCCCGAACGCAGCATCCAACGTTGTCTTCTCGCGTAATCCAAACAAACGGAACTACGACGTTTACGTTGGAAACAATAAGAAACGTCAACACAGCCTCGGCAACCGGCGCTGATACAGCGTACGTACTTCCGGTCGGTTTTGCGTGGCCCGCAGTTTCAGTCTATGAAGCCGGGAAAATGACGTCTGTAAGCAGCGGGGTCGCAACGTTTGAGGGGGCAGACTTTTCTGCTACCGGGATAGTTCCCTTGGCGGGGGGTGCGTACCTCGGACCCGACGCGCTGCTTGCAATAAACCCCGCCAACGAAACGACCGGCGACCCCCACCAGATCGGGTCGGTGGTGTCCAACACCTCGTCAACAATAACCACTAACGTTCTCAACTTCAATCTCGCTAACGCGGCGTACCGAATCCTGCGTCGTTGCCCGTTCAAGGACGCCGCAGTCCATCGCGCCTCGCTTTGGGGAACGGGGGTCAGTCAGTACCCGTCACGCGTCTATGTGTTCCCTCCGAAAGACGACATCAGCATTGCTCCGGGTGATGTGGCCCCGATTGACCCAACAAGGAACGCTGGTTATTCCAGCACAGCGGTGACCGGGTTCACCACAGTCAACGAATACCTCTGCGGGGCATACGACGTACCCGGCCCGTACGACGCCTCGCCCAACGTCGCAATCCTTTCGTCCCCCGGTCCGCTACTTGTACTAAAGACTGACGCCGTGTACGGAATGTTCGGGACTTACGATCAGGCGAACCCCGCTGGCATTGAAATCACCCGCATTGCAAACAACGCTGGGTGCATTGACCTGAGGTCTGCCGTTGTCTCTGGCTCTATCCCGTACTGGGCAGGCGAAGAAGGGGTGTTTACTTACCAAAATGGTGCGGTGTCAAGCCTTACGGATGGAAAGATTAGCAAAGAGTGGCGCGTGCTTATGCGAGCGTACGTTCAAGGAACTTCGTGGGTGACGACAGCGGTCTCCGGTGGATTTCTCATCATCTCGTGCGGTGGGCTTGACACGACAAAGACCACCGACGCAATCATTGGAACAGACACGACCGCACCTAGCGGGCGAACGTTTGTGTACGACACGCGAGCAAACGTATGGCTCGGTCGGATAACCAACTTCAACCCTCGCCACATGTTTGCGTTTACTGCCGACACCAACGCGTCAGCAATCCATTCTGTTGACAGCAACTTCCAAGGCCGCGTAATCGACATTGCCCCTTCGTTTATCAACGGAGCAACCGCCATTGACGCTGGCGGTACCGGGCCAAGGATGAAAGCGTGGACGCGTTCTTCTTTGGCGCAGGCAAGCGGTGTCGAGGGTGAGACAAGACTGTGCGATGCGCTCATCCACACGAACCTCTACGACCTGTCAACCCCGACTTCGCAGATCGATGTGTCGGTTGTCTCCGGCAACGCGCTTGACGACAAGCCGGACTCAACAAAAGTCTTGTCGTCCATTACCGCAGACACCGTAGATCGTATTGATCGCAGCAAGCGGATTGTCAATCGGTCTGGGCGACTTCATCAGATTAGGATTGATATGTCGGTGACCGATTCTTCGAACGTAAGTTCTGACATCCCGGAAGTAATGCTTTCCTTCCGCGACTCACGGAGAGGAACATGAGCAACTTCTTTGCTCCCAAACAGCAGGGGCAGCCGGGCCAAGAGGGGCAGGACCAAAGCAACTTCATAACTAAGGACGAGTTCTACTCGTACGTAAGAAGTGACTCGTTTCGTTCTGTAATGAAGAACCAGAACTCTGACCTGTACAAGTTTGGTGAGTGGGTTAGTTACCCACAAGCAAGTTTGTTCATTTCCAACACGTACCCGTACACAACGTCCTATCCCGTTGAACTTGGCACGGACCCAGCCAAGTTTGCTTCCTATACGCAAATCGGGAACACGGTTATATACAGGTTTTACTTCAAGTTTGGAAGTTCAATCCCGGCTACGATTACCGGTGGTGGGAACTACCTTGTTGACCTACCTGTGCAACCGCAAACTGCCACCGGGTACCGACCTGCTGCGTCATATACTTACCCTGATGCGCAGGAGTTTTGCGGCACCGCTTATGCGTACGGAGGTGGAACTCATCATTCTACCGAGGGGCCTATCATTTCGCTCCTTCCCTCGATCCTTATCGACTACAGCACTGGAACTGCGCTTTCTCCGGGGAAAGTTATTTTTACTTACCTTTCTCTTGCAACCTCAGACTATTTTAGTCCGGCCGTTTACAGCAGACAAAACTACTTTGCGGAAGGAAACTACGACCCAAACCCCACCAACTACATGCCATACCCAATCCAAGGCTCCGTCCTTTCTGGCCAAGTGACGTACCAGTCTGACATAATCAAGGGTAACTAATGTCAACTAACTACTTCAACGTCCCAACGTACAACGCGCCAAGGACGGTCAACCCGTATGCCGTAACGCGTACCCCGCTTCCTATCCCCGGACAGGACCAGATCAACGCGGTTGACGCCAAGTACGGCGCACTCACGGATCAGGCGGGGTACGCACCGCGATCACAGATTATTGAACAACTTGGTACTGGCCCCGGAAGCGTTGGTGCCCGTTATGACGCGCTTATGCAGGCGAGGCAGAAGAACGCTGCTGCCCAACTTCGTGGGTACGGAGGAGTCTCGTTTGCCCAAGACGACCTAAGTACTCCAGACGTCAACGAGTCGCTCAACACGCAGTACGAGTCTGGACGTCTGGGGCAGAACGAAAGAGCCGCATACAAGAGCGCGACCGCTGCGGGTGCGGCAAAGGGAATCGCCTACTCAACAGGCGGAGAACAGTTGGTTGGCTCGGCGCTTCAGCGGGTAAGCGAAGAAACGCGAGCGGTCGTAATGCAGTACTCGCAGGACATCAATGGTCTTGCGACCCAGCAGTTGGGAGAGGCTCAGGCGCTGCTTACCCAGTACACCAGCCTGTACGGGGCGGACTCTACTGCCATGCTTACCACCTTGTCTAAGGTAACGCCACCCGAGCCGACGATCCAACGCTTCACGACATTGCCAAAAGTCAACTTGGACGAGTTCAACGTTGTCAAGGCTGGCGACGGTTCGTATCTGACGCTGAAGATCAGCGACTACAAAACACCGTCTGGCACGTACGCGAAGGCTCCCAAAAGAAAGACTCTTGACGACCGGTACGGACCCGGAAACTACGTCATCGTCAAGCGGCCCAACGGTGGCTTTGAAGTGAGGACCAAGTAAGTGACCACTAACGGGTACTTCACGGACGGAACCTCCAATCCTATACCAGCCCAGTACCTTGGTACTCCGCCGCAGCCCTCCGGCGATATTGTTGATCCGTCTGTGCAGCGACGCAATCAGGTTATTTACGACTACCTGAAGAACAACCGCAGGGCGACGCGCAGAACGTCTGGCCTTGGTACACGGCTCCCGTCTGTCGGCGGGCTTCGCCTGAAGCGCGGAGTAAAGACGAAGTACGGAATCCGTGACGTCGTTACTGACGCAAGCGGGATGGTGTACGGGTACGCAAACCCTGCTGCAAACCTTGCGATCGGTCGTGCGGGCAACCCCGGCAGCCAGTACCTCGCACTTACACGGAGGGGCGCAAAGCCTGTCCCGCTTCGCGCTGCACCCGTAGCAGGAACACCCGGATCGCCCGGCTCCGCGACAACCGGTGGCGCGTCAAACATCCCGGCATCAGACGACTTCGCTGGATACGGCGACTACCCGATGATCGCCACGTACCTGCGTGGTCTTCAGGCTCAGGAAAAGAACTTTGCAAAAGATTTCCAGACGAACGTTCTTCCGGGCGTTTCTGGCGGGCTTCAGAACATCGCCAACATTGGCGCAAACATTGCCGCGCAGTACGGTGGCTCAGTCGGAACTGGGACAGGCGGCGGGTACGTAACGAACGCAGCCAACGTTGCCGCTGGTATCGCACCGACTCAGGTTGCTGGCGGTCTCGGCGGAGCAACGCAGACGTACAACCCCAACGCGCAGGCAGCAGGCAGCGCAAGAGCGTCTTCGATGGGTGCGTCGGCAGCAGCGGACTCTCGTTACAACACGCTCCTCGCTGCTCAGACCCCAGTCAGCCAGACGCAGGGAATCCTTTCCGGCCTGACGTCGCAGGCCATGAACATCTCGAAGAGTTACGCAGACAAGCGGATGACCGAGCGTCTGAAACTGGATCAGTGGATCGTTGAGCAGAAGCAAGCAGCGGCAGAGTTGGAGACGAAGAACACTTACAACAAGGCGCTGCTCGAAATGAGCGGCATAAAACTCGATGAGACAATACGCAGTAACCGAGTCAACGAAGGGATCGCCCAGCAGAACGCCGATACAGCACGCACTGTTGCAAACAACGCTGGCCAGATGACCGACGTAGAGATCGGCGACTCGAAGCAGGGCTGGATAAGAGTCCCGCCCGGCGCTGGCCCAAAGAACGTGGCAATCATCAACAAGACTGTCGTCATCTCGAAGGACGGCAACCAGTGGTACAGGCCGAAGTCTGCCGGTGGCCTGTCACCCGAACAAACAAAACTTATCGTCAGTGCTAAAAAGTCTTTGACAGAGAACTACTACGGGGCGAAGTACGACACAACCACAAACGTGCTGTCTCCCGGTTCTGGCGGAATAAACTCGCTAGAAAGCCCAGAGTCGCAGGGGCAAAGGATCGCGGCAGCAATCAACGAGTTCGTCAATAGCGGTGAGTTGCCTAAGTCGTATCTAACCAAGGCAAACATGAGGAAGTTCATCAACGGCGCAATGGTTATGCAGCGTTCGTATAAGCCTTTGATAGAAGGGGCGGATGGGAAGAAGGTGCCGGGACCAGAAGTGCTTATGCCACAAAACGGCCCCGAGTGGAAGCGAGTTATAGCGGCGGCGCTCTCTAGCATTGCCGGACTGCGTAACTAGTGGCTGGTTACCCCTACCGGTCGCCATCAACAGCGCCAAAAGCGGGTGCTCCCCTTCGCAGGATGTCGCCGGAAGCAGCGATTGCGCTAAGCCTGAAGAAGCGCGTTGATGAAGCAATCCGCCGTGGCCAGCAGCAGTCAGGGATACGGAAGGAAGAAGACGACGGCGGTATCTTCGGAGCAATCACCGCTCCGTTCCGTATCGGCGGAGAGGTTCTTGGAAACCTCGCAGGCGAAGCGTCGGAGATCATCCCCGGCATTGCACGCCTTGGCTATGAGGTAGGCAAGAACACCGTGCAAGCGGTGACTGGCCCGATTCCCGGTGTCCCGTGGAGCGGTCGGGATGCCGTCGGTCGCCTTGGAAACATCGGCGCAAACATTGTCAACTCTGTTGGCAACGACATCAGGTTTGTTGGACAGCCGATCTTGCGGGGAGACGTTGGAGAACTTGCAAGACGCGCCCGCAACGAGCCGCTCAGGGTAGCGGGGACAGCGGCGCTTGCGTACCCGATTGCTGGCGCAGCGGTATCTGGTGGCCTGAAGGCCGGTAGCGTGGCAGCACGTGCATCCGGTGCGTCACAAATGGCAGACCGTCTTGCCGCTGGCGCATCTCGTAAGACTGTTGCACGCGAAGGCGAAGCAATCCCACGGAGGCAACGCGAGCCAGAGGTAATCGAGCAGCCTGCGTTTGACTCAATGGGGCGTGAAGTCCCCAACCGTGGTGAGCCTGTTCTACGCCAGCGACGTCCCCGTTCGGCAAACCCAATCACGCGTGAGTTCCAGCGGCTTGTCAACGACCGCGTTGTGGCAGCAATACGTGAGGTAGCAGGCGTTGTCCCGCTCCGGTCAAAGGGGCGAGACCTCAACCCGATGTCCCCCGCCAACCGGTACAACCGGATCGTTGCAAAGGACGCACGCCACACAGGGGTGGGGATGCTTTCTACGCTGGAGAACGACGCGATCCTTGGAACCTCAGAGTTCTCTCGGATTACGAGAAGCCTTCCGAAGTTGCTTGGGAGCAAGGAGAACGCAAAGATTGCTGGGGTCACCGCTGCAATCCGTGCAATGGGCCTCAACAACCTGAGTTCCGTAAAGACGTCACGCACGTGGGGCCGGGACGCGCTTATCGTTGCTTACAAGGAAGCAATAGAAAAGACTGAGAACCCGCTCAACAAGGTCGAAGCACAGCAAAACATTGATGCGCTTAGCGCAATCCCACCCCACTGGCTTGACCCCGCCAAAGCACCGAAGGTAATCAACGACTTGACGAAGGCGTCGATTGACGTCCTCAAAGAGTCAACCATTCTGAAGGAGGGGACCGGCCTCCTCTCCGCAGCAACAGCAAGGGCAGCCGGGTACAGGTCGCAGGCAGTTGCCGCTGGCATTGGCGAGCAGTTCTTTGCGCTGGAAACGGCAAAGCGTGCAATCGAAGACGCAGCAAAAGATGCCATTACTCTCCGTGGCCAAGAGGCTGGGCTTACGGCTGAACTTGTAAAGGCTAAGGCGGCGGCGGCGGCACGTGGCGGCGCTGACGAAGACGCCGCCCTTCGTATTGAGACGCTTACGAACGACATCAGATCGCTTGCAACCGAGATCAAGAGCAGGGAGCAGACGGGCCTCAACAACGTACGGGACGCAGCGAAACTTCAGGCCGGGGTTGACCTTACGCTTGGCCCGGAGATGGAACCCGGCGTGTACTTCCCGAACGTGCGTAAGCCTGAGCCGGGGATCATCAAGCGCAAGCGTCTTGGTTTGCCACTTGGTAAGCAGACGCCACGTATGACCGCTCGCCGCGAGATGAGAAACAAGGGCGTCATCCTCCGTGACGGTACGGCGGCGTTCGGTCCTGAGGTAACGCTGTACGCGTTCCGCAATGCGCTTGACACTGTGGGTCGGCAGCGTGCTGTTGAGTCGCTGCTTTCCAAGTACGTCGTCAAGGGAGCAGACGGCCTCCCGATTACAAACGCAGCGGCCACAAAACTTGCTGAAGAGTCAAGCGACCTTTACGTGTCTCGTTCGAAGATGCAACTTATCCGAACGCTGTCGAGGAAGCAGGAGAAGTCAGCAGAGGCAAAGGCTCTTTACGAAGCGGCCATTGCTACTGACGATGTGAAGTACCTCATCCCGAAGTCGGTCGAAGTGGGGTGGAGGCAGGCGCTTGCGCCGAAGCGTGGCTTGTTTGACGAACTCAACACGGGCTGGAAGGCCGGAGTGCTGGCGCTTTCGCCACGCTGGTACATCCAGAACATGATTGGTATGTCGGCACAGTTTGCGCTAGGCGCAGGACTTGACCTTCAGGCAATCAGGATGGCAACGTCCCGTAAGTACCGTGATCTTGTTATCGCAGAGATTGAGGGTCACGGCCTTGCCTCTGACCTTGGCGAGTACGTAAGGCGCGAAGGCGGGCAGGTAAGCACGGGCGCAGTAACGCGTGTCGTGAACTTTGGCTACAAGTGGAACTCAAGGTTCGAGTCAATCCCACGACGGGCAATGTACTTCCACGCGCTAAAGAAGAAGTTGCGTGACGAGGAGATGGTTTCAGCCGGAGCGTCGTCTGCGCACCTTTCCGAAGCGTGGCTCGGTGTCATCGAAGGAGCAAAGCGCGGGGAGAAGTGGGCCGATGACCTCATCGGTCAGGCCACGCTAGAGACCGAACGCTTCATGGGAAACTACGTTCGATACAACGAGTTCGAGCGTGCCGTTCTCCGCAGGGCGTTCCCGTTCTACGGGTGGATGCGTGCAATGCACCGCCTTGCGTTTGCGCTCCCCGTCAAATACCCAAAGCGTGCGGCCCTGCTGTTCTCGGCATCACGCATGGCGTATGAGATGTACAACGACAACGAGTCTGTGCTGATGGACCCGATTCAGGGGCTTGTCATCGGCGGTGGTACGTACCTTGGAATCTCTTCATCAAACCCCGCAGACGTACTAACTGCAACAAGGAAACTTGGGACAACGGTTGCGCGTGACGTCCAAACGGGGAACTACGGACGCGTATTGGGGGACGTTGGAGCAAGCGTGTGGGAGCAGATGAACCCGCTCGTGACCGGACTGGCAACCATAGCGTCGAACCAGACGCCCGTTGGAAGTCCGCTCAACTTTGGAACTGGCGGGGATATCTTCACCGATCCGCAAAGCGGCAGGTCATACACCATTGACCCCAATACCGGTGCGGTTGTTGATGCCGAGAACAGGCTTGGCGTTGAGCAGATCATCGGGCGGAACTTCCCGATATACAACTGGATAAGGCGTGCAATCGCTGGCGGCACACCGACCGACAACGCGGAACTTGGGGACCTTCTTGCATGGAGGTTGAGAGGAAGCCCGACGTCTGGCGCAGCAGACCTTGTTCTCCCGCAGAAGCCGGGCGGACAGGCGCTTGAAAAGGACTGGCGCTACGACGCAACCAACGTGCTTGGCTTCCCGCTCTACAGGTACAACCCGAGGAACGCGCTCGTCGAGTCAGTAAGAGACGAAGAGACCAAGTTGCGTGCGTTCGAAGCGCAGTTGAAGAAAAAGATAGAAGCAGAAGCGTTCATCGCTAGACTTGGGAAACGGTAATGGCTAGCGGCGTCCCCACATTCGAGCAGTTCCAACGTGCGCTACGCGGTACTCCGATGCAGGGTGAAGCGCGTGGCATTTACGACGCGTCGTTGAGGTACGGAATCAACCCAGCGTTTACTGCTGGCCTTGCCGGGGCCGAGTCAAACTTCGGTCGTGCCGGTGGTGGTGCTAACCGCTACAACCCGTACGGCTTTGGCGCTCACGACAACAAGGGCTTCCCTTCGTGGACGGCAGCGACTGAGGCGATGGGCAAGGGACTCCGTGACCCGAAGGGTTACTACAAGAACGCCCGCACGCTGCAAGAGTTTATGAACATTTACTCGCCGCCAAGCGAGAACGACACGGCGCAGCACATCCGTAACATCACGAGCATTGGCCGTAAGACGGGTGGCAACCCGGTGCAAATGATTATTGGCGCACCAAACGCTGGCCGTGCAACCGCACCGCCAACATCGATGGTGCCGCAAGGCGTGCAGGCACCAGCGCCACAGGGTCAGAGACAGCAGAGCAGAGAAGCGGCACTCGCGCTGGCCCCCATGATTATGGGCACGAACCCAAACAACCCGCTGCTACAGATGGCGCTCGCCGCACAGCAGGAGATGGGCAACTCCCAGCAGGGCACAGGGTACGGGGCTACCCCGCAGAGAATCCCAACGGAGCAGGACAACTACACCTACGCACCCATCCCTCGCTCAGCGAACCAGCCGGGGCTATCCAACATGGGTGGCCCGTCAGCACACGCCTCCCGTGCGCGGGGTGACTGGCAGAGCGACAACGCGTACGACTTTGGCGGGAAGACGGGCACAGTTGTCACCAGCCCGCTTGCCGGGCGCGTAACAAGAATCAGTGGCCAGCCGGGTGGTGACCCCGGCTTCGCTGGGTACGGGGTTACGGTTGACTACGGCGGGGGGAATCAGGCGTTCTTCAAGCACCTTGGTGCGCTTGGCCCCGGTATCAGGAAGGGTTCGTCAGTCGCCCGTGGCCAGTCACTCGGTGGCCTTGATGCAACGACAAGCGGAGGCCCGCACCTCCACCTTGGCGCAAACAAGAGCGGGTTCCTCAAACAGATTCTTTCGTATTACACAGGCGGGAAGTAGTACTCGTGACTCCCGACAACATCTTTACCGTGTTGCGACGCCTTGATGAGATCAAGGAGAGCGTCAAAGAAATAAAAGAACTTGCGAAAGAAACGAATGGACGGGTAAAAGAACTCGAACTTTGGAGGGCTAGAGTTCAAGGTGCGCTCGGGACAACGCGAGTTATGTGGATGGTGGGCGGTGGCCTTGTCACCGGGATTATTATTGGCATTGCAAAGGGGGGGTAGGTAATGAAAGCAAACCCAGCATGGGTTATCCGCAAGAAGCGGATGAAGGTTTGGGCAAGAGCAAACGGGGTCGCTATCCCAAGCGGGCTGCGCATGACCCCGTATTGCGGGGGGTCGTGCCGCACCCTCATCAGGCGAATCCAACTGAAGGCGTTTGGCGCAAGCCGCGCTGACGGCAAGTGGCGTGATGACATCAGGCAACTTGTAACGCCACGCCTTACGTCACGCGTAAAGGCGAAGAACATCGCCGTCAAGGAACGCGGCATACGTGAGGTGCCCGCGAACTCAAACTCTGGGCCACGGGTGACCGAGTACCAGTCGGCGACCGGCGCGTACAACGCCCCTTGGTGTGCATCGTTTGTTGCGTGGGCATACAAGGGCGCAGACAGGCCGCTTGCCGGGTTCAATACTGCGTACGTTCCGTCGTATGTTGTAACAGCAAGGGCTGGCAAGAGCGGACTCTCTATTGTTCTTGCACCAAGCGTAGTTCCGGGCGACCTTGCGTGCTTCGACTGGCAGGGCGATGGCGAGTGTGACCACATCGGCATTGTTACGAAGTCGGTTACCGCTGGCGGAGACTTCGAGGCAATCGAGGGAAACACATCTATCGGTAACAACAGCAACGGCGGAGAGGTTATGATCCGCCGTAGGAACTCTAACTCGGTTGGATGTTTTATCCGAGTAAGCAACCGACTCTAAGAACTGGGGACAGAATGAAAGTTTATTTCGGATGGGCGTCTTGGATTGGCGTAGTGTCGGCAGCAGTTGCTGCGGTCATTCCCATGATTGGTGCACTGGCTGAAGTGACCAAGCCCCTCGGCGTGAACCCCGCTGTGTACGTGTACGTAAGCGGGTTCCTTACTGCAATCACGGTCATTGGCCGTATGGCGCAGGCAGCGGTGGTTGCTGCCAAGGGTGCGTCCCCTCGCAGTAAGTAACCGGCATGAACATGGTCCACGTTGAAGAGACCGTCCAGAAGACGGGCGATGAGGTCGTCCTGATTCCAACGGGCGACTGGCATCTTGGTGCCGCTGATTGCGCAGAAGAGAAGTTGCGGTCAGACGTTGCAGCATGGGCGAAGATACCGAACGCACGCCTCCTCCTGATGGGTGACCTGATGGAGTGCATCGACTACCGGGACAAGCGGTTCTTCCCTCAGGAACTTCCGCCCCGGTACGCCGACGCACTGCTCAACTCTGACGGAGGAATCCCGAGCGAGTCTGTGGCACATGCGCTAGAGATTCTGGAGCCGTGGCGTGAGTCCGGGAGAATCTGGGCGATCGCCACTGGAAACCACGAGCGCAAACTAGAGGTTACCCAAAGCAGGAACCTTACTGCTGAGGTAGCACGGGAGTGCGGAATCTCCCACCGCCAGATTGGTTACGGTGGTTTTGTCCATGTTACGTTCAGGTCTAAGCAGAGCGGCAAGGCAACGATAGGTTCGTTGGTTATCGATGTCCATCATGGGTGGCAAACAGCAGGGCGCGGTGGCTCAGGCAACCTGCTCAACGGGATGGAGCGTGAGTTGGGAAACTCAAACGCAGACATCATCCTCCGTGGCCACTCCCATGCACCACGTGTTGGTCAGATCATCCCGTCGCTTGACGTCACCAAGAATCGTGTGAGAGAGTGGCCGCGCATCGTGTCGTCAACCGGGACGTATAAGCGCGGGTCGGTAGAGACGAAGCAGGGCGGTGCACCGAGGGAGACATACGAGTTGTTCAAGGGATTCCGGGGAAGGCTTGACTCGGGGCTTGGACCACCACGTATCATCATCCGCCCCGATTCAAACACATCGGGTCGGCGCAACGTTCCGACATTCGAGTACGAGGTAATCATCTAGTGGACATTCACGACGACCCGTGGCCATACATTGAGCATGAGATTGCTCAGGCGTGGGAAGAAGCGCGTGCACAAATGGAGGGGCCACAGCGGGGGTTTCTTACGCAGGCCGAGGCGAGGTACCGCCAAGGAGAGAAACTGTACAAGCGCGACTGGCTTGACTGGCCGCTTGATCGGTTCGAGGACGAAGCGATGCAGGAACTTGTTGACTGGATTCTGTACAAAGCAATGCGCCTCGTCAAGTTTCCCGACGGGCTAGCATAGCGCCGAGCATGGGTGTACCATCTCGCACCCCACGGACAGGAAGAAATGGACCTACGCAACTTCATACAAGGTAACGCTGAGCAAAGAGACGAGTACGTGGGCGTCATCCTTGCTCACTCCATTGACTACACATCAACGCTTATGGAGATCATCGACCGCTGGATTGACGAACTTCCGAAAGAAATGATCGAAGAACTTTCGTCGTCAATCGACAACTTCATGGGAAGGATCAGCGAGTTTGTCGATATCGAGTTGATGTACAAGGAGATCGACAAAGAAAGCGAAGAGGGGGATTATGACTCCGCCGCGTAACGCGGTACAACGGAGGGGTGGGGGTAGGTTCTACCCGTACCCACTCCATGCCGAAGCAGAGGACCAGAAGGAATACCCGTCGTCAACATCCGCCACTGGTATGTGGCCGAAGCCTTGGGCTATGCCATGGGCGTCGAAGATGGCGGCAGAGCGGGCGATGGAGTTGTACAAGAGCGGTGCGCTTTCCGCGCTCGCGCTTCAGTCGGACGACGTTGCGATCGAAGCGATCAAGAGCGCGTACCGACACGTGCGAGACGACGCAGCAAACGCTGGTCGCCTTGTGCACGAGGCGATGGAAGAGTACCTGAAGTCAAGCGAGCCTCGCACTGAGGCACCACGTATCCGCAAGGAACTCCCGCCGTTGGCGCAGGAGATGTGGGACCACCTGCTTGGCCTGTGCGCAAAGTTCAACGTGGAGTGGGAGCGGTCAGAGCAGACCGCGTACAACCACGACCACGAGTACGCCGGTACGTTCGACGGCATCGTCCACATGGACACGCCGAACGGACGCAAGTACTTGCTCGTTGACATCAAGACGAGCAAGTCTCCGACGCGTGACGAGTACGCCGCGCAGTTGGCGTCGTACCGTTGGGCCACGCACATCATCCACCACGACGGCACCGAAGAAGAGATGCCGCAGGTAGATGGGTGTGTGATCTTTCACGTACGCCCGGAAGGTGCGTTCGTGATCCCGGTGAATACGGATCAAGAAATCTTTGACTCGTTCCTCACCTGTCTCGCCCTGCTTAGGGCAACGAAGAGCGACACGAAACTGTTCTGGACTCCGTTCTCGGAGCCGAACGACGAAACCAAGAATCTGAAAGCGAGCAAGTAATGCCTATCAGCGACGAGCAGTTGGAAGCAATGCGGGCCGAAGCACGTTCATCCGGTGGCGGAGGAACGTTCGTTATCCTTGACGAGCCGGGCGAGTTCCTCGCTGGCACCGTGACCGGAATCTTCGACGAGGTTACCTCGTTCGGAGAAGTCGAAGAGGTCGGACTCGTTGACGTACGCACGAAGTACGGGACGCTGGATGGCGAGCGTCGCCTCCGCCTGTCCCGGTCCGTGCTGAAGCGCGAGTTGGGTACCGAGTCGGAGAAGGGACCGGTCGAAGTCGGGCAGTCGATCTACGTGGAGTACCACGGCGAGGCGATGTCCAAGGCTGGCCGTCAGTTCCATCGCTACACGGTGAAGAGGTTCGACGCGATGCCGGAGGGCAAGCCCGTGGCTGAGGCCATCCCGTCCGACACGCTTGCGCAGGCCAAGGCAAACCTCGCGCAGATGGACGCAGAAGAGATACCGTTCTGAGATGACTCCGATCGGGTGGACTCCCGAGGGAACTGCTACGTGGCAACGGGCGAACATTGCCCTGCGTGCGTACATCGCGGAGGCGTCCACCCGTCGTTGTCCTTGGTGCCATGGAGCGCGAGGGTTCTACCAGAAAACGGACCTCGGATCGTTCCTGTTTATGAGGTGCGACGGGTGCTTCGGCACCGGAGAATGGAAGCAAGCCAGTGCCGAGCATTGACCTACTAGAAGCAATGCAGGACGAGCGCCACGAGTTGCTGAAGCGAATCGAAAGACTCGCCGGTGACCGTGGCGCTCCTCTTATTTCTGCGTTCGCTAACGAGATGTTCGAGAGACTGACTGAGCACGTGGAGTGGGAGCGTCACGAGTGGGAAGACGTACTCAACCGGCTAATGCAGAAGGACGACGAGTTGTGACAAACGACCAAGAAGTATGGGGCATCGACGTATCCCCGACGCGCATTGCGATAGCGGTGTACTCACCCGCTGGCAAGCGATGGTCGATGACGACGCAACTGAACACGGGCGACGATCAGTACGCGCTCATCCGTGGTGCGCTCATCGAAGCGGGCAACAAGAACAACGAACCGACGGACATATGCGTTGAGCAACCAGCGATGCCGTTCGCACGCGCTGCGTACATGGCAGGTGCCGTGTGTGCACGCACGCAAGACGCTATCTTTGGGAGGTGGCCGCACGTTGTGCTGCGATGGATGCAGCCGACGGAGTGGCGCAAGATCGCGGGGCTTAGCGGCAGGGCAACGAAGTCTGACGTACTGTCGTGGTCACTAGAGATGGACTTTGATCCAGCGGATCAGGATCAGGCAGACGCGTCGGCTATCGCCGTCGCCCGCTACAACGAGTTGAGGGACGAGGACTGAAATGGAAAGCGTATGTGAGTGGGCGGTGAAATACGCAGAGCGTGGGTGGGCAGTGATCCCACTGCACGGGGTGAACGACGACGGTTCGTGTACGTGCCACCTCGGTAGCGATTGCGACAGCGCGGGCAAGCACCCGTACTGGCGTGACTGGCCATCGAAGGCAAGCAGCAACGTTGAGCAGGTGACCGCATGGTTCATGGACGACACACGCCAGCGGAACATCGGGATCGTGTGCGGTGCATCCGGGCTGGTTGTGATTGACATTGACGACGAGGGTGGCGAGGCGATGATCCTCCCGCTCATAGAGGTGGGCATCATCCCTCCGTGCCCGATGGTACGCACGAGGCGAGGCATCCACCTGTACCTGTCGGGCAATGTGCCCGCCGCAAAGTTGCGGGGCATCGACATCAAGAGCGGCAACGGGTTCGTCGTAGCACCACCGTCACGACGCGTTGATGGCGGGGTGTACGAATGGGCGTGACAGAACACGCGCTTCCGTGGGACTCGGGAGCGCCAGCCGTCACCGACGAACTGACGAGGTGGATATGGGCCGAGTCAGGGACGGAGCGGGTCACACGTGACCGCGTAGATGGGCAGACGATCACGTACCCCGGACGCAACAACGCGCTCGCGTCGCTCGCCGGGTCAATGCGTCGGCGTGGCATGACGCAGCCGGAGATTGAGGCGGCGCTGCTTGCGACCAACGCCAGCCGGGTTGACCCGCCGCTTGATGATGACGATGTGCGTCGCATCGCAAAGTCTGTTAGCAGGTACGAGGTAGCAGACGAAGTGCTGAAGATGGTCGAGCGAGGGCAGAGCGATCCAGTTTACGGAGGTGACGCAGGCACCAACGACACGCTCACCCCGGTCAGTATCCGGGCGATCGCAGAGATGGAGAACCCCGGCTACGTTGAGTTGCTTGGCCCGCTTGTCATGCGTGGCCTACGCACGCTCGTCGGTGCAGCAACGGGTGAAGGCAAGACGACGCTCGTTATGTGGATGATGCGGGCGATCATCGAAGGGACTGGGTTCATTGACTGGGCGGGGATTGGCCCGGACGAAGATGGCAAGAAGCCAACAGTTCTTATCATCGACGCAGAGCAAACGATCCCAGATATCCAGCGCCTTGCGAAAGAGATCGGGATGGAGGACAGCGAACAAATCCAGTACCTCGCAGTTCCCGACGGGCTGAACCTTGGCGAGTCAACGAACGATGCGCTACAGGTAGAGCGGATCATTGAGCAGATGCGACCAGATGTTCTCGTCGTCGATCCGCTATACAAAGTTGCAGCGATTGATTCCAACAACGAGCAGGAAGCAGTGTCGCTGATGAAGTTGTTCGACCGCTGGCGTGCCGAGTACGACTTCGCGTTCGTCATGCCCGTCCACACACGCAAGAGCGACAAGAAGAACCCCGGCAACGCGCCGACGCTTGACGATATCTTTGGGTCCGGTGCGTTCTCTCGTGGTGCTGAGGTGATCCTCGGGCTGCGACAAGGTGACCCCGGATTCTCACGCATGTTCGTGTGGAAGCACAGGCCCGGCATGTTGCAGAAGGGTACGCACATTGATATGTCATTCGACCGGGACACTGGTTTCGCCCGCGTGTATCACGAGGGTATGCAGACCAACGCGCAGTTGGTCGAAGAGGTGCTTGCAAAGAACCCGCTTGGGCTGACGGTCAGATCGATAGGCGAGAAGTTGGGGAAGAGCGACGTCAACATTCGCAAGACGCTATCCGCATTGGGCGAGAACATTGACGGGTTCAACATGCCGAACAGCAAGCGGAAGTTGTATAGGCTTGCGGAAGATGAAGAGAATGTCCTGACATCGTGGGAGGACCTAGTTGATTGACGAGACGCCACTCGAAGTGCAGACGATGAAAGAGATCGCCGCACCTAAGAAACGAAAGCCGAAGCAGACAGACCTCGCGCCAACCGAAGCGAAGGGAGCGATGCTCGTCGCGTCTGCGTATGAGATGCGATGCAGGGGCGAGGACTACGTAACAATCGCAAAGGCGCTAAGGATTACTGGAGGGTGGGTTGCTGCGTACCGACTCATATCTGAGCACTACGGTGAGTTGGTCGCGGGTATTGACAAGGCACGCCTACGTGAGCAGGAGGCTGGCCGCTTGATGGAGTTGCGTGCCGCCATTGAGCCTGACGTACGACGCGGGGAGAAGTGGGCGGTCGATTCGTACATTGCAATGACGACCCAGATCGGGAAGTTCATGGGGCTAGAGGACAGCGGTGGTTCGGGGAGTGGTACTGCCAACGTGCAGATCAACATCACGCCGCCGTGGGATGCAGCCCCGCCAGTAGTTGACGTCGTGGACCACGGGGAATAAAAAAAGGGGCCGACGGGAAAGTAGCGTCGGCCCCCCTGAAACCAGATCCGTCGATGCTCGCTCCGTCTAGCGTCGAAGCGGAAGTAACCTATGAACCCCGGTCGCGTGCCACACAGTTGCAAGCGCCGGGAGGCTGAGCGTCGGGTGTCGAACGGTCGCACCCACCCGCAGGAACCTCACATGTTCCCGCGAGTTACACCGTGTGTCCATGATGTTCCACAACGGTGCAGACCGGGGAAGTTACACGCCATCCCCGGACTTGTCAAGCGCCTGCTGCTCGGCCCGCATGGTACGTGTGACCTTGCCCCATGCCTCGCCGGTGACCATATGCCGGACGGTGTTCCGGTTCCAGTTCGCACTGCGTGGTGGCTTGTACCCCATGCGGTCCAGTTCTGATGCGATGTCGCTCATGCTCATGCCACCCTCGTGGAGAGTGACCGCCTCCACCACGGCACACGGGTCAACCTCCGTACGCCTGCCAACGGAGCCGCCCGCCCTGATGATGGCGTGAAGCGCGTCGCTCGTGCGCTCGCTGATGATGCGACGCTCGTACTCTGCGAGCATGGCGAACATGGCCTGCATCATCCACCCGCCAGCGGTAGTTGGGTCTGCTTCGGGGAGGTCGCACATGAACACGTACCACCCCTCTTTCTGCGAGAGTTCGATCGTCTCTAGGCGTTCGATCATGCGGCGTGACAGGCGGTCACCCTTTGCCACCACGAGGATGCCCGACTCACGCCTGCACAGTTCGATCGCAGCGGTCGCAGCCGTGCGTTTCGCAAGCGGCTTGCTGAACCCAGACACGACCTCGGTGAACACGGCGATGTTGTTCCACCCCTTGTCCGAGCACCACTGCTCGCACGTGTGGAGTTGCGCGTCTAGCCCGTGGCCAGACTTGCCTTGCTCCTCAGTCGATACCCTTCTTAGGATCACCGCTGGCTGATTGGTTGTCGTCGTAGATTGCGTCACGTTCCTTTACCTCCCTGCGTAGGTCTTGGTCGGGTGAGTATGCGTCGTTCTTCCCGTACTTCCTGCGCCACGGGATCGACTGCCGCTCCCAACACTGGTTGCAGTAGTCACCTCTGTTGTACACGGACAGGCTTCGCCTGCACACCCCGCAGTTACGTGGCGGGGGCATCAGGCTCTGCCTTCACGTACACGGAGAGGTCGTCCAGTGGCACGTAGTTATCCTTCCCACGTATGCGTGCGCTTGGCACGACCCTGCTCTTGCCGCGAATACGTACGCGCCGCTTCTCTTGCACGGACAGGATGTACCCGTAGTGACGGCGCATATCCTCGTCCAGCCACTTGACAATGGGCGGGTTGCTCTGCTTCACGATGGCGATTGCTTCGTCGGCGGTCACAAGTACAAGCCTAGCCGTATCACGGGTGGAAGCAAGCGTGTGCGCCCCATGCGGTGATGCCGAACCGATCACGCACCGCATCTGACACGAGGATCGTCTCCCACTTGTCGCCGCTGAACACCCGGTACGGGCTACCGACGGAACGCCACGTGCCTGCAAACAATCCAACGCCACCGCCGTACGTCGGACCCTTGTGCCCCCACTGCACGCCATCGTGGTACTTGCTCGGACCCGGCTGCTCGCATCTGCCGAGGTTCACGAATCCCCTCCAATCGGGGACGCGTTTCGCTACGTCCCTGCGTGTTGGGTTGGGCGGGAAGCGCACTAACTTTGTGCGTGTTTCTTGTGCCGCTTGCCCGTTCCCGTAGGTAACGAACGAAGCCGCGATCATTGCTGCGAATAGCGCAAGCATAAGTGTGGTTATCTTCATTGCTTCGTGTCCTATCTCGTGATGACATGGTAACAAACGAACTCTTGACAACGCAGACGGGGGGGGTTAGTATCTCCGATACTAACCCCCCCCGCTTTCGCTACGCGAGAAACCTATACCACACGTTTCGCTAGCGCCGTGTTGATTACGCCGATGATGCTTGGCGATGCGACGCCAGTGGCACGTGACATATCTGCGATCGTCACGCCTGCGTCACGGGCTGCGATCATTGCGTTGGCCCATGTGTCACGGGCCTCGGCCAACTCACGCTCGTGCCGACGCTTCGCAATAAACGCGATCACCACCGCCACCACGTGGTCGTTGTCCGAGAAGTCATGCGTAATGCTATCCATCGTGTTCTCCTTTCGAGAGAATAGGTTAGGACTTGATCGCCCAGATTTCCTGCTTGCCACGCTTGCCCACCACGTGTACGTCGCCACGCTTCTCCAACTCCTTGAGTGCGGGACGTATCTGCGAACTCGTGAGTGGGATACCCCACCCGGTCGCCGTCTCCCATGCGGTGATCCCCCGGATGGTGGACTGCGCACTCGTGAGCGCCTGCTGCACACGCACACGTGCCTCGGTCGGAGGGCATCGGACCGCACGCTTACGTGCGCTCTTCGTCGGCGTGCTCATCGCTACCGTTGCTGCTGCCGCGTTGCCCGTAGCGATGATCTTGGCCACCGCTGCGACTACGGCGGGGTCGTTCGTCGATGCCTGAGCAATCTCATCCGGCGTTGGTGCTGGTGCGACACCGAACACACCGCCCGTCACGGGCGTGAGGTCCACGGTCACCGCCCCTGCCACGGGAGAGGGCACGACCTCCACCAGCGGTGTCTCCGTTGGCTCGTGTGCATCGTGCGGGTACGACGTTGGCGTGTCGTCGTCCGGCTCGTCCGCGTTGACCGCAAGCCGCCCAGCCCGCCGCTCTGCCAGCAGGATAGATACCTTCCTCTCCGCCAGAATGACACGGCGCTCAACCTCCAATCGCCATTCATGCCACTCCCAACCTACCTCCGCCTGCCTTCCTTGCCCGAAGTACTTGATCTCGTCTCCGTCCTCGTGCATCACTTGCCCCCCTTCATCATGGTGCGGATGAAGTCACCGAATACCTTCGGCAACTGTTCGCTGCTTGCGATCGACGTCGCATACGTGTGGTAGTACGGGTCGGCTCCGCCGATCCCGATGCCCCCCGTAACGACGCCCTCTCGCAATGCCAACGCAACCTGCTGTTCTACCTCGTTCGGATCGTTCGGCTGCCCGTCCGTGATAACGACGATCATCCGTGTGTCGGCCTTCCGCTTGCGGCTCACTGCTCGTGCCCACACAAGGGCGTCGGACTCGTTCGTGCCGCCGCTTGACCCGCTCCGTACGCACGCCAGCATACGTTCGTTCACCCTTTCCAGTCGCTTGATCTGCGGCTTCGTGAGCATCGACGGGAACGGGATGCCAAAGTCCACCGTGCATCCGTACGCACACAAGGCGACGTCCAGTCCGTCGATCCTTCGCACGGCGTCGTACATGGAGAGGGCTGCGTCTGCTGCTCGCATACCCGGAAACCCCTGCATCGATCCCGACGCGTCGATACACAACACAAGGGAGTAGTCCAGCGACCCCTTCGGACCCGTCCTCTCTCGAAAGACACGCAGGTCGCCGAGTGCCAGACGCTTCGACGAACTCGCGTCGAACGCACCCCGTCGCTTGCGTCCGATCCATCCTCCGTTCGCATTGTCCTGCAACACACGGCGCAGGTTCTTCACGATGAGCCGGGTGGTCGGTGCGATCCTCGTCGATGCGCCGGGGTCGTCGTAACGGTGGGTCGCACCCTTTCGTGTGCTGATGAACTCGCCCTGCATTACCTCGCTCGTGCGGTCGTTCTTCGGGGGCGGGGCGTCGCTCTTGTCCTGCTCCCACTGCCCACGCTGGCGATCGGGGCGTGCCGTGTCCGGCATATCGTTGCCTTCGTCGCCACCTGCCCCGTTCCCACCCGCTGGCCCCTCGCCTTCGCCATCCTCGTCCTCGCCATCCTCGCCCTCGCCCTCGCCATCGCCCTCCTGCTCGCCGGTGGTGGTGTCGCCATCGCCATCGCCCTCGTCCTCGCTGGCGTTGCCACTCGTGCCCTGCTCGCCGTCCTCGTCCTCGTCCTCGCCGGTGCCCGGACCTGCTGCCCCGTCGTCCTCATCCCCGTCCTCGTCCGTACCCGTGCCGCCCGTCGTGGTCGGCGTGGGGTACTGGATCGTGCCGTCCATGTACGGGAGCAACGCGTCGTACACCGGCTCCAATGAGTCGATCATCGACTGCGTGTCCGTCGCATCGCACGCCTCCATGAACGCGTCGTGGCACTCGTCGATCACGACCTGCTCCGCTGCGTTCACGACGGGGTGATACAGCGTGGCCCCCGACGAACACGACCGCTCGGCGAAGAGGTAGCAGCACACCCTGCGTACCATGCCCACGATGTTCCACTGCGCAACGTTCGGAGCGACCATCCGATCGTTCTCAATCTTGCGTAGCATACGGAACACGGGGACCTCCTCCTCCATGCAGTCCTCAATGCGTACGTCCTCCGCAAAGTTGACGACCGTGAAGAAGTCACGCCAGTGGGTGCTTGCGCACCAGTCGGGCCGCTTGATCTCGTCCGTGAACAACACGTGGCCCATCTCGTGGAGCATGACCATCACGGCCTCGCCCCGCAGGATGGGACGCAAGCGATCCCAATGCCCGGTGGTGTTCTCGTTCACGGTGTACGACGACCACACGACGGTGACTTGCGTGGCCGTGGACTCGTCGATCATCACGGCCCAACGCGCCTCCCTGTTGTGCCTCGTGACGATGGGTCGTGCGTCGCCGACGATGGCGCTCATCGTGGCGGCGACCTCACGTTCTGCACGTGCCGTGCTGCCTGCGTCGTACCCGTAGCGACCGGGCTTCACCAAGTCCTCGACCCAACGTGCGGGGTCGTTGGTCAGGCTCGTTGCGAGTGCGACGTTGCTTTGCGTAGTGCTCATTGTGCGTTACCTCTTTCTCTCGTGTGGACTAGGCGACCGGGAGTCCGGCGTCGTCCACGTTCCACATTGCGAGGATGTTTCGGACCGGCTGACGCTCATCCTCGGGAAACTTTGCGACCAACGCACGCTCGGCAGACTCGGCCCACGTGTAGCAGCCGGACACCAGTGCCTCGGCCCACATGAGCAACGTGCGGAACCCCACGGGGTGGGTGATCTCACCGGCCTTGCGAATCTTGCTCACGACCTCGGCCATGCCACGTGCTACCGATGCGTCCAGTGCCGGGACACGTGAGAGCAGGGCCAGCGCCTCGTCCCCGAACGCGGGGTACGTGATCGCCGGTGTCCACGGCAGGCGGTTCTCGAACGCGGGGTCCAGTTCGTTGGTGCCCACGTACTCCTGCGGCGGGTTGGCCGTTGCCACCAGCACAAGGTCGCCCTTGTCGATCGTCTCGCCCGTTGCCAACGTGAGGCGGGCGGTGCCGTCCAGCAGTGGCATGAGTGATGCGTACTCATTGACGTCGCGGATGCGGTTGATCTCGTCGATGAGCAGGACCGTCGGCCTCTCGTGGCTCATGCGTACGGCGGATGCGATCATCCGATCGACCCACTCCACGGTCGGTGCGCCCGTTACCTCGTGTGCGGCGGGCAGTTGTGTGCCGATGAAGGAATCCTCATTCGATCCCGGCGTGATGGACACGATCACGAGGTTCCAGTTGAGCAGCGCCGTGAGCCATTCGATGCTCGCGGTCTTGCCACACCCGGTGTCCCCGAAGATTGCCATGTGCTTACGCTCACGCATCCCGAACATGACGTCGTACAGGTAGTCGTCCTGCCCGATGAGCGGGAAGGCACCCGGCGAAGGCGACGTCGGAACGCCGTCCTCAATCGGGATCGTGATGGACGGGCGACCCTTCTTCATCCCGCTCACGTGGGTACTCGTGATGTCGATTCCCTTGCCCTTGTTCGCAAGGCTGGCAGACATATCCCGTGTGACGTACACATCGGTGGTGTCTGGTGACGGGAGCATGACCCCGACGTTTCCGTTGGCCCCGATGCTCACGGTGGCGACGTTCGTGCCGTCCACGGTGAGGCAAGCGTTGCCGGTTCCGTCCGGTGTGAGAGTGACGCTAGGCATTGCGTGTAACCTCCTGCTCGGATGCGGCGGGCCGATCCCACCGACTGAATACACTGTAGCATGGTGCAAAGTGCCTGCTAATCGGCACTTTCCTCTGCTGTGTGCGCCAGCACAGGCGCTGGTGCGTTGTACGTGTCTATCGTGTAGTCCCACGCCCGCCCGATCGCCCACAATGAGAACACGAGGGCGATTGCCACGAGTGCGAGGTACGTGTATGCCCTTGCGCGGCGGCTCATGCGTGTACGTCCACGTTGTCGCCGGGCTGGTTGCCCCACGCGTTGGCGAACCTGATGTACATGCAGGCGCGGCGGTTCCTGCGCCTGTCGTAGCACGTGCATCGGTAGCAGCACAGCGCCCACTCCATCGCGTCGGCCTGCCTGTCGTCCAACGCGAACGTCACGAGCGGGCCGCTACTCGTGAGGAACCCACGTTCGATCGCGTCTGCTGCCTGCCCCGCGCATGTGCTGATGCGTGCCCGTGCCCGCTGGCGGGGGTTCGTACCCTCCATGTGCGCGATGCCGTTGTCCCTCGTGGTGAGGCACGCGTCCTGCATCGCGGTCGCGTCCTCCCTGTCCACCGTCACGTTCTTCATGCGTACACCTCCGTGTGCAGGCGCTTGATGCGCGCCGTCTTGTTGAGCAGCACGAGCAGCGCGGTTTCCGCGTCCACTACGTGTGCGGGTGGCCAGCATGGTGGGCGTGCCTCACGGTGCGCCATGAGCAGGGCCATCGCAAGCGATGCGCCCCCCGCCCATGCGTGTGCCTCGAAGCACGCCCGACCCTCCCTCTCCGTCCACGGGAAGGGTCCGGGCACGTAGTCCTTCACCCGTGTGGGCGTTGCGGTCCTGCTACGTGTGGTGGTCGCCACGCGTACGTTCGTCCAGCGATTCATGCGTTGCCTCCCTCATCGTGGAACGCGTGCCGCTCGCACGCCTTGCGGAACCGTGCGGCGTCGAACCGTGCGTTGTCGTCGTCGAACATCTCCACGAGCGCGTCGATCAACTCGGGCGCGGCGATGGTCCACCCGAGGTCGCGGTCCTTGCGTGTGTTCTCGGAGATCACCTGTGCGATCGACTCGAAGTGCTTACGCGTGAATGACATTGCTATGCCTCCTCGTGCGTTGATGTGGTGGCGACCGCCTCACGTGCGGCGTCCACCTTTGCGTAGAACTCGGCGGTGAGCGACCCCTGCCACCCGGTACGCGCCGGGGTATCGCCGGAGTAGTGCTTCATCGCGGTGGTGAGGACGCCGAACTCGTGGTTCGTGAACGGGATGGGGTGCTTGTGGTCGGACTCATCCTCGTACGTGTTCATCTCGATCGAACGCTCCGTGATGAAGTCCATGACACTTGCGATGCGCTCGTACACGGTGCCAAGCGTGGCGACAGTGCCAGTGTGCAGCGCCTCGTCAAGCGTGGATGCGTAACGCATGACGTCCTGCAAAGCGTGGTTCATCTCCTCCCACGTAAAGAACATGTGCGGGTATGCGGCCCGTGCCATTGCTATGCCTCCTCGTTGTTCGTGAGACGGTGCTTGACCGTCCTCGTGTACGGAACGGCGACACGCTCGAACGTGACGCCGGTGCTGCGGTGGTCCTTCCGCTTCGCGTTGTCGCGGCGTGCGACGCGGCGAAACTTCTCATCGACGTCCACGTTGGTGAACGGAGCCTGCTTCATGTACGTGTCGTAATCGGTGAGACTGTCCATCGTGTAACCTCCCATGATCGTGGCCAGAGATCATCCCCGGCCTTCCCAATCAGCCTACACTATTGGTAATCCCCTGCTCAGAGCCACTTTCTGGTGGCGCTGGATCGCGGGCGCGGCGAGGCGTTACGTGTGACCACGTGTTACCACGTGTGACCGTTGTTGTGACTCGCGGGCACGTAATCGAACGTGACTCGAAACGTGTTACTCCACTAGTGTGGAGTCACACATTCACACCTGCCCACGTGTGAACCGTACGCAACCACCACGTGACTCTCCACACCGCCCGGACGTAACCACGCGGGGGGCTAACGCCCCCCCGCGATGGTCACGTGCGGGCGTGTGATCGGGAGCGTCACTGCGCCCATGATTCCTCACGCCCGCGTGTACGTATGGCGTCCTTCGTGCGCCCGTATTCGGGCACAAAAAAAGCCCCCCACGCCCGGACGTAACGTCCGAACGTGAGGGGCTGATCGCAAACCGACCGCTTTGCGAGCGGCTATGCGCCGATGTGCGCGACGATCCGGGCGAGCATGACCTCCATCGCGTCCACCCGCGTTTCCACGCTTGCGGGCGGGGCGATCTCGACGACCTGCTCGGCCTTCGCCTTCGCGGGCTTGCGAGCGGCCTTCGCCTTCGCGGGCTTCGCCTTCGCGCTCGCGGCCTTGCGAGCGGCGAGGTCAATCTCGCGGAGCCGGTTCACCTCGGCCGTGGGCACGGTCGCGTGGTTCGCCTTCGTGCGTGCGACGCCCATCGCGTCGGCGAGAAGGTAGCGCCATCCGCCCGCAAGCGGGGGCGCGTCCTCGCGGAGTCGGCCTGCGAGGAGCAGGTCGTTTGCCCGTACGTGCTGTGCGAGCGTGAGCATTTCCGCGTCTGTGAGAATCTTCGTAGCCATCGTGGTGCCTCCGTGTGTGCGTGCCGGGCTGGTTGCTCGGCGATAACTGAACTATGCACTATTGCAAAGTGCCTGCAAATCGGCACATTCCGGGACGGTCCCACGTGCGCGCACGACGCGGATCAACATAAGGGGGGGGGAGGGGGGTCCCCCCTCCGCGTACGGGCGCGTGCGCATGTAATAGATGCCCTTAGGCGCATAAACCCGGAGCCATTTTCCCGTTTTACAAACAAAACGGCTTAGAAACGCCCCAACGCCCCGCCGAACCGCCGAATCTAGCCCCTCGAAGCCCGCAGTTCGTTCACTCCCGGTGCAATAAGCCCCGAATCAAGGTATTCTCGCCACTTTCCATCGTCAGCAGTCTCTCTTGGGGGCGGTGAGACCATAAGTGCGTACTCTAAGGCGTCCAAACGGTGGTCTCCCTTCTTTACGCGCTCATCTGGGCGGTCCCTGTCCACCCGAGTCCCGGATCGGTAGCGTGCGGAAGTGATGGATTCGACCAATCCCTCGCATCTGCGGCAGATAACGATCGCAGGACCGCGACCGTCTCGCCTGACGAGACGAGACGCCAGCAACTGGGCGAGTCGCTGGTCCCGAATCCCCTGTCGCTTGCCCTTATCGCACGGAGCGATGTAAATACCCTGCCGTGCGTACTCCTCCATGTACGAACCGGATGCGCCTCTGGCACGCCCAGCGGGGTCGCCGATCGCCATAACTTCCTTGATGCCGAACCGCCTGCGCATCTCCTTGACGTTCTTCGCGTGCTCAGATGGCTCCAGTTCCGCGACTCCGTAGTCCGCGAACACGACGATCGGGTCTTCGCCCTCCTCGTCCACCGCCATCCAGATGACCGCAGTTTCGACGGCACGCCCGAAGTCCCATCCCTCAATGATGAGTTTGCCCCGCAGCGTCTCTGCGTCCACGTTATCGATGATGTGGACGTTCTCGTCGAACTCAGTGAAGACCTGCCCCTCGAACGCGCCCCAGTCACCGCGTACGTACGCAGCGTGGCGTGCCCCGCTAAATCGCTTCTTGATTTCTTCGACGTATTCCGGTGGGAGATATGGATTTTCGTCGGTCCGCGCAGCGAACACCTCGAACCCATCGGTCCGCTTGCCAGCGCAGCCCGGAGGCACGAAGTTCTTGCGGATGAACGTCGATGGGCCGGGGTTGCACGTTACCCAGATACGCAGTGGGCCAGAGACACGTACATCGACCTCCTTGCCATTGATAATCTGAGTCGAGGCCGTCCTCCCCTGCGGGTTCGGCGTGCCACGCAGACGGCCAGCGCCGAGCATCTCGTACACCTCGTCTGAAATCTCGGAACCCTCGTCCAGATACACCCAGTCAGGTTCCACACCAAGGAAGTTCTGCTCGCTCTTTGCGTTACGGAACATGATCTCCGATCCGTTCCAGAACTTTACGTGAGGCGGAGCAGACGCAGCCTTTCCTCCCGTTACTTTCGCAAGACCAGACTCAATGAGTCCTGTCATATCAAGTTCACGAAGGAAAGTCCTCCATGTAGAGTCCATCAGCGGGCGGTATTCCTTACGCCCAATGATGCCGAGGCTGTTCGGGTATTCGATCGCTGTGCGAATCGCTTCCCGAGACCCGGCTTTCGTCTTACCAGCGCCGACTGCGCCAGCGTAAAGACGCCACTTCTTCGTCGAACGGTGGAACGCCTCCTGTGCAGGAAGCGGATGGTAACCAGCCCAGACATCAACGTTCATTCATCCCCCAGTTGTACCTCGCTGTTGTATTGTATAGCGACGTAAGTCGAACGGGGGGTATATCTCCGATGTCAGACCGCTGGGTTGATTCTCCACTGCACCTTCCGCGCCGATGCCACCGCACCGGAGCGTCGTCAGACGACGCAGGCCCGTACTTCGAGCACAACTGGTCGTACTACGACGCAGACCCGAACGCCGCAGCCAACATGGAACTGCGTAACAACACCTTGTACCAGAGCCGTGAGTGGATCAAGCACATGCTTGGCAAGCCCGGATCACCTTTTGTCCCCGTTACCTCTGACGAGTGGATGGATGCGATCATGGAAAAGAAGGAACTTACGGAGCGAGTCGATGAACTCGAAGCGAAGATTGAGGAACTACAGGCAGACCTCATTGTCGCACTGGAGCAGGAGCAGTTTGTACTGCGTGACGAGGACGTTGAGCGTCTTGCACTGGCGATGAATCCAAAGCCGAGGACTACGAAGTAAGCAATGGCGACTTACGAAGGGCCGAACCCCAACAACCTCCCCGACCCATTCTTTGTAAAAAGAATCGCGCAAAAATCCCCGTACGGACTTATCGGTGACCAGAAGCAGTTCAACAACTTTCTTGGTGAGATTCATAAAGAAATCACTGGTAAGTCAGCCCTCTATATGAATAACTACATGCGTGCTTACCGCAACAGGTTGAAGATGGGCTTTGTGCCTGAAGGTCTTGAACGACTTCCAAATAAACCGGGCGGTATCAACCCACGCCCTCCGGTGAAGCCGGGTCAAGGTATGTACCCCCCGCCGGTTACAAACGATTGGCAGATGAGAAGTTTTTCGACAACGGGGCGGTCGTACGGAAATAAGCCCGGAATGATTCACCTTGACGGTAAGTCGTTCAATCGTGCCCAAATGTTTAGAAAAGCAAGCGCAAAAACGTTGAAACGCGCCGTTGCAATCGGTGATGAGGGTTCCCCATACAACGTTCGGGATTTGGGCAGACAACACTCTGTAGAGCAGGGTGCTTCCGCAGCAGGGATGCACACAGACGCTCGTGACCAACGTGTAAAGCGCCATATAGCAAAAGGCTACACAGGGATGAACAGAACTTCTTACATGCCTCGTTGGACAAACAACGCAAGGTCTAGTCTTGAAGAGTCAAGAGGGACGCACTTTGACTCAGACAGAGGAAAGAACACGCTTCCGTACCGGCCTGCTATTGGAACGAAGTCGCGCCCCGCTGTTCCCAAGCCCTCTGGCACAACGTCCCCTCCTCGTATTGCTGGTCGCCTTGCGTCGTCTATCCTGAAGGGAACTGGCGCACTTGGCTTTCTCCCCGGAATCCTTCACCTTGCAAGGGGTGGATCAATCATGGATCTAGTGCCTCCTGCTCCCGGCTTTCGCACGCGATACATAGGACGGGGGTAATGCCGTACAAAGACCCGCAAGGTGGGCTTACCGCAGCAGGACGCGCTCACTTCAAGCGAACGGAGGGCGCGAACCTGAAGCCCGGCGTCAAGAACTACTCGTCTGCGTCTGACGCAGATAAGAAGCGTTGGATTTCGTGGGCCTCACGGTTCTATGGGCAGAGTCCCTTGCCTCCGATGAAGAAGCCAAACGGCCAGCCGACGCGTCTTGCGCTTACCGCATCAGCGTGGGGAGAAGCAGTCCCGTCAAACGAAGCGGCAGCGCGACGTATCTATGCAAAAGCACTCGCAAGAAAGAAAGGCGTGTAAACTAACCGCCATGCACGATAACAAGGACAAAGACCCGTCGGGTAAGAAAGAGAACCCGTTCGGTAAGAACACTTACGTCGGTGGTAAGAAGAAGCCGACGAAGGGCAAGAAGATGTCTCGCGCCGACTTCTTGAAGATGGTGCGCGAAAAGAAGTTTGCGAAGAAGAAGAAGTAAGTGGCGACACCGGTACCCCCGAAGAGGTCGTGGCTTCACTCAGGCAACGAATGGCTAAGCGACTTTCGGTCAACTCCGCCGTTTGTCCAGACCAAGACCGGCGCGACTGAGGCTCTTGTCGGCGTCGTGGGGTTGTACGCAGGAAAGAAGTTTCTCAACCGTCGCAGCGCACGCAAGGCTGCAATGGCACCCGAAGGCGCAACACGCGCTCCGAAAACCACCGGCGTGGACGTTGTTTTCAACACCGGGACAAAGGGACCGAAAAGGGAAGTTGCCCGGTCTAGACCTGCTAAGTCTCCTCGTGTCACTAACCCAGACGCTTCGATCAACCAAGTCAGAGCCTCGGTAAACTTTCCCAAGAACGAACGACGCCTTGTCCGCGATACAGCAAGAACAATCTTTGACCTGAACTTTGACCCGACAAAGGCGGACTACAGCGGGTCTCCAGCGTCGCCTAAGGGTGGCGTTCCCAAGAGAAAAGAAGTCCGTACACCAAGAAGAAAAGTTGGTGCACCGGCCGCACCCGCACCGTTCGCAAGCGACTACAAGCCGCAGGCCCGCACGTTTGACCCGATGGTCGGAAAGGCTCCCGCCCCCGCGAAGCCCGCCTTGACTCAGACCGGCTACAGCATGAAGAAGAGCCTTGCTGCGAGGTTCGCCGTCCCCACCCCCAAGGAGACTCCTGCACCAAAGGCTGCGGCAAAGCCGAAGGCTGCGGCAAAGCCGAAGGCTGCGGCCGCAACGACCGTTGATATCAAAGTGCCAGAGATGACTGCGGCAAAGCCGAAGGCTGCGGCAAAGCCAAAGGCTGCGGCAAAGCCAAAGGCTGCGGCAAAGCCAAAGGCTCCCGCCGCAACGACCGTTGAGATCAAAGCGCCAGAGATGACTGCGCGTGCGTTCCAGCCCGGCAAACTTGAAGGCGAGACACGCGCTCAGACGACGGCCCGCCACGTAGCAGAGCACGCTGCGGATAACGCAGCAAAGCGTGCTGAGAAGAAGAAGGTTGAGCCGAAGAACAAGACAAAGGCACCGACTTCCGCGAAGCCGCCGTCCCCTGCTGCGGTAGAGAAGGTTTCAGCGCCGTACAACACAAGCGTCCGTGGCCGAACGCTTGCTGGCGGGGCAAACGCCCAGCACCGGGGAGTAGTCACCACGCCGCAGGAGTACATCGATGCGAACAAGTCGCGCCGTGCTCATAAAGTACAATATGACTTTGCAGTAAAGATGGGCAACCCCACGCCAAGAGGACCGATTCCGTACCATGAGCCGACAGTCAAGTTCCAAAAATCGCAAAGCAAGCGTTTCCCCACCGCGCCGTCCCCTGCTGCGGTAGAGAAGGTTTCAGCGCCGAAGACAAGTCTCACCGCAGCAGAGCGGAAAGCAGCGAAGGACGCAAAGAGCGCCGAGAACCGTCGTATTCACGCAGAGAATCAAGCGCGTGAGCGAGAGGCGCGTAGGGCTGCAAATGCTGCTGGCGGCAACGCCGCCCCATCCCCGAGCAAGCCCGCTGGCCCGAAGGCACCGAGCGGTGGATTTGTAAGCACGTTCAAGCCGCAGGTTCGTACGTTCGATCCAATGGTTGGCCAAAAGCAGTACGGGCTGAAAAGCAAGCCTTACAACGACAGCCCAGAGGCGCACCGGACACTGGTCAGGGAGGGCATGAAGGGCAGGACGGGGGACGACCAGCGTCCTAAGCACTCGCGTAACGCTGCTGGCGTGTTTGTTTTGGACTCCGGGCCGTACTCAGACGTTGGAAAGCGGGAAGCAACAACTCGTATGTTCCCCGGAACTCCCGACAACCCTCGTAGCGGCCAGCCCCACATGACAGGCAAGGGCGCAACAGTTGTTGGCAGTGACAGGAACTTCAGACTTTGGCAAGGTCCAAACCGCAGCGAAACTGTCGTTGAGCACCGGTCTGGTAGGCAACTCAACCTCCCGTTTGACCCCAAGAAAAATAAGAACCCTGTAGATAACAAAGCAATCTTGGACTTTGCAAACAAGAACGAAAAGCCGTTTTTGCAGACGACAGGGTGGCAGGGTTCTAGGGCCATTACGCAAAAGGGAGGACGCCTCGGCCAGATTGGTCGGTTCTCCCTTGGCGCTGCAAAGGCTGGCGGGATTCTTTCGCTCCCACTTACCATTGCTGCCGTAGGCTCTGGCGCTGACCCGCTCTCAGCGGCAGGTGTCCCGGTTGACCGCGCTGGCGAGAGCAACACGTGGTACGCAAAGGCTCACCCAAAGAAGTTCTCGGCAGACGTAAAGACCGCAATCAAGGCACAGGCCGTGTATCAAGGACGACGCGCAGGATCGCAGTTCAAGGGCGCGACAAGTTGGGCCGACATTGCCCGTAAATACACAGCAGGGAAAAAGTAATGAACATCAACGCAGTAATCCGCGCAGCACTAAAGAACAGGCCGTTGCCTTCTAACCCTCAGCAGCAGAAGCCGCAGAGTCCTGCTCCGGTGGGAAAGAACACCGCTGCGCCAGCAACGGGATATACAGTACGGAACCCACGAGAGCCGCAGGTTGCCGACGCGCTTGGAAGAATCCCTGCACCAAAGCGAGCCGGTAAGTTCCTGCAAAACGCGTACGCCTCGTATAACGCTGCCCCTGACAAGAAACCACCGGCTGCTGAGGTTGCGTACGCAATGGAAAGATTCAAGGCTACGCACAAGTGGGCACGCAAAAGCGACCCATCGCAGAACCGCGACCTAGAGTTTGCCGTTCGTTATCTTTTGCTGAAGCCAAAGAAGAGCAGGGAGTACAGACTCCCGTGATCGCTGCCGTCATCATTCTTGGGATCGTTTCAGCGATCAACGCTGGCGTTGCGTGCTTCGTGTTCTACATGGGGCAGAAAGAACGCGATCTTCTTCTTACGCGGATTCAGGCTCCCGATGCTGCGCGTATTCGTGCGATATCAGAAACGTTCGATAACATACCTGCGGGTAACGACGATGACGACGTTTCCCTTCCGCCCCTTCCGTGGGACGAAGACCTTCAGATGATCTTGTCCGAGGAGGACAACTAGATGCCCTTGACCTCAACGGTAGTCTCTGTCACTACAAGTGCAGTTGAGATTGCCCCGATGGACCCACGCCGTCGTCGCGTTTACGTGCACAACTTCTCTGGCTCAGGAACAACGTACATCGGCGACTCCGGGGTTACCGTAGCGGCGGGATACGACCTTGCCCCCGGCGAGCGGATCGAACTTGTAGAGGCGCACGTTGGAGATGTTTCGCTGAGCGGAGCAATCTACGCAATCAACTCGGCGGGGACCAACACGGTTCGCGTTCTTGCGGGGACTGACTGATGCCGTCTGGTCTTTCTGATTACTTCGAGGATCAGATTCTTGGGTACGTCTTTGGTAGCCGTGCGTACACAAACGCAACAACGTATTACGTCGGGCTGTGGACCGCAACGCTTACTGACGCATCGACTGGATCGACTGCCGGTGAGCCGTCGGGTGGTTCGTACGCTCGCGTAACTCTCACGAACAGTTCGTCAAACTTTGACCTGCCGACTGCTGGCGCAACGCAGAACACGAACCTTCTTGCGTTCCCAATGGCAACTGCTGCATGGGGCACGGTTACGTACGTTGGAATCTGTGACGCAGCGACTGCCGGTAACCTGATTGCGTACGCCTCGCTAACAACTTCTGTTGCCGTCTCAACGTACGACACCGTGCTGTTCCAGCCGGGTGACCTCGACATCACGATTACCTAAGGTACGCAATGGCAGATAACGTCACGCTCAACACAATGTCTGGCGGCAATACTGTTGCTGCCGACGAGGTAGTTGACGCAACGCTCGGAACCGTCAAGGTCCAGTACGTCAAGATCATGGACGGTACGCTTGACGGCTCGGCGAAGGCAACTGTCTCTACGAGCGGACTGTCGGTCATTGAGCGCGGCTCGGTAATCGCCCACGGCTCCGCGTCGGTGACCACGACTGCGGCGCAGGTACTCGCCCTCGCAGCCACGCGCCGCTCCGCCACGATCCAGAATCTCGGGACCGATTACATCTACCTCGGCGCAACGGGGATCACCGCGAATAACGGGCTTAGGTTGGCCCCCGGCCAGACCGTGGTGATTGACAAGTCTCCGACCGCCGCGATCTTTGCAATCGCTGGCACCGGCACGCAGACGGTCTCCTACTTCACGGAATCTGACTGATGTCGCAGGTCGGTGGGGCGTTCGTTACCGCTGTCCCGGCTGTACCAGCGGGGTCAGTGCAGGCGTTCGCAGGCTCCTCGGCCCCGAACGGCTGGTTGCTGTGTGACGGCACCGCTGTCTCCCGCACCACGTACTCGTCGCTGTTCTCGGTCGTGTCCACCACGTTCGGCGTGGGCGACGGGTCCACCACGTTCAACGTGCCGGACCTTCGGGGCCGCGTCCCGATGGGCGCGGGTACTGGTAACCAACTGAACGCATCCGGCAGCGGAGCGATCCTTGCTGGTACCGCGATGACGGCTCGCACCCGTGGCGCTTGGGGCGGTGAGGAGACACACCTGCTGACGTCGGCAGAAATGCCTTCGCACAATCACACTATGAACATTCGATACTCGGACAATCCGGCAGATCACCGGCACGGTTCATCAGGCGGCACCGTTGCACAGGGACAACTGGACAACGGAACTACCTCAACAGATAGTAGTGCTGCCCAGAACACTGGCGGCGGCGGTCGTCACGCCGTGGTCCCCCCCTTCGTCGTCGTCAACTACATCATCAAGTGGTCGGACGACGTACCTAGAGGCGGTATGACCGCTTCGTGGACCCCGCCGATTGTCACCACGCTCCCGGTGTCCCCGTCGTTCGGGGATCAGGTGACCTACGCCGCCGACGCCGCGAACGGTGTGTATTGGCTCCTGCAATACGACGCGAGCGGCACGTACCCGTGGAAGTTTATTGGGGGGCCTCCGCTTGTGGATGTTGTTGCTGGCGGATCTGCCACAGCAAGTGCGTCATACGTTGCCCTTAGCGGCCCGACTCGCTCCATTGTGCTGCCCGGCGACTACGACATCAGCGCATCGTTCAGCGCGTCGTACGCTGGCAACGGGGCTGCCGCGATGGGAGTCCAAATAGGTGCCGGTTCCGATGAGGACTACGCATGGGGGATTACAGCGTCTCCCGGATATAACACTACTCACGTTGGCACTTACCGCAAGACCGTTTCCACCGCCGTGACGCTGACATCAAAGGTGAAGTCGCCGCAGTCGGTCAGCGTCACGTTCTTTGAGCGAGTGCTTCGCACAACCCCCGTCCGAGTAAAGGCTGCCTAGTGACCGTACTTACTGACACGCAAGTGGTCACCGCGAGCGGCGGGCTGGTGGAGTTGGGGTACTCGCAGATCACGAGCGCCGTAACGGTTACTGCATCATCTACTGACGCAAGCCCGGTTACTGTTATCCCCGCCTTGACCGTGGTGTGCGACGGAAGCCCTGTGCTGGTTGAGTTCTTCGCCCCGTTTTGGGCAAACAACGCCGCAGGCGGTTACCTAAGCATCGGGATCACGCAAGACGGAACGCTAAAGAACAGGTGGGCCACAAACTACGCTGGGGCAAACGCGGCGGCGGGGCAAACCCTGCAACTTCGGACTACTCCTACTGCCGGTGTTCACACGTTTGCCGTCACCGCAAATGTCAACGGCAACCCTGCTGCGGGAAGCATAAGCGCTGGCACTTATGGAGCGGGTGCTGGCACATCGGCCCCCGCCTTCCTCCGCGTATCCAAGATCGTCCAAGCGACCCAGTGGCCCGCCGTCACCACCGGCAGCATCATCTGTACCTCTAGCACCCGGCCCGCGAGTCCGTTCGCTGGGCAGCAGATTTATGAGACAGATACCAGCAAGTCGCTGATCTACAACGGCACGGCGTGGGTGTCTCCGCAGGCGCAGACTGTGCCGCCGATGTGCAGAATCGCTCGCACAAGTGGACAGTCGTTCAGCAACACGGTCTGGGACTTTGTTACTGGCTGGACAGAAATCTTTGACACCGACAACATGTGGACCAGCGCAAATAACTACATAGAGATTCAGACGGCTGGCGTGTACCTCGTCCAATACGGAGGCGCGTACGCGATCAACGGAACAGCCGACCGCCTTGTAGGAATCAGCAGAAATGACTCCGTGGCTGGCAACAGTTCTCTTCACACCGCAAACCAAGACGCTATTGCCGTGAGCGACACGAGTATGCAAGGCAGTTTCCTCTTCAACTTAGCGGCGCTAGACAAGTTGCGTTTTCAGTCGTACCATAACAGCGGCGCGGCTACGCTGCTTCTTGGCACTGCCGGAAACGGTTATGCGTACATGAGCGCCTTGCTTGTGGGCAAGACCGCGTGACCACCCCCGTAACACAACGGGTGCCCAGTGACAACGGTTCTGCGACCGGGCAGCGCGGGGTCTAAGTGTCGCTGTCTCTCCTGCTCTTGCCGAGCGGGGGTCCGAGAAACGTTGCGGCGGTTATCTCCGCAACGACTTCTCTCTCCGCATCGCTAACGAGAGTAACAAGCAGTCCTGCTTCCGCAACCGTAGTTGTTGTGTCCTCAGGTGCTGCGCAACTCAGCAACGGTACAAAACTTGCAGCGTCTGTCGTTGTCAACGACGCAACGCTTTCTGCGCAACTCAGCAACGGTACAAAACTTGCAGCGTCCGTCATCATCAACGCCGCAACGCTCTCTGCGCAACTTAGCAACGGTACAAAACTTGCAGCGGCTGCCATTGCCAGCAACGCAACGCTCTCTGCGCAACTCCGCAACGGGACGCAACTTGCAGCGTCGGTCATCATCAATGCTGCAACGCTCTCTGCGCAACTCCGTAACGGGACGCAACTTGCAGCGTCAGTTATTTTCCCGGTTGTTCAGGTAAGTGCTTCACCAACGAACGTGTCTTCGTTGCTATTGTTCACTACAACGACATTCGTTGTGTCAATGTCTGTAAGACTTCCGGGGCGAGAGTACGGCTCTCCAGTTAGCGCAAGCAGCGGAAGAACTGGTAGCGGAGGAACACCAACACCTTTCTGATGATTATCTTTCTTTCATCTTTGTTC
>Ga0181346_1000039_pt1 | contig 43016 bp, 64 predicted proteins | sample Su13VDMM15DN_FD_130100 | JGI IMG/M metagenome (GOLD analysis project Ga0181346, IMG submission 130100) | Freshwater viral communities from Lake Michigan, USA - Su13.VD.MM15.D.N | ecosystem: Environmental > Aquatic > Freshwater > Lake | place: USA: Michigan | collected 2013-07-15 | reverse complement strand
AGCGCTTGCACGCGCGTCGCCAGGGTGGCGGGGATGGTTACGACAGGGGCGGTGCATATTGGGGCACGCCTTCTAACGTGTGGGGCGTCTGGGCGTGGCTTGATGGTCAACCATGCGTAACGTATGTGCGCGCTAATTCTCGCGCCGGTGCAATAAATAAAGTAAAGGCGGGTGAAGTATGAAAACAGTTTTTCAATTTGGCGGGCCAAATCCGTATAACGGCGCCGCTACCGATTCTCTTATCACTTTAGAACAAAAAGACACCGAAAGCGCGCTTTTTGTTGTCACCTATGGATTGCAGCGCAAAACAAATTTGACTTACTCGCAAGCGGCAAAAGAACTAGGGGATTGCATTTTTCACCATCTTGCATGTGAGTCCGTTTTGGACAATGGGGGCGAATAACATGAAAAAACCACATTTGCACAAATTACCAACCTATAGGCACAGCATCACCCGCCAACGCGCTATCGTTTCCCCTATTTGGGGAACGGATAAATACACAATGGATGTCTACGAATATAAGTCACGTTTTGGCCGTGAAGTATTCGCGGGTCACAAATCGGTTGTCATGGAATTCCTAAAAGATATGGGGTTTATCGTATGAGTAAACCCCTTTATTGGTTGGTATTTTCTCCTGGCACTGAATACCGCAAATTTACAACCCGCACTGGCGCGCGAATTTATGCGGCAACACTGCGGGCAACGGGCCATTCTGTAATTATTAAAAGTATGGGGTTCTAAAATGATTACCTTTGAGAATGGCCTAGATATTAGGACAAGGCAACAAGTTAAACCCACTATTGCACGTTTCCGGGTTACCGGTAACGAATATGCGTATATTGTTATTGGCACGGACTATGGCCATATTCACACTACCGGGGGCGACGTTAGAACATGGAAAACCGCTAACGGTGCACATCGGTTCTTAAAGCGATACACACCGCTATGACGTAACCCGCAACAATCCGCTAACGTGGCACCGTCCACGTAAAAAACCGAATCCCTAGGGGGCGCAGTTCGAAAGAGCTGCGCCCTTTTTTGCGTTCTTTTTTCCAATGCGCCTACACTCCCGGCCCATTGGAAAAGGTGAATTTATGGGCTACAAAATTACAGTCACATCAACAGGCGAAGCATGGCGCGAGCTGGCGCGTATGGTCCCCCAGGGCTTAACGCCAGTGGGCACGCTCACCAGGAACGGGCGCGCCCATGCTTTTGGGCGTGATGTCCAAGGCGAATATTGGATTTTTGGAGATGGTAGGCCCGAGCCATTGCCCAAAATCCGCATTGAAAAGGGCTTGGGGGCTCTAGCTATGCGCGAAGGGGCAAAATCAAGCGCTGGAGGCTCTGAAAATGAAAATGAATAGGGTAGCCTACAAAAAAGCGTTACGCGATTGTGGCGCGTTCTATGCGTTTTGCCTATTTTTTAAGCAAAGTTAGCGCTTACCAACCGATTTCGCGTGCTTTTGGCCAAAATACCCCCCGTGGGATTTTTTGGGGCAAAACCAGTCTCTTTCCACAGCGATTTTGCTTCCAGCCAACCGTGGGTGTGAACCTACTCGCCTGCGCCGCGTGTGCAGCCTACTTTCCCGACTCGCTTCTGAGTGTGTCGTTGTAAATCTCGTCGCATCGCTTTCCTCGCTCTGTCGGGAACGCCCTCTCGCAGTCACCCCTGTCGGTCAGGGCTTTGCGCTCTGCCGGGGAGCTGACGATCTGGGGTATGAGAACGACCAGCGCCACCAGCCCTAGCGGTATCCATAGCCACCACTTTGTCTTGGAGATTCTGGCTCCGCAGTGCGGGCAGGCTTTGGCGGTGTCGCTCATGTCCTTACCGCACTCTTTGCAGGATGTCATTGCCATCGTTTTTCCCCCTTTGCTCAGTCCACCATGACCATGAGCATCTGCCGACCATCGCGCAGGTGCTTGAACAGGCCATCGTAGCTCAATCCCAACTCTCGGCACGCGATGGCGGGTGTGTAGCGGTACACGTAGGCCCAGCGCACGGCGTCCCTGTGGCGAGAGGGTAGCTTCGCCACTAGACGCTCTAGCCACTGCGCGTCGAGCGTGTCGCAGGTTTCTCGGTGTTCCGGCGTGTGCCACTGCCATGCGTGGCTGCGGTAGTTCTTGAACATCGGGTGGACCCCGGCGTGGGGGTGTACCACCACCCACCGGCTCCAGTTCCGAAGTCTGTCGTGGATGGCCCGGTGGCGGTCTTCGACGCGGGCGAAGTCAACGGTTGGGGTTTTCATTTCATGTCGTCCTGTTGCTTGTCCAGTTCTTCGATAGCGCGTTGGAGGTAGACACTCAGGTCCAGACTTTCCTCAAGGGCATGGCGAAGCCACTGGCGCATGTCGAGCGGGTTGTCAAAGACTGTGGTTCCGTACTTTTTGATTCCGAGTTGCTGGCGCTGCGCAATGAGTTCGCACACACGCTTTTCGGTCCCCGTTGGCGGCGTCATCGTGCGGCCCCGCCTTTTTGCCGTTCCCACCGTTCCCTCCAAAATGGTAGGAACGCCATAAGGTCTGGAAAATGCTTATATAGGGTCATATCTATCCTCCCAATAGAAATAGGTGGGAACGGTGGGAACAGTGGGTACATAAGAGTGAAAAAAGCGTTCCCACCGCTGATTTAGAGGTCGGAACATGCGGGAACAAAGACCCAAGAGGGGCTTCCACCAATCCGCAATTTCTTGCGGATATAGCCAATTTGCTTCAAAACAGCCGCAATCCGCATTTCTTGCGCCTTCCCGACGCTTTTTGCGTCCAAACCGAGCGCGTCCAACGCCACTTCGCTAACACGTAAAAAATTGCGCGTTCGCGGAATTTCGCCATTTATGGGGTCCACGGCATCCAACCAATCGTTCACGGTTTCGGCCCAAGGGTCGGTGATAACGTGTTCTTCATGGACCGATTCGGCCAGAAATTCGGCCTCGGCAAACGCCACTCCAGATGCTGAAAACATCGCTGCGCCCTCGGCCCACAGTTGGTCGCGGTCACGCACGATGGCGTCTGTATCAATCATCCATTTGCCGTCATGGTCACGAATAGTGCCCACCGGCTTTATCGGCAAGAACCTGCGGTTGCCGGTGAGGTCGGCCAAGAATTCTTCCTGGTTGGTGGTGCCAAAGAACACCAGCCGTCGCGCGAAAGTGGTTTCAAACTCTTTGAACTTGGGGGTCCACTTCTCATGTGTCTGTGTCAGGAACGACTTGATGGATTCCAAGTCTTTGGTGTGCAGGCCACGAAGCTCACCAATTTCACCGACCAAGCGGCCACGCATCTTGCGGCTCATGTCCGCATCGCGGTCAGCCAAGTTGAACTCAGCGAAGTAGTCCTCATGGGGAGACATGGCGGCCACTGCCGTGGACTTGCGCAGACCCTGGCCACCAACCAATATGGGCACCATGTCGGTCTTGATGCCGGGCACCAACACCCTTCCGGCGAGTGCTGTCCAGATATAGCGGCTGACCGCTCTGATGTATGGGGAGTCGGGCACACCCAAATACACCGATAGGAAAGTCTCCACCCGCCCTACTCCATCCCACCCCTGCTGATTGAGCCATTCGATTGCGCTGTCAAACTGGTTGTCTCGCGCCACCAGGCCCACGGCGTCACGTATCAGCTCCCGGCCAAGTGGTTTGAAGCCTCGACGCTCCAAGCTCTCGCGCAGGCTGGTGTAGTCGTCATCACCAAACGTCATCCACTGGTTGCCACAAACCGGGGCGAACATGATGGCGTCCTTGAAGTTGTCTTTGCGAATGACCATGCCGCTGTAGTGCGTGGCACGCAGCGCCATCAGGACATTGCCGATGGTGGCTTCAATGGCGCCCTTTTTGTCACGCTTGAACTTCGGCGGGGCGGCTGGCTCCTGCCCGGTGGGCGAGTCCAACGCCACTACGGCATCAAACACATCCGGCACACCTTCCCAGCCAGCCTCTCGGGCCATGAACAGCACGGTGTTACCTGTGATGCCACCGGGTTTGGCCTTGATGTACGGCCATGTGCGTTCTTCCAGCACCTTGGGGTCGTGCTTGGCCGACTTGGCTGAGAACTTGCGTGCCAACTCCAGCCCTTCCTCGCTGCCGCCTGTGGCGTGATGGATGCCGAAGATCACATCACGCCAATGCTCGTAGTCCAACTCATGCTCACCGCTGTTGGGTAGGGCGTCCAGCGCGGCGGTCAGTTCTTCCAGAGTCACGACACCACCGGCAGAGCCTGCCACGGGCGGGCGCTCGACCACGGGCACAGGCTCCGAGTCGTGCCACTCCAGCCCCAGCGCGTAGTCCTTGTCCATGCGCTCCAGCCCCAGCAGCGGCTCAAGCGGTACGCTCTTGCCCGCCAGCGGGAGGATGCACTGGTTGCCATAGCCGTCAGCGTCCACGCTGTCTTGCTTTGGGAACACTTCGACCTGACCCTTGGCCACGCCACCCGAGCCGTCAGCCAGCCCAACCGACTCCAGCACGCCGACCATGAACTGCCGCACGCTGTACGCATCCTGGGGCGTGCCCCACACGACGATGATGTGGATTCCGTTGCCACCGGAAGAACTGAAAGCTACGGGGTGCGCCCCCATGAACACCAGCACTTCCATGATGCCCTGCGCCACTTGGCACATGACTTCCCATGAGACTTCACCCTTGTGAGAGTCCAGATCGAGGGTGGATACCATCGTGGAGGACTGGCCGGGTTTGATAAACGCGCAGCCGCGTGCAGGGCCGCCGTTCAAGTGCTTCGCCATCATCAGGTCTGTTAGTGGTTCTTTTGTCCACACTGAGCTGCCTGTTTTGAGTTTCTTGGCCGTAACATCGGTGCGAACACGCGAAGTCAATGGGGCCAACGCCGCTATAAGCGGGTTCTTTGGGTCAGCCATAGCTCACCCCTCAAAGGTTTCGGGCCGAAGCAACTCCAGTAATTTGGGCTTCACAAGGCGTTCGCGGGGGACTCCCGTTGCCTGCTCCACCGCGACCACATGCTCTACGGGCACGAAGCCCTGTGTAACCCACGCGCTGATGTTTTGCTGGGTGCAACCGATGATTTTTGCCAGTGCGTCCTGGCTTCCGACTACGGAAATCGCATCTGCGATGCCCGAGTTTTGAGTGCTATCCATGCTGTTTCCCTCGTTTTGGAGTGCCGAGAATACAACAAATTTATGGTTTTACAAAGTTTACTTGTAATAGTCCTTGAAGTTTGAAAACCTGTGACGATAGTTAAAATGTACAAACAATACTTTGTGCTGTGTTCGCCAACGCACATACCAGGGGGCTAAGACAACAGGACACTTGTGGTCATGAACATTTCGACATCTGAAACCACCTTCGCCAGAGCCTTGCGGTCAGAGCGCATCCGCGTTGGCTTAACGCAGGCGCAGCTCTCCAACAAGATCGAAACAAGCCAACAGAACGTAGCCGCAATGGAGAAGGGGCTATCCCTACCCAGGCACGACCTGTACGAGCGCATGGTTGCATTTTTCGGCAACACCTCAGTCATTGCTGCCTTACCACCCAAGCGCGACCTGCTGATGGCGACTGAGGCCATAGGTAAGGCTTCTGCCAGTTCCAGCGCACCAATGTTCCAGCGCAGGCAGGAGAGTCTGTCCGAAGAAGAGGAAGTCAGGCCGGTGATCCCTGAAATGAGGACACCCCGGTTACGCAGGGAGCGAAATTTGACTCTGCGCGAATTGCTACCCTCTGAGCTGCGCGGCAACGTGGAGAAGTCTCTGACGTTTATCGACACCGTGTACCGGGTGGACTACCTGAGTGACAAGCTGTGCGTAGAGGTTAAATCCCCAGTCAATATACCGAGTGTGCTCACCTCTGCCCGGTTGGCTATGCAGCAGCTCTACCTGTTCACCAACGTCATCAAAGTCCTGCACCCGAACATCCAACTCCCCAGGGCGTCTTTGGTTTTGGTCAAGGGTGGCCTGGACATTTGGGCCAGCCATGACAACAATCCAGTTGGAAAAACCGTCATCATGGAGGCGGGGATAATGGGGGTGGCAGTGCTTTTAGCCGAAGACATGGCGCAAGCCGCCAAGTACATCGCCGCCCTAGAGAAGAACGAACATCAGGAGTCCACCACGGAGGTGGTTGACGCTCCCGAGGACTTCTAAAACGATAGCAGCACAGGTAAGCGACAAGCGGTCCACCGAGGCCGCTTTTTAATACCCGACAATACAACAAGGTCTTTGTACAAATATTGTTGTGTTCGACAATAAAGCTGTGGTATCGTCCATTCCAACAACAAACATGTTGTATTTAACAAGGAGTAAGGCATGGGTATCAAAGTCACATTGGAGTTCGATGACATCGACGCAGCAGGCGCCGCGCTGGCCTACATCAAGGCCGCCGGTGCAATCCCCGGCATGACCACCGGCACACACACGCTGGTCAACGCAATCGGCTCTGTGCCAGAGCATCGCGCCGAACAGAAGGCGAAGGTCGCTATCGAGAAGGCGGCGAAGGTGGAAGCCCCAAAGCCTGTAGATGCCCCGTCTGGAGCCACTGCTCCTGCCGAACCAGCCCCCGCTGAGATTACCTACGCCGATGTCAGCACCGCTGTGTTGACAAAGATGAAAACGGACAAAGCTGCTGTCTTGGCCGCCGCTGCCAAGTTCGGCGTCAAGAACGCCAAAGAGTTGAAGCCGGAACAGTGGGCTGACTTCATCAAGGAAATCGCGTAATGGCCCACGCCCAACTCTCCCCTTCCAGCGCGGCGCGGTGGATGGTGTGCCCTGGTAGCGTGGCGCTGACCAAGGACATGCCTGACACCAGCAGCAAGTTCGCTGACGAAGGCACAAGCGCTCACGAACTGGCCGCGCTGTGCCTGGACCTGAATCGTGACGCGGTGAGTTTCATCGGTGACACCATGAGCCTCGGGCATGTGGTTGATGAGGATATGGCCCGCCCGGTGCAGAAGTATGTGGATTATGTGCGCGACATCGCACAGGGTGGCACATTCATGGTTGAACAGCGTTTGCCGATCAGCGGTATCACTGGTGAGACTGATGCTTTCGGCACCAGCGACTCCGTGATTTTCGTCGGTGACGAACTCGGCATTGTGGATTTGAAGTTCGGCATGGGTGAGCCGGTGCAGGCCGACCATAACCAGCAACTTCAAATTTACGCCTTGGCTGCATTGCGTGAATTTAGCTTTGTGCAGGACTTCAAGACCGTTCGCATGGTCATCCACCAGCCGCGCCTTGGCGCAGTGTCGGAGTGGGTGCAGACCGTAGAGGAACTTGAAGACTTCGCGCTGACTGTGGCCGAAGCAGCCGCTGCCACGACACTGCCCAATGCGCCATTGGTGCCCTCAACAAAGGGCTGTCGCTGGTGCAAGGCCAAGGCCACTTGCCCCGCACTGGCAGCGGAAGTCACCGAGACATTTGAAGCGGTTGACCCGAACGATGTACCTACTGACGATCTGGCCAGGGCCATGTCGAAGGTAGACCTTATTGAAGGTTGGTGCAAGGCCGTGCGTGCCGAAGTAGAACGCCGCCTGCTCGATGGCCGCGATGTGGCTGGTTGGAAGCTGGTGCAGGGTCGCAAGGGTTCGCGTGCTTGGACCGACAAGGTTGCTGCCGAGGCGCTGCTGAAACAGATGCGCGTCCCCCATGACCAGATGTACGACTACTCAGTCATCAGCCCTACCACCGCCGACAAGTTGGCGAAGGCCGGGACCATCGGCCCGCGCCAGTGGCCCAAGGTCACAGAGCTAATCACACAGACAGATGGGAAGCCTTCCGTGGCACCCATTTCAGACAAACGCCCCGCGCTTGTGCTTGACGAATTTTCACCCGTTTCTTCCACCGACCTCAACCAAGGAGCAACACCATGAAGGTCTTTCTTAAAAAGGTTCGCCTTTCGTTCCCCCACCTTCACGAAGCAAATTCGTATGAGGGTGGCCCCGCCAAATTCAGCGCCAGCTACATCTTCCCACCAGACCACCCTGCTGTGCAGGAGTTGAACGCGGCAATCGTGAAGGTTGCTGCTGAGAAGTGGGGCGCCAAGGCCGACGCCATTCTCAAGACGCTGCGCACCGCTGGCAAAACCTGCTTGCGCGATGGGGACAGCAAGGCAGACCGCGACGAGTACGCCGGAATGATGTTTGTCAGTGCCAGTAGCGCCAAGCGCGTGAAGTTGGTTGACCAGGACGGCACCACGCCGCTGGTTGAAGCGGACGGCAAGCCATACGGCGGTTGCTACGTCAACGCTTTCGTTGAGGTCTGGGCAATGGACAACCAGTTCGGCAAGCGCATCTGTGCTGGCCTGGGCGGTGTTCAGTTCCACAGCGACGGTGAGCCCTTCGGTGCCAGCAGTGGCAACGACGAGTTTGAAGCTGTCGAGGACGCTGACGAATCTTTTGTCTAAACCGTGTCCTGCCTGCGGGCAGGGCTTTTCGGACTGCCTTCGGGCATTCCAAAAAGGAGAACGTGATGCGAATTACCAAAAAGTACCGTACCGATATGGCCCGCGCCATCATTGACCGCAACGTGATCGGCGTGCCGTTCAACGACTACGACACCGCGCAGATGAACGAAGTGCTTGGTACCACGTTTGACGGCTTTGTTCGTCGCCGCAATCCCCAGTACCCCAGCGACCCGCGCCACTTGCACGGTTCTACATTCGGTGAGTTTGCAGCATTCAGTTGGCTCAAGGCAATCAGCCCTATTGATGACATCCAGAACGTCAAGAAGGTGATGCGCGAGTCCATCGCCCCCTGTTTGGCTGAGTTTATGGACAGCGTGGATGAACCGGCCTGCGAACACTGCGGCACCACCGAGCGTTTGACCTGTGACCATAACCCCAGCTTTGACAGCATCGCACTGGCATACCTGGCCGACAACGCCATGCCTCGCATCATCGACGCGCCCAACGGCGTCGGCAACGTGTTTGAGGATATTGACGTTGAAGGCCGCTGGATTGGGTTTCACCAGTCACGCATCACACGCTACGCGGTGCTGTGCCGGTCATGCAATGCGTCCAAGGGCAAGACTGACGCTGTGCGAAAAGCGGTGGTGGCTGTGGAGTGCGTGGATTTATCTGTGGGCGCAGACGCAGGAGAGTTGGTTTGAAACCTGTGCGCGTATTCGATCTGGAAATCTACCAGGACTATTTCCTTGCGATGTTTCGGGACATTGGCAACGGCAAGACCGCGACCTTTGAACTGTTCGACGGCCATGAGTTTGGTGTGAATGCCGTGCGCGGAATTATCAAAGACTCCACGCTAGTGTCGTTCAACGGTAACAACTTCGACCTGCCGTTGCTATCACTGGCGCTGACCGGAGCTGACAACAAGACCATCAAGCAAGCCAGTGACGCGATCATCGTCAACAACCTGCGCTCATGGCAGTTGGAAAAGCGGTTCAAGTTCAAGACCATCGGCAACGCTGACCATATCGACTTGATCGAAGTGGCTCCAGGCATGGTGAGCCTCAAGATTTACGGTGGCCGCCTGCACTGCCAGAAGATGCAGGACTTGCCAATTGAGCCAAGCGCCAGCATCAGCCCCGCAGACCGCGAAGCGCTCAAGACCTATTGCGCCAACGACCTGCAAACCACAGAGGACTTGTACCGCAAGTTGCTGCCGCAGATTGAACTGCGCGTGCAGATGGGCGAAGAATACGGCCAAGAGTTGCGCAGCAAGTCGGATGCGCAGATTGCAGAAGCGGTGATTAAGGCCGAAGTCGAAGCCATCACTGGCGATGCCGTGGAACGTCCTGAGATTGCTGCCGGTACGCAGTACGGTTACACCGCACCTGATTTCATCCAGTTTGAGACTGCGCAGTTACGCGATGTGCTTGAGCGAATCCAGGTTGACAAGTTCGTGGTGCAGGACAGCGGCAAGGTGAACGAGCCGAAGTGGCTAAAGGACTTGGAGGTGGCGCTGGGTGACTCGGTGTACCGCATGGGCATCGGCGGTCTGCACAGCACTGAGTCGTGTGTGGCCCACGTTGCTGACGATGACACGCTGCTGATTGACCGTGACGTTGCCAGCTACTACCCCAACATCATTCTGACCTTGGGGCTGGCACCCAAGCACATGGGCAATGCCTTCATATCGGTTTACCGGGGCATCGTGGAGCGTCGGCTGGAAGCCAAGCGCACTGGTGACAAGGTGACGAACGAAGTCCTGAAAATTTGTATCAACGGCAGCTTCGGGAAGTTCGGCAGCAAATGGTCTGTGCTGTATTCGCCCGACCTGCTGATCGCCACCACCATCACCGGCCAACTCTGCTTGCTGATGCTGATTGAACAGCTTGAGCTTTCGGGTATCCCCGTGGTGTCAGCCAACACGGACGGCATCGTTATCAAGTGTCCAAAGGACAAAGCGGATGTTCTGGATGGCGTTGTGGCTGGCTGGGAAATGATTTCCGGCTTTGAGACTGAGGCCACTGAGTACAGCGCCCTCTACAGCCGCGATGTGAACAACTACCTGGCGATCAAGACAGACGGTAAGCACAAGGCCAAAGGTGTTTTCGCACAGGCAGGTATGGCCAAGAACCCATCGAACGCGATCTGCGTGGAAGCAGCGTTGGCCTATTTGAAGAACGATACGCCAGTAGCCGACACGATCAACGACTGCGTGGATGTGACCAAGTTCGTCAGCATTCGCAGCGTCAAGGGCGGTGCTGTGGATCAATACGGCGACTACTTGGGCAAGGCCGTCCGCTGGTACTACAGCAGCCTCATGGAAGGCCCGCTCCGCTACAAGCTCAACGGCTACACCGTCCCTCGCACAGAGAACGCGCAAGCGCTGATGGAGCTGCCGTTCGACATGCCCATCGACATAGACCGTGATTGGTACATCGCGGAAGCCAATTCAATTCTCAAAGACGTAGGAGTAACCCTGTGAGATTTCTCAAACTCTACAAGCTCCGCCGCGATTGCGGCTGGGCAGTAATCCCCGCCATCAAGAGCGCCTGGAGGATTAGCCGCCATGCGTGAACGTGAATTCAAGTGGACCCCCATTCGCATAGTGCTGTCGCTGGCTTACCTGGCGGCTTTCGTAACCCTTCTCTTGGTGATCTGATGCGCGAATCTGAAATTGAAACCTACCTCGTCAAGCGTGTGCGTGAGCATGGCGGCGATTGCAGAAAGGTGGAATGGATTGGGCGCCACGGGGCACCTGACAGGTTCGTCATGCTGCCTGGTGGTTGCCTTTGGGTCGAACTGAAAGCCCCCGGCCAGAAGCCCAAGCCCCATCAAGTGCGCGAACACGCACGACTGCGCAACATGGGCCAGCGCGTGGAGGTCATCGACTCCATTGAAGGCGTGGAGGCTTTGCTGGTATGAGCAACGCTTTCGACACACGCGGCCCAAGCACGGCCCTGAGAGGTGTGCGCCAGAAGACCGTCAAGCAGATAGTCAAAGACGCAAACCGCAAGAACTATGAGGCACCGCTGTGCGCGTTCGTGCCACCGGAAAAAGCCCAAAAGATGCGGAAGGCGGCGATATGAGATTCACTCCGCGTCCGTATCAGTCCATGATTACCAGCCACATCCTCGACCTGCCACGCAGCGGTATCTGGGCTGGCATGGGTATGGGCAAGACAACGGGTACGCTCAACGCGCTGGACGCCCTGACGATGGTGGAGGACGACCCCATCCTGGTGGTAGCGCCCCTGCGCGTTGCCCGCTCCACATGGCCGGACGAGGCGCAGAAGTGGGACCACCTCAAGGGTCTGTGCATCATGCCCATCGTCGGCTCTGTGCCAGAGCGCCAAGCCGCCCTGCGCATACCCGCGCAGGTCTACACAATCAACTACGAGAACCTGCCGTGGCTGGTGGCTCACCACAGGGACAAGTGGCCCTACCGCACTGTGGTGCTGGACGAGGCCACGAAGGTCAAAGGCTTTCGCACTCGGCAAGGCGGTATGCGTGCCCGCGCCTTGGGCACCGTGGCCCACACCAAGATCAAGCGGCTGGTGCAACTCACCGGCACACCAGCCCCCAACGGGCTCAAAGACCTGTGGGGCCAGATATGGTTCCTCGACGCTGGGCAGCGCCTGGGTAAGAGCTACACCGCGTTCAGCCAGCGCTGGTTCCGGCCCGACTACAGCGGCTTCGGCATCATCCCCCTGCCCCACGCGCAGGCTGAGATACAGGACAAGCTGCGCGACCTGTGCCTGACCGTGGACGCGAAGGATTGGTTCGATCTGAAAGCACCCATCGTCAACAACATCTACGTGGACATGCCGGTGGCCGCACGCAAGCTCTACCGCGACATGGAGAAGGCGATGTTCATGCAGCTCGACGAGCATGAGGTCGAAGCCTTCGGCGCTGCGGCCAAGACCATCAAGTGCTTGCAGATCGCCAACGGCGCGGCCTACGTTGGCGATAGCAACGACCAGTGGAAGGAACTACACGATGCCAAATTGCAAGCGCTGGAGAGCATTGTGGAGGAAGCCGCTGGCGCCCCTGTCTTGGTGGCCTACCACTTCAAGTCGGACCTTGCCCGGTTGCTCAAAGCATTCCCTCAAGGTCGGGCGCTGGATGCTGACCCTGGAACGATCAAGGCTTGGAATGCAGGGCGAATTCCTGTGCTATTCGCTCACCCTGCGTCGGCTGGTCACGGACTGAATTTGCAAGACGGCGGGAACATCTTGGTGTACTTCGCCCACTGGTGGAACGCCGAAGAACGCGACCAGATCCTTGAGCGTATCGGCCCCACGCGCCAGATGCAGGCGGGGCATGACCGCCCTGTATTCGTCCACAACATCATCGCCCGCGACACCGTGGACGAGTTGGTGATGGAGAAGTTGGAAACCAAACGTGAAGTGCAAGCCGTCCTCTTGGACGCAATGAAAAGAAAGGGAATGAAGTGAAGTGCCCCCATTGTGAAACTGAAAAGAAAAGCGGAGTCCTCGACACCAGGCTGCACGGCGAGGACATCGCCCGGCGCCGAGAGTGCAGCGTCTGTGGCGAGAGGTTCTGGACGCGGGAGCGCGTGGACACCGCTATCGACATCAACAGGCTGGAAGGCTCTGAGAACCGGCGCAAAACACCAGAGCGCAAGCCAGAGCGTGCCAGCAACTCGCTGTGGGTGTCTTGGAAATGACCAAACCCCAAAAGCGTGCCATCGAGGCGGATGCGGTGAAGGCCGCAGCGGCAGGCAAGACCATCAACGAGGCCTGCCCCTGGCCCTTCACGAGCGAGGAAGCCCTGCTCTGGATAGCAGCGTGGGCAGTAGCAAAAGGAGTATCTAAATGAACCTACTCATATTTCTCACCGGCGTCATCTTCGGAGTCGGCCTCACCGTGGCAGGCGTGGCCCTGCTGGCCGGGAACGCAACGAAACGATTGAAAGGTAAGAAATGAACACACTGATTGAACTGGCTGATGCGTATGCCTATGCAAGCCGCCAAGCGAATGACAGAGACTCGCACACCAGAGCCGCCCTAGTGCAAGCCATCGAAGCCCTGCAACAAGCGAACGCCGATTTAGAAGATCGGTGGGCAGAGTGGAAAGACTCGCTTAATTCAGTGATGGAGCAGCGCAACGCCCTGCAAGCAGAGGTGGAGCGGTTGAAGGCAGCACCCCAAGCACCAGCACTGCCACCTGAAGCGCGTGACCTACCCCAAGCGCAAGTCTGCTGCGGTGACTATGCAAACTGCGGCAGACCATGCACACCAAGGGGACGTTGGCAGGCCACCCAAGCACCGAAGCCGCTGACGGATGAGCAGATTAAAGCCATCTATCAAAAGTACGGTACAGGACGCGCTGATGGTTTTGCTGATGCTGCCCGAGCCATTGAGAAAGCCCACGGAATTACGGAGGCACAGCCATGATGTTTGCATTAGGCGATGGAGCAAGTGACGCATTGGACAGGGTAGATGCCGAGATTGACATGGCGTATCTCTATGGGCACGGATCGACGCCAGAGTCAAGCCCCAGACATTTCAGAGAAAACAGGGGGGAGGTTACTGATTCGTTTATCAGCACGTATAAGCGAGTAGTCCACCCCAAGCCACCTTACTCTGGAACGTGGGATTGCCGAGCCTGTGGAAAGCCATTTGGGTTTGGTCAGCTAAGTGAGCAGGGCTATTGCTACGACGATCAGGTTATGCACCTTACTGTCACGGCAGAACGCGGGATTACAGGGGAGGCACAGGGATGACCCTTTATCTACTGCGATTCAGTGGGGGCGATGTGAGGCGATGCGAGTGCAAGTCATGTGACAAGCCAGCCGCGTACATATCTGACCAGCTTATGTATTTCTGTGTAGGTCACGCAGCACTCAGACTTAGGAAGGCACAGGGATGACCAAGATGCCAGAGCCAGATGGATACAAGTACCGTGATGAAACGGGCAATTGGGTTAGACGTGCGCTCCCTTATCCGTTTGAATTAAAGCGCGACGAAGTTGAATTAACTTACACCGCCGACCAGCTCAAGCAAGCTGTGAGGGATGCGCTGGAGGAAGCGGCAAAAGTCGCAGAGGGTTATCCCAAGTATGGGGAGGCAACCGCCGAAGAAATCAGAGCCATGAAGGAACCGAGATGAGTGAACTAATTTTCAAATGGGCGATGGTTGCCGCAATGATCCCGATTGTTGCCAGCCTCTGGATTTGTTTTGTGATGCTACTCCGTAAAGCATTTAAGGATTGGAAATGAACACACAACAAAAAGCACTCAAGGAATGTGTAAAGGCGCTAAATGAATCGCTGACGTACATTGAAAGCCCTTCGTGGTCGCCATCAATGGCACGCGATTGCCGTGATGCCATCACACAAGCCAAGCAAGCACTAGAGGTGCAAGCGCAGGGGGAGACAGCCTACTGGTCAGAGGTAATAGGTATGTTTGTGGCTCGCCTAAACCACGGGACGCAAACAATAACAGCGCCTGATGTTCTTGCGCTGCTGAACGATTGCCAGTATCTGGGGTCATTGACCAACCCCCAAGCCAGTGAGCCAAGCAAAGACGCCAAAACATGGTGCGAGTACGTTGCCGGAATGATTGGCGGATACCTTAATGAGCCTGTGGACAGCGACAAGTGCAAGGCCATGGCAGGGATCATCGAGCGCAGATTGTGGGCACTTCCAGCAACACCAACAGGAGAAAAAGAATGAGACTTACACGCCTAGAAATCAAACTAAACGTATATGGTGAAAACGAAGGCAAGTACACGGGCGTTGCTCAGTTCACCGGGGATGCCGGAAGTGTTGCACTGAACCTGAATCAGCACCACTGCGAGCAGATGTTCCTTGTGTGTGCAGACGGTATCGTAGACGTAGCCAAAGCCGCTGCTCGTATGTTTGTGCAGGAAGCAATGGGTACGATTGCAGGTGTAAAAGCGAAGGAGCTGGCGAACCATCTTCCAGCAGCACCGGAGGCGAAATGAGCGAGCTATCAAATGTAAAAGTTGGTGACACCCTTGCATGTAGGGTGGGGTACGGCCTTGTCTTGCTAATCAAAGTGGATCGGATAACAAAAACACAAGTTATCTGTGGAGTGCGTCGATTCAATAGGGATGGAAGACCTATTGGCTCATCTGGATTCAGTACATCCCGCGCTTGGCCAGCAACCGAGAAAGACATTCTCAATGCGCGGATAAAGCGAGCCCAAGAAAAGCTAGATCTCCTCAAGGTGAGCGCAGAAAACATAGCCTCCATAGAGGCGCTACTCAAGACGGCAGGATTGGAGGCGAAATGAGCGAGCTATTTTTGTCAGAGTCTGAGCTTCGCGACTTGACTGGCTTCAGGCAATTCAGCAAGCAGGTAACGCACCTCAAGGCCCAGCGTATTCCATTCCACACAAATCGCGCCGGACATCCTCGCGTGGCTCGTGCAGTTCTGGAAGGGCGTAAAGTGGTGGAAAAAACCGCCAAGTCATGGAGTCCATCATGGGCCGGAAACCAAGTCGCAATCTAAACCTACCCAGCCGCATGCGTGCCAGGGTGCGCAATGGAGTGACCTACTACACCTATGACCGTGGGGTAGTCGGTGGCAAGCGAGTGGAAGAAAGCCTAGGCACCGACTACTTGCTGGCTGTCCAGAAGTGGGCAGAGAAGCACGAATCGAAGGCCACGGAAAAGCTAACGGTGGCATGGGCCATCTGCAAGTACCGTGCGAGCCCTCAATTTGACGAGGTGAGCCTTGGCACTCAGGAGGACTACGGCTACGCACTCGACAAGCTGTTGGCCAAGTTTGGCGATGCACCGCTGGACGAGGTGCGCCCAAGCCACGTGACCCTGTATCTCGACCACCGAAGCAAGGAGAGCCGACACCGGGCACTGCGCGAGAAGGCGGTTCTGTCCATGATCTACACATGGTCGATTGCGCGTGACTTTTGCACCAGCAATCCCGTTGCGTCCATCAAAACAAAACGATTGCCGGGGCGCAAGCATGTCTACATCACCGATGATCTGCTGGAGTCCGTCTACCAGAAAGCAAGCCCTGCACTGCGCGATGCAATGGACTTGGCCTACTACCTCGGACAACGCCCGGCAGATGTGCTGGCAATGTCAGAGTCCGACATTCGCAATGCGTTCTTTGAGTTCACTCAAGGCAAGACTGGCAAGGGCATGCGAATCACCGCCACGGCGTCCGACCTCGAAGCGCTGATGAAGCGTATCGCAGAGCGCAAGAGCAAGTTCGCGGTCCACTGCATGCAGCTACTGGTTGACGAGTCAGGCAAGCCCATGACCAAGGCGAAACTTCGGAGCCGGTTTGAGGCTGCGCGGGATGCCGCTGGCGTGGATGGCGCAGCATTCCAATTCAGGGACTTGAGGCGCAAAGGCGGCAGCGATCTACGTGACCAAGTGGGGCTTGAAGCGGCACAGGCTTTGCTGGGCCATGAGAGCGTGACAATGACCGAGCACTACACTGGCGGAAGGGGCCGAATGATTACCGCAATTCCCTCGAAACGCAAGACTGGCGCGGGTAAGTGATCCAATAATTGCGGAAAGGAAAATAGCCAAAACGCCCTATTTACGCCATTCCTCGCAGGATTCAGGTACTAGCGAGTAACTTCGTGGAGGTTCGAGTCCTCTTCTGGGCACCAAGCGTAACACATAGATGTGACGCTATCAAAGATGTAGCAAATTGGTTTTTGTTTTCACGCAATTTACCGATTTTCACGCAATCACTTCACCCCAGCCGCCGCCCGACACTCGTAGTATTGGCCGCTGACCTCCACCAATTTGTCCAGCACAGACCCCATTGAGTCACTTGCCAGCGGGGTCAGCTTGGGGCAACTTGCCACTATCAGCAGGCTTGGCTCCGTTGAGCGCTTGGTTAGCAAGCTGCAACCCGTTAGCAGGTAGCTTGCAATCAACGTACACAGTATTGGTTTCAACTTCACGGCGCACCTCCGATTGAATAGTTTTGTTGGTCACTTTGATCTGGGCAATGGCTTGCGCTGCCGCCGTATTGGCCGCGTCCACGGCTTCGGCCACGTAGTTGCGCTCGATGGCGTTGCGGCCTTCTTCCCACTTCTTTCCTATGCTCACGCCACCCGCGAAGGTGCCAGCCAGGAGAGCCAAGCCGATAAGCCACATGGATGGGTTAAGCAGGGTCAGCATTGGTCTTCTCCATCTGTTTGGTCTTGAAGCTGTTGACCACGGCCATCGTCTTGTCGTACCCGGCATGTCCAACCGCGAAGCCGCCATACACCAGCCACACCTCCATGTCGAAGGTGAAGTCGTTGACGTATGTGTGCGCCACCACGGCGAGGGCGAGCAGGCAGTGGAAGGTGGTAGCCGCCAGTTTGGTCAGCGAGTAGCTGCCATCTTTGCTTGTGATAAGACCTATCGTGAGGTCGCGGACAAACGTAAACGGGTTCATTGGACGCCTTTCGCGCAGATGGTGACTACGCCAGTTGGACCGCCTACCCATTGGGCGCGGATGTCTGGGCCGCTGGGCTGGCCTCGTGGCGCGTCGGGCAGGCAGAGAGCGCCAACCGAGGCGCGTGGGCCAGATAGGCCCGTCGAGAGTACGGTGCTTGGCCGGGTGGTGTACGTGCCGCTGACCTTCACGCGCCACACCGGGGGCTTGAGGATGTCAGTGCGTTCTTTGCACAAGGCCAAGGCTGCCGCGTCTGGTGGAGCGTCACAGGTCCACGGCAGGTATGTCTTAGCCGCCGCAGCGTATGCCGCCTCCCGATCCGCAGCAACGTAGATGCTTGCGATCACCCCGCCGAACTTGGCCGGGTCGCACACCGCATGGGTGCAGCTCAAGCCGATGTTGGTGCCACCCACGCAGGGTACATAGAGGTGCTTGCCGAGAGCGCCAGTCTCCCACCGCACCGGGCCGGGGACGACTTCACACGATCCGGCACGAGCAACGGTTACGCCTGCGGCTGACCCAAGGCCCATGACGATTAGGCCAATGGCGAAGCGGACCTTGTAGGGTAGTGGCTTATGGATCATTGTTTTGGCGGGAGGATTTCCCAGTACACCGCTTGCCTGACGCGGAGCAGTGGCAGGATGTGGGCCTTGAGCATAGCCAGTGCGGCCTGAGAGCGTAGAACCATTTGGTCGTTAGAGCGCCAGCCGGGCAGCAAGCAGCCTTCCGTGTGGGTAGCGAGGTTGCCACCATGCACTCTGATGTACTTGTATCCGGGGACACCAACCAGCGTCAGCGTGTCGGGTCCGAAGCGGTTGCTGTACTCCGCGATCACTTTGTACGTGCCCACTGGGATAGCCGTGATGCCAGCCTTCTTCCACTCGGAAACGTGCTTCCCAGCTTCTTCGCGTACCGTGTCTTCAAGGATGTCGCAAAGAGCCCGACCACCCATCGTCAGCTTGGAGAGAGTCGTCGGGCCGATGGATGCTTCGCGTTGTTGCGTGAGAGTCATGCTTTACCTTTACTTGATGTGCGTACTCAGCCACTCTTTGAGCCCCGACGAAAGCAGTCCCGCAACGAACAGCGCGAGTCCTAGCAGGATGTTCTTTGTCACATCCCGCTTGTAACCCTCGACAACCTGCGCCTCTTCTTTGCGGTGCTTGTGGTCAGTGCGGTGCCCGTCATAGTCGGGCAGGCCAAGGTCGTTCTTCACGAAGGCTTCTTTCATGCGGATGCACGAGTGCTCCATTACTTGAACGCGCTGGTCCAAAGCGATGATTAGTGCCTCGTTGGCGGCGCAGGCGTCACAGCGGGTGTCGGACATTGGCACGGGCTTTCAAGATGATGTTGCGTTCGAGGAAGGGGCGGAACCATATCCAAAAGGCGGCGATAGAGAGGACGATCTCAGCAGAGATTGCGGCTGGTGGCGGATAGACCGAAGCCAGCATGGAGCCGACTACGAACAGCCACAGGGCTGCATTGAACGCGGCGAAGTACCTCGCCTCGCGAGAGTGAAAATTACCCCTCGTGATGATGGCAAGCTGCATGACCGCTGTGGCGAGGAACACCGCGCCCCAGTGGCTCTCGGTCATGATAGCGGCCATGCCTGTGTATGTGGGTCTGCCGAAGGTGTCCCCCGGCCAGAGCAGCAGTACGGCCCATGTGAACTCGGAGAGGGCCAAGACCAGTCTGGTGCTCACCATCTGAGTGTCAAAGAAACTGCGTTTGAACGCTGAGATTACTTCGTCAGTCATGATCTCATTTCCGGTGCAATCTGCATGCGCTTCGTCTCGCTGATGTAGCTCTCGAAGCAGTGGTTTGGGTCGAACCAGAAGATGGTGTCGATCACTCGGGCAAGACGCGGGTACTTTCTCCAAGCGCGACTGCTCAGAGTCTCGTCTGCCCATCCGCCTAGCAAGGCGTTGAAGAACTGATCAAAGGCGATCAGCGTCTGTTTGATGATGAATTTCATGCGATACGAATCAGCGTGCCATAGGCCGTGTCAGTTGTTACCGGGCGCACTGCTGCGGTTATGGATGTGACCTTGATCTGCGTCCAAGTTGTCGTGTCGGTTGAGTACGATCCCGAATCAACATGATTCGTACCGTTCTTGTTGGTGTAGATGACCGAACCAGATGTGAAAGTTATCTGGCCGTAGACTTGTGGGTTAGAGCCTGCGATTGGCATCGTCGCAACCAACGTGTTAGACGAGTTGTAAAACCGGATGGCGTAGGAAAAGCCGCTGGAGTGAACGGACTCGATGCGGAATTGTTCAGTGCCGCCCGCGTTGTAGAAACGAATAATCACCTCACCAAGCCCGCCGTTGTACACCAAGCTGCTCCCGGTGATGTGCATAACCCAGGAGGTGTTGAACGGGATGAACGCCCCCGGCCCCACCGTCAACGAGCTAAGAGTAGGCGCTCCCCTGCGAAAGTTGTTCGCATAGCCCGCTGGCGCGTGGGTGAAGAGGTCGGCGCGTGTCATAGTCGTGCCGTCTGACACCGCTATCGGATCGCCCACGCTCCCCGCGCTGTTGTATACCTCATGAATTGGGGATGCCTCGGTGGTCGCCATGCCGATGACCAGTGCGTAGCGGCTCGTGGCCGGTGGAGGCACGTAGGAATTCGCAAAGAACGCTGGGCCGAGCGCGAACATTAAGCAAATCCTTTTTGCAGCACACAGGCCCAGGCCGCGTCTGCTGAGTCGTAGTACATACTGAGAAGGTCAACCGCATTGGCCGAAGTAGAGAGAACCCCAGCCGCACCACCGGGCCACTTGTACGCGGTGCCATAAGCCAGAGTACGGGAGCCAGTCGCGTCCTGCTTTATGCGAATGTTCAGAACCATGCCGTCTGTCGGGTTGCTCGCGTTTGCCAGCGTAGCGTTGGTGGCAAGCGTGATCTTGAAGTTATTGGACAGGCTTGCGTCGAGCGCTATGGATGCCCCGCTCGTCAGGGTAGACGGCGACACACTCTGGTTCTTTGTGAATACGTTGACCGCGCCAAGCGTGGCACCAGCCCCCGCAGCCGCCATGCCGCGTTGGGTGAAGTAGTTGGTGCCATCGCTAACGATGCGGACGCCCTGCCCAGCCGCGATTGCAAGCGAACCCGAGCCGTCGATGTTGCTGGTTGTTGGGGTTATCGTCAAAGTTCCCGCACCGCGATTCTGCACATCAACCCACCAACTAGCGCCGGTTGTTGAAGCGATTGGCAATGCCCCCGCGATGGGGGCGGCGTTCGCGTGCGTGACTAGCTTCCCTTTGTCCCCTGTGACGTAGTTGTAGGTGGTCCCTGTTTGGGCATTGACCACCTGATCTGGTGCAGATGCCGACCCGACTGCCTCACCAAACGCTTGTCGGAAGTCGATGTAGCTCGTAACCGTTGTTGCCCCAGTGACAGCAGAATAAAGCTGTAAGTAGGTTGTGGTGTTGAGCCAGTTGGTTGTGGTAGTTGCCGAAGTGACAGCGCCCGTGGTCCGGTGGGCAACAACGTAGTTCGTTGTGCTGGCTGTCAGCGCCACCGTACCGTCAGAAACCGCGACCCCGTTGAACCGGCCACCATAAAAGCCCCAAGTCAGCCCCGAGGTGGCAGGCTGGCGCAGGCCATACAGTTTCGCGGGTGTAACGGTGGCAAAGTTCTCGTTAATTGGAACTTCCGGGGATGCCTGACTGCTGGAGATAGTTTGCATAATTTATCCTTCGTTTCTAAACGGAGCCTGTCAGCGCATAGCCCCGACCAACAACGGCGTTGCGCTGGTAGACCTTGACATAGAGAACGCTTTGGCCGCTTCCAAAGTCGGTCACTTGCTGGGCGTTTGTGTAGGTCGCTGTGGGTGTCGTCAGGTTGCTGAATGTCCGCTTGATAGTCGTAAAGCTGCCACTGTCGTAAACCTCAACGTCATACAACTCGACGGCCTCTCCCAAGGGCGCGAATATCCCCAGCACTCCGGTCATGCGCGTTGTGTAGCGAGTCCTTCTGACCCAAGTGAGGGCAGTGTCAGTAGTGGCTCTGTTGGCCCGCAACATGCAAGGGGAAAAAGGCTTTAAGTTAGCCCCAGTTGGGGTTATCGTTCGCGTATTGGCTGCACTGAGAATTTGCGTTGGCGCAGCTCCTTTGTAGTAGCGCAATCTTCCGATGTCGCTACCACTGGGAGACAGTGGTAATACCGCAAAACCGCGCGTGGTCAGCAGTACGAAGCGCTCACCGGATACGTGTGCCGAACACGCCCAATCAGTGCCCCTGAGTCCCCGCAATAGGCCGCTGATGTTGTATACGCCAGCGGACACCAGCGTTGCCGTGCGGAATTGAACGACCTCATCCCCAACCAGCGCAACATTGACATTTCTATCTTCGAGCATGGCATCGCGGGTAACGCTAGACAGTTGGCCGTCCCCAACATTCACCTGAAAAGTGTTTGCCTCGTCAAACACCAGGGCGCCTGTGTGGCCGCCGAGAGCCGTGGTGGCTGTGCCAAAAATGGCGGCATTCAGGATCGTCGCGTTCAGGTCATACACGCTGGCGTTGGCGCTGTAGTAGACCCCTGCGGTGTAGTTGCCCATGCCCTTGGCCGCGACATAGACAAGCGAGTAATCGTCGGAGTCTTGCAGCATCGGGATGTCCAGCAAGGCCAGGTTCACAGAAGGCGCAGCCTCCACAGAAACCTGTCCGCTGGCACTAGACGTAACGCCAGACTGCGTAAACACCGAGGCGTTGTCGGAAACAAGGTCCAGCTTGATGTAGCCACCAGTGTCCACCCGCTTTACGACCCGCATCCTCCAACCGGCGCCGTGGTAATCAGTCACGGTCAGAACGTCAGCGGGTTCCAGCGCGGCGTACTTGAGCGATAGCGCAACTGTTGTGCTGCGGGAGGAAACTACCCGGTCAAACAACAATCCGTCTGCCAATGTCTTGGCCTCGCTTGACAGCATCGCTATCGGCATCTGTACCGCGTTGACGTTGGTTTGTCCTGCCAAGAGGCGATCCGAATACTCGGTTGCCGTTTGGTAGTCCGCTTCTATGTTGGGATAACTTATGGCGAACTGCGCTGGCAGTTCCAACTCGCCAGAGTCGTTTATTGTTATCGGGTCATTGTTGTCGCAACCCAGTTCGTCGTAGGGCACCGACACAACCGCAGCCCCGCCGCGTTGACGAAAGTACAGTTTGTCGCTGGCACTCACCTCAAAATGGTAGGTGTTTGCCAGCAGCTCCAGCAACGCTCTTGAGTTGCTTATCTGGCTTGATGAAAGTGCCCGCACCGGTGTCGATGTTGAGAGCGCAGACACGTCGAACTGACCTGCGGAAAGTCCCGCCATTGAACAAATCTGCGACACCACCGCAGCGACGGATGGGCCGTCAATTGGGCTCGGGATGTAATCCAGTGCCCCAACTTTTTGCAAACGGACAAAGCAATTTGGATTATCCGATGTGAAGTAGTCAGCAGACTTCATGGTGCCAACCGTTGCTCTTACCTTCGTGATTGTTTTTCCAGCACAGGGTATGGAGAAGCTGCGCCCGGCTGACCCATCAAACCCTGACCCGCCAGCGTTCGTCACCACTAGCGCCGTAGTGGTGAAGGAGATTCGATTGTTTGTCGTTACGTTCTCGTGCAGATAGGTTGTTGGGGCGGCGGTTCCGATGCTGAAACGATGGGTGAACGGGGATACCGTACCCGCTTTCAGCATTGACATGGACGCCAGAACGGCCCCGGTGTCATTCATAAACTCTAGCGTGAAGTTTATTTCGTCACCCGAGTAAAAGTTGTTACCGGCGCTCAGTGCGTAGGTCGCACCAACGTCGATTGGAAGTGTCTTCTGTCCGCCTGTGGTGACTGTGAGTGAGTAGCCCACCCGAACCCCCGTGCCGCCGTAGTTAGGCAGAAGCAAGGCATCCGTTCCAAACTCGTCAAAATAGTTGTTGTAGGTGCTGGTCCCGGCGTAGGCAATGTCGAAGGCATCCAGCGGCCCAGGATCGGTGTCACGGCGCGTCACGAAGCCCGACACAAGAAGGCTCTGGTTGGTGCCGTAGGTCGATGGGGCTTGTATTTCAAAAGTCAGGTTCGGGATGGACCCGCTGCCGCCCAGTTGCAAGCCCTGAATAAAAACAGTTCCGCGCCCTCGATAGGCGCAGGCGTTGGCCGTCCCCACAGATGCCTCGTAAGTGGGGTCGGGCAGTTGGTCAGCAACCCCTGAATAGGATGTGAGACGCCTCCAGAGGCTTGCCGCGTTGTTGGCATCCTGGACCAGCTTGCCGTTGTTCCACACCCTGCGAACTCCGGGTATCACGTTATCTGACAAGAGTATCAGCAGGTCCACTTCATACGTGTAGTTTGTGTTTTCGACGCCACCGCCGCCGCCCTTTCCGCTCTGCGTTGAGGTGGTGGCAATCTCTCGCTTTGCGCTGGCCCAAACTATCTGCCCCGCTATCCTTGGAGCGCCAACAACAAATGGGATGGTTGTCCCGTAGCTGCTACCCGTAACTTTTAGGTCATCTAGCCTTGGACCCTGCTGCTTTTGGTTCGGCTCAAAGGTTCCGCCGATTGCGCTACCAATCATGAACCCCAGTTGGGGCTGGCCGAACAGCGAACCGACATACGCGCCTGCAACACCTAATACGAGACGCGCCATTTAGAGAACTCCCGGCAGCTTGAAGGCCGCGACGAAACGCATGACGCTGCTGAACATCAACCGGGTTTCGATCACCCTGTCGTTGCCGTCGCCGCCCGATGCGTGAATGATGGACAGCCCACCGTGCCGGTAGTCACCGAGAATCCCAACGTGCTGGGGGTCGCGCCCAAATGCGATCATCACAACGTCACCGGGCTGCATTTCCTCAAAGGGTATTTGTAGCATCGCGGACTCGGCCTCTTGCATCAGGCTGCTGCCGTCTGGAACCCTTGGGTAGCCAAGCACATCAAACGCAGGATCAAATGCCCCAAGCGCTTTGCCGACGCCCAAAACCAGACCAACACAGTCCACGCCAACACCCTTGACGCGGGCCTGATGGTGGAATGGCGTACCCAGCCAAGAACGCGCTTCTATAACAACAGAGGGCCGGTCTATTAGCATTAGTGTGGTGTCTGTCATCGGCTTAACGCATCCACCCCTGGAAGGTGTGGTTCGCCTTGGAAGTTGAGGACGTTGTTGAACTTGCCCGCGCAGTCTTCTGCCAGTCGCTTTCGACATCCGGCGACGACGCTGTAGGTGTCTCCCACATTAACCGCCGGGAACATTGGGAGGCTGAGAGTGAAGCGGGTTGCTGAAAAGGTCTTTACTTTTTGCTGCAAGCCAACGCACTCGCCGCTGGTGAATGTCAGGACTCCATCCGAGAACCATTCGTCATCTTCCGCACGACTTGAATCGTCGAAAATCTGCGTGCTGACCACGCCAGTAACCGCCCCCGTGTATGTGTAGGCAACGGTGTTTACCGTGCAGCGTGAATCCCCAAGTCGGGCGCGGCATGTGCGACTGGTTATGCTGCCAAGTGGCTGCTGTAGGTACTGTTGCAGCCCACGAAGCTCGGCGGTTATCTTGCCGTCGCCCACCTTCACATCACCTACTGTTCCAGTGAGCAGAACGTCAACCCCGTCAGTTACGTTGGCCGCGTTATAACGTATTATTTTGAAGGCCGAATTGCGCCACCGGCCACTGTATATGTCGGTGTGGGTGAACACCGTACCATCGTCAAGTGTCGTTAGCTCTAAATTGGAAACGCTGAAACCCGCGCCGGTTTCAATGTCGGTTATCTCAAGTCCCTGCGATGCCGTGTAAAGCACACCGCCAATAAAAACATCATCTTGCGCACTTGTAAAAGCCACGGCAGTAGCGTCTTGTCGGGTAATGACAAGACCGTGCGCCAGCGTTGTTGTCTCAAGCTGGTAGTGGGCCAACAGGTTGCTGGGGATTGACTTCACTCCATGACCTCCACCAGCGACACGCTCGGCCCGCTGATAAAGCGCGAAGCTGCTTGCCCGCCCGCCACAATGTCAAAATCAATCTGGTCATTCTCAAACTGGACAGGCACGTAGAATGTGCCACTCCAACCCAAAGAATCGCTTGTCTGGGGGTACTTGAATGTCGTTCCGCCGGTAGCCGTCAGGCCCACAGTCCCGGTGCTGATCGTGATGAAATCTGCACCTTTAGTGGCCACGGTATGCGCGATCCCGTTGAGCGCGGCGGCAGCGGTTCCCGACACGCCGGTGACGTAGACGAGTTGGCCGACTGCGATGCTGGCGACCATTCCGGCCCCGCTTGCGAAGTTAATCCTGGTGGCCGCGCCAACAACGAAGCTGACCACATTTTCAAAGGTATCCGCGACGAAAGTGACAGCCCCCGTGGTAGGCGTGACCGCGATGTTCCCTGCGGCTGCGCCAACGGTTACCGCGCCCCCGTTGCGGGTGACGTTTATTGCCAGTGGCCTGCTGATGCGGCGGTCTTTGGTGCGGGTGGACCCAGCACTGGTGTAACGCTTGAACATTCGGTAGCTAGGCACACCAGCACCAAACCCCGCACTTCCAGATAGAACCCCGCCTGTATAGGCGCGTAAGAATCCTTCTGTTGTGGAAACTGTCTGGTCTTTTGGGTCGAGCATAAGGAAACCGAATGCGCCGCCCTCAGTGACTTCAAACAAACCCTCAATGGCTTGCCACTGACTAACACTCAGAGGCACGGTGCCGACCTCGTACTTGCGCAATGTGCGCTGCCAGATGACGTTGGCCTGCGTGTAGCCCGCTGAGTTTGTGACACGGGTGTTTTTGCGCATGTTGACACCGCGAACACCTGCTGCTATCACAGATGTCGGCATTACAACATCGGAAAGTACCATTACCATTATGAGTTCCTCGCCATTGCTCGTTGGGTGGCCATACCCACTTGCGCTGCGATCTGCTCCTGTGAGCGCCGGTCTGTTGGTCCGTTGATCGTGAAGTTGTTGATTACGTTGACGCCACCAGACGCGCTGCCGCCATTTGGCGTTACGCTACCCCCCTGCCCGCCCATCATCAAATAGTCTTTGCCAGCAACAGACAGCAACTCGGGACCGCGCTCATTGACTTGGTACAGCCCACCGGCAGATACGGGGCCGCCTACCGCTTTGCCAGGGGCGCTACCTAACAAGGATGCTATGAAGCTGCCAACACCGTCTGAATCCGAGCCACCTGTTGATTTGGTCAAGAGGTTTGCAAGCTGCTGCTTGATGATGATTCTGGTGATGTCATTCACTATGCTGTCCGCCATGTCGGTAAAGCTAAGTTTTCCGGTTTGCGTGAACGACACCAGTGCGTCCTCCACACCCTTGAAAGCGTTGGCAAACACCTCCGAGGTCTGCTCGGCAGCGTTGGTGGATGCATCAACGTAGTTTTCCATCGCGCGAGTGGCGCCGTTCTCCCAGTTGGCATCGCTGGCAATCTTTTTGGCGATACCCTGATCGTAGGCTTCGAGTTCCTTTTGCTGAAACTCTTTCAGCTCGGCCAGTCTGCGGTCATAGCGCTGCTTGTCATCGCTGTTGCCACCGCTGGTGCGGAATTGGCTGAGAGCGGCATTGCGCTGTGATTCAAAGCGGTCCTCGATCTGCGCACGGCCAGCGGCGCGGCTGCGGAACTGATCGCCCCGGCCAGCCCCTGCCAACTCACGCGCGTAGCCGCGCTGCACAGTGTCCAGGTAGTTCTGCGCGGCGAAGGTAGCTTCGTTGTAGCCGTCTGCAATCTTCTTGGCGGAAGCAGTCTCTTGGGACGCGAGAACATCCGACGCGGTGCCTGCGTCCGCAAGAATCTTGGTGCGCTTGCCTGTCAGCTCAAGGACTTTCTTGTCGCGGTCAATCTCTGACAGCGCACGCTCGGTGGCTGTGTTGCCGATGGCTTTGCGCTGTTTCTCGCGGGCAATCTCAGCGTCCAGTGCAATGACTTGGGCGATTGTGTTGCTCTCGATATACGCCTGCTTCGCGGAGTAATACTCAGCATCACTCAGCAGGCCAGCGGAACGCGCCGCCTCCAGCCGCTTCTCGCCGTTGGCGTAGGCGTTGGTCTGTGCTTCCATCGCCTGTTGGATTTTCTCCACATCAAACGCTGCACGGGCTTTGTCCAGTTCACCAGACTTGGTGACTGCGCCCTTGTCGGCGTACTTGTTGCGGATTTCCGCTTGCTTGCTGTCGTACTCTTTTTGCGTGACGATCCCGCGCTTGACTGCATCGCCGTATTCGTTCTCTAGAGCCAGCAGCTCCTTTTTCATTTTCGATGCCTTGTCGGCGCCACCGCTCGACAACTTATCAAACTTAACCCGAGTCTCAACGTCCCGTGCCTCTTGCGCGGTGGCCTGTGCTGCACGCTCTTTGAGGCGGGCGGTTTCTCTCAGGTTCTCTAGCGCCACCTTGTCCGCAGACTCTGCGGGAGACACCGGGATGATCTGTCCGCGTGCGCGGGCTTTGTCTGCCAGCGCTGCTGCGTTAGACAGCCTCTGCTCCAGTTTCTTGATTTGCTGCTCGGTGGTGTCCTCGCGGCCCACGTTGAGCATCCAGTCCCACGCCTCGCGGGCGGCGGTGGAAACCCCACGCCAAGTCTTTTCCAAAATGCCAAGGTTCTCAGCCAGTGACTTCGTGCGGCTATCAAGCGCATCGGCATAGGCTTGCTGTGCCAGCGCTGCGGCAGCCGCGCTCTTGCCCTGGTCGTCCAGTGCCTTGATCTGGCTGTAGACCTCCATCGTCAGGTAGTGCATCGACTCGTTGAGCTTCGTGGAGGCCGCAACCGGGTCTTTGCCGAGGGCTATGAACTGCGCGGCGGTGTCTTTCACCGCTGTGCCAACCTCGCGCTCTGCGGCCAAGGCCACACCAGCGAAGCGTTCAAGTTGCGCGGCTCCAATCTGCCCCGTTGCCGCCAACGCAGCCAGCGCTTCCGCAGCAGAGCCCTTGGTGACGCCCGAGAGGTTGTCGAGGTTGTCAGCCATGTTGGCCAGCGCCCCTGACGTTGTGCCTGCGAAATTCCCTGTGAGGATTAACGACTTGTTGAATTCTTCCGCCTCTTTGCGCCCGGCGTAGAAGGCGTACCCCAACGTGCCCGCTGTGACTGCGGCCACCGACAAGGGGCTGACGAGGCCGAGGATGTAGCCGCCCATCGCGCGGGCTGCGTTGCCCACGCCACCGAATACGTCCTTGAGCTGACCGCCCTGTTGCAGCAGCACAGTCAGCGGGTTCTGCCCGCCTTGCAGGCCAACCACGATGTCGGTGAACTGCGCGGGCACTTGGCGCAACGCAGCGGCAGTCGCTTTCGCGGATTGCTCGTACTTCTGCATTACCGGCACGGTGGCCGCCACGGCATCGCTGACTGCTTTTTGCTTGGGTGCTACCTTGTCCAGCGCGGCCAGGTAAGGGGCTAACACTGCGGGGTCTATGCCGCGCTGTGTTGCCAATGCGTTGTAATACTCGGAGCTAGACTTGGAACCTGCTGAGAAGGCCGCTGTCGTGCGCTGAATGCTTTGCACCATCGAGCGCTCTGCGCGGCTCAATCCGTCTGCGGATTTGGTTGCGCTGGCACCAAGACCTTCGATTGTCTTGCCGGATGAGGCCAACGTCGCATCGAGCGACGTTTTCATTGTCTTGGCCGACTGAGCTACCTTCCCGAAGCCGTCAACTGCGGAAGATGGGTCGGCCCCGATTTCAATCGAGAGTTTCTTTCTATCTTCACTCATTCAGCGCCCCTGGAGTTCATGGTAGATAGTGCTTCCGACTCAGCTATGCGGATGTCATAAAAGAGGTTGTCGAATTGCGAGTCCGTCAGGCCCATGCGTCCCATCAGGTAGAACAGCGGTGAGTAGTCGAGCCCCACGGGGCCAGAAAAACCCATCCGCAATTGTGTTGAGACACTAGAAAAAAGCGAAATACAAACTTCGGTTTCTGGCCATATTTCTTGCACTTCGTCCGCGTAGTCGTCGGGCGTCAGTCCAATCGCCGCCAACTCGGCCACATCGGGCTCTTTGGCGTACAGCGATTGGACAGCCCGCCTCAGTTTTTTGTGCGGGCCTCAGTGAGTTCGCGCAGGTAGGTGTCCTGGATGGCGTCGAACGCGCCAAGGTAGTTGTCCAGCAGCTTTTCGACATGCTCTTTGTCGAATGGGTCATCGAGTTCCCAGCCGGACACCATCTGCATCACGGCGTCGATCTTGAGTCCTTCTTTGTCGTCCAGCAGCTCTTTTAGCTGTTCGCGTGTGCGGCCCTTGAATGTGAACTCAACCAAGGCCGCGCCTTCGCCCGGCACGGGAATGCCGACCTTGGCTTTGAATGTGGGGTTGGGGGTAAGGCTGAATTTAGGCTTTGCCATTTCGTACTCTCTTTTTTGTTGGGGAAAAAGGCCCGGACTCTGGAGCGACCAGCGGGCTAAAAGCCCCCAAGCCTTGCGGCGAGGGGGTCGGCAACTGCTTACCGATTAGGAGGCGTAGCGAACAGGGCGGCCCTGCAATGCGCAGCCGGACTTGACAGCCATGAGGTTGCCCTTGGTCATCGAGGGTGTCTCGTCAAACGCGAAGATGCCGTTGTAGAGAATGAAGCCACCTTGGGGCAACGTGGCGCGGAGCGCGTAGTTGGAGCGGGCCAACGCAGCGGTACGGATAGCTTGGTAGCCAGCCAGTGCAGGGTCATCCGCGATCTCCATAGCCAGAGACTGAGCGCTGGTGGTTGTCGGGATTTGGCTGTCGAAGTTCTGCTCCAGGAAGGAGTAGGTCTGGTACTGTGGGTCGCCACCGGAAGATGTCAGGCCGATGATCTGACTGATCTGCGTCCAGGTGCTGATCTTGCGCAGAGTGCCCGTGCCGGTGCCTGCTGGGTAGAGCGCTGTGCTGGTGGTGTCCAAGCCTTCCAGCGTCACGCTGGTGCCGGTGACGGCCTTGGCGCGGAACACGCGGTTGTTGGCGTTAGCCCAGCCGGATGTGAATTCAACGTAGTCACCAGTGGTGAATGTGTTGGTTACGGTCAATACCGCTTCTGACGCATTGGTTGCGACGGTTACGGTGGCGTTTGCGGTGTATGCGCTGGCGATGGCCAGCACAATGCCGTTGGGGAGAGACACTGCCATGATAGGACTCCTTTGTTGACAAAATGCCCTAACGGGCGTGAAAAAAGCCCCACCGATTTCTCAGTGGGGCTTGCTGGGGTGGGTGACCTTATCGGTCTGCCCAAATAGTGAAATCTTGACTTGCGCCGTACACCGGGATGTCGGCGTCGAAGTCAGCTTGCGGTGCGCTCTGCGGCTCACCTTGGAACACGGTGGTGGCGCGAATGGCGTCCTCGATGCTCTGGATGATCGTCATGGCCTCGGCTCTTGTGTTAGACCAGACGTTGACTTGAATGCTGGCGTTGCGCTTGTTCGGAGTGAATCTGTCGAGCATGTTCACGGCCTCGCCGCCGATCTGCTGGAAGGTCACGTAAGGTCGTGTGGTGCTGACCGGCGCGAAGTCGGGGAACACGCGGGGCGTGACACTGACCAGCACTGCGTAGAGTTCTGTTTCAAGGCTCATTTGATTCCTGACATCCGCTCAAAAACGGCGCTCTCGACTGCTGCTACGGCGGGGCGCAGACCTTCGAGATATGCCGGGCGCATAAATGGACGCGCGGCGACTTGCTTGGGGGTGATGGGGTGGGACTTCAAGGTGAACCACTGGCCTTTGTACTTACCTTTTTTAATAAGCACCACCTTGTAGCGCTGGATGTGGCCGTACTCAACCAAGTGCCCGTGGGGCGCCCGAGTGATTTGCTTCCCGCTGCGCACGTTCCAACTAACGTGGTACACGGCATTCTTCCCCTCCACGCTTTTCTCTCTTGAATACTTTTGGTAAATAGACCCAGCAAGGTTGCCGGTCTTTTTACCTATCGCCCGCACGTTCTGCTTGGCCAGGTTGTAGAACACCTGTGCACCAGCTTGTGCGGCAGGTCGGGCAGATTCGGCAACAACGTCAGCCATGTCACCGAGGTACGCAAGTAGCCCACTTATATCCAGCCCCGGTAAGTTTGTGCTTCCTGGACCTTTGCGCTTCATACAACCAGCTCACACACCAAAGTGGTGTGTGCCTTGTTCTCTTTGTCGGGCAGCACGGCGAGGATGTTGTAGATGTCGCCTGCGTTGGTGGCCCGCATCCCGGTGGTCAAACCGGACATTGCGCGAATTTGGATGCTTACCTTGACGGTGGAAGTCTCGGCCCCGCTCTTGATCTGCTCGATGCCGCTGGTGTGCTTGATGTTGGCCCAGACGGTTGCCACATCGCTCCATGTTTGCGTCGGCTGGCCCAGCGCGTCCTGCGTGGCTGCGCGTTGCTGGATGGTCACGCGGGAGTTGAGCGTACCGGCTCTCATAGCTTCCACACCTTGTAGCGGTCCAGCAGGCCTCCGACGAAGCGCATCTGCACGGTGGTGCTGACGGCGCGGCTGGAGTAGGCTTCGGTTTCGCGGTTCTCGTACATGGTGGACACCATGAGCTTTATCCACTGCTTGATGCCCTCTGGGACGGCTGCGGCGTTGGCGTAGCCCGAAACGAATTGGACGGACACTGCGTTGATCTGGTCGCGCGAATCCGGCCATGCGCCCGCGTAGGCCGGTACGACATACGCAAACCCCGCGTCATCAGCGCTGTCCAAGCTGTACAACCCCGCACCTAGCGTTTGCTGCACGCCGGAAGGGTCGTAATGTTTGATGCTGGCGATGCTCTGCACGGGAACTCGCGTCAACTCAAATGCTTCTGGAAAAGCATCGAGTGTCAATTCCCAAGTCTGCACCATCAAAGCGCGGCCTGTTTGCTGCTCTGCCATTTCCGTGGCGGCGGTTATCAGCGAGGTGATGAGCGCATCGTCATCGTTCGTGTCCACGCGGCAATGCAGCTTTGCCTCGGCCAACGTCACGGGGTACGTGGTTGGAGCTGTAATGAGTTTGAGTGCCATTAGCGTGTTGTCCTTGCAATTCTGTTGGGGCGCGATCCGCCCATGCGGCTGGCGCGTGTGGTGTCAATCACCGGGCGGTTACCGACCATTGCGCCAGCGACAAGCAGCGCCCCGGTGTAGGTATTCGCCGTCACACCACTGGCAATGGCGTTTCCTACGCCCACACCAAAGATGCGCTGCAACTGCGCGACCACTCCCACGGCAGTGCTGTTGCCAACGCTTGCGCTGATGGTCGTGGCGCGGGTGATGCTGGCGGTGGGAGCGTTTGCAGTAGCGGTGCCAACACCGGCCTTGCACACCACGTTGACCAGGCCCGACACGCCCTGTGCCGATGCCCCGCCTACGGTGCAGACGATGGTGGTACTGCCAGCCACACTGATAGTGGCAGCGGCGGCTGTTGCCGTTGCGTTACCCACCGAGCAGGTGATGGTGGTGGAGCCCGCAATGTTGATCGTGGCACTGACGCCGGATGCGCTGGCTGCGCCGACGCCTGTGGTGATGCTGGTAGCAATCTGGGCAGTGACACCCGCGCCACTTGCAGTGGCCACCGATGTTTGAAGTGATCTGCCTACCAGGGCCGACACACCAGCGGCTGATGCTGCGCCCACGGAGGCGACCACCGTGCGGGATATCCAGGTGCTGACACCTGTGGCGCTGGCTGCCGCCACCGAGCAGGTGACTATCGTATTGCTGCTGGTGCTGATCGTGGCGGTAACGCCAGATGCGCTGGCCGCACCAACACTTGCAGTGATGGTTGTGCCACCACCCCCAACCACTAGGCTGTCAGCTATCGAGCCTTGAGCAATCGCGCCGAATCCGAGCATTTAGTTCACCAGCAAGTAATGATGCAGAAGGCTGGCCCACCAAGGCCAACCACACCCGGTGTGGAGCCTGTCAGCGCAGCGCCAGAACCCCCTCCACCGCAACCGGGAGCGCCATCGCCACCCGAGGCTTGGACTAGGCCAGCACCTGTTGCAGAGCCGTGAGTGGATGCGCCGCCAGAGCCGCCGTAGTAGTACAAGAGGTTGGGGATGGGTTGGTAGCCGTGTGCACCAGACTCAGGGATAAAGGTCGCAGCCCCCGCCCCTGACGCTCCCGGCGTTCCACCAAACACTCCTGCTGGCGTAAGGCGCCCGCCATTACCACCGCTAACGGCTGCAGCAACTAATCCGGCACCGCTTGCGCCAGCCGTTACGAGAAGGCCAGACGTTGGGAGCGCTACGCTGGAGCCAGCGCCGGTTGTGCCTCCAGTCGCACCAGTCTGCCCCCCAATCGCCTGCTGGATAAATTGCCAGCCGAGCCGCAACTGGGTCGAGCCTACCGCACCGCCTCCGCTGCCACCAACACCACCAGCGGGTACAGCCGTGCCGTTACCGCCGACTGCGCCTGCGCCTGCTTGAGCGAAGATGTTGCTGGCGTTAAGGTTGTCAGAGATAGAGACTTGGGCGTTCTGAAAAACCCCACCTTGGGGCAGGTACAGGAACAGCGTGTCGGGGATGAGGTGAAGCGGGAACCGCAGAGAAGTCTGGCCGCCCGAGCCGCCGCCTCCACCGCCGCCTGCAAGGCTGTTGGCACCAATAACCCCAGCGCCGCCGTTACCGCCGGGTCCGACTATGAGTATGTGCCCCATGGACTTGCCGCGTGGCTTTTGCCAAGTCACGGCCTGTGCTGCGTTGATACCTCCACCCACAAACACCTGCACATCAGCGTTCGGGTACTGACTTGGAATGTGTGATAAATCTAGCATGGCGTCACCAGCATGTGATGACGCAGAAGGCTGGGCCTCCGAGGCCGCCGACACCAGCAACGCCGCCTGTCAAGCAACCACCACCACCACCGCCACCGCAGCCGGGCGCACCGTTGCCACCGTTGCCGCCGAACAGACCTGCACCCGTGGCAGAACCGTGCGAAGAACCACCACCCGTACCGCCGTAGCCGTAGAGCAGGTTAGCGATGGGGCGGTAGCCGTGTTGGCCGGGGTTGCCGGGGGCTGTGGCTGTGGCCTGTGTCGCACCGCCTGCGTGGGCTGGGAATACGCCTGCAACGGTGAACGCACCGCCTGCTGTGCCTGTTGTTGCTGTGGCTGGTAGGCCACCACCACCCGTACCGCCCGTGACCAGAAGACCACTGGTTGGAAGAGTGAGAGCCGCGCCTGCGACTGCCACGCCACCGATGATGCCTGCTTGGCCCGCGAGGGCTTGGTCGAGCCACTGCCAGCCGAGGGGCATGGTTGCAGCGGTTGCGGCAGATGTCGCGCCCCCCGCAGCGCCTGCGGTAGCGCCCGAGGCATTCCCGGCGTTACCGCCTGCGCCTGCTCCTAACAGTGTATTGTTGGCAACCGCATCGGTCGCAATAGACACCCTCGCGTTGTTGCCTGTGCCGCCACTAGGTAGGGTCAGCCACAGAGTATCAGGGATGGCCCACAAGGGCGCCATGACGGAGACTTGCGGTCCAGAGCCGCCACCGCCCCCGCCAGCCGCTGTGCTGTTTGCACCGACCGCACCGTTACCTCCGTTACCACCAGCGCCGACGAGTAGGATGTGCGCGAAAGACTTGCCGCGTGGCTTCTGCCATGAAAATAGTGCGTTTGTCCCCACAAACGTCTCAACCGTAGCCGCCCCATGCGGAGTGGGTATGTGGCTAAAGTCAAGCATTCAATATCTCCGCAGCGCGGCCAACGCCGATCACGCCACTCGCTTCGAGCGTGTTCAGTGCGTAGATCACGCGAGGGTCGTCAAGGTCGATGCTTGTGCCGTCTGGGTCCGGTGTGGCCCAGTCCAGCATCCGCACGAATGCCTCCACCTCCACGCTCACCTTTGAAGCTACCAAGACGCTGATGAAGTCCGGCCCCAGTCGCCCGATGTAGGCCAACTTGGTCAGCCGCCGAGCGGGTGGGACGTAGGGTGCTGGCTGCTCGACCACGGGGTCAGGCAGTGCCCATGCGGGTGATGCCGTGCCGACGATGTTCGCCTGCTCATGCAAGCGCCCAATGTCCACGCCCTCGGGTGTGCAGTAGCGAGTGATGCGCCCGGTAGGGTCCACTTCGCGCACCGCCTGCACCCCGTCGAAAAATTCAACAAGGTCGTAGAACATTTAGTATTTCCCAGCGATGACACCAGCAGTCCATCCGGCGGCCAGATCAGCCGCCGCACTCACGCCCACGATGATGGTGTAACCGGGTGGCAGCGCCATGTTCATGGGGTAGTCGATATCCACAACTGCAGCCGTGGTCGATGCCGTGGTGGCTGGGAGGGTTAGCTCGCCGTAGAGCAGGTTGTTGGTAGCCGTTGTCTGCGCTGAACCGTTGTTGATGTAGATGCGAGCCACCGCAGCCGCGTTGGTTCCGAGCGCTTTGAAGCGGATGCGCTGTACATATCCGCCATTGGTCGCGTCAGCAGTGAACAGAATCTTGTCCGTGGTTGCGTTGGTCGCATCGTAAATCGAGGTGCGGTTGGATGCCACGCCAAGGGCTGCGGCAGTCCTCATGCTGATTACGCCAGCACGGCTGTAGATGGGTTCGTTATTTCCGGCCATGATGATCCTTAAGGCATTGCCAAGCCGCTGATGGCCGCAACAAGTGCGCCCCGGCCTGCGTTATTCAGAAGCTCTGCGCCAGCCGTGCAGAACACGTTGCTGGTTCCTGACAGACTTACCAAGTTGTTGCTGTTGCTGCTCGACTGCACGGTGTCGCGGGTGAGCAAGGTGGTGCCGTTGAACGTCCCCGTGCCGACCTCCCACGCCGCGCCACTCACCAGCAGGTACTGCACAATGCACGCACCACCGGGAAAGCCCGCCGCGAAAGTCCGGTAGCCAGTCACGGCTCCGGCAAGCGTGACAGCTCCCGTGCCCGTGGTGGCCGTGGTCTCTTGTACGCGGTCTGCGATGTAGGGCATGGGTTAGGCTGGAGTGATGCGCAGCACATCGGTGCCCGCGCCCTGGAAGTCGATGGTGAAGCTGCCGGACACAATGCTCAATGTGCCAGCGCTGGATAGCTCCACGTAACCAATGGCCCGCTTATTGGCGTCGGTGTTGTTGTAGATGATGCCCCACGCACCGTTGGAAAAGCCCGATGCGTTTTGCGGCACCACCACATCGGTGGCGCGGAGGGTCAACACGCCTGACACGTTGGTCCAGGTGACAGACGCAAGTGCAATCGGCCCGGTGTAACCGCCGCCAATGCCGACCTGGTTGGTGGCAAAGTTGGTGGTGCCAGTGCCGCCCCAGTGCGGTGCCGCTGTTGCCATCGTCGGCACCGTAGTGGTGGTAACGATACCTAGCTGCAAGGCATCGCTGCTAAGGTTGTGGATTTTGTTGCCAAGGTCCAGCAGGCCTTGCTGAAACCATTTGATGTCGCCTGTTGCCATGAGTTACTCTCCTTTGTTTTCAGGCGCGGTCTTGCGTGCCTTGTTTGCTACGGGCTTGTCAGCCTTTTCCGTTGGGGACGCTGCCCACCCTTCGCGCACAGAGACTTCAATCAGCTCGGCGTGGTCGGTGTCTATCTCGGCGCCTGCTGTGTAGGCAGTTAGATGGATACCGTCTGTGCTGAATGCGAAGTCTTTGATGGCGGTGAGTTTCATGTGTTTCCCCAATGAAAAAGGCCCACCGAAGTGGGCCTCTTGGTTGTGTCCGATTAGGACGCAGCGATTTTCAATAGCTTGATCGCCTGTGTGTTGCGGAGCTTTCCTCCCACACGCTTGCGGATGTAGAACTTGACGTAACCAGGTGTGGTGATTTCGTCGCGTGTCATACGCATACCCACGCGGTCAGCAATCAGGTAGCCTTCTTTGAAGTCACCGAACGCCAAGGGGAACGTACCGGCGCCGACTGCTGGCATGTCCTCGGCCTCAACCATTGAGAAACCGGCGAAGCTCGATGGCTGACCGGCTGCCAATGCGGGCTGCCACATGTAGGCGTTGGTGGTTGCTTCCTTGTACTTGCGGATGGTCGCCAGCACGGCCTTGGATGTGACCCAAGTTGCGTTCGCGCGATAGCGTGCACGCAGGCTGTAGATCATGTCGAAGAACACATCGGGGCTGGTTGGCATCGCGGCGGCTTGCGCCGAAGCAATGTATTGCAGCGTACCGAATGCGCGGCTGGAGTCAGCAGTTGCCAACGGTGTTGGGCCAGCCAAGAATCCTGTGGGCTTTTTGGTGCCGTTACCGGACACGAAAGCGGCGCCCTCGCCTGCATAGATGGCTTCGGCAGCGGAGCTAACCAACCAATCTTCCACGTTGAAGAACAGGTCGTCCAGCGATTCTTCGGTGGCCTGTGGCTTGGCGGATGCCATGCCGAAGGTAGGGGCAACTTCTGCCATGTCAGGGGTATTGGTCTGGTTGCGTGTGTCGGTTTCGCCCAACCACTCAAACGCAGCGCCGTTGACATCGACCAGTTCCTTGTAGTCGGGTGAGCCGACTGTGCGAACTGTTGCCAGAGCGCGGATTGGGGAAATGTCCACGCCGATGCGGGCGATAGCACGCTCGATTTCCTCGGGCAGTGCGAAACCACCAGAAGCACCAACGGTAGTGCGTGCGTCAGCAGCGCGGGTTTCCAGCGACTTCTGCGCGGCAGTGACTTTCTGCTGGCGCTCATGGTCGCCAGGGGCACGCATCCAGTTCAGGAAAGCGCCTTTGTACTCGGCAGCTTCGCGGCTGGTGCTGTCACCCTTGGTGTCGAACACGCCTGGGCGGTTCAACTTGGTTTCCATATCTTCCAACTTGGACTTCACTTCGCTCATGGAGTCGATAGCGGTGTCCATGCGGGCCAGCTTGGCGTCCAGTTCGGCAGTGCCCTTGCCAGCCTTGATGGCTTCGATGCGGGCATCGTTGGTGGATTTGTATTCCTCGAAAGCGGTTGCAATCGAGTCAATGGTTTTAGCAATTTCTGACATGGGTAGTCCTTATAAAGTGGTCAGGGTTTTGAGCAGCCGTTTGGCTGCGTCTTCTGCCGCAACCGCTTCACGAACGTCCCGTTCATCCAAAGCGATGCGTTTGACTTCGGCAACGAATGCCTTGGCCGCGTCAGGCGAAAAACCTACGTCCCGTAGAGTCTTTTCCGCTTCACGTATGGTGGTGATGCTGCCCGCTTCGGCGGCCTTCACCTGAGTCACACGCGCTTTGGTGTTGGCTGGGAATGTCACCAGCGACACTTCCCACAACTCCACCTCGGTCAGCGTGCGAACTTCTGTCTTTTCGTCAAACTTCGACTGCTTGGTCATGAAGCCGATGGACAGGCCGTTGATTGCGCCCATCTTGAGCAGCGCATGGGCTTCCTTGCCCTTCACGGTGTCCATCGCCAGCTTGCCCTTGAGCATCAGGCCGTTGTCGTCCTCGCTCATTTCAGTCCAGATGCCGATGGGCTGGGAGGCATCGTGCTGCCACAGCAAAGCGGGCATCGACTTGCTTTCGCGGTGAGTCTTGATGGACTGCACGAATGCGCCTTTTTGAATCACATCGGCGTAGCTGTCCTTGACACCGAACACGGAGCCGTAGCCTTCCACGGTGCCGTCTGCGTTGACTGCTTTGATTTCAAAGCCAACGTCGAAGTGTTTTGTTTCCATGAGTTTCCTTATTCCGCTGCGTCAGCGGGTTCCTTCGGGTCTTCCGACTCGTTGCCTTGGTTCATGTTCATGGGGGTCAGCGGCTCGTCCAGTCCCACCAACGGGTCAAGACCTTCATTGTCCCGAATCTCGTTGCGGGTGTAGATACCCATTTCCACCATCGTGCGTGCCCACTGTGCGCGGTCAGCCATCGAGCCCGCTGTCATGTAGCGGGTGTCAAACTCGGCAAACAGCGGGCCGCTGCCGTCCAGCAGCATTTCGTCAATGCGCTGGGTCCAGGCGCGGTGCCAAGGGGCCAGCGTGTGCTTAACGTGGGCGCTGAAAAACGCCTCGGAGCTGGCGAAGGTCGCTGACTTGTCGCTATGGCCCACCATGATGGGGAACACGCCATATGCACGGCATATTTCCTCAATCTGGAGTCGTCTTGTCTCAACGTGCTGGGCATCGACACCCGAAATGCTGGTGTTGAACCACTTGGCTGCGCGGTCAAGAATGAGAGGTGTGCCCGCGTTGTCAGGCCCACTTTTGCGTTTCAGGAACGCACTCAGGCGCTCATGCTGCTCGGGGTTCAGGTTGCCTTCTACGGTGTATGTACCACTGGGGCGAAGCCCGTTGGCGTGCATGGCCGATTGGCTGCGCTCTGTGGCCATTGCCAAGCCGATGGCAGCCCGCGCAAGCGTGACCGCGTTCATGGGCTTGACCCAATCCCATTGCAGGTTGTTCAGCAGGAAAACATCATCGGGTTTGAACTGTCCGATCATCCCGAACTGGTCCCAACAGCGGTACATGACGCCGTAGCGGGATGTGCGCTCGACATCCCACTGGCCGGGGGTCACCGGCAACAGTTCTCGCACGCGGCGGTTGTCTCCACGCACCTTGATGGACAAGGCGGCGCCGGTCAGGGCCGCGTGGATGGTCATTTGCCGACGCCATTCAAAGCTGGTCTGCCACTCGTTCGGACGGCGGCTCAGTAAGCGGTACTCGGGGATGTTGGTGGCCTTCTGGCGCGTCCCATCCTCCAGTTCGCGGTACACATGCAGGTCTGGTGTGGAGCAGCCGTCTGCAATCGCTTTGACGCAAGCCAGCACGGTGGAGACTTGCAAAGCGCTCTTGTCAGTGACAGTTACCCCGGCGACAACGCTGCCGCCCGACCCATCAATCAGGTTTGCCACCTGGTCGTAGGTCAGTTCGGATGCTTTGCGCCCGAATAATTTACCAAAGAGGTTCACTATGCTGTTTCCCAGAATGAGGTTGTTTCGGGCTCTGACAGCGGCATCACGCCACAAGCCATCGCCAACGCCACCATGCCGTCGATGCGGCCCCGTTGGTGCTTTTTGTCGAACTTCCGCGCCCCCGAATCGCCTACTACCTTGGCGTTCTTGGCGCACATTTCCAAAATAGGGTGGTTCCCGTGACGGAGTTGATTGCCCAGCAGCTTGACTTCCAGCGCACGCAGCGCGGGGGTCATACTCAGGGTGCCTTGCCCGTAGGGAACGAATTTCTCAAGCTCGTCATCGCCAAAGTTAGCTTTGATAAGCCACGGTTTCAGATGCTCAAACAGCGCCCGGTCAAAGGCGACTTGCTGGACATCGCAGCGGTCAAACAGACCGCGCATAAAGTCAGCCACATGCTCGTACTCAATCGCACGGCCCGGTGTGGTGTTCAGGTGGCCCTGCTTGGCCCAAAGGTCATAGGGCACGCGGTCCTTGCGCGACTTCTCGGCCAAGCCCTCGGCTGGTAGCCAGAACTCTGGGTGCACGCCGCCATCCTCGGTGACGGCCACCATCGCGGTCAGGTCGTTCACGCTGGACAGATCAAGCCCGCACCAGATTTTCTTGCCCTCGATGGGTCCGCAGGCTTCGCCGTTGCCCTGCCAAATTGACTGCGACACGAATGGGCTTTGGGCTTCCACTCGCTGATTTAAGATCAGATTGCGGTACTCAGGCTCGTTGGCAGGCATTTCCATCGCGGACTTGCACTGCTTCTCGATGTCGTCAATGGAGCGGAACTTACCCATCGCTGGGTTCGCTGCGGCCCATGCCTTTTTGTCATCCATCTTGCAGTCTGCCGGTGCCTCGTACACATGGCACACCACGCGGGGGTCGGGCGCATTGCGCTGCGCGTCAATCCACGTACTCAGCAGGTCGGCGTCCGTTGGCGCCTGGGTGCTAATGGTTATGAGAAGTGGGTTTTCGTAAGCACCTTGGGCGGAGGTGATTGCGGAAACAAACTTGTCTGTCGGCCCGACGATCTGGCCGGTTTCGTCCAAGATGGCCAGGATGGGCGAGAGGCCGTGAGCGGTCTTGCCCTCGGCTGACAGCGCCCGGTACAGCACGTTCTTGGACAGCCCAATTAAGCGCTTACCGGAGGGCTGTACGCGCACCAGCTTGGACAGCTTGGGCGACATTTCGATCATCTTGCGGGCCAGCTCAAACACCACAGCGGCCTGCTCTTTGCTCTGTGCACCAGAAACGATCTGGCTGTTCTGCACCGCTTCGGGGCCGCACAGGTGGGCCAGCAACATGCCGCCGATCAAAGCGGTCTTGCCGTTCTTCCGAGCGATGGACAGGATGGCCGTGTGCGTGCGCAGCGGGTTGTCGTAGATGTCCAGCAGAAATTTCTTCTGGAAGGGCTCCAGCACGATGGGCTTGCCAATGTGCTGACCCTCTGGCGCCAGGCAGTACGTTTCAATGAACGCACATACCTTCTCCCCGCGAGTGCGTTTGCCTGCGGGTTTGGGTTTCTTGGTAGCCATCAGGCCAACAGCTCGTCGTCCTCAAGTTCCTCGCGGAGCTTGCGCGACTGCTGTTCGATCTTGCGTTTACCCTGCGCATCGCGTGGGTCTGCGCTGGCTTTGCCGGTCAGACCCAGCGCCCGCATGAGCGCCATTTCGCGGCGGGCCAAGGCTTCCAGCACCGACACTCGGGGGTTCATAACCATCGTTCCCTTGGCGTTTTCTATTACCGTGCCCTCGGAGTCCAGCAGGTTCTGCTGTTTCTCAAGGTCGGCCATCGAGCGGGCGAGTTGTGCACCGATGACCATGTGGGCGTCCGTCCACTCGTCCACCGACTTGGCCTTGTAGATACCGGGCCAGAACGGCTCGTCCTGTGGGCGCAGCGCTACGTGGGCCGGTGGCCGGGGGATGGCTTTGGCAGCGTTGGCCATCGCTTTCACAGCACTCGCGGCGGCGTTGGAGTCGAGGGTTTTCTTTGCCATTACCAGACAACTTTTCCGTCAGGGGTGAACTTGGTGCGCTCAGACTGGGATTTCTCCCACATCTGTTTGTCCGAATCGTGGTGCTGCTTGCACAGCGCCTGCCAGTTGGCGTGGTCCCAGAACAGGGTCTGGTCACCACGGTGGGGCTCTATGTGATCCACCACGTTGGCCGGTGTCAGCTTGCCTTCCGCCGTGCACATCACGCAAAGTGGATGCTCACGCAGGTAGGCGGCTCTGGCCTTCTGCCACCGATGGTCATAACCACGGGCGGATGCGGACTTGGTTTCGTTCCGCCAGGATGCTGTTGGGGTGCGGGGTGCGCTCATTAGTTTGCTTGCGCAATAAGGGAGGTGTCGAGCGACCCCGCCTATCACTGCCTCGCTGGCAGCAAAGCCTGCGCAAGCGAGGTGGGCTTTATGTGTATTCACAGGCCAATAGCGCGGATTATTCTGATTACTAGAATCTAATCAATCAGATACTAAATGTAGTATCTGCCCGCGCGCGGGAGGAAATGCCGGGCAAATAGCGGGAACGCGATAAATCGAAGGGGACAGGCGGCCCTCCTT
>Ga0181346_1000038_pt1 | contig 43747 bp, 62 predicted proteins | sample Su13VDMM15DN_FD_130100 | JGI IMG/M metagenome (GOLD analysis project Ga0181346, IMG submission 130100) | Freshwater viral communities from Lake Michigan, USA - Su13.VD.MM15.D.N | ecosystem: Environmental > Aquatic > Freshwater > Lake | place: USA: Michigan | collected 2013-07-15 | reverse complement strand
TGCACATGAGCGCCTTCGCCGGCCACCAGCAAGGCCGCGAGATTGCCTTCGGCCGCCGCGCCGATGGCGGGCACATGACGGCGATCATTTCCGGCAGTTTCTACCAGCACCAATACAAGTATCTCAGCCCGTTCACCAACATGCACTGGCGCGGGGCTTATTTCCTGCACCAAGTAAAGGATGGACGGTTTGACGAGATGGCCCTGTCCCTTGATTACCTGAAACGGAGATATGCGTGAGCGACACCGTAGATGCAAACGTCCTGAGAGCGGTGTTCGCTGCGCGCGTATCGCTGGCCAAGCTGTCCAAGGCTGAAGCGGTGGCGCACGCGGAAGACGAATGGGACAAGACCCAGCGATGGGTGGCGTCCGCCAGCAACAAGGAGGGGTCGTTCATCTGGTTCTGCCAGGAGTTCGATCTGGATGAAGGTGCAGTGCGCAGGGCAATACGGGAGCGGCGGAAATAGTGCTAACCCCACGTCCCTATCAGATCGAAGGCCGGGACTTTCTGGCCAGCCGCACACGCGCCCTGCTGGCCGATGAAATGCGGGTCGGCAAGTCTTGCCAGGCGGTGATGGCCGCGCACAAGCTGGGCGCGCAGTCCATACTGGTGACGTGCCCGGCCATCGCCATCCCCCACTGGCATCGGGAGATTGAAAAGTGGTGGCCGTCTGGGCCGCTGCCGAAGGCACAGGTGCTGTCATACAACATCGCCACGCATCTGTGGGAAGTCGGCAACCGTAAGAAGTTTGACGTGTTCATCCCGGACGAAGCGCACTTCGCCAAGAATCCCGAAGCCAAACGCACCAAGATGGTCTACGGCAAGACGGGGTTCGGGCAGTCATCCGGCGCCATCTGGCCGCTGTCGGGCACGCCCGCCCCGAAACATGCGGCGGAACTATGGCCTATGCTGAAAGCCTTTGGTGTGGTCGGTATGGATTACCAGTCGTTCATCGAACGCTACTGCGTGTACGATAAGTGGGCTGACAAGATCCGTGGCACCAAGCAAGCCATGATCCCGGAACTGCGTGGCCTGCTGGCGACGGTGATGCTACGCCGCACCCGCAAGGATGTGGCGCCAGAGATGCCGGGTATTGACTTCCAGTTCCTTGAGATCACGCCGACTACCGCAGCTGACCTGCCGGCGGGCATCGACACCGAGCACCTGGAAGACAACCCGACTTCCCTGCAGGCCGAGCGCATTGCGGTGGCCCAGTCCAAGGTGCTGCCGCTGGCCAAGAACATCGACTTTGCGATCAGCAATGAACTCCTGAAGCAGGGGGTTGTGTTTGGCTGGCACACAGAACCACTGGAACACTTGACACGGTTGCTGAATTCGCTTAATATAAAGACCGAACTGTTGACCGGCAAGACGACGCCGACACAGCGGGAGCGGATACAAAACAATTTCCGGAATGGCTTGACACAGGTGATTACTGGGAACATAATGTCGTGCGGTACGGCGATTGACCTGTCCAGCGCGTCGCACGGATGGTTTATCGAGTTAGATTGGGTCAGCGGTAATAATGTGCAGGCAGCGAACCGATTGGTCAGCATGATGAAAAAAGAGAAGGTCACGATTGACGTGGCCACGGTGCCGGGAACGATTGATGACGGCGTGCAGCAAGTGTTGATGCGCCGGGTGCGGGAACTGAGTCAACTTTACTAGGAGCAGCGAATGATCGAAGTCACGTTCAAGTTTGACAGCATTGAGAAAGCCATCGCCACGCTGGGTTCACTGATGAAGGGTGCGGCGCCGGTGCCGAATATCGAGAATCCGGCGAAGCCCGAAGGTGGCACAGTTGACAAGAAACGCAAGCCCCGTGCGGATGCAGGCAAGCCGCGGGGGTCGTACAAGGACAATGGGGTGGCCACTTCCGGCCCGGCAATAGTGAACGATCAGCCGGCGATCCCGGTGACTGCCGAGCATCCAACCGAAGCCGCCACCCCACCCGAAACCGCAGCGCCGACTGTCACTCAGCAACAGGTGATGCCATCCGGAGGCTCTGAGTCGGTCGCTGTGGCCCCTCCCCCGGCCACCCAAGAGCAAGCCCAAGCGGCGCTGGAAGCCCTGTACGACGCCAAGGGTTTGCCGGCAGCGCAGGCCGCCATGGGGCAGTTCGGGGTATCCCGACTGCGTGACATGAAGCCGGAAGACTACGGCCCGTTCGTGGCCGCTGCGCAGGAGGCAACCAAGTAATGTACCCGATGGCCAACTACTTCTACTGTCTGTCCGAACTGGTTGCCTTTGAACTGCCGGTGGACACGTTCATCCTGGGCTGGATCGCCAACGAGGAAAACCAGTAATGGCGTTACACGCCAAGCTGTCCGCCTCTGCCGCCCACCGCTGGATGAACTGCCCGGCCAGCGTGCGGCTGTCGGAAGGCGTGCCACACGTCGAAAGCCCGCACGCCAGCCTCGGCACCATGGCGCACTCGGTCGCAGCGTATTGCCTGAAGAACCGGCTGCCGGCCAGCGCCATCCTGGACGATCACGCGGACAGCGTGCAGTTCTACCTAGACTTCTGCCGTAAACAGAAAGGTACACACGCGATTGAGATTGATTTAGCACCTGCCTTGGCCCGCATCGACCCGGACACTGGCGGCACGGCGGACTTTGTGTGCTGGACAGAAGACGGCAAGCACCTGCTGGTGGCCGACTTCAAGTTCGGAACCGGTGTGCCAGTGGCAGCGGAAGACAACAAGCAGTTGAAAATGTATGCGCTCGGTGCTATGCTGTCACTCTACCTGCAGCCGGAGACAGTCGAAGTGGCCATTGTGCAACCCCGGCTGGAAGACCCAGATCAGTGGGTGAAGCGAAATACCTTCCGCGCCATTGACCTGCTGGACTTTGCAGCGGACGTGCAGGAGGCGGCAGTGAAGGCGCGGTTGCCGGATGCCGAGCCGGTGCCGGGCGAAGAACAGTGCCGCTGGTGCCAGGCGGCGAAGGCGAAGCGGTGTTCGGTGGCCGTCAAGACTGGCTACCGCAAACCCGCTGGCGCCAAGATTAAAGCAGATGACTTTGCGGTAATGACGGGACCGTGAGCCTGACGTAATTTTCTCCCCCGTCACTTTAGGAGTAACAAACCATGGGTACTCGCGTTCGCATCAATGATGTCCGTTTCAATTTCACCAACAACCTGTTCACCGCCGGCAAGGCCAAGGGCAACGACAGCGGCAAAGAGAAGTTCAGTGTCGTCGCCATCTTCGGGCGGGAGCATCCGCAGATTGCCGAGATCAAGGCTGCGCTGCTGGAAGCTGCCACCGCCAAGTGGGGTGCCAAGGCTGCCGAAGTGTTGAAGCAACTGTCCGCTGGCGACCGCATCTGCCTGCATGATGGCGATGCCAAGAGCGACCACGCAGGCTACGCGGGCAACTACTTCATCAATGCCAGCAACGAACTGCGCCCGCTCGTCATCGGCCCGAACCGGGAGAACCTGGTGGCGGCGGACGGCAAGCCCTACTCCGGGTCTTACGGCAACATCATTCTGGAGTTCTGGGCGCAGGACAACCAGTTCGGCAAGCGCGTGAACGCTTCGCTGCTCGGCGTGCAGCACGTCAAGGACGGCGAACGCCTGTCCGGCGGCGGTGTGGCTGCGGCGGATGACTTTGAAGCGATCCCGGTGCCGCCTCCGGTTGCAGGTTCCGGCGGTGGCAGCAGCGGCGCAGCAGCACTGTTCTAAAGAACCGATAGTGCGCCCTTCCCCGCCGGCGCAGTGTGGGCTGGCGGGGTCTTTTTCTTCTGGAGAATAATAAAGTAATGGCCGAAGAACCAGTCCTGCACATCGACTTTGAAACCCGCAGCACGGTTGACCTGCGGGAAGTCGGGCTGCACAACTACGCCCGCCATGAATCCACGGATGCGTGGTGCATGGCTGGAGCCATTGGCTCGGAAGAACCAGGACTCAGCACTCTTGCGGACAACATGTGGCTGCCTCCGGTATGGGCAGCGCATGTCCGCAACGGCGGCGCAGTCTACGCCCACAACGCCCCGTTTGAACTGACCATCTGGAACAGCATCATGGTTCCGCGCTATGGCTGGCCGGAACTGAAACCCGAGCAAACCTACTGCACAATGGCGATGGCGTACGCCATGGGCCTGCCCGGCAACCTGGAAGACGCCGCCCTTGCCATGGGGTTGCGCGTGCTAAAGGACGCCGAGGGGCGCAGCCTGATGCTCCGGATGTGTCGCCCGAGATCCAAGCCCGGCCAGCCGTTGACGTGGTGGGACGAAGACGACAAACTGGCCCGCCTCTACGAGTACTGCCGGCAGGACGTGCGGGTCGAACGGGAATTGCACAAGCGGTTGATGCCGCTCTCAGACAAGGAACGCCAGGTCTGGTTGCTGGACTACCAGATCAACCAGCGTGGCGTGATGATTGACGTGCCCACGGCCAAGGCAGCGATCACCCTGGCCGACACCATGAAGGTGAAATATGATGAACAGATGGCCATCGCCACCGGTGGTGCCGCGACTTCATGCACGGCGCTTGCTCCGATCAAGGAGTGGCTCAATCAACAAGGCTGCCACAAAGCACTCGCTGGCTTGGCTAAGGCGGATGTCACGGAACTGCTGGCCGATGATACCCTACCCGCTGCTGCCCGACGTGTCCTGACTTTACGGCAGGAGGCCGGAAAGGCCAGCAACGCCAAGTTCAATGTAATGGTCAATCAAGCTGGCGACGATGGCCGGCTGCGCAATCTAGTTCAGTACCATGGCGCTGCCACCGGACGCTGGGCTGGCAGGGCGGTGCAGGTCCACAACCTGCCGCGGGATATGCCGAAGGCCAAGGTGGTCGAGCACGTCCTGCAGCTGGTGCGTGACGGCCAGCATGAAGCCATCGACATGATCTACGGCCCGCCGCTGTCCATGGTGTCCCGCTGTATGCGGTCGTTCTTTGTGGCACCGGACGGCAAGATGCTGCTGGCAGCGGACTTCTCCAACGTCGAAGGCCGTGGCGCTGCGTGGTTTGCCGGCGAACACTGGAAGATCGAAGCCTTCCGCGCAGCCGACGCCAAGACTGGCCCCGGCATCTACGAGTTGGCTTACGCCAAGTCGTTCAACGTGCCGGTGGAGTCGGTCAAAAATCCTTCAAACGAGCGACAGGTCGGCAAGACGATGGAATTGGCTTTTGGTTTCCAGGGTAGTGTCGGCAGCTTCCATGTGATGGGTAAAACTTACGGAGTGAAAGTCACTGATGAAAAAGCAGACGAGTTCAAAAACGCCTGGCGCTCAGCGCACCCGAAAATCGTCGGCGCGTGGTACGACATCCAAAGGGCGGCGATCAACGCCGTCAAGAATCCGGGCCAAGTCTACGCCTGCGGCCATCCCGGTCGCCAAGCCAAGTTCAAGGTGGCCGGTTCGTTTCTATGGTGTCTGCTGCCAAGCGGTAGGGCAATTTGCTATCCGTATGCAAAACTTCTGGAAGGCGAATACGGGCCGCAGCTGACCTACATGACCAACCCTTCCCCGGACGACCGGAAGAAAGGCAAGGTCATCAAGGATCCGCAGAACTCGGCGGGCTGGGCGCGGGTCGGCACCTATGGCGGCAGCCTGTTCAACAACATCATCCAGGGCACCTGCCGTGACCTGCTGGCGGATTGCATGTTGCGTCTGGACGGACTTGGTGCTAACATAGTTCTTCACGTCCATGATGAAGCGGTTGTGGAAGTTGACGCGGACAAAGCAGAAGCCGCGCGCCAGAAGATGCAAGAGATTATGCGAACCCCGCCCGAGTGGGCTGCCGGGTTCCCCCTTTGGGCCGATTGCGGAGTGATGAAACGATATGGCAAATAAGCTGGACGCAGCCATTGCCCTTGCAGCCAAGGGCTTTGAAGTGTTCCCGATCAAGCCCGGTGCCAAGTTCCCGCCGTTGATCAAGGACTGGCCGAACAAAGCAACTGGCAGTCCGCAGCTGTTCGGTCCGTGGTGGGACCAGTGGCCCGACGCCAACATTGGGATTCACACCAAAGGGCTGGTGGTTATTGACGTTGATGTCAACAAGGGCGGGGATGATTCTCTGGCCCTACTGGAGATGACTTATGGACTCCCCGAAACCCTCACAACCCGTACACCGACGGGAGGGCGGCACCTTTATTACCGAACTTCCGTGGCCGTGCCGAATGGTGTGGATTCCCTCGGAGCAGGTCTTGATGTGCGTTCCGAAAGAGGCTACGTCGTCGCCCCTGGCAGTGAAGTTGACGCCGGACGGTATCGTTACGAGCAAGACATTCCTGTATCCCCCGCGCCCGACTGGCTGATCCAGAAACTTGGCACGATCGTGCCAAAAACTAGCACGACTTCCGAGCCGGTGCAGGACGCCGACACCAGCGTGGTGGAGCGGGCGCGGGAATGGCTGGCCAAGCAACCCGGCGCCGTCGAAGGCGAGGGTGGGGACGCGCAGACCTTCAAGGTGGTCTGCGCCCTGCGGGATCTGGGGCCGTCAGCTGAACAGGCCGGCGAACTGCTGGCCGAGTGGAACGACCGCTGTTCCCCGCCGTGGTCGATCGACGAACTGAGCGACAAGATCGCCAATGCCTACACCTACGCCCAGAACGAAGCCGGTGTGCGTGCCGCTCTCCCCGACGACTTCCCGGTCATGGATGTGCCGCCAACGCCGCCCCGCAAACCCACGAAGGTCGCCCGCCTTTCTCAATTTGCGAATAGCGAAAACCGTGGCCCCGGCTACTTGGCCAAGGGATTGCTGCAGAAAGCGTCCTACGCCATCGCCTACGGCCCGCCCGGTGGCGGCAAGACCTTCACCCTGCTGGACTTGGCCTACCACATTGCCGCCGGCAAGGAATGGATGGGGCACAAAGTCCACGGCGGGCCGGTGCTTTACCTGCCCTTTGAGGGCGGCGGAGGGCTGATCAAACGAGCGCAGGCGCTACGCCAGAAGTATGGTGACGCTGACGTGCCGTTCTTCATTGCACCCGCCAGCTTCAACCTGCGGGAGCAGACCGGACGCAAGGAACTGGGCGCGGTCATTGCCGACCTGCCGGAGAAACCGGTGCTGATCGTGATCGACACCCTGGCCCGCGCCTTGATGGGCGGGGATGAAAATTCCGCACAGGACGTAGGGGCTTTCAACAGCGCCGTGGCTGCCCTGATTGAATCGACTGGTGCCTGCGTGCTGATCGTCCACCACTCGGGCAAGAACCAGAACGCCGGGGCGCGCGGGTCGTCAGCCCTCTTGGGGGCTATTGACACGGAATTGCAGATCAGCGACAATAGGGTGACTGCCAGCAAGCAACGGGACGTGGAGATCGGTGCCCCGATAGGCTTCAAGCTGGTGCCAGTGGTGGTGGGGCTGGACTCCGATGGCGACGAGATGACGAGTTGTGTGGTGGAGCCGGACGCCGTAGGCACTGGCCCAACCGGGCGACTGGCCGGTCACGCCAAGCGGGGATTTGAAGTGCTGTGCCAGTTGCGGCCGGACAACACTTCGATCAGCGACATCGAATGGAAAGAGGCGTGCATGGAGTTCCTGCCCGCACGCAAAGCGTCGTTCTACGACATGAAGCATGTGTTGTTGAAGAAGCGATACATTGTGGTTGACAACGAAGGGCTGGTGACACGGAGGATGGAGTAATGCCCCCACTTTATGACTTGTGGTGCCCCACCTGCCATCGCACCGTCGAACGCCAGTGCAAGATCGACGACCGGTTGACGCAACGCTGCTACCACGACGGCGACTTGCTGACAGTGAAGATTGCGCCGGTCTACGGCAAGATGGCGGGCACGGTATTGAAAGGCGGCGGGCCTGATCGGTTCACCGCGGACGTGCTCGGGATGCGGCTGGATGAACTGCCTAGCGGATTGCGGACAACTAAATGACTCCAAAACAAATGGCGGGGATGATGTCGAGCGCAACTCCTGAATGGGCTACGCCGCAGGACTTCTTCGATAAACTGAATTTGCAATACGGCTTTGACCTTGACGTTTGCGCCACAGCAGAGAACGCCAAGTGCGCGCGGTTCTTTACGGAAGCTGACGACGGGCTGAAGCAAGAGTGGACCGGAGTTGTGTGGATGAACCCGCCGTACGGTCGCACAATCGGCAAGTGGGTTCACAAGGCTTACGAGTCAGCGCAGAAGGGCGCAACCGTTGTGTGCTTGCTGCCCGCGCGCACCGACACCGCTTGGTGGCATGACTACTGCGAGAAAGGCAGACACCAGTTTGTGCGGGGCCGCTTGAAGTTTGGCGGCAGCAAGAACAGCGCGCCGTTCCCGTCCGCCGTTGTCGTATTTGAGCCTAGCGGACTGCGGGCCGAACAGCCGCCCAAATGAACCCAATGTTGGCCACGGCGTACGCAGCCCACGCCATGGCCATGCCCGGATCACCCGCCTTGCCGTAGCGCACCGCCACCGACAGATACAGACCGGCGGCGATCAGCAGTTCCCAAGGTGTCACTTGGTGACACCCTTGGCTTTATCCACGGAGCGCAGGGTGCCGAGGCCGAGCAGACCGGTCACAACGACCCACAGCAGGTCGATGTTGACTTCGGGTGGCGCTGGCCAACCCTTGACCGCACCGACCCAAGCCAAGACCGGCTGCAGTAACGTGGCGTAGACAAAGCCCGCGCCGCCCGCCCAGCCAAAGAACGGCCGCCAGCCGGCAACGAACACGGAAGCGTGCTGCGCCTCGCGCGCATTGATCTCCAGCTGACCCATGATCTGCTTCAGATCGCCATCCTGGGTCATCTTCATCAGTTCCAGTTCAGCCGCTGCCTTTTGCGCAGGATCCGGGAAGATGCGGTCGATGATGCCTTTGCCCAGTTCAAACAGCGGGCCTAAGAGTAACGGGTTCATACTAATAACTCCAGACAGTCGGGCGACCTACCTGCAGGTCGTCCAGATGGATAAAACGTCCGCCGCCCTTCTGCTGCACGCCGATGCCAGTGAAACCGGCCAGCAGCGCCGCAGACAGCACCATGTAGGCTTGGCTGTGCGACACACCAAAGTCGATGGCGCGGCCCGTTGTGTGCGGACCGGTGCGCCCTGTGCCGGATACCTTGGCGTTGTAGTCGGGGCATCGCGCAGCCGAAGTCACGGGCAACGCAAAGCCAACAGCCTTGCGCAAGGCTTCCACCCGATCCATGAAATCCTGCTTTGGCAGCATACCGCAACCACACTTGCAGGCCAGTTCTTCACGTTTGAAATGTGGGGTCACAACGTCACCAAAGACTTAATGGCCTGCGCCGGGATCACCGACACAGTGCCGTCATCGAAGTACAGACCGATGGCACCGGCTTCTGTAAAGCCGCCGAAGCAACCCTCGTTTGTCTTGCCGTTCTGCGTCCACGTTGCCCGCAGCGGCAGGTTCGTCACCGCCGGCAGCCGGCACTTCTCGTCAAACAGCGTGACCGTGACGCCCGGCGCATTGGCCACGGCGATGGGTGCTGCGTACAGCCCGGCCCAGATGAACAGTAACCCGACAGCGATAAGTCCTTGCACGATGGTTTTCATACACTCCCCCTTGGCCAGCCCATTTCAATCTCAATGGCACGGGCGGCTTCTTTGAAGTCGGTGTCGTGCGCGTATTTGTTCGGGACTTGATCGTGGCCAAGGGCTGCGTGCAGCATCTCATGCGCCAGGATGCGAAGCAGCATGTCCAGTGATTTCGTGTCGGTGGTGTCTACCCAGATACAGTGATTGTCGCCAGCCTTGCCGTGGTAGCCATGGGCTTTGAGCGCCTTGGCCACAAACACCATCTTGTTGACCGAGGGCAGGCGGCGGTCATTGTTGAACGCAATCTTTTTGAGAAAGCAGTAACCCGCGCGCAGGCCACTCTCGTCAAATTTCATTTCCCATTCAGCCAGTTCTGAACAGTCTGCGTTTCGTAGATACGAATGACCGTCCAGATGATGGCGGCAATCGTGGCGATGATGGTCAGCACGGTGGAGAATACCCCCAGCCAAGCAGCGAATACAGTGCCGTACGCTGCTGCGTCGGCCAGGTGTTTTACTTGATCCCCTTGCTGAACCATCTTGTCGCCCCTTGTCATGTTTTGATGTTTACAATTTTTTTACTGTCAATCGGTTGTAGGTAACGTCCGCAACAACATCAACGGCCTCTCCCATAAAAGCCTCAACCTTTATTGAGTCACCTGTTTGCATGTAAAGCGCGGCGTGGCAGGTAAACCCAATCAGGTTTCCGCCAGCATCTGGTGGTTGATTTGGGCCTTGAAAGATTTGTCCGCCGGCCGTTATGCGCAGATACCCCCACGCTTGCGCCGCAGCCCAATTCTCCGTAACAACTTGAACATTAATCTCATAAAAACCATCAATAAGAACTTCCAACCTAGTATTGCCGGAGTCCCAATAAAAAGAGTTGGTATCTTCGGCTAGAGCAGAAGCAAACGGGATTGCGGTAAATGAAGTTGCACCGATAGCCGTCGCTACGGATGACCGACGCACAGACACCGGAGGTTGCTTTGTCCAGTAGTCAGGAATCGCTTGAAACCCGTCTGCTCTTGTTCTTAATCCTCTGTCAAGTAGATAGCAGTTCCAAGAACAGTTAATAAACTGCGTGTTTTTTGCTCCAGTTCCAACTTCAATAACCGGATACAGAGATGCTACGCCGTGAACGCCGTCGTTGTAGGTCGCAGGAGTTCCGCCAATTTCAAAATAGCAGCCGTTAAACGTAGTACTGTTGCCGCCCGTTAATTTACCGAGCTTAACGACGTAGTAACCGGCAGTATTTCGTGCAACGCCGTAGACATGCTCCCCCGCCGCTACCCATTCGTGCTCCATCGCGGTCGAATAGGTGCCCTCAAACGAGGTGCCGTTGAATAGCGTGCCAAGCGGGTCTGTAATCGGCCCTTCAATCAGGAATGCACGAACCCTGCCGCCGATGGAACCGCCGTGGAAGCTATTGGTGTTTTGATCGTTCGTTATCTGAAGTGCGGTATCAATCCCACCAATTTTTAAATTAATGAAATCACCGTATAGCGTCAGATTGCCGTCCGTATCTTTGGTAAGGTGTAAGCCAATCCCGTTTGTGTTGTCTAGCTTGTCGATCTCCACGTTTTTCATATACGGATGAAGAACACCGGCCAAACGCACAACGCTTGCAACCGCAGCGGAGCCAGCGGAATAAATTGAAATGTCCTCGACAGACATATTCCCTTGTGCGCCTTGGTTCCCGCCGAGAGTAAGGCAATGCCCCGATGCCGCGCCGGTAATCAGAATTGTAGTTCCTGCCTCGTCGCCAGCGTCATAAAAGGCATGGTGTGCTGGCCCCTGCCCCTTGATGTTTACTGGCGCTGGGACTGACAATCCAGACGCCGCATACATGGCTCCCTGCGGGATTTGCACGATGCCGCCACTCACTGCAAGCGAGGAAACTGCTGCCGCAAACTCAGCGGCATCGTCAGTGACTCCATCGCATACCGCACCAAAGTCTTTGACGCTGACACTCTCGCCAAGTTTTGCGGTAACGCTGCGTTCAACAGCGCCAGTTCCTGATTGTGTAAACGTGCTGGTGTTGGCGTCACCGACCGCCAGTTCAAACGCCGTGCCGGCAACATTGCGCCGCAAATAATAACCCGCCTTGCCTGCAACAACAATGTCGGTCTGTTCCCCTTCGGACGATGGCACTTTCAGTGAGCGGCCGGTTTCTTCATCAATTTGTTGGTCGATCATGGTCAACCGATCCAGCCGGTCTTCCAGCACTTCCGCGTCGTTGATGTCGTTGTTCAGGAAATCATCGTCTTGCGTCAGCGGCAAGACACGGCGGATAACCAGCGTGGTGCCAGCGGCCGGTGCGCCGTAGGGGCTGGAGCCGCCCGCCAGGCTGACCGTGCCAGTCGTGCCCGCGCCGCCAGTGACGGTGTAATCCGTATTCTCCATCAGCGTTTCGGACGCGCCGGTCGAGTCCGTGACAACCGTGAGCACAAGGTCACTGGTGTCAAAGAAGACCACTGGCGACGTGGCGAAGCTGGTCGTCACGCCATTGCCGGCAAATGTTTTTCGATTGGTTGTTGAACTGACAGTCATTTTTAATCCCCTATAATCCAGTTTACCCTAAGAGCAGGAACATTGTTTCAAGTTCTTGTTTCCGTTGCTTTTTCTGTATTGGCGTGCGGGAGCCAACCAGCATGACGTCCCAGTACGTGATCGGTGGCGGCCCTGCCGGTTCCTCTGGCACCACCGGGATCGTACACTGGATGTCAAAGAACGCGCCGTCAAAGAACCTTCCGTCGAAGAAACTTTCGTCATAGCAGAACTGGTCGAAGTATTCTCCGTCAAAGAATAGCCCGTCAAAAAATTCAATTCGGGCCATAGCCGTTAGCTTCTGGTGTCAAACAACAGGATGTCTCGGGTGGCCTTCCCGGTGTAAGGTTCCGCGCCATGGAAACTATTGTCGCAGCGCGCGAACGCCAGCATCGAACCGGGCTTGCCTGGCGCCGTCCACTTGACCTTGAAGCCTTCTCGGGCATGGTGCCGGCCAGCGGGGTCCGTAAATCCTGCAGTCAGCGGCTCATACACCGTGGTGCCATGTTCCGCTTCGGTCCAATCCTTGGTGACGTAAAACAGGGCAGTGACGACTTTGCGTGCCGTGTCGGTGTGCGGCCCGATGTGGTAGCCGGGGCCGTCGCGCAGCATCACGGTTTCGTCGCTGGCGGCCTTGACGCCGAACTTGCGGTCAAACGCCCGGCGCAGGTCGCCATCGCGCATCCAGGCCGTGCAGTCCGGTGCATCCTTTACGCTACGATCAGGGTAGCCAGCGGTGCCGCGTGCCTCCTGCAGAGACTTATACCCCGCGCCGTCGGCCGGTGTCACCTGCGCCAAGAACTCCGGCGGCAGGGCGTTTTCGATGTAGATGTGCGGATACGGTTCCATGATTACCTCGGCCGCTTCGATCTGCTGCAGCACATACTCCTTGACCGGGTTGACCGGCGCCGGCCGGCGCAGCACATATTCCGCGCAGCCCTTGAAGGTTCCGTCCTTGCGGCGTGCTGCGTCAATCTGCGCAGTGTCAAACTCATACCCGCAAGTCTGCAGATTCTTCAGCATCTCTTGGTGATCTGGCAGATTCTCGTTGACTTCAATCAACAAACTCTTAACCTTCCCGGATGCCAGTGCCTTGACAGCGCCGGCAATGATGCGGTGCTCAAACCCGTCCACGTCGATCTTGATGTGATCAGGCGCCGGGATGCCCATCTCAATCAGCGTGTCGATTGACATGCCAAGGCAGCCCTGCTTGATGCCTGGGCGTGGCTGCAGGTCGAAGCCGACCTCTTGGCCATAGGAATTACAAGACCCGCCAGCGTCTTGAGTGGACAGATAAATGGTTGATACTTCGGGGTTTCCACTAGCAATGGCCAGACAGTAAGCCGTTGCGTCCAGCTTGTTCAGGGTGATGTTCTGGCACAGGATCGCGTAGTTGCTGGCCTCGGGCTCAAAAGCGTAGACCTTTGCGCCACGGTGGGCCGCCGCCAGCACGGTGTATCCGCCGACGTTGGCGCCGATGTCCCACAGGACTTCGCCCTTCTCAAACGTGTCGATCCACTCCAGCGTCACCGGCTCCTTGGTCGCCAAGGTGTTGGCGCGCCATGCCGTCTGCTTGTTTGGTGTGTGGAATTTGACCTTGGTGCCGGCGTGCTCAAATACAGTGACGGCCGCTTGCGGTGCCTCGACTTTTACTTTCTTGGTGCGGGGGCCAACGACGGCGTGAACCTCGTCGCCCTTCTCAAACAACTGGCCAATGTCAAAGAACCCTTCCAGCGTCTTGCCCCACCAGTCCTTGCCCTCTTGGATCAGGTGCGCGTTGCGACCATCCGGCAAAACCTTTTTTGCCGGTCGCGTGCTTATTACGAAATACCCGACCTTCTGTGTCAGCGACGCCAAATTGGCCAGCACGTCGCCAAGCATCTCAGGCTCAATGTGCTCCAGCACGTCGGTGCATACAACGATGTCTGCCGGACGCGGCGACATATCTTTGCCCGAAATGGCCGGGTCATACTCCCAGATAGGGAATGGCAGATTCTTGGCCAAGGTGCCTTTACCGCAGCCATAGTCGAGCACCGATGTCGTCTTCAGTTTCTCGGACAGCTTCAGAACCACCTCTGCGTGCTTGTAGCCACCGGCACCAAAATGCCCCATCTCGTCATGCAGTTTCTGGTTCATCTGCCGGTAGGTGTCGCTGATCAACGTCGGCTTCAGGAACGCAATGTTCGATTCTTTCGGGGCTTTCATTTGGTGATTTTGCATCATGGCTTGCACGAGTCCCTCCCCATAAAATTTAACACTTGATAATTTCAGCATATCGACTTCGTGAGGGACGGTTTTTGCAACCTCCTTCAAGTTTGGCGATGTCCTGAAAAATCTCCCTGAACCTTTCGGATACTCCAGATCAAAAAACTGCTTCAACGGATTCGTATGCTTGTCCGCGTGCGCGTATTCGTTCTCGGCGCAACCGTCCATGCCGAACACATGCTGATTCACGAAACCCATAAATCTCGCCACAGACATTGCACGCATACCGGCATCGCAGCCGCCAGTGAGTGAGTATTCCCCCTGCGGCAGCACGCGCAATGCTTCGGCATCGTTTGAGAAACAGTGCCACAGTTCAATTTTGGCGTTCGCGGCAATCAGCGTGTCGATGTATCCAGGGTGAACGGTAGAGCATGGCAGATACGTCACGTCAGGGTGAATATCACCAAGCATCTTAATTTTGTGGTCACGCGGGTCAACGTCCAGATGCCATGTCGGGACGATGCCTTTCTCAATCAGGAATTTGTGCGCTCCCGACGTGGTAATGATGTATTTGAAATCCTTTAAATGCTCCCACGTCTTTTTCAGGCTAGGGCCGTAACCGACGATGGCAATCGGATCTTCACGCTTACCGTCGTAATGCTGCACGCGGCCTTTGACTTTCTTTATTGACAGTTTGACCTGTTCATCGCGCAGCCAAAGCGGTATGCAATAACCAGTCCCGTAAACTGCGTCAAAATCAATGTTTGTCGAACGCGCTGAAAGGCGTGCGGTAGCTTTTTTCATTTAAGTCGGATGGCTTTCAAATAAGAACCAGGCATTAAGTGAATCGGGCTTGCCGTCGTTGACGCGATACCGGCATACATCAGTCGAACGGTTCCCGCGCTTGCTACGTTCATAACGTGCTGGAAATTGACCACATAAACGCCACCAGCAGGGCCGGCGCCAGTGATCGACATAAATATTGACGCTCCAGATACCTGAAGCTGACCAGCGCCACCAGCAAAACCTGCTGACTGACCGCCAGAGAATCGTGTGAATGCACCGAAGCGTGGCGTGGACAACGGCGGAACTGAGTAACCGGCACGCAAACCAACAGTCGTGGCAGACGTTGAAAACGCCAGCATCCCCATAATTTCCCAAGTCTGGTCTGCGGCAACCGTCAGCACCAAGCCGCTAATATCCACCAGCGCAGAACCGGCAACAGACTGGACATTAGACACAATCCTGATCTGTGGCGGGGAAACTGCGGCAGCAGCGGCAGACGCAACCGATGCGGCCTGAACCGCTACCGACGCAGCGTTCGATGCCACAGACGCAGCATTTGCAGCAACCGACGCGGCGTTGCTGGCAACCGATGCGTAGTTCGATACTGCACCGACAGCAGCACTCAACGTATCCACTCGACCGGACAGCGCAATCAATCCAGACAACAAATTACTTGCCTTGTCTGACAACACACCGTGGTCGGAGCGCAGATCGGACAGGTTCGCCGCAATGCTATCGGCGTTGCCACTCAGGTTATTGACCACCACAAACACGGAATCCAGCCGCGTCGATAGTCCGAACGCAGCCGCAGACAATTCGTTAGACGTAACACTTCCAGCACCGCCAGTTCCGCTATTGGCGGATACACGGTCAGCCAATGAACTGATGGCGTTGAAAACTTCCGCGCTGGTTACTGACCCGCCGCCGCCAACACCGGAGTTACCAGACACGCGATTAACTACAGAATCCAGTCTTGCGGATAGCGCGGCATGATCGACGCTGTTCGTCTGTGATAAGGCGGACACGGCATTGAATACCGACGTTACCCGCCCGTCGATGGATACATGCGCGGCACTGTTCGCATTAGACAGTGCTGACAGCGCTTGCGACAGCACAGATACCGCGTTCGCAACCGATGTCACTCGGCCATCAATCGAAACGTGAGCAGCACTGTTTGCGTTAGACAATGCTGATAGTGCTTGCGATACGACGTTCACCGCACTGATACGGTTCGCAATCTCTGCTGATACTGCGTTGCTGACAGTTGTGATCGCAGCGGACAACACACCATCCGCACTCGTCCGGTTCACGATTTCCGCGCTGACAGCATTGCTGACAGTCGTAACTGCGGCAGACAATACACCATCGGCGCTAGTCCGGTTCGCCGCTTCCACTGAAACCGCATCAACCACTTCCGCCGACGTTACAGAGCCGCCGCCACCTACGCCGCTGTTGGCGGACACCCTGTTTACCACAGAATCCAGCCGAACAGAAAGCGCGCCGTCTGCGCTGACACGGTTCACAGTTTCAGCACTTACCGCGTTGCTCACCGTAGTTACTGCGGCTGACAGCACGCCATCGGCACTTACTCGGTCAACAATCGCAGCACTCAGCGCGTTCGATACCGTGTTAATTCCACTCTGCGCCGCAACCGATACTGCGTTCAGTTCCAGCGAAGTTACCGAACCGCCGCCGCCGCCAGTTCCTGAGTTCGCAGACACACGATCAACTAGCGACTGGTGCGCCGCAGACAGCGCAGCCAATTCTTCCGGCAGGCTGGTCACGTCGGCCAGGGAAATGCTGACCGCGTGATCAGCATCCCATGCCGCGGCCCCCAATGGCCCGAAGTTGGCGTTCGATGAAGTGGTGTGCCTGATTGTAGCCATTATCCGTGCCTTTTATGAACCCAAGACGACACGGGAACGTGGCGTTCCCAGTTCGTCCGGAACCATGATACGGTCCGCCAGTGTAGCACGGAGCATGTTGTCTAATCGTTTTGCCAGAGAATCTTCCAGCTTCTGGATGGCCGCCACCAGCGCCGCATCCTCTGGTGCGTCATCCTCGTCGTCATCCTCTTGATCGACTTCGACCGGTTTGCGGACTTCCCGCCGGAGTTCGTCTATCTGCTGTTGCAGGTCGGCAGCCGTGCGCTCGGCAGCAATGGCACGATCTTCCAGCACCAGGATCAGCCGCCCGAGTTGGCGCGCGGTTTCGTCTGACGTGTCATCCGGCAGCTTCAATTCCCTGCCATTGCCAAGGTCGAGTATCATTTTTCAGCCTTGATTCGTTTCTCAGGGGCGACTGCCTCTGTCTGCTTGACGATGGTGTCCACGATCTTCTGCCGCACTTTGTCGCGTTCCGCTGCATCCGGCGGCAGGGCGGCATACTGCCCTTGGCGACGGGTGCCTTCGATGACGCGCTTGTAGACTTCCGCCTTGGCAAAGTCCGGGATGCGCTCCCAGTCCGTGGCGTTGACGATTGGCGCCAGAATCTCCATGGCGTTCTTGCCGGATACCTGCGCAAACACGTCCCGCTGTTCGGCGGTCAGTTCGATGCGTTTGTCCTTCGGCTTGAACGGGCCTTTCTCGATCAGGAACTTCGGTGCCGGCGACATGGCGATCTCCAGCCGCACGGCTTCCGTCTTCACTTTGTCCTTGCTGACTTCGCTGGTCGCCACCGGCATGACAGCGAACCACTTGTCGTTCGCGGACGGTTCGCCCCATGCGTCCCGTTTTGGCATCAACTTCTCGCGGAAGTAAGGCAGTTGCGACTGAATGGCGTCCATCACGCCGTCCACTTCCCGCTTATACGGGTCGGCCAAGGTTGTGGTCTGCCCGACAATCTTCGGTATCAGCGACGTGGCGTAACCTTCCAAGAACTGGTCGCCGTAGCGCACCGGATCCACCATGGCGTTGACCGCACCCGCCAAGCCGGACAGGTAGGTCGTGCTGATCGTGGCGTTGCCGAACATCAGCACCAGCATCGACAGCATCTTGGCCTTGTCTTCTTCGTCCTTGCTGGCCTTGATCATGTCCACCAAGTCGCCGGCAATACCCATGACTTTGGCCACCGGCTCGATGCGCTGGAAGCTGTAGAACTTGCCGTTGATCTGCACGCTGTAGGGCTGCCAGCCGGCGGCACGTTTCGCCCCGCCCTGCTCTTTGTCGAACAGCCCGCCACCGGTCAGGATACCGTCTTCGGCCATGGCGAACGCTGTCAGGGCTATGCCGGTGCCGATGGTGACGCGGGCAATGGCCTTGGCCTGGGATTCGCCGCCAGCTGCAAAATCTGCACGCCAGCGGGCGGACAGGATGTTCAGGCCCGGCGTGTGCTGCACAGCCCACGAAACCAAGTTGGCCGGGGTGCGGACAAACGGGATGACGAACTGGCTCCAATGCCCCGCCATGGCTTGCTGCACCATCTCTAGCCGCGGGCCGACTCGCTGCGAGAACACAGCTTCGGCACCGGTCTGTGCAATCGTGTCCAGCACTTTCTGGCCCGCGGTGGGCGTCAGCCCCGCAGTCGGGTTGTTCAGATATTCGGTGATCTTGGCTTTCGCCTCCATCGTGTCCGGATGCAGCCCTTCTTTGACTACCCGGTCAACCGCCAGTTCGTAGGCTTTCGCCCGCTCGGCAGGGATACGGAACAGTGCGTCCTGCGCTTGCAGCAGGCGGAACGGGGTGCGGATAATCTCGCCCTTCTTGCCTTCAATGGCCGGGCGATAAATATCACCCTTGTCCAGACTCAGCGTGTCGCTACGCAGGGCTTCACCGGCCACCTTCAGAGCGTCAGCGGTGCCGAGTTGCAGGCCGATGATGGACGACAGGGCGCGGGCTTTGAACTGCGCCATGGTCAGCGGGTCGCCCTTGGCTGCGCGTTGACCGGCGGTGATCGTGGCGGCCAGGGTGTTCTCCGGCAGTTCGATGGCCCACTTGGTCATGTTGCCCATGATGTTGGCTAGATGGGTCTGCGGGCCGGACAGGATACCCGCCTTCCACGCTTCGATCACTTTCTCCGTGGTCGTGGCCTTGGAATACTGGTTGGCAAACTCGGCTTGCTGCGCCGGGTCTTTCATCTGCGACATGAGTTTCGCCACGTCCTGGAGACTGCCCTTGCGTTCGGCAGCGGCCAGCAGGGTGTTGGCTTCGCCCAGCAAGGTAGAATCGTATTTGATGCTGCGCAGTATCTGGAGTGCGCGGCCTGCTTCGGCACCGACACCTTCCAGTTCAGCCTTCAGCATCCCCACGCGCTCAATGGCGGCAAGGGCAGTCAGCTTGGCTTGCGGTGTCAGTTCGGCGGGTGTCAGGTCTTTGATCTTTGCCAGTTCCTGCATGGCGTGATTGGTAGCACCTTTCAGTAGATGCGCGCGGGCGTAGATTTCCGCCGCGTTGCCCGCTTCACCAATTACGCGGTCGCTGACTTTGCCGCCGGCAATGGCTTGCAGGGCTTCCGTGGCGGTCTGCTTGTTCGGCACCACGCCACGGGTCTGCGCCTGAATCTCGTTTTGATAGAGTTCCGTGACGCCGCGCAGCACACCTTTGGCGGTGGCGTTGTCCGTGATGTATTCGTATTTCACCGGGTCAACCAGCGCGCCACTGCCCAGCTTCGGCACGGTTGTCGGGTCGGCGTTCAGCGCCTCGCGCAGCATGTCCGGGCGCGGGTCCGCGTCGATAGCGGCCTTGATGCGTTCTTGCAGCGCCACCGGTTCATAAGTTTTTGGAATAGCTTGTGCTGCTTTTAATGGCGCACCCTTTAGGTCATCAATACGTGTCCCAAGGAGTTTTTCAAACAGAGGCATTTTGCTCCTGGCCGCAGGATTCGTCATCCACACGGCCAGTCCGTCCGCCAACAGTTCTTGGCTTTTCTGCGTATGACCGCGCGCAACGTCCCACACACTGCCACGGAATTCTTTTGATATGCTGCGCAACTCGGCGCGTAAATCGGCGTAGTACGGGCCTTTTATTTCACCAGTCATGCCCCATTTATCAAGCAACGCATGTCCTAGTTCGTGCGACACTACTTGCTCACGTGTTGCGCCAAACTTCATTTGGAACTCTGCTGGAGGAAGATCAGGCACGTAGAGTCTGCCATGCGCGCTTATGTACTCTGCGCGGTCGGCTACCTCAATGCCAATTCCTATTTTTTCAGCATAGGCAAACGGATCGACCGCGCCTTCTTTTAACTCGCGCGCAATCTCAGGATTCTTCACCGCATCCCCCGCCACCATGTCCGGTGTGCGGCCAGTCTGTGCGTAGATTGAACGTAAACCACCCGCCACCTTCACCGCGCCCTTCATACCGCCCAGCAGCAGGGCATTGTCCATGAAGTCCATGGCGGTCGGCATACGGCCTTCCAAGGCGGCGGAAGTCGTGGTCAGAGTCGCCAGTTCGGTGCCAAAGACTGCCGCGCCTTTGGTCGCTGCGCCGGTTGCGGCAGGCAATGCGCCGGCCACAACACGCCCGGCACCCATGGTAGCAGCACCGATGACCGCACCCTTGGTGCCGCCAGCCATCGCCGCCTTGGCAATCTCCCACACTCCGCCCCAAGACGCAGCGTGGTTGTTGGAGTAGGCTTCGATCAGCGCATCCCGCAAAGCCATCGGGGCGGCAAAACCTGCGGCACCCATGGCTATTGGGCCACCTGGCGTGGCCGGGATAGCGGCGACAACGGAAAGCGGGATGTCAGCCACAACACCAGCGGCGCCAGCAAATAGGCGTTGATGCCAGGGGGCGTCTTCGCCCAGTTGCTGGCTCGGCATCTGGCCACGCAGGGCAAGGCCGGTGGCGCTGTTCTGCAGCCCGGCGATTACCGCGTCACCGATGTCCTTGGCGCGTTTTGGCTCCGGCACGTTGACGGCCGGCGGACCAAACATCGTCCATGGACCAGCGGCCGGTGCGGTCTGCTGAAATTGCTCCCAAGGACCGGCCATTATTTAACTTCTTTGTAGTTGGATTGGACTGCCGGGTCGCCGCCTTTGAATTCCCATTTCTTGCCGCCGAACTCCAGCACAGCGCCAGCGCGCGGAAGTGTCGTTGCAGCGTTCCCTTTCACCCGATCAATCGAACCTTGAATGAATTCGCGTGAACCCACAAAGTCTTTACTGGCCGGGTTAAATGCGTCCATTGGATCGGCGCCCGGCTTCTTGCGCAACTCCGCTACTTTGCGATTCACTCTATCCTGATAGTCCATCTGAATCTCGGCCACAATACCGGGTTGCCCAATGTAGCGCGGGTCTTGCGACAGTGAACGTCCAACAATCGACATCAAGCCATTTAAATGGCTGCCAATCGTGCGATTGTTCTCGTCCTTCTGGTTGGCCACCATGGCGTTCAGCTGATTTGCCGTGGCTGTGTTGATGTCCCCCCGCTGCACCGCTTCAAAGATCGGGGTGGCGCTGTAAATCTTGCGCGAGTCGCCTTCCGGTGCGTGAATCGCCATCCACAGATTGCGCTCCACAACCGGGTTCGACCGCTTTTCACCGCCAGCCATCTCTTTGTTCCGCGCTTCCATCATCAGGAACAGTTCCTTCTTGGCGTTCGCACCCTGCGGGCCAGCGAAGGCGGGGTTGTCACGGATGTCCGCCCAGCGCACCTTGCCTTTGATGATGCCGTCCAGCATTTCACCACGGGCCAAGTCCACTTTCTCGGCTTCTTCCCGGCGGGCTTCCAGCTTCACGCGCTCCCGGTCAGCTTCTTGCGCTCGTTTCTCGCGCTCGGCTTCCCGTTCGATCTGCAACCGCTGCGTCGGGTCCAGATTGTATTGCCCGCCCTTGACCGCGGCGATGGTGCCGTCCGGGTCAATCTGCGCCTGTCGCATGGCCGCGGCCACGTTCAGGTTGTTCTTGAGATCGGCCGCAATGGCGGCCCGCTTCTCCGGCGGCACGCGGTTCAGGGTCGCCACGAAAGCGTCCACGTCCTGCTCGGCCTGCGGCAGATAGCCTGGATTGGACGACAGGATGGCGCCGGTGCTGTTCAGGAACTTGGCACCCTCCACCCGCGCTTCCAGCGTTGCGCGCGTAACGGCAATGTTGTTGGCCTGGTTGTCAAACACAGCGCCCGTGTTGGCGGCGTGCATCTGCGCAGTCTCCAACCCCTTACGGGTTTGCAGATTCTCGCTGACACGGGACAGGTCAGTGTCCAGTTCTTCCCTGATCTTGCCGAGTTCTTCGCCAGAGGTAGCCGCTTCGTCCAGCCGCTTGGCGTACTTGGCGCGGATCTCGGCTTGCTGCACCAGCACTTTGCGGGATTCGTCTTCTTCCCGGCCTTGCATCTGGTTCTCGGCAACACTTTGAATGGTGCGGCCAAGGGGTGCCAGATCAACAACGCCGGTGTCTTCAATACCGGCACGCCGGCCGCCGGAGACGGCACCCGGTTGAATGTCGGCGCTACGAGTAGGCAGTCTTGGCATGTTATGCTCGTTTCAGGTTGTTGCCACGGCTGTAAATATCGTAGGCTTTTGCGCCGCCACTCAGCAACTCGGCGCCAGCCTTCATGTAGCCCGCTTTCTGTGCGGCCTTGCCGCTGGCGGTGTCCAGATTGGCGGTGTTCACAAAACCACGCGCCCGCTGTTCGCCCTGGTAGACCGCGTATTGACGTTCCAGTTCGCCCTGCGCCGCCTGATCGCCCAGCACGTCCAGCACCGAGCCGGAATCCGCCGCACCACCACTCTTGCCCTGCGCCGCCCGAATGGCGCCAAGGCGCAGCGCATTTTCGCGTTCGATCTGGACTGCTTGGCCAGCGGCGTCAGACCGGGCGATCTCGGCGTTCTGCATATTGATTGTGGCGTTGAAGTCTGCCGCAGCCTTGGCGGCCCGCCCTTGTTGAATGGCGTTTACCGCGCCGATAACCGCCGCGCCCGCTTGGATGAAAGGAATTGCCGCTGCCATTTTTCTACCCCGTAATCCTCACGTACCCAGTGTGGTCTTCCCCCTCCGGGCCGAAGCGGTCCATCCGCTCAGTCTCAACCCGGAACCCCAGCATCTTCGCCCACTTGTGTCCGAGTGCAAAATCACACCGGACACTGATTTCCAGCCGCCCCTCTATTCTGTTCAATTTATTGAACACCATAGAAGTCAACCAGCGCATGTGCTTCCCGCTGGCCTTGTTCAGATACATCCACCCTTGGTGCCGCCCCGGCCAGTGCTGGATCGTCCCGCCGCACGCCACTGGCGACCCGTCAATCACCGCCGTCCAACTGTTCTGTTTCTCCAGCGCCATCAGCGTTTCCACATCCAATGGCATGAAACCGCTTTCCGGTTTCCCCGCCCCCACCAGCCACGCAATGTGCCAGCGGCGGAACGGCACCACTTGTCTAGTCTGAGACATTGACCTTGGGCATGATCGCCAGCACGGTTGCCGGGAACGGGCCGTCAGCCCGCCAGTAGACTTGCCCGCGTTTGTTGTAGTCGTCTTCCATTCGTTCGCTGATAACGTCGGTCACAAGCGCGGTCGCCTCGCCAAAGTTTTGCCCCCACTTGGTAGCGAGGATCTCATTTAGGTTATCAGAATCCGGACCAAACTTCAAGCCCAATGTGTCCATCAGCCAAAAGCCCACGCTGTGGATTCGCTTGGTTTTAGCTTGCGCGGTGCCGTCCTGCGACCCGCCTTCAATCGGCATGATCTGACCGTCGCTGTTGTAGGCATAGCCCAGCGTGACGACCGTGGCGGTGTGGTTCAGAGTGATGGTGCCGTTGGTGACGGTCACGTCCGGGTGTTTGGCCCCGTCCACGTAGGGCGTAACGCTCTGTCCTTCCAGATGCCACAGGCCCGTCACGGTGCTGCTTGGCGAACCGTTGGTGATGGTGTAGCCGCAATCCAAGTGGAAGGCGTTGACCTGCTCGTCGCCGTATTCCCAGATTTTGCTCATGTATTCGATGTAACGTTTGGTGCTGCCGTTGATGTAACGCTTGACCACCATGTAGAGTTCGTCACGGCTGGCGGACGGGTTCGGCACCACGGCCACCGATTCGACTTCCGGGATGGCGGTGCCGCCGGCGTTGCTGAAGCCACCCAGTTCATGCCGGTGCCAGGCTACAACGTCTTGGTCGCGCTCGTAGGTGAAGCCCAGCAGCACGCCGTCCGATCGGACACCCCAGACGATCGCCTGTGGCTGGGTCTGATAGGCCAATTCGGTAATACTCGGGCGGGTGATGTGCTCGGCCAGCAGGGTCATGTCCGGGGCTTTGAAGCCATCGACTTCAAACACGTAGGCAAACTCACGCAGCTTGCGGCCCGCGCGCTGGACGAACAGCACGGCGTTGCCGGCTGTCACCGGCGCCACATCGGCGCTGCCGTGGCGGGTGGAAGGCTTGCCGGTGATGTTGGTCGGCGTGATGGCCTCGTTCAGGGCGGATGGCTTCACCTGCCATTCGCCGCGGGTGGTGCCTACCAGCAAACCTTTCTCGTTTGTCGCCAGCCACTTCACCGCGTTCACGTCGTCCGCGTTCAGCGTGAACGACACGGCGTTGTCGTCGGCCACCGTGCCGTCAGTGCCGGACGGGGCGAAGTTTGTGTAAAGCCCGGTCTTGGATCCGTCGATGCGCTGCGGGGACGTAGCCGCGCCCGCGAAGAACAGCCGGTCTTCATGGAACGTGGCGCAGGTCGGGAAGCCCGTGGTATCAGACCACAGGCCCATACGCCAGTCCACCTTTGATGTGGTGTCTGACAGGGTGTTGTAGACGTGCGCAATGACTACCGTGGTTGAAACGACGTGGACAATTTCAACATAGCCCCAGGTGGAACCTTCCCGGATGCGGATCAGCCGGCCAACGTCGGTGCTCAGAAAACCTTGCCCGCCGTTGATGCCGGTGACGGCGCTGGCCGTAATGAACGGATGCCGCGTTGAAGTGCCGCCGCTGACGTAGGCGTTGGTGAACGTGGAGCCTTGCAGATCGAAATTGTTGGCGTCAATCCGCGTGACGATCCAGTGGGTATTGGCTTCAGTCGTGCCAACCACACCTTCAATCTCGGTGCCGTCGCCGGTCAGCAGACCGTGGCCGGCAGCCGTGATGCGGATCAAGCCGGAGCCATTGTTGGCCGCGTTGCTGATAGCCACCGGCGCGCCATTAGTGGCGGCGTCCGGCGTCAGCGTCGTGGTGGTCGTGTTGGTGGACTCATACGGGCCATCCAGAAACGTGATGTCGGCCAGCGTCCAGGACGTGGCGGACACGCGGGTCAGGGTCGCCGGCGGGAAGTCCGGGTGCAGAATGTAGAGCGTATCGGCAGATTGCACAATCCGGATGTCTGCCAGATCGGCTTCCGCGTAGGTGGTCGTTACCTGATATATTTCCGCCACCGTGCCGCCGGACGACCACGCGCCGTAGCCCGTGCTGTTGACGGCGGTGCCGTCGCTGTTGTAGAGTTCAAACGTATTGGCGCCGGTGTTGACGTTGGTGACAACAAATTCGCGGCGGTTCACCTGCGTCATGCCGACAACACCGGTGATGTAAACTCGGTCGCCATTGGCGTAAGTGTCGCTGCCGGAGTAGGTGACAACTGCGGTCGCCGCCTGCGTGATGCCGGTGATATTCTGGCCGGTCAGGGTCAGCGGGGCGTTGCCGGTGAAGAACCGGATGTAGTTCTCGCCAAACTCCAGCACGTAGGTTTGCGTGACGGAAAACTGAAACGGGAACAGTCGGCAGGCTTTGTCGTGGTGCCGCGCTTGCTGTTGGTAGACGGTGCCGGGGCGGCGGGTCCACGCGCCCTGCGTCAGCGGGATGCCGTTCTTGCAGACCTGCAGGCCATTCTTATACTTGGCGATGTCCTGCCGGCCAAGCAAAAGAGGGCTGAGTTCGCCCGCGTTACAGGTATTCTGGATCAGGCTGGCACGGGCCATGTCAGTACCTGGCTGCCAGCCACGGGTCTTCCGGGAACTCCTGTGCGGCTTTCTCAATAGCCCCTACGCGGCGGGCTTCTGCGATGTCAGCCTTGTAGTCGTCTTTAACGCTTTCCTTGTCCGAAGTGCTGTCCGTGATTTCCTTGGCGCACTCCAGCGCCAGGCGGCCAGCGAAGGCTTCCACGAACAGCGGGTCGTAGTAGTTCGGGTCTTCGATGCGGGCGATGTATTTGATTTCCAGCGGGGCGGCGTCTTTGCTGAGAATGTAGATGCCTTCGATCTTCCAATCAACTGCCGCGCCCGACTCGTCATCCCGCAGCAGGCGGATAAAGTCGTTGGGCAAGCTGTAACGATTGTAGTCGCCCCACACCGGGTCGTCGCCATCGGCGGCGATAGAATCCCGTTTGATGGCGAATGACCAGTCGTAGCGGCGCAGTTCTGCGTCCCGCACCCGCTCGAACGCGGCGTTCATGCTGCGCGCGTTCGGCGTGTCCTGGTCCAGACTGGAGATGCGTTTCGCGCCCAGCTTTTGCAGGGCACGGTTCGCAATGGCGACATTGCTGATCGCCACGGTTTACTCCACTTCCAGGTCTAACGTGATCCCGATAGTATTGACAACTGCCAAGGGCGTCCATGCGCCGAGCACGCGCAAAACAGCAGTAAATTCGCGCTGCGCAAGAGTCTTCTGCGAAAAGTCAAACGAAAACCCAAGGACATACGGTTCTTGCAGAACCGGCGTGGCCAATGGGGTTGTCACATGAGCAGCCACTCGCTGCCAACCGGATGTGCCGGCGGTTTGCGCGCCGAGTTGATTGTTCCAAGCACCGTCGTCAAACCGAAATACGCCAACAGCTTTTGCCATAACAGACGCGTCAATCGGGTGCGTCACGTTGTCGCCAACTGCTGCAGGAGCATCGACAGTATGGAAGATGGCCAGTTCAAGATCAGCAGCAACAATAACCAGACTACCCGAAGCAGGGGTTATGTCAAGCGTCGCTCCGTGAATACGGCCGCGGCTGAAACCAGACAGATTGAAAACCGGACGGACAACCGAACCTGCGGTGGCGCTGTTGCTGATTTCGTCACCAGCGGCATAAGCCGTAATGTCTGCCGGCCGGGCGACTGTGCTGCGCATACGAGTGACTTGCATGACGGCTCCTTACGACGCAGCCGTGATAGGCCACAGCCTAGCAGTTGAAATACGGTCTTCGATGATTTTCAGATGGGCCAGCAGGCGTTGCTTGCCTTCTTGGCCAACAAATACCGCGTCATCCCAGTTGAACTGGCAAACACTGGAGTTATCCAGCGTGCCGCCGGTAACGTCGAACGTCACGTCGTTGCCGTTGACCTGCGGACCATCAGTTACGGTGACTTGAACAGAGGCTACTGCCATGTGCTTCTCCCGAAAAAGGAACCCCGAGGGCCGAAGCCCCCGAGGTCAGTCGCCGTTATTCCGGCAGAACGTAGTCCACTTCCAGCAGGTGCGCAACACCAGCACCCAGCGCCGTTACCACCGTGATGGCGATGTCAAACTCAACATCGGCCGTTGCGCCGGCAGTGCCGATAGCCGTGGCGTAAGCCGTGGCCAGGTCTTGCGAACGCTCCAAGCTGGTCTGCACCGTGTCGATCTGGGTGCGATCTTTCTCGGCTGCCATGTTGTAAAGCGTGGCAAACACGTCGTCGTCAATGGCGATGCCATCGGGACGATACAGGCCGCACTTCACAGCACCGCTGGTGGTCGTCGCGCCGGTCAGGAAAATACCGGTAACACGGGCGCGCGCCGGGAGGCGAACGAACGTGTACCACTGACCAGCGGTGCCGCCGGTGAACGACGCAGCAGCCAGATAGCCTTGCGCCGTGCGGTGGATGCCGCCCTTTTCCAGCTGGTTGGTCTTGACCGCCGGGGTTGCCGACTGGTCGGTAACAACTTGCGAACTTGATACGAGTGCCATGTCAGCTTCTCCTTAGATCTGGTCGTCGCACGAGATGCGAATTTGCTTGCCCAACTGCGTGCGGGTTGCGCCGAGGGTCATGGCGAGGTAGACTTGGGTCGCGTAACCCTTGTCCGCGCGCGGGCCGATTTCAGCCCGAACTTCGTCCCACATGCCGAGGTGCATACCGGACTTGAGCCACAGCGGGATCAAGCGGTTGCCGGACGTGATCGTCAGGCGCTCGGTGATGATGAAGTCCACACCCATGAAACGCTTGACCTTGCCATCGACCAGAACTGCGCTGTTGCCGTAGTCCTTGTTGACGACTTGCATTTCCTTCAGCAGCGAATCGTGCTCGTAGCTGGAGATGGCGCCGTAGACGGACTCGTTCAGTTCGCCCTTGTTCGCCAGCATCAGCTTCTGGATGCCCGACTGCAGCTTGGCCACGTTCAGCGCCGAAGCGGTGCCGCCCGTGTTGACGCCCACGTCGTAGGTGCCGGAGCCGACAGTGCCGAAAGTTTCAGCGGTCGTGCCGTTTTCGCCGGTGTAGTTGGTGCCAAAGATCGCGGCCAGGATGATGTCATCCTTGACGCGGTTCATTGCGGCAGCACCTGCCATGGCGTACGGGCTGGTCAGTTCGACGATTGCGCGCAGCTGATCTTGCTTGTCGATCAGCGAGGCCCATTCGTAGTCGGTCGGGAAGACCCAACGCTTGTCTTGCGAGAGGTCCAGCAGCGGGGTGTCAGCGTGACGGCTGGTGCGCTGGACGGCCGTGGCGGAACCGAACTGTTCGACAGTGCTGGCGGCTTTGCCAACGTAACTGCCGACGGTGACGGCACCGGCCAGGCGAGAATCGGTTTGTTGCAGCAGCATCTCAACATTGGAACGATATTGTTGGACGCTAGCCACTGTTATGGAATCAGGCATGGTACTCTCCGTAAGTGTTTGGTTTTAAGTCAGTTTGTCCAATCTGGCTGGACTCGCCGGCTTGTCCCTTACGGGGGCCATGCAGGTCGATCACACTGCGGGGGCTTTCACCTTGTCCGCGTGACTTCCCTACAACTCCATATTACCACACTGCGGGCTACTTTTTCCCCGGCAACCCCAAGGTCTTGGCCACTTCCCCTTTCGGTGAAGAAATAATCCAATTAAACCAAGCACTTGCGATTTCCACCACCCCCTCGGCCTGTCCTTTCAGGTGGACCGTGGGGGTTTTGGCTGCCGCCTCAATGCAACGCAGTTTGATCTCGCGTTCGTCCATCACTTACCGCCCGGATACATGATGGCGAACAGCTTGTTTTCCTTTTCCTGCGCCAACTTGTGGCCGGGATGGCTCTTGTCCATCAAGGCGGCACGGTGGTTCGGGTCGCTGCGCGCGGTCGCCAGTTGCGCTTTGGCTTCGTCCGGAGTCAGGGTGTTGCCAAAGTCGGTGTTCTTGTTCGGCGTGACCAGCGTGTCTTCGCCCAGCTTGCCACCGATCTCGGCCAGCAACTTGTAGGTGCCGGCGTAGCCGACCGACTTTTCAATGGCGTCAATCAGTTCCGGCGTGAAGCCCAAAGTCGTGGCGGCGGTCTTGGCCCGGTTCATCATTCGGTCATGTCCGCCCTTCCATTCGTCCAGCAGGGATTGCTTGTCGGCCTGGACATTCAGTTCGTAGTCCTTGGCCGCCTGCTCCCGCGCCGCCGTCTGCATGGTGTTCCATTCTGCCACCAGCGTCTTGGCCTGGCTGTCCGTCACGTTCGACTTGTGAAGGATACTCTGCATGGTCTTGGCGAAGCCTTCGTCCGCCTTGGCGCCTTTGGGCAAGCCAACGGTCATATCGTACTTGTCCGGCGACTCTGGCAGGCCCAGCTTCTGGAACACGGACTTCACACCTTCCGGGTCGTCCAGACGCGGAATGGGGATCAGCGTGGACGGGTCACGCCCGATTAAACGTTCGACTCCCTGGTACGATTTGATGACATCCTGTGGGCTTTGCCAGCCTTTGTTGGCAACGTAGGCCGCGGCGTCGGTGTCGGTGATGCCGTGCCACGGGGTGGGTGCCGGGTCTGTCGCAGCAGGCGCGGGCGCCGGTGCAGGATTCGGGGCGGGTGCGGGGTTCGGGTCGGTCATAGTCCAAGCTCCTTCAGTCCATTGATGAAATCGTCAGGGTGCAGCAAGCCCATGCAGGCCGAATCTTTGTATGCGCAAAACCGGAAATCGTGTCTGCTCATGCGCCACTTCGACTGGCAGCCAGTACACTCCAAGTCACGCGGGCCGACGTAACGAATCTTGTAACTAGGATCGCCGTTGCGGGCGATGAACCGGTGCTGCGGGATCGTCGCCCCCATGGCGTAGATGATGTTGGCGTCGGTCGTCCCTGCCAGATGCAGCGTGCCGCCATCGACGCCGACAACCGCATCCGCATGGCCCAACAGGTCACGCAGTTCCAGCAGCGTCGTCTTCTCCCGCAGGTCAACGCACTCTATCCGCAAAGACGGCGGCAGTCTGTCAACTTCGTCAATGATTGTGATCGGCGTCAACACCCCGCCAGCTTCGGCCTTGGTGTGACTGGTCTTTGTTCCAACCAGCACCGGCACATAGCCTTGCTCGTTGACCCATTTGATGATCGGCGCCATGACGCTGGCGCGGAACAGTTTGTTCTCGGACGTGCTGCCGACGGGGAAGACAACGTACGGCTCGTCAAACCGGCGCGGCCCCAGCGGTGCCTTGGTCGGGTAGCTGCGCTCCAGCAACCCTTCCGGGCGTGCGTCCAGCAGGCAGCCGAAAGCGTAATCAACCATGTGGACACGGTTGCGCGTGTGCGTGTTGAACGGCATCTGGTTCAGCGCCGTGTGGCCAAGGTTGCGTTCTTCCCGCTCGGCCTTGGTCTTGGGGAAGTCTTCAAAGTTGCGGATCTCAAACTCGCCGTAGGGCTTCAGCAAATGCTCAAGCAGTTCATGCTGCCACGACGGCCCCCACACGCGGATGATGGAAAACGGATCCGCTTTGCGACCGGCAATCACCGCCGGCAGCGAACAGATCACGTCACCAAGCGCCCCGTGGTTCAACACGAAGTTCATTGGCAGCCCGTCGCCCAGCATCTTACCGTCACGATACATTCGTGTCTCCGCTCGGTCGTCCAGAGTAAAGTTGCCACAGTTCGTCAGGCGTCAGGTTCAGATGGTTCTGCACCCGCAGCCACACTTCACGACGCCCTTCCGCCATGGCGTGCGCGCGGTCGTCCAGATGGAACGTGGACTCATGCGCACGGCAGAACCGCGCCAAGTCGCGCAGCACTTCTTCCCCCAGCGGCGAACGAAACGTGACGTTGTAAGCGTGGCGGCGGCGCATCAACACCCGCCGCACCTGCTCCCACCAATCGGTCAGGACTTGCATACGACCATGGTTGTTTCCCACTCCTTGATGATGTTGCGGCAATGCCGGGCTTTGTATTCCAAGTCCGGATCGCTGCCGTCCACAGCCGGGTCAAACGTATATCGCACCGGCCCCATATCAAAGTCTATATTAAAGTATTTCCAGAACGGTGTCAACTGGTGCCCATGCTTGGCCAGCATCTCGGCGTACTTCTTGGAAAACATCGCCAGCGTGCCGGGCAGGATGGCGTGCTGGTGGGTCGGGTCTTGCAGGAAAATATCGTGGCTCGGGTGCGGCAATGTGATGTGGACGCGGGCGCCATTGGCGCAGACCCGGTGCAGTTCCCGCATGAAGTGGAAGAACGGCTCGACCGGTGCGATGTGCTCAATGACGTGCGACGCTTCTACGGCTTCGACGGAGTTGTCATTCCACGGCCAGCGGTCGGTGTCCAGCCGGACAACCACGTCCGGGTCTTCCATTGGTTGGGCATCGACGTTGACGAAGCCGGGCAGCTTCTTGCTGCCGCATCCAAGGTTAAGTTTTATCACAGAATCTTTGTGCCTTTGCGCAGATTGGTAATGCCGCGCAGCACCTGCAAGTTATCTGGATGATGCAGCCCGCCTTTTGCTAAAGGAATGATGTGGTCAACGTGGTAAGGTTCGCCGCTTAATTCGGTCATTGCGCGGGCTTCTGCGTAAATACCAAGTATGCGCGCTTGTTCTTCAACTGTCAAGGGCACCGAGGCATTTTTCTTTCTGGCTCTGCGTTTTGCCTGAATGGCACGAAAGCGCGCACGATTATTGTCGCGCCATTGCTTTGCGGCGGCGATAAGTTCTCCGGCACGACGCTTGTAATATGCGGCATGGTTTTCCGCATATTGCTCTTTTTTAGCCTCGTAGCATTTTTTCTTTGCAGCTTTTGTACGTTCCGGATTGGCGGCGCGCCAACGGGCGGCACGCGCTGCCGCTTTTTTGGGGTCTTCGCGGCTCATTACGCGGCGGGCGCGGACTTCATCAAACCGGCCACTGCCGGCGCTGCCTCGATCATCTGTTGCGTTTGTGCCTGCTGTGCGCGTCCGGCGCGTAACGCCTCAACGTCTTGCAGCGAGCGCGTCCACGCTGTCGGTGCGCCCTGGATGTCCAGAATCTCCGGCATGGCGGTGTCAAAATTCAGCCAATCCAGCGGCGACAAATCCCCCGTGTTCTTGGCGTAATTGGCTGCCACGTCCAGTGCGCGCATGAAGCCGGCGGCTTTCTCCGATCGCTGCATCCGCGACATCGGGCTATCATATTCTATGTGGTATTCTGCCGCCTCGGTGTTGCGCAGGATCGACGGCATCTCCGGCACCAGCCCCTGCTGAAACAGGAGATCAAGTTCACGTTCGATCAGACGGCCAAGGAATTCGGCTTGCAGACGGCCAGCGGTCGGGGCAATCAGCATCCCCTTCTCCCGCGCCCGCTCCAACACTTCGGTCGCCGTCATCTGCGGCGTGTCAATCAGGATCTGGAACAGCGTGATCAGGAAGGCGTCATTGATGACGTCCTTCTCCATCTGCATCATCTTGTCGCCCACGGCGATGTTGCCGGTCGGCAGTACGTCCACCATCCGCTTGCCGTCTTTGTTCAGACCGCCGGCGTTCAGTGCACCTGGCTTCAGGCTGAACGACCCCAAGTTGCCGTCGTCATGCGCCAGTAGAACAGGATCGACAACGCGGTGGCCTTGCTTCAGCACGGTCTTCTTTTGTTCGTTCAGCACCTTGATGGCCGGCAGCACCCACTGCGCAGGACCACGGCCGTAAATCTCGCCGGACACCTGGGTGTAGCGGGCCACCGGCAGCGGGAAGCTGTTGTAGCCGGACTCCCGGAGTTCCTCTTGGTTCTGGACAAAAATGTACAGGGACGCATACCGCATCCCCTTCGGGTCAACCCGACGCGGGTCAAAGTCGTTGCGCGGGTAGACGCAGTGCAGGACTTCAAACTTCTTTTCGGCCTGCTGCGGGTTCTTGATGGCCTCGGTTACGGCCTCCGGCACTTTGTCGCCAGCGTTGTTGAACTGCTGCGCAATCTGGCGCGCGGTCATGTACCACGAACGGTAGAACGTGTCCACGATGCCGGCGTGGTTCTCAACGAAGTAGACTTCACCCAAGTGGAAGTTCCGGTAGCGTAACCCCCGGCTGCCGTCTTCCGGCTTGTCCACGTAGAGTGAGCCGTTGCCATAGGTGCCCAGCCCCATGTACGTCTGCTGGCTGTTGCCCACGAAGTTGGCCATGGGGCGGTAGCGATGATTGAACAGGATTTCGTTCAGGTCATCGAAGAACAGGCGCACGGCGCGGTTGCGCTTCAGCATCTTGTCCGCCGGCACCAGCCGGTGCCACACGGATGCCTGCGGTGTGGCCAGCGATTCGATCACGCTGGCGAACCGCTGCGCGGCCACACCAACGGACGAGTCGTACTGCAGTTCGGTTTTCTTCTGGCCCTGCGCGCCGAAAGCGTTGTCGGACCCGCGGCCCTGGAAAGAGTTGCGGTGCGCCGGGATGATCAGCGACGCCGCTTCTTCCCATTGAGAATCGAAATTACTTCGATCCGCTCGGAGTTGCCCCAGCTTCTGGATGTGGAACTGCGTCTTCTCGCTCAACCGAGCATCTCCGAAGACGCGCGCTTACGCATCAACCCGCGCTCGGCTTGCATGGTCGTGGCCAGTTCGCCGCCAGCGGCGATGGTGCCAGCACGGCCAGCGCCCTTGCGCTCGGCCAATGCCGCCCGCTCGGCGTCAAGACGCTGCTGCTCCGCTGCCGGATCGGCCACGGGGTTTGCCGGCACCGGCTGGGGTGCTGGCATGGAAGGTTTGCCAAGGATGCCGCTCATTACGTGATCTCCTGTGCTTCCATTATATCACGACTCGCCCATCCAGGTCGACACCCCTTCCACGACCCGCGACGTGCTGCCCCGCCGGTCATCACGCCGCGGCGGATTGACTTCAAAGGTGCAGGCCAGGGCGTCTGCGTCGTCAGGCGACTTAACCCCACGGCTTTGCAGGTCTTCTTTGGTTTCCAGAATCTTTTTGTTTTCCTCCCGCCCGCTCCACTTCCAGCCCCGATCGGTCAGCTGGTGGGACAGCGAACCCTTCTCCCCGCCATCCTTTTCGACCATGCCGCCGGGCAGCCAGTCCCGCATGGCACCCCAGAGTTCGGCCGCGTGGGTGGCGAACTCGCCATCCTTGATGTGCGGCGAGGAACCGAACTTGACTTCATGCAGCTTGTGCCGGATCCGGGTGTTGCGTTTGAGGATGTCAATGACGCCGGTGCCCATGCCGAAGTCGATGCAGATGGCGTCCGGGTTGTACTTCATGTCCAGCTTGACGATCTCGGCGGCGATCTGCACATTGTCCTGCGCGTGCCAGGCACCCTTTGTTGCAGTTCCGCAACAGTCCCGGGCATTGCGCCCCTGCCGGAACCGCCATGAGGTCTTGCCGCGCGGTGCCGGGTCAACGCCAAGAATCAACGGTTCGCCATAGTCCTGCGCCAGTGAGTTCTGCTGCGCCGCACGAACCGCGTCCCACGGGATGAACTGGTCTTCGGATGTCTGCGGTGGCAGGCCCATGATCTCTACCCGCACGAAGTCGGAGTCAATGCCGTAGCGTTTGATCTGGTCTTCGACCACGCCCTGGTCAACCCCCTCCATGCCACGGGTGGACAGGGTGCGCAAGTCCCAGCCGTCACCCATCTGCTCGTCGTTGAATAGTTCAAAGAACCGGCCCGATCGACCGCGCATCTGCGAAGCCGCCATCCAGTATCGATACGGGTTCTGCTCGGTGAAGAAGCCCTCGGACACTTCCCAGATTTTGCTCGGGATACCGGCGGCTTCGTCAAACTGCAGGAGCAGGCCGTAGGGGTTGTGCACACCGGCGAAGGCGTTGGGGTTGTCCTCGGACCACGTCTGGCCGCTACAACTCCAATACTTGGGGTCTATACCCAAGCCCCCTTCTTCTGGCAGGCGGCGCACAGCATCCAGCAGCCACTTGGCCGGCACGATGCGGATTGTCTCCATCTCAAACCAGTGGGCATTGATGGCCGAACTGAACCAGATTGCGTACTCCGGAAACGTGCGACTGCGCAACTGTGATTCGGTGTTGGCCGTGACGATGGTTGTGGAGCCAATCCGGGTGCTCATGTGCCAGTGCGCCATCATGCCGAACTTGGCAGACTTGCCCGGGCCACGGCCGGACGACCGCGCTTCTTTCCAGACTTTTAGTGGCAGGCCGTTTTCGTGCCGGAACGCCTGTTCCTGAGTGTGCTCGGCAATCCGTTTGAAGTCCTCCATCTGCCAGCGGCGCGGCCCCAAGTATTTCTCAAACGCAGTGCCAGCTCTGCCCCACGGATACGCCCAATGCACAAAGCCAACCGGATCGTCACGAAGCGCAAGAGCCTGCGCCAGGATTTCGGACTCTTGCTCAAGACTGCCGCGCATCTGTTCTCCGTTGGATTACGCTTCCCTGTTTCACTAGGGAAAGCGTAATCACCGTAACACTGGCAAACCGTAACGAAACCGTAACGTAACGTATCGCCAGATAATTATTTAATAATTTATTATGGCACAGAATTTTTTATTTTTTAATACGCAGTCAACGTGCGCAACCCCGCACCGGTGCTCGGCGCCGGATCTTGACCCCTACCCCCTCCGTACGCCCCCCTCTGAAAAATTCTACCCTGCAGCCTGGCAGAAAACAGGCAAGTCCCTGATTCTACACGCATTACCTATTACCTGCGCAATTTGACATAATGGTTATTATATACTCATGCGCTGCACCAAGCGTGTGTAATCAATGGGTTAGAGCCGGGCGCATGTGCATGATTGTTGATTATGCGAGGGGTGCGCTGCAACATGTGGGTTAGAGTAGGCCAGCAGCGTCGAGCGTTGCGTGCGTGATAGCGGATTGCGCGTGTACGAGAGCGCCCGAACTGTCGGCAGTAATAATCCTATCGCCTTGCACCAGCTGCGGTTGCTTGGCTGCAGCAAGCCTAGCATTGGCGTCCTTGATGATGGCCGTTAAGTCTACAGTCTTGACGTTAATATCCGCCCTTGTGCGCTGGCCGTATTTGTCTGGATCGCGTTTTTCAGCCATCCATTGCAGTATGTTCGCTTTGACGCGCGCGCCCTTGGCATTGGTTGTTGCCTCGTCCATGCAATCAACCATGCGATCCAGGAAAGCGTCGGCACTATCGCGCATGGCCTCATGCCATTGGTTGAGTAGTTCAGCATTGCCTTGCCGGAATAACAAAAGATCTTGCCGATTGAAACCGTGCGCAGCGCAGGAATGATCTACACGGTCGCCGGCGCCAATGCGCTGCAGGATGTCTGGCCAAGCCTTTGCAATCGCTTGGCGCTTCTCTATTCCAATCGTCGAGGCCATATTTCAGAATACCACACACCACAAAAGCGGCTGCGCCGATACACTATAGGGTTGCCAGTAGGGTTTTTTCGTTCGGGTTTTGCCTCGGTACGGTTGGGGTGTAGCCTTATAGGCTATACACCCATCCTACCGGAACACCATACCGAGGCGCAAAATAGACCGTTGTATGGTATATTAGATACGTAACCCACTATAGGAGACGTAACGAAATGCCCAAACTTATAATTCCTGATCCTGATTCGTGCATCGGTGAACGCCCTGGCGTCAAATTGTACGTGCGAGACTTCAGAGACGAAATGCCCCTGTATCGCAATGTCAAGATTATTTGCGAGGCGCCATGGTTCAAGGGACGCAAGGCGGCAAACTTGACATGGATAGTTCACATGAACCGTTGCCGAAGCGGCGGCGACTGCTGGTTGTTAGAACAGCACGCGCCAGAGCTGCGCAAATGGATTGAAATGATATGCGCAACGGAATTAAATCCGGCCTATTTGATGGATGCGCTGGGAATTAATCAGCAAGAATATGACGAATTAGTGGCGGCAGAACACGCAAAATACGCCAAGAAATAGCCCTAACGTGCTGATTTTAAGGCGCTTCGGCGCCTTTTTTAATGCCCGAAATAAACAATTAAATAATTAATTAAAACCCCTTGACATCGAATTAATGGGGGTTTAGCCTTGGCATCAGTATCACTCGTATAACAAAACGAAAGGGCCGAAAAATGAACTGGAACATGCAAAACGAAGTATCCCGCGCCAATGCTTTTGGCTGCACTGTTGAACAGCTGCGCGCGCACCATGCGAAGAATCGGGAAGTCTTGCGCGAAATGCTGGCGAAGGCTGAAAGTAGTGGTAAGAAAGTGAACGGCTACACGGCACAGAAACTGCGCGCCATGGTTGCGGATTCTGACTTGCTGGTAAAAGGCGGATACTAGAATGTTGATCATCATCGCACTGTGCATTATCCTTGGCGCATTGATTGCGCGCCGTGTTATTCACACACTCCGGAGAATTCAATCATGGAATATGTAATTCATGGCCTGTATAAATTCGCTGAACAAGATGATTGGACTAATGGCTGTTTACCAGATACGGCCGTTGATACTTTTATCGAAGTATCTTTTCGTGGCCGCACAAAAGATGAAGTCCTGCAAAAGGCTGCAGATTTTGTTGGCTGCACATTGGCCGATATTGAACGCGATGCTTGCGACGAAACCGGCCGCATTGATTTAGCCGTAACTGAAACCGATGAAGGCTGCACGCTAGACGCTGCACAGATGGCCGCATGGACAAAGGGCGAACTCCGCGCTTGGTACTGTGTCTACACTGGCCACTTGCAGCAAGTCAAAACCGTTACGGCCGCAGATTAACCCCACAATTTAACCCTTCGCCTTCTGGCGATCATCTGAAAAGGAAATATCATGCAAGACGCATACACAGAAAACTTGGCAGACTTCGGATCACGTGAGCGTGCAATGGCTGCAGAACTGCTGGCCGCACCATTGCCGGAATGTTTCAGCGACGATGGCGTGAAAATCGCAATGAACCACAATAGTGGCTTTGTGTTTCTGGTCAACGCGGATTATCAATGCGCCATGATGAATGGCGATACGCTGGAGATATTCCACAGCACGCCGTACGATGGCCACGAAGGTTTCTTGACTGATTTGCTAGAAGAATACAAGCCGGAAGATTTACATCACGAGGACGTTGAGTATCTGCGCTATAACGCCAGCGCAGAGGGCGTTGATTTGCCGAAAGCATGGCAAGAATTGGTTGATTGATAAACCCTCAACGGCCAGCGCCTTAGCAATAGGGCGCTAGGCGGTGCGGGTTTCGCACTATCTGAATAGGAGCATTGATTATGAAAGTCCGTTTATTGATTGGCGCAGCGTACGCTTATGCGTGCATCAAATACAAAAATGGCACCATGGATGTCCGGTTAGAGCCGGGAAGATCCGCGCATCAATCTTTGCGTGAAAGCGCCACAGAGTGCCGGATCCGCGCTAATCGTGAATTGGCGCGCGCTGAACTGATGGACCAGGCAGCTAAAATACTGGAAAAAGAATGACGCCCCTCAACAAGACAGTAAATCGCCGTACAATCGGCACGCACCGCGGCCGTCGCTTTGTCGTGATCCTAGAGCCTGGCGACGTGATCGGGTTCCGGCCTGAACGAACGCGGACCGTGTTTTATACGACATTGGCGGCCTGCTTTGACATGGCAGTACGCCAGCATGTTGCAGCTAAACGTGCAGCGAAAAAGAAAGGTAAACAATGAGCCACTATCGCGATATAAATCGCGACATCGTGTCGCGATACCCGGAAACCCTCTACGAATGGCTAGGCGAAGCCCTGGCGGCCGCGTGCGTCATTGCCCTGCCCTTGGTCTTGCTGTTTATTGGCTATGCTCTGGCGTAACCTTTCCGCCCTTCGGCGCAGGCGCCTATTGAATTTACAGGCGCACGCCGAAGTGGCGGAGCTGCACGGCCTTACGAAATACGCCAGAAAGGCTATGCGCATTTATTGGCGGTTTCACCCTAACGCCCGGCCTTGGAACCTATGGTAAATCTGCCCGAAACCTGGCCATTTCCCCCTGCGGTAATCGCGCCCGACTTATCGGATCCGCCGGTAATCGCGGATAAACCTATTGACACGCCAAAAAATACCAGTATTATGGGCCTGCGCGGTAATCGCGGCAGGACCGTAAAACCCCCGGTAATCGCCGGGGATATTGACGATGCACCTTTTTGATTGGAGAAAATCATGCGCAAGTTCACAGTAATCGCACCCGATGAAATGACCCTGGCCGATGTGCGTTCAATGCTCCCCGGCTGCACGGTTTCTGAAGTGAAGGTAAAAGCGAAGGCCAGCAAAATCGACGCTGATTTCGAGCCGGTAATCGTGTATAAAAACGGTGAACCTTACAAAGAGATCGACGGCGTGAGCGCACAGAAAGCCATTGCCAAGATCATGGCAGAAACTCGCAAGGGCCAGAATTCCGATGGTCGGCACAATTCAATGTACCCGAATTGGGGCGGAAAGCCGGACGCTGAAGTTGAACGGTACATGCTGCAGTTTTGCCGTGCCACGCATCACAAAATGGCCGATTACACCAATGGGGTGCGCGCATGAACTACCATATCAAACCCCAGGGCGATAGCTTTCTGGTAGTCCAGACGGATCCGGAGCACCCCAAGGATCGACTGGCGGATCGGATTATCGCCGTCTGCGGTAATCGCGCCGATGCTGCGCAAGTGGTGGCCGGGCTGTACGCTGTAACCGGCGCCAAGGACGAACCGGCCGGCGGTATTGGGCAACATTGACAACCCCGCAGTAATCGCGTATCCTCTTACAATCGGAGACAAGAATCATGGGCATGAAAAACACCGTTCGTTATCTGTCGCAGGCTGAAAAACCGATCAGCCAGGTATTTGATACTGGCCGGCGCGGTAATCCGTTGCCGGGCTGTGACTGTATCCAGTGCTTCGGCTACTGCTCTGTCAATTACGAAGTGGCCGAGCGGGAAAAGGCTGAGAAACGGGAAACCCCGGTGGTGACAGAATGAAGCGCGCGGTAATCGCGGCTGCCGTGTTAGCCCTTGCGGGCTGCACGGTAGTCAACGAGCACCGGGCGCCACCTGCCGACTGGCCACAGCTGGAAGTGACAGTCGAAGAAACCGGGTTCTGGGAAACGCAAGAGAAGTGCGGCCGTAACGTGGCCGAGGTGATATTGATTGGCCCGATGCTAGGCTGCGCGTATATCAATTTCGACGAAATGCGCTGCCGGATATACCTGTGGCTGAATAATGTGCTGGCGCATGAACTGCTGCACTGCCGAGGCTACGATCACTACGGGTCGTCGGATCTGCGCGACTATTGGGAAACCTGGAAAAAGGAGAATCAGAATGTGCAACGGTAATTGCGATCAGGGCCGTCGATGCGACTGCCTGACCAGCGATCTGTTCGACGGCCTGTTTACGTTGGGCTTTGCGATGGCGATGTTCGGGCTTGGTTTCGGTGCTGGCTACCTGGTGTGGAGGTTTTTATGATTCCGATTGACGAGCAGATAGAACACCAGCGCGGGGTATGCAATGGAACCAATAGCGAATATGAAAATGCAAAACTCGCTAGCCTCCAACGACTGAAAGCCATTGATGCTGTGCAGGTGCCGGAACAGCCAAGAGAAGGAGGCGTCGGTGTTTTTTCTGAATTTATTGTGTCAAAACAAACTCAGGAATACATCGACACCCTGCGCGACCTGCTGAAACGGACGGAAGAGAAACGCAGTAAGGCTCTAAAAGTCGCAGCTATGTATGCGCGACGTATGATGGATTTTGAAGACCGCGCCGAAGCAGCAGAAGCCAAACTCGCAGCCATAAAGGAGCAATCATGAAAGAGAGAATTAAGGAGTTGGCATTTATAACAACGGGCAGAGTAGCCGGAAATAAAAATGTATCCGCTGTAGAAAAAATGATTTCTGAAACAATCACCCTAGCCGTCAACGAAGCCCTTGAACTGGCGGCGAAGGAGTGCGAGACAAACTCACCCAAGCCGTTTACAACGGGCGGGATTATTGAACGCTCACAGTGCGCCGAAGCTATCAGGAAACTGAAGGTAAAGGAGTAATTATGCACATCGGAACGATTACCGTTGAATGGTTCGACTTCATGCTCGGAACATTCTTTTTCTGTGTGTGGTGCGCCTATGACGGATCGCTTGTCGAGGATGTCGCTGCGTGGTTTAAACGGAAGCTGAAGGAGCAATCGTGAAACACATACCGCAATGCAGAGAGTGTAAACGCCATATTTTTATCGGCAGCGAATTAGGACTACCGCCTAATATCTGCACACACCCGAACATAGCCTACACAGGCGACCTGATTAGCACCGTAACGGCGAGGGAAATGGACGAGTGCGGCCTCGAAGGAAAGCTGTTTGAACCGAAGCCACCCGAGCCTAAAAGCTGGTTGTCGCGGCTGTTTGGGGGTTGACCATGAACACCTGGATTCTCGGCGTAGACCCCGGCTTATCGGGCGCCATGGCGATGCTGAACGCCGGCGCCGTGGACGTGTTCGACATTCCGACCACCACGCGCACGGTCAATAAGAAAGAGAAACGCCAGATCGACCCGTACCAATTATCAGCCTGGCTGGAGATACAGCGGCCCTTGATCAAGTTCGCCGTGGTGGAACAGGTTGGCACCATGCCCGGCCAGGGGGTCACGTCCGCGTTCAATTTTGGCTTTACAACCGGCTGTATTCACGGTATTATTGCAGCCTGTGGCATTGAAATACGCACGGTACCGCCGCAGGTGTGGAAAAGGAAATACGGGCTGCTCGGCCAGAACAAGGACGCCAGCCGCGGGGAAGCGAGTCGCAGGTTTCCCCAATTCACCCACCTGTGGCAGTTGAAGAAGCATGACGGCCGGGCAGAAGCGGCACTGCTGGCACTTTATGGGAGCGAGATGACGTGATCCCCTCAATCGCAGAGCAGTTGCTATACATGGGTCTGGGTGCCGGCATTATGCAGCTGATCCATGAATACTACGACGCCAAGCCGGACCATGGCCGGGTGTTCGGTGCGATCCAGATGGTGATTTTCTGGACTTACCTGCTACTCAAAGCATGAGTTACTTAGCTGCCTTCGCTGCATCCTTCGTCTATATCTGCCTGAAGGCCATGCAGCAGATCAACGTGGTGCGGGACGCGCAGCGATGGATCCTGCCTACGTCCCTTGGCATGACCGTGTGCGAATTCTACATTGTTGGGTACATCGCTGCAGTCGGACCGACAGTGCCGGGTGTGCTGGCCATCGGTATTGGCTCCGGTCTTGGGTGTCTCTTGGCCATGCGGATACACCGCAAATGATCTACATCCTGTACCTGACGTTCATCGGCAACGTCACGCCACCCCAGCAGGTCGGTCCCTTTAAAGGCGTGATCGCCTGCGAACAGGCGGCAAGCCAAGTGAAAACGGTTGACAACCGCATCCGATCCACGGTATGCTTATCGTTGAACCATAAACCAATGCACTGGAATGGAAAGGAAATCCCGAAATGACAATCGGCCTTGACTTGCAAGCCCAAGCGAAAGCCGCTCTCCCCACCGACGCAGCTGCCCGCAAAGCCATTCCGGTCTACAGCGGGTTCATCAAGTATTTCCCACGCGGTATGATTGCCGTAGCCGAACTATCCCGCATCGGCAACGACCAGCACAATCCGGGGAAGCCGCTTCACTGGGATCGCAGCAAGTCCGGTGACGAGATGGATGCGCTGGTGCGGCACATGCTGGACGACGCCATGGGCGTGCCGACCGATACGGACGGGGTATTGCACGCCACCAAGCTGGCCTGGCGCGCGATGGGTAATCTGGAGAAGCTGCTGGAGAAGAAGGCGGCGGGGCTGGATACGCGGAACAGCCCTTCTATTGCTGAGCAATGGGCTGCCAATGGGGGGCGCAACTGATGCCCTACAAAGACATCACCAAGAAACGGGAAGCCGACCGCAAGTATTGGCTGAAGGTCAAGGGCGCCGGCCCTGATTCAGTGTCGGCCGCCATGAACCGCTCGGTTGGCGTGGTGCAGGACTTGGGCATCAAGGTGCCGAAGGATGGCCTGAAGATCGCCACCATCCCGGACGTGCAAGCCATGCCGGACGTGCCGCTGGATCACCTGACATGGTATGGCAAATACCTGGCAGAGAAACGCCCGGACGTGATCGTCTGCATTGGCGACTTCGGTGACTTCCCCAGCCTGTCGCAGTTTGGCCGCGGCAAGCTGGAGTTTGAAGGCCGGCGCTATCGCAAAGACCTTGACGCCTTTCACCGCGCCATGGAACTGCTGATGGCGCCAATCGCCAAGGTTCGGGGCTGGAAGCCGCATCTGGAGTTCACCGAAGGCAACCACGAAAGTCACATCGAACGGGCAGTCAACGAGGATCCGCGCCTGGAAGGGCTAATGTCGCTGGACGACCTGCGGCTGAAGGACTACGGCTGGCGGCAGCACAAGTTCCTGCAGCCGGTCAGCATCGGCGGGGTGGCGTTCTGCCACTACTTCCCGTCCGGCGTGATGGGTCGCCCGATCACGACGGCAGCGGAACTGCTGCGCAAGCTGCACATGAGCGCCTTCGCCGGCCACCAGCAAGGCCGCGAGATTGCCTTCGGCCGCCGCGCCGATGGCGGGCACATGACGGCGATCATTTCCGGCAGTTTCTACCAGCACCAATACAAGTATC
>Ga0181346_1000035_pt1 | contig 44134 bp, 72 predicted proteins | sample Su13VDMM15DN_FD_130100 | JGI IMG/M metagenome (GOLD analysis project Ga0181346, IMG submission 130100) | Freshwater viral communities from Lake Michigan, USA - Su13.VD.MM15.D.N | ecosystem: Environmental > Aquatic > Freshwater > Lake | place: USA: Michigan | collected 2013-07-15 | reverse complement strand
TTGTTCTTAGAACGAGCAACTTCTTTGCCTGCAGCGTTGAATGCGACAAATACACCGTTGATGTTGCGAATTTCCATGTTAGCTCCTGTTGTTCAATGACCCCAGTATACCTCGATTCAACAGACAACACAACGGTGTTTTGTACAACTTATGGCTAAGAATTTATAAGGAAAAAGTGCTATTTCCTCTTGGACTTCTTAGCAGGTATGTCTTCAAGAAGAAATTCTATGAACGAAGCAACCCATTGTCTATGATCCTCAACCAGATCATTGTACTGCTGCTCAGTTACAACTTCATCGTTCCAGCGGAATGTTGGTGTATCGGCTGAGGACTTCTCGGGCTTCGGTGAGTCCGTTTTCTTCTGTGCTTTCATCTAATAACTCCATCTCTGCAATGTCTAACTCAGACTTTGCTTCTCTAATTAATTTCAAAGCATATTCGAGATCATCGGCAGTCGCCCATGAATAAAAGTCAGTCAAGGTCTCTTCATCTGAGTCTAAGATGAAATGCAAGTTGTTTCGGTCCCAGTCATTCATCTTTACCATCCTTGTCAATTAAATTCATAAAGTAATTTAACATTACAGCAAGAACAAGCACGGACGCAAGGCATACTAGACCAAAGTAGAAGTCTTCGAGATTCATATCAGCTCCCTGTACCTAAAAGAACGATTGTAGGACTAATTGAAGATTGTCTAAACGACTCAATGAATAAATGATGATCGTCTCCAGACATTGTAATTACTTTGTCAGCAGCTTTCCACAACTCAAACCAAGTTAGCTGACCTGCAGGAAGACGAACAGAAACATTATGATATACTAGTTCTGTATCTTCTCCTACAGTTATATCGCTATAACCGTAAATATTGTCGACTTCGTAGATAGACCAAACAGAGGAAAATTTGTTCTTCATCTTTATATCATCAAACAAATTAGCCTTATCATCGAATTCTTTATCAGCTTGGTCACGAATAGGCTTGAATCCTTTTGCAATACTACACTTAGCCTCTCTCAATCGCTTCATTAGAGTAGGATGAATGATATCTTCCAACTCGTTTATAGCAGTCGTAAGATTACTCAATCCGTTATGGATAACTTTAACTTCGTTAGGTGTCATTGAATACATAATCACTCCTCAATAAATTCTGCAGCAAGTTCTTTGTATCGCCAGATATACTCTTGACACTGCTCATACAAATCACGAAAGGCACGTTGCTCATACTCATTCATATCGAGATCATCAATAGTAGTAGCATCGCTCATTTTATTAAGACACTGGCTCAAGTCACCAGAAGTATTCTCGAACGCACAATATGACATACTAGGCATTTTCGTCTTTCACTAATTTATGACAAAGGTTGAGCGTCATCATTACATGATTGTAAACGAGAGCTCGTTGGAGGGTTGGGAGTTGCTGGATCATCTCATCCAACTGCTCCATACTATCTGGAGTGTTCCAGATCTCGCACTTAGGAATAGGATTGATCATCGGTCAAACTCACATTCTGTCTCATACTGGCTTTCCAACCAGTTGAGATATGCTGGATCATTGTCCAGAATCATAATCTCGATCTGGTCCATCACTGCATTCATCTCTTCTATAAAATCAATCTGCTTCATATAGACTCCTTGTTTGCTATGACCCCAGTATACAACGGATTGAGGTTCGGCACAACTAGAGTGATATAGCCACTTTTTTCAGTCTACATCGAACCATATGTCGCGGCCGCTGCGACGATTGGAGTAGTCATACTCACTTTCCATTGGGGGGAGAGCTGGTTCGATATCTTCTCGGGTGGGCATAACGATTGTTGCATCTGTTTTTGATGCTCGAGCAGCATTGATACGCTCGGTGCTTTGCCAAATGTGCATTTCGGCTTTGTCAGAGGTCTTGTAGTATGTGCTGACAGATAAAGATTTGTTCATCTTATCGAGTGCACTATGTACACGAACATTTGCACAGCTGTAGCAGCAGTATTGTCCTCGTTTGGTATGCTTAGTTGAACAGCGAGGACATTCCTTTTCAACTATTGGTTTTCTTGGTCTTCCAGCCATGTATCACGACCAGTAGCGACTGCTGTCTATATTATCCCAATACTGTTTGTTGTTACGATTAATAAAGTTCTTTACAAGATATGTCACCATACCAAAGTATCCCATCTTCTTGAACCTGCGACTATCCTGACCAAAGTAATGTTTCATAATCTTGAACTTCTTTGGACTATACATTCTTGATAAAAAGTAATCCTCGGATGTAGAGAACTTTTCTGGAAATCCTCCAAGCTGCTCAAACCTATCTCTTCGAGTAAGCATGAACGCACCAACAGCAAAAGGTGAGAAGTATTTTAGGATGTTGTTTACAAAGTTGAACAATGCAAACCCAACCTTTGCTCGTACATCATCATCGTAACATTTGATATTTAAACCAATCAGATCTAGGTCATTGGATTCTAACTCTGCTACTGCGTCTCGAATAGTATTATCATTAAAGAAACGAACATCAGCGTCAATGAATAAAATGTACGGAGTAGTAACCAACTTAGCACCACTGTTCTTAGCAAAGCTGACAGGTCCACCATCGATGACTTCAATATTCAATCTACCCTTGTTTGCCTCAATAACATCCCTAGTACGGTCTGTAGAACAATCTGCAATAATGATTCTTGTACTACCAATCATCTGTGGTCGCAAATGCCATAGCAATTTTGATATGTAATCTTCCTCGTTCTTGCAAGGAATCACAATTGTAATTTTATCACTTAATTGCATATGTATTTTTATGCTGGAATGACTTCTTCAATGCCTTGACCCACATCTTCTTTTCTTGTACTTTGTTGTGATTAATGCAAGCTTCGTACATCTTCTTTAATATTTTATTAATCTTCATATCTGACTCCCCGGTTGATATATAATTTCCCATCTCCCATCATGGTGTTCAACAAGAGCAGAGCATGACTCAACCCAGTCACCATCATTCATATATACAATGTCATCGATTATCTTAATCTCCGGATGATGAATGTGGCCACATATCACACCATCAAATCCTCTTTTCTTGCAGTATAAAACCATATTCTTTTCGAATTGAAAGATGAAATCTACTGCTTTTTTGACTTTGAGTTTAAGGAACTGGCTAAGGCTAAAGTACCTAAAACCAAAATGATTACGAATCCAATTAATACTAGTGTTGAGTCTAAGAATGAAATCATATGCTTTATCTCCTAGAAGTGATATCCATGGTGCCAGACGAGTGATGCCGTCGAATAGATCGCCGTGAGTGACGAGGTAATGCTTGCCATCAATACCTATATGCTCACACTGGTTGCATATCTCTACTCTTCCGAATCCTATTCCGAACGGTATAAGAGGTCTTAGAAACTCATCATGGTTACCAACAACAAATACAACCCGAGTTCCTTTCTTGGCGTAACCAAGAATCTTTCTGACAACATTGGTATGGGATTGCTTCCATCTCCACTTGTTTTGTTGTATTCTCCAACCATCGATAATATCTCCAACAAGGTAGAGTGTATCACATGAACTGTCTCTTAAGAACTGAGAAAGGGATTCAGCCTTTGAGTCCCTTGTACCAAGATGAACATCTGAGATGAAAATTGATTTGTATTTGGTCAGCATTCATATATTTATCTTCCAAGATTTGAAGTAAGAGCACTCGGAAGTAGTTTAATTAATAATTGATCCACACCCTTGAAGAAGTTTGCATCGTTGTTGTAATATTGATTAGGAGGAGGATTATGATGAAATTCTACAAAACCATTGCTAGTTGTAGATTTTCCAGTGTTGTTGTTTTGTTGCTGGTTGACAGCGACAACTCTTGTAGAATTATCTACAACTGCATTCGGAGAGTTGACAATGATGGTACCTATATTGATATTGTCTCCGCTGATGTGAACCCCACCTGTAGACTTTGGTTTTGGATTCTGAGTAGTAGAGCGAACTGTTGTTCTTTCTACAATAACATCCTCCATCAATACTGAACCATGATCCTCCTTAGGTACAGAGGAACAGCCAACAACACTAATAAGTATCGAACACTTCAATAGTTCTTTTAACATAATCTTTTGGATCTTTCACAAAGACCTGAGGCAGGTCACCATCAACAGCAATCAAAATTACAATTTGCTCAATATCAAGATCATACCTCTCCTTACACATAAGAGCATAAGCAGTTGATTGGATAAAGTAATTCTCAATCCACTTCTCCAGCTTCGGCTTACCCGATGTCTTATAGTCTAGGATTGTGTATTTGCCGTCATATTTGCAAATCAGATCCGTTGTACCAGCAGCTCTCAATCTATCGGAATACAACGGATATTCGATACCATACACTTCTTCCAAGTTATTGTCAACATATGGTTGAATGTCCAGGAATAGTGATGTTGTTGTTGGCATTTTGTTCAACGCAAAGTCCTCGATGTTGGCCACATAGTCTTCCATCATTGTATGGAGCTTTGTTCCTCTTGTCGATGCTTTGGTTGAAATCTTATTTGCTTCTTCCTCACCAATCTTGTTTCTCCATTTCTGGATTCCATCTTTGGATAGATGAGAGAGGATTGTTGTGACCGATCTATACTTGTCACCGTTTGGTGTGACATAGTATCTCTTACCATCTATCTCTGTTCTTGGAATCTCAAGACGAGGAAGTGGCTTATGCTCAAAGTATTTGTTTCTCAATTTATGATCTGTATTTGTTTACTACTCTATCAATCTGATGTTCTCTTACAGACCTGGATAATGTCCTGTCAGCCAGATTGCTGTTAGGATGAGCCTCTGCGACCTTAGACAACACTTCTTTGAATCCATTATCGGTTTTGATTCCTCCAACACCAGAGACAATATTCATTGCATCACCAGGTGTGTAGTATCTTTCAACACTAGGATTACTTTCCATATACGAATCATATTCAGACATTCTCATTGAATGATTAAAAACTTCATTTGTTTCTTTATTTCGAAACGTGTAGGTAGCCATATTACTTTACTGACCAGTCACTGCCTTTAGGTGCTTTTTTAGATGCAGGTCTTTTTGCTGCTGGTTTCTTTTCAACTGGAACTTCTTCTACCTTTACAGTAGGAGTAGGAATTTGTTCAATTTCAGTTGAGCTGTGACGCTTTGCCCAGATCCAGTGGGTCAGGTTGAGAAGACCTTTCTCGATTGCATCCATTACCTTGTTATTCCAAAACCAGTTACCTTGCATCATCGTACTCCTTTTTGTTTTTTGAATCTACATCATCATAGAAGTGCTCATACTTTTTATTTTGTAGAGCTCTATCTATGTCTCGAACAGACCTGTCGAACTTTTCTTTCTTGATAGCTTTAAAAACGTGATGTTGTTTCTCATCTAACGTGCGAAACTGTTTATTCGTCTTACCCATTTATCCCTCTAATAGTCCTGGAAACATTTCTTCTACAAACTTCTTGGTAATTCCCTTGTAAGGAATCTTTTTATCTTTGATAGCTAAAAGCAACTCCGCATCTTCCTTATCTAGGTTCTCTAGCATTTGTACAAATAAATATTCTCTTCGTGTTTGCTTGAGACTGGGATTACCACCCTCAATAAACAAATACAACTTACGAAGCTCGCTATAGAATACACTTTGAAGATCCGGTAGATCGTTTACTTTGTATGGTGGTGCTCCTTCGGGTAAAAGGAACTTGACCTTTGGATCATATGCATACTTGAGCAATGCTCTCAATGCTGCACTGTCCCATTTGTTTAAATAATCTATTTTTTCTTGCTTCTTCTCAAACTCAGAAGTTTTCTTAAGTATCTCAGCTAGACCTAGTTTCATCATATTTCCTATAAAAAGTCATTTACATTCTCCATTAACGAAGATAATTTATGTTGCTGAAAGTAATTTATAATATTTATTTTCTTGGGATTATCACGTGATCGGTTATACTGCTCAAGAATAGCATTAGTAATATTGTCAGGAATCTCTGTCAAGTCAATCAGCTTCTTGTTTCTTACAATTCCAATCTTGAATTCAGGGATTTCAAACAACTGATCCCAATCCAACTTCACCCACTCGTCTAGCTTGGCTTTCATTATTTTCTTTTGTCTAATGCCATCAACTAATGTATTATCAGGTGACATTGCATTTGGAACACCGTCTCCACTATCACCTCTTATTACAAGCTCTTTCAAATAAAGGTCAGGTCTATCAACCTTGATATTTTTTTTGCGAATAGGATCAAACTGAATTACTCTTGGGTTATGCAGCTGAATGAAGTCCTTGTCTGCTGAGAGAATAAGGACATCCTCTGTTGTCTCCATTGCAAGAGTTGCAATGATATCATCTGCTTCAGCAGTCTCTACATGAAGAACAATGTAAGGAAGATTATCTTTAATCTCCTGTCTTATTTTATTAAGTATCTCAAACAAAGAAGACCAATCAATATCACTATCTTCTCTCATCTTCTTGCGACCAGCCTTATAGTAGGGGAATAATGACTTGCGCCAGTAATTCTTATCATCGCAAGCAATAATCATAGGACCGTAAACTACACCAAACTTTTGTTTGTATAGACGAAGTGAATTGAGGATCATGTGACGAACAAGATCCTCCTGCACGGCTAACTCGGTATGGTTACCTATTTGAGCCATCAGGTTAGATATACAAACCTGATTGAAGTCTACGAGAATCATTTTAGTGGATAATTAATTCGTTTGTGATCTGCTAACATTGATACAAGTAAGTTCCGCCATTGATTCTTTCTATTATGCCAACCATAGAATGCATCAGTATATGCTTTTTGAGCTTGTAGTGTCTTGGCTGTATCTTCGTGATTGTACAACCTAATTGCATTAGAAGTCAACTCATAGAAGATCTTAGCATGGTCTTTTGTGTTTTCATGCCACTGATACATCCAAGTCCAGTTGGATGATGTTTCGTACAACGCACCATAATTTGGATGGACACACATTAAACCAGCTGACATTGCTTCCAAAAGACTGATACATGACGTCTCTTGCCAGATATTGGGATATGCATAGATGTGGGCTTGTTGAAGTGCTGTTCTGATTTCAGAGTTAGGAACAGATCCGTGATAGTTGATCTTTGGATGAGCTCTACAATAGTCAAACAACTCTTTGTATGGCTCGTCTCGTTGTTCCCAACCGTATATCTTGAAGCTGGAGTACACCTCAAGCTCAATGTTGTCAAACTCTTTGCATAAATTGTCAAACACTGAGACCAGGATGTTGAGGCCACGATGAGGTGTTGTATGATAAATCAGCTTGATCTTGTCTTTTGGTTTTTCAACATACGGAATTGGTTCGATTGCGTTGTGAAGAACAACACACTTATGCCAAGGAAGACCGTAATGCTTCTGGTATGCTTGCATTTGCCAGTTGGACACAAACACCAACTTATCAAACTTATTCCATCCACCTTGCTTCAAGTGTTCAGATTCAGGGTCACCCGGTAAATCATGAAGCCAATATATTTTAATCTTGCTATCATCTACTTCACGAACGCGAGAAGGTATGATTTGAAAGTACTGTAACAGGTCTTCAGGTAGTTGGTTATATAGAGCTTCTTGCATAAGCTCTGTGCCACCCTTTGCGTTCTGGGCAAGCTCATTTGTTTCCATTTTAAGTTCCATGTTAGTTCATTAATAAGATTAAGGTTTATTATATATGCGTTTCAGAATGCATAAATATCAGGAAATAGAGGATTTGATTGTACATCATAATCCTTTCAATGTCAACAAATTGGAGATACTTAATGTCTAGATTGATTTCGTCATGGGAACTACTCATGACCTAAAATGGATCCATTTACACTGTTTGCTTTGGCAAACGGAGCTGTTGCTGCAGTTAAAAAAGGATGCCAACTCTATAAAGACATTAAGAGTGCTGCTGGGGACGTCAAGGGAGTACTGAAGGACCTTGACGACCAATTCAATAAAGCGCATCAGGACAAACCAGCTAGTCCTGAAGCCAAAAAACAACTAATAGAAGAAAAAAGTCGCGTCGTTGAATTGAACAAACGCAGTGGCGAGACAACAAATATCTATACAGAGATTGGTGAAGCTCTCGGTGCATACTATGACAACTACTTCAAGTGTCTTGCAGTTCTGGAACAAGAAGAAATAAAAAGTAAGACCACTGTATATACTGGTGACGCAAGTCTTGCTAAACGAGCCCTCCAACGTGTCCTAATGCAAAAGCAATTAGAGGCAATGGGTACAGAGCTTCGTGAGCTAATGATATACCAAAGCCCACCCGAGCTTGGTGCACTATTCACTGATGTTGAAAAGATGACTAGAGCTTTAGGCGCTGAGCAAAAGATTCTCATTGCTAAACAAATGCAACAGGATGCTATCAAGGCTAAACGAAGAACTGATAGGATGAGACATTACCAGCTTGATATTGCTGCTGGTATTGGTTTCCTTATCGTAGTGTTTGTTATGATGGGCTTGTTCATATACATCTCATACGATGCTCAAAAGAGATGGCCTAAGCTAAATACAAGTAGTGCTAGGGAATATAGAACAAAGCTTGAATTACTAGAGATTCAAGAGACTCAAGAAAAGCTAGAAAAACGAAGAAAGCAATTAGAAAGAGAAAACTAGATGACAATCGAGATCATCTTCTTGATGGTCTTAGTCGTGTTTGACGGTATTATTGCCTTATTATTGTTTTTTTATTTACTAAGACAGTTGGTGGAATATTGGTAATGTTAACAAAGAAAACATTATTGGGTATTGCAGCTGTTGTCACGGTTGTAGCTCCGCTCGTCCCAGAGAAAATCAACATCAACTTCAACATTCCAGTTACCGTAGCTGGCAAGCCTAATAAGCCGTATGAGATAGTTACAACTACCTGTCATCTATCTGATAAGTTTAGGGACGAAAGAGGTCACCAGGTCTGTGAGTACACTTGCTCAGATGGTGACCATAGAAAGGTTCATAAAGTCACTTATAACACAGGTGCTATGTGTCAATCAAACATCAACGAGCGTGTAAAAAAGACAAGCAGATAATTACAACAAATTAGCTTCAAACAATTGCTTTGTAATACTATCTCTCAGCTTAATCCTGGTGAGTCCTTCTGGCTGCAATGTATCTTTATGAACACAAAAAGCATTCGCCTCGTATCTTAAATCAAGATTAGATTGATCAATTTGATAGTTATCTGGTTCCCATACATTCTTTGTTTGACCATTGGTATTGTTGGGGTTATGTTTGGTGTAGATGTGCCAGTACGGGATGTAATCAAGTTCATATATCTTCTCTAACAACGGATCGTTCCCACCCTTGTTATTGAATTCAATATACAAAAACGGCTTGTGTTTCTCAAGTAGATTAGTGGCACCGTTAAGGACGTCTACTTCATATCCCTCAACATCTAGTTTAATCAAGGTAAACGGTTCAAGATCAACATAAGAATCAAGTGCTATGAGGTTTGTATTGACACCCTTTTTGGCACCAGAGTTAAGTTTAAACTCACCATAGTTGACCTTCTCACCTTGAAATGGATCGATGTTAACCATTTTGATAGCACCAGGTTCGCTTGCAGCACCAGCATTAACTGGAATTACGTTGTAACAACCGTTGATGAGAATATTAGCTGCAAGCATCTCAAATATGTAAATCTGAGGCTCAATTGCGATTACATTACCTTTATTGCATTTTTTAGCAAAGAAGATTGTATGAGTACCAATGTTAGCTCCAACATCAATTACGTTGGAAGACTCTGTTAATATTCCATCAAAAAAGTCAATTTCTTGTTGAGCCCACTCACCGTAGTAGTGAAGACAAGCACCAATTGGATCATCATTTTGAAAATGAATGAATGTACCGTTTCTAGATTTAGTTTGCGCAATAGGATTATTCATAATGAATTTTAATAACTGTTTTTCGATGTGATCACTCTACCTCGATACCAACCATCCGGCATGGAATCGTCTTTAAAAATGGATTTTGAACTAACACCATCCGTAATCCAAATCTTACCAAATTGAGAATTTCGATCACCTTGCTGATGCTTTATCTCTTTAAGTTTTTGTTTCTTTCTTTCAACAGCGGCTGGCGTGTTCATTTGGTTGGTATTTGATTTGTACCCTCGTCTCTTTCTCGTCTCAGCGCCTTTTTTAGATGCTGCTACTCGACGTTCAGGTGACAAATACAAAGATCTCCAATTTGGCCCATACTTATTTTCAAGAATCTGGTTTGTCCTTGAACGCCCTAACTTGGCTGTCTCTATGTCAGTGAACCCCTGTAGACCCTGCTCATTAATATAATCAAATCCACCAAATCCACCAGTCTTTAGGTTATAGGTGTTCTCAAGAGCTAAAAAGTCATCCTTAACTATATCTGCCTCTTTTGCATACATTTCTTCTGGTGTGTCAAATACAAACAGAATATCTTTTGTAAAGTTTTCAATTCCGTGCTTTTCAATAGCATGTTTCAGATACTTTCCTGATCCCATGTAGCTGTCATTCAAATCTTTGGTCTTATGTGATCCAATGTAGATCTTGCCGTCAATTTGGTTTGTTATCTTGTAAATTGTGTAGTACATAAAGTTTTCTCCATGTACTTATTTATAAGAGTTCGAGTCTTGACTTCGACTCAAGGGTTGCGGAGGATGGATTCGCACCACCGACATCCGGATTATGAGCCCGGCACTCTACTCCTGAGTTACCCCGCGGTGTTTAGTTGTAAATGTTTCCTATGCACTTTGCACATGATCCATGAATTGTAATATTTAGTTGGGTTTGTAAGAACATCAAACTGGTACTGATACTTCGCCTCGTAGTATGTACACTCACCCTTGTTCTTACATAATCTTAGTATTTCACGTTTGAAGTGATCTACTCCAATTATTTCAATATCTTTTTGCAATTCTTCATTAGATCCGTAGTATGTTTGCCAGTCGGACTCTACCTTGAATCTTTTCTTTTTACCCTTGACCTGTCTAGTCTTCATAGCCCAGAACAGTTTCTTTCCTATGTACTCACGACCAGATACTGTGTTGATTATTCTGTAGACGAACCCATAACACCCTTCTGGGATCATTGTAATTGGTCCATCTTCAAAAGTCCACATCAATTGTCTAATCTATCTTCGTCATAAAAGTCTTCATCAAACTCACTATCTAATTCAGGATCAATTACTGAGCCACAGTAGGGACAGTACATTATCTCTTCGTCTATATTAAAACCTTCGACAGAAAAATCTGCCTCACACATTCTGCAATTATGTGATTCCATGTTACGCTCCTAAAATTAAATATTGGGACTGCTTCCCGTCTTTTCTTCTCCAGCACCCAACACACATGCTATTCTAGCATCATATTCTATTAAAGTCCATGAACGTGATTCTTTGTTCATTAGTAATGTTATATGACTATTGTGCACTGTCTTACCAACCCATATTGGTGTTTCTTTATGTATATCTACAAAATAGTTCATCACTGATTGAGCATCTGAACATTTCATTTGTTTGTTTAAATCTATAATCTCCTGTGCGTTTACTATAGAGCTAGTTAGGCAGAATAGGAACGCCATTGCAATTTTACGCATGATGGCTCCTTACATAAAAAAAGGGAGCATAAGCTCCCTTCCGGTTACTATACTAGTATATAGTATTAGAAACTACGAGTATACTGCAAACGTACACCGTCTTTTTCTTCGTCACCATAGCTACGGCTCCAACGAAATGCAACAGAGTCTTGCTTAGTCAAAGCATATCCTACTGCAACATGGCCGCGAGTTGTCTGATACAACTTACCAGATTCAAATGCATTGCGGTAACGAGCACCAACATCTGCTGTCAAACCTGCTACTAGTGGAAACTTAACTCCTGAATCAATTGCATAGTAGCTAAAGTGAGTTGAACTTGTGATTCTTTCACCTAGACGAGCACCAACGTACAATACCCCAAGACTTTTCTTTGCACGAACCTCAAGCGCTTGAGAGATTGAACCACTGCCAATTTTAGTTTGGCTGTTCTCCATTTTAATGCTATAGTCAACACCACCAGTTTTATTACCAATGACCAACCCTTCTTTGATGTTCTCTGCACCAGTCAACCGATTACTTTCATCAGAATATTCTACTGATCCATAACCCTGAGCCATTGCAGAACCAACAGACATCAAACCCACAAGCAAAACTGCTTTTACTAATTTCATACTTACTCCTTTTATTTTCAGGCCGCCTTGGCCCACACATTAGACCAATCTCCACTCAACGCACCCTTTGCATAATCAGTCGCCCGATTTTCAAAGAAGTTTGTATGTATAGGACTATTGATCATCTCTTCCACCCACAGTAGTGGGTTTCTTTTTACCTTGAATATTCCCTTCAATCCAAGACTAATTAATCTACGGTCAGCAATGTACCGAATATATTGCTTAACATCCGCCTCAGTCAAATTCTCCATCAAATTACTTGAGAATGCAAGATCAATGAAGTTATCCTCAAGACTAACCATCTTTTCAGCAATAGAATAGATCTCACCCTTCAACTGATCGTTCCAAATACTTCTATTCTCTTCAACATAAGTGCGAAATAGCTTAATCATTGACTCAGCATGCATTGTCTCATCAACTATTGACCAAGTAATGATCTGACCCATCCCCTTCATCTTGCCGTGACGAGGAAAGTTTAGTAGCATAATGAAACTCGAGAAAAGTTGCATCCCTTCCGTGAACGCAGAGAATGCTGCAATCTGTTGCGCTATCGTTGTTGCATCCTGGCCCGCAAGAGACAAGAAATAATCGTGCTTGTCTTTCATCTCCTTGTACTGCAGGAACTCGTCGTATGTTGAGTCCGGCATTCCTAAAGTCTCGATCAAATGACTGTAGGCAGCTACATGAAGTGCTTCCCTGGCCGCAAAACCAGTCAACATCATTCGTATCTCTGGCTGTGGGAAGTAAGGTAGATAGTTCTTCACGTATCCTCCAGCTACGTCCACGTCTCCTTGCGTGAAGAACCTGAAGATGTTTGTCAGGAACGACTGTTCCGATTTGCTTAGTTTGTTTTTCCAATCTTTTACATCCTCTAGCATCGGCACTTCAGTATGTAGCCACGAGCTTTGTTCGTGCTTTAACCAAGCATCATATGCCCAAGGATAGTTGAATGGTTTAAAATAACTGCGCTCATCTGTTAACTTGCTTTTTACTTTTTTAATCATTTGTCTCCGCGTTGTTTTTGTTTGTTGGTTGACTGTACAACTCTCTTACTCTATCCTGCAATACTCCAATAGTCGTATGAATATGACCCGTATCATGTTCTTCAATCCGTCCTCTTAACACTTCAATCTCTTCTTCAAGCATTTGTATTTTCATAACATTATTACTCATTGTGCAACTCCAATTAATTGTTCAACTAACACATCCTTAGATACATTCCCACCAATTCGTTTCACAATATTATTATTCTCATCGAGAAGAATTAAGTGAGGTACACCTCTAATACCATATTCTACTGCAGCTGCAGTGTTCTGATCAACATCTATTACTTCTATTGGAAAAGGGAAATCAATATCTTCCATTGTCTTAGATAACATTTTACATGGTCCACACCATGAAGCTTCAAATTTTAATAGTCTCATAAACTTCCTATCTTACTGGCCAATTTTTATTGTATTTCTCAAAGTAGAATGTTAAATCTTCCATGTCATCATCATAATACTCTCCAACATAATCAGATTTGACGATAGAGTGAATATTCTCCATCATTGTAACTAAAGTAATATTTTCTCGAGGAACATTTAAGTTTTCAAATTCTTCCAAGATCCATTTCCAGTTTCCTCCACGAATAATTCCTGCCTCTATAACAACAAATCTTTGATATTTGAAGTGCTTTAGATGCCATTCCATATCATAGTGAAATTTTGATCGAACATAGTCGTAGGTTTCGCCTGGATATGTTACTTCAATAGGAATAATAGGAATGATCTCTCCTCTAACAGACCAAGAGTGAGCAAGGTGCATTGCTGCAGTTCCTGCAAAATCAACACTGGCTTGTATAACAGCTGTATCAGATGGATGAAATGATCTGTTATCAATTATTGTTTCAAGTTTATTAATCAACTCCAGCTCTTTTTCTCTTGTGATAAAGTGAAGCGGTCTTATATTCATGTTATCCTTAAACTGTAAAACTACTACCACAGCCACACGTTTGCTTGGCATTGGGGTTTTTAATAATGAACTCTTTGGTCATTAACTCGTCTTTATAATCAATGGTTGCTCCCTGTAGATATTGCATACTCATTGCATCAACCATTATATCAAACTTACCAAGGCTGACATGAAAGTCATCTTCGTTAGCTTCATGGTCAAATGTAAATCCGTAGCTAAAACCAGAACAACCACCACCTTGAACAAACACTCTCAGCCCTTTGATTGAAGAATCGTTTTCATCAATATACAAATCTGTAATCTTTTCTTTTGCTTTATCTGAAATTGATATCATCTATCTTTCCATTAGCTCGTTAACAAACTCTAACAACTTTGGTTGATGATTAGTATATGCACCTTTCAGATAAGAGTAGCTATCGTACCACCACTTTTCTGCTTCGGGATGACAACCAATCAATCCAATGTTACCTTGAATTGCAGCCATCACATCATCATTAGAGTACTTAGCAATTAACTCAAACTTACTATAATCCCCTATAATCGCACATCCATCATAAAAGAACATATGAGTACGTTCACCGTTCCAATACACTTGCAAGTTCTTGGCATGAGGTCTTCTTGTATCTGCATTTGGTTGCTTGATGTATTGAACAGTATCTATCCCGTCTAATATGTTAAGGTAGTGACTACCAGCCCAATAAGCACCCATACAAATACCAAGGTATTTACCACCTTTTGAAATAAAGTTTTTAACATTTTCAGCATTGTTTTTAAATAGTGTATGAAACGTTTCTGAGTCCCCAACACCGCCGGGAACAATTACCATATCAACATCGTTGAAGAAACTTTCTTCAACTGTATTCTTAGAGAATAGTTTTATTCTATACAATCCCTCAAGTGTTTTGATTATAGCATTACAGCACTGTACTGAACACTTGGGATCATATACAAAAAGAGCTATTGTTTTCATCTATCCTTCACAAGCCAAGCAAACATCATCGCTTTGTGCTAGTTGCTTAAGATCAATCTCTTCAATTACTCTTCTTTCAATCTTCTTTGACACCTTATCAGCCTTACCAATCTTCTCGCTTCTGCAATAATAAAGGCTCTTGAGCCCCGCTTTCCAGGCCTGGAAGTGAACTGCGTGTAAGTATCTAATATCAACATCAGGTCTAAAGAATAGATTGAGTGACTGAGCCTGATCAATGTACTCTTGTCTATCAGCAGCGTGTTGAATCAACCAACGTTGATCAATCTCCATTGAAGTCTTGAATACATCTTTAGTCCAGTCATCCATCCATTCAAGATGTTGAACTGAACCGTCATTTGCTATGATTGAAGACCAGATGTCATTATAATCATCTTGTGATATTGCTCCGCTATCATCGCTGGACAGATAATCTTGAATAGCTTTATCGAGCCATCTGTTCTTGTTCAGGCTCGAACCACTGAGAGTGTCTTGTCTATAAGCATTGGCTCTGAATGGTTCAATAGATGGAGAGGTGTTACCCATAATGATCGAACTGCTAGCATTAGGAGCAATAGCCATAAGATGAGAGAACCGTAGTCCGGTACCTTCTGCATCAGGCGCTTCACCACGTTCTTGACCGAGTTGTAGATTAGCCTCATTCAATCCCTCTCTAATATGCTTGAATATTTGTTTGTTTCTTCCGACTGCTAATGCTGTCTCCCAAGGTACATTGTTCTTCTGTAGATAAGCATGCCAGCCCAATGCACCAACGCCAATAGAACGCTCACGCATTGCAGAATACTTTGCACGTGCTACAGGCTCAGGAGCGTTGTCAATGAAGTATTGAAGAACATTATCAAGCATCTCAGCAATGTCGCGAAGGAACAACTTATCATTCTTCCAGTCATCATAGTATTCTAAATTAACAGAAGACAAACAACAAACAGCAGTACGGTCTTTGTCTGTTGGCAGAATAATTTCAGAGCAAAGATTAGATTGGCGAATCTTCAATCCTTTGTCCTTCAACCATTTTGGCATCTTCTCATTAGATGTATCGATAAAGTGCAAATAAGGTTCACCTGTATGCATTCTCAGTTCAAGGATTTGCTGCCATATGTGCTTGGCTGATACGGTGTCTCTAACCATTCCGTCATGCGGATCAATCAAGTCCCAACTATCATCAGCTTCTGGATCCAACATACACTTTTCAATAATATGCATAAAGTCGTCGGTAATGTTAATACCGTGATGCAAGTTAGGAGCTCTCATATTGGGATCTCCTGTTGGCTTCCTCATATCAAGAAAGATAGGAAGATCAGGATGATTAATATCAAGGTAAGCAGCATAGCTACCACGACGAGTACGACCTTGACGATAAGCAAGGGAAGAAGCATCATAGATTCGTAAGTGAGGCAATACTCCAGTACTCTTGTCGTCTGCTGACCGAATACCAAAACCAATACCAACACCGCCTCCCAACATACTCAACCAATTTGTTTCAGATAGATTATCTACCAACCCAGCTGAGCTATCATGGATGTAGTTAAGAAAGCAAGAGATTGGTAATCCTTTTTGTGTTCTTCCGAATGAAAGAATCGGCGTAGAATACGATAACCAATGTTTGCTGGCATAGTCATAGAGACGCTGTGCATGAGCTGGATTACTTCCGAATGCACGGGATACGAACGCAAATCTTTCTTGCGGAGATACTTCGCTATCCAACATATAAGATTCTTTTAGTCGCTTAAGTCCGTGTAAATCAAACAAACTATCTCTTGTAGTATCTATTGCAATTTCAAAACTATTCATTGTATCAGTATTTCTGACGATAGACAAGTTTACCATATGGTTTAAACCTCTTATTGTTATCTTTGTTGAGTTATTATTTAGAAGTGAATTCTGCAGCCATCGGAAATATTTCCGAGATTGCTTTTGCACATGCTAGTGCTACTTCCATATGTTCTTTTTGTGTTCCATTACTACTTCTCAAATCAATGTAATGGATCCATGATCTAATTGTACCATTCATATAAAGGCGAGAAACAGTCATTCCTTCCGGTAAAACAGCACGCGCCTGCTCTTTTGCTATCCCGTTATCGATCGCCCATCTATACGCCTCTTTCACAGCGTACATCACTCGTTGCTGAGCACGAGTCCACTCCATAGCTTTCAATCGTGCTTCTGGATTATCAAGTACTAAATCTATGCTGTTTTGTCTATTAGATGTATCTTGCAGTCTACACTCCCGTAACACAAACGCATCCTCCAGCTCTGCGGTTGGGTCTGCATAACGTTGGGAAAATTCCTGAAAAGAAAAGCTGCGGTGTCTAAGCATTTGTCGAGCGATGTCTCTTGTAGTTGTGATTTCGAGACAGGCGGAAGCCATCTCGAAGGGGCTCCAGTGCTTATGGCTTGCAAGAAATTTGATAAGTCTTTCTGATGTTTCAGAATTTGATTGGTTGCTTGGATTTGATACCCTTGCGCAGTAGCTGATGAGATCTTGTACATCTTTGCAATACACCTCTTCTTCTGTATCAATGGCTGGTTTCGAATAACTTATCAACTTCACTCTCATACATCTTCTTTCCATTTTTCTGTTTGTTCAAACTTCTGCTCCTGAATTGTCTTCTCTTTGAATACTTTTCTAGGATTAGCACAGCTAATACATTTGGGGTTACCACATGACAATATACTCCTTTTAAGGAGCTTATGTGGTTCTTTATACGGGATATGGAATGCTTTAGATAGCTTTACTTGCTTCTTTATCTTGTTTTCTTTTTGCTGGATACGTTCTTGGTGTTTGCTTTTATCATTTAACATTTCTTCCATTGTGTTATCCTTAATCTAGCTTCTAAACCACTGACGGTGTTACAATCAATAATCAACTTAACATCTTCTGGTTTCATACCTGATAATACCATCTCATTAATATCTTTAAATTCAATATGAGACGGCCATATGCAAACATTATACCCTAGATCAATTGCCTTTTCAACTATATTACAAATATCTTTATTCTTAGGCTCATTATCCATAACAAGAACAAACTTAGAAGGATCATCAATAAACTGCTTAAGACCATTCAGGTTATTAGATGAACCCATTGCTAAAGCATTAGGTAAGAACAACGAATCAATAGGACCTTCTGTCACATATATCTTCTCATTCTTATTTACAGCATCAAGTCCAAATATCAAAGGCTTATCAGTATCGACATGGATAGTAATATACCGAATCTTATTCTGACCAAACGCCCTTCCAGTAAATCCAATAAGAGATCCATCCATGTCGATAAAAGGAAGAATCAACCTTGCCTCATCTATATCGGTACTCTCAAACTTATCTGGAATGATAGTATTGACCCATTTCTTAAATTTTAGTGAAAGAAATAGTTTGTGATGGTGTTTAGTTGGGATCTTTCTTGAGTTGACGTACCGTTTTGCAGGATTGTCTGGTGGCAATGATGAGATCTTATTGATCTTTTGAAAAGCTGCTTCGCGGAGGTATTTAGGAAATCTCACTCTCGAGAAGTCAGGCTCTCTTGCAGAAACTCCGACTTGATTAGACAAATATTTTTCAGCAAGCCTTTCCTTTTGATACTCATCATGCAGTTGAGGATCAATTACTTTTATAAAGGAGGAAAGGTTCAATGAAGCATGGCAGTTGTGACAGTAGTATGTTGTCTGATTATTCTTTGTTAGAATAAATCCACGCGCTTTTCTTTTGTCTGTTTGTGAGTCACCACAAATGATACAGCGGAAGTTAAAGGTCCCATCACTCTTTTTCTTGAATAATGGGAGCCTCGATGAAATAAGTCCGATGTATTTGTAATCAATTGGCTGCATAAGGATCCTCTATAGACAAGAGGATTATATACAGTTACTGATTAGTAGTCAACCGCCAAGTATTTTAAGTATCTTGTCAGCGTGTCCTGCAAAGAATCCACCTGCAGCAATAACTCCAGCAAATGACCATACTAATCTATCTCGCTGACTTTTGATGTAGGATATCTCTTTTGCAAGTGCTTCGTGTTGACTGCAAGATACATCATACATCTCTTCTAGCTTTGTTGTCAACCCATCACGAGTCTTATCCAAACAGTCATGCATCTCCCTGACGTCCACTTTTAGTTCGTCAAGTTTCTCACTAAGGTTTTCTACCTTGGTTTCAACAACGCCAATTCGCTCTACTGTACTAGCCATTTTATTTCTTCTTTTCGGGAACAGCAGTGCCATCTAGTTTCTTGTGTACCTTGATTGTTTTACACTGTTGAGCTGGTTTGTTAGTCTTCTTATCGATGACAACATTTCCAGCCTTATCCAGCTTATCTTTGCACACCTCTTTCATTTCACCGCCAGCAAAGGCAGTCAAAGAAGAAAGAGATAGAATGAAGGCAATTGATATGTTTTTCATGGTAGATCCTTTATTTACATTCGGTTTTCTTATTTAGATTTCTGGTTGCGGCGCGGGAGTAGGAGCTGGCTTACCACCGAATCCAGTAACTACCTGAGGTGCAGGCATATCAAATCCACCGAAAGAAGGTGAAGAATCAAAACTTGGTTCGACCTGTGATCTTTGTGTTCTTGAAGGAGTCGAAGGTGGTGTAGGAGGCTTATCCCATCCTTTATTAGCTGCTTCTAATGCCTTTGCTTGAGCTTCTGGTGTACTTGCTAGCATAATACCAGACAACGTACCTGTCAAGAAAGTTGCAATAGGAATGATCAATTCGAAGAACTTATTATCAACTGGGCTGATTGCGTCTAATGGTTGTGTCACAAAGATTAAACTATACAACACAACAAAGACAATACCAAACAATGTCAATGCAAGAACAATGCCGACAAAGAACTTCAAACGGTCCATCAGTTCTGTACCAGTGTAACGTGGCGAATTCACAAATAGATCTCTAATCATTTACAATCTCCTTTTTTAATTTCAACTGGCTTTGGAGCAACTGGAGTGCTCACTTTCTTTTCACTTTTAATTAATAGATCAGGGCATGTGCGAGTAACCTCACACTGTGGTTTCTGACACTGAGCACTGCTCCAGCTTGCAGGATCTTGGCATGGATATCTAAAACGATCACTACATCCAACTAAACATAATAAAGCAATTAATGTTATTTTTGTTTTCATTGCTATACTTTCTTATTTTTTAGGTGCGAAAGCTTCAGTCAATGTGAAACCTAACCCACCTATTACGATATACATCATACTTTGATATATTGTGATGTCCATTGTCATTCCCCAAAACAAGTTAGAGATGAAAGCGGTGCAGCACATTAAAAATGCAAAAAACGTAACAGTTCTCTTGCTACTTATTTCACCAGATCCATCACCAAGCATGCTTTGTAAAAATGTCATCTTAATGTCCTAATACGTGAAGGGCATGTTCATAATGTTTAATTCTATCATCAAGACCAATTGTACCACCATTGATACGCTTGGTTAATGTCACAATGTCACCTTTATCAGCCCATTGATTTAAATTGTTTGTTTCCCAGAACCAGCAAGCAGACTGTGCTGCGCCTTCAAATGTTGCAAGATATTGAGATGCTTCTTCGGGATCGATCTCTAACGAGTCAGCAAAGGCAGTGTAATTAGATTTACCAGTCAACTGGATCAATCCGCGACCACAATACTTATATCCATCTCCAGATGCCTCGTCTCCATTACCCATACGGCTTGCATAGATTCTGTTTGCAATTGCTTCTTGCTTATTTGGCTTAGATGCATACTGCTGTGCTAGCTCATCAGTTGGAAAATACTTACCAAACAACTTACGAAGTGAAGCTGCTTTGTAGTTTAGATTCTCTTTAAGAACCATAAATCCACCAGACTCGTGTGCACACTGAGCAACGAATGCAGCTATTCTATTTGATGTGTTAATATCATAGTCGGGTAACAACTGAGCCATCGCTTGGTGCCAGTTATCAATATACGGGTTCTTTGGAAGTAATTCTTTAAGTTGTTGTTTTGATAATTCCATATCAGTTCCTTATAGTGTTATTGGTAAAAATAACCAAAATCCTTGCAGCATCAGTAATATAGAGAAGATACCGGTTCCAATACTTATCCAGTACATTCTTATGCTAAGAGATATCATAGCAGCAGCCATGATAACAATTGCGATTTGAAATAGTGCGTTGGCAAAAGTATACCAAGGAGCTCTCAGTTCACAGATAGCTCTATTAGCTTCAATTGCTCTTGCCTTTGCCATCAATTCTTTCTTACCCTCACCAGACTTGGGATCAGATTCATAGCGTTCGATCTTTGCTTTGAGTGGTTCTGCAGTTTTAAGATCTTTACGAGCAATAGCATCATCATATCTCATCTCAGCCAAATTCTGTTTTATTGACTTTGCTTGATAGAATGCCCAAACGTTATTTGCTTCAATGGTATCAGAAAGAATTTGTGATGAGTTACCACCGTCAAGAATAGAATTTAAAGCAAGAATAGCTGCAAACAACGTAATGATCCAACCAGCTCTCTCTTTGAATTTTGAAAGTACCATAATAATCTCCTTGTTTAGTTACACCAAGATTGTTTTGCGTCTCCGTAGTATTCACGGGCAAGGCCATTATTGATCAACCCAGCGCGAATACTTTGTCCGTTTACCAAGATGTCTCCCAGAACACGACCACCAAACTTATCCCATCCATAGATAATGACTTGGTGTCTCGGGTGGGATTGTAACGCTTGAGTTGTAAATTTACTCGCCAACTGCGCTCGCTGGTCTTCTTGTGGACATTGAGCTCTGTGTCCTTTTTCTGGCGTGTCGACTCCAAAGATTCTGACAGCCAATTCTGGTTTGAGTGGTGCTGGTAAAAAGGGGGCGGCTATCACAATAGTGTCGCCATCACTCACTCTAATAACTTGTGCATCATATGTCACACCAGTTGGTTGTTTAGCAGCAAATGCCAATACAGGCAAAGTCAAGATTAATAATAGTATCTTTTTCATTTTATCCTTTTTTATTTATTATCTGAACGCAACATGAGTAGCAAGTACATCTGTTCCAGTATCTACAAATATTTTATCAGATGATTTTTTCTCTATATATTCTGGAACGTTAGGAGCAATAGTCATGGTACCAATAGTTGCATTGGACGAGTCAGTTATAGTGAGTAGGTGATGTGAACCTCCACCTCCTACGTGAAGCACTCTAACAACCGTTGCATTGTTGACAGTAGATCCTGCTGTATCGCTCAATGTTAGTTCAGAAGATAAAACTTTAATCTTAACCATATTACTTCTTTGAGTTATGTTTTACCAATGAATCCCAACCAGCTTCAAACCAATCAATTCCAAACGGGTTGAATAGCTTCTCACCATGAGTACCTATCATTTTTTCCATCACTAACATTGATGTGGTTTTATTTGTCTTTAGTGCTTGCTTAACAAACACAGACTGAGCATCTACGTACTGATTCCATGCCTGACTAAGCTCAGGATGCTTCATATACTTCTTGATGAATTGTTTTTTGCCGTGTTGAATTGTATCAACTAGTACTTCTGAGTTTGTCATTTAATACTTTCAAATATTTGTTTCTGTGTCCTATACCACTCAATCCATAATTCATTTTGAATTGAGCACTCATGATACTTTGTGTAGTTATTGGTCACTGACTTTGCTATGTCACTTAGCTTTGCTTCGTTTTCTAATTTTTCAAGCTGAGCACATGGTAGCATTAACCTCTCAGGTGATTGTGGAAATTTGGCTACGACTGGTACAGTAGTGGAGCATCCCATCATAAACACCACTACAACAATAAAGATAGCCCAAATTAAAAAGTCGTCTCTGTTCATTTTGGCAACTCTGCTGCATCATTTAATACCTTGACAAACTCATTTGGTATCTCACATCTATCGTTATACTTGACTACTTCCTTGTCAACATACTTAATAATATCCTCACCTCTGGTTCTAACTATCTCTATCTTCTTGACTATTTTAGTTACAATCTTTACATTCTCTTCTGCAGACTTTACTTCTGCTGCTGCTACTTTTTGTTCCATCTCTGCGACACGCTCTCTCCATGCCTGATCATTCCATGCAGCGCCAATCATGAATGTTGAACCTACAATAGCTACAACGGAAACAAGCTGAATTGGAGTCTTGTACATATAGACAAAAGGAATGAACTTCATTGAGTATGAAGCAACTAATCCACCTATACCAGCTAGTAAGATGAAGTGAAAGATCCAATCAGGAAGGAAGTTTAGTATCCACATACGGTTTCTTTCTTCTCAACATACCTTTAGCTTTAGTGATCAAAAGAGGATCAAATCCTTTCACATTGCCACTACCAACATTATTAGCAGGTACTTCACCCTCTTCTGTTAGTTGGTTATATACTTTCATGAACTGAGTCTCAAAATAGACTTCGTTAAGCAACAAGTCACTCTTATGTTCTTTGATTAATAGGTACGAAGCAACAGAAGAACCAAGGACAGAGCTGCCACCTGGAATCTTTGCTAATAGTTTTTTGAGATTGTTTGTTAGAATGTCAAAGTAACCCCAGGCAGCCTTCTCTTGGTCTGTCTTTAGAGTCTTTTTCTTTTTGAGAACCTTACCGTTCTTATCGATGATACCTAGCTTGTAGGCATCAGACTTCTCAAACGGAACAACAATACGCTTGAGGAACTGATAGGTTAAAAACATATCCATCATCGGATTTTTGGTCAACGATGGAACGTTTTTAATTTCTGTTGGGAACTTAGGTTGACTGTTTGGTTTGTTCATTTATTGTTCTTAATTTATCTACAATACCGGGATCCATAAAGATATCGGAGGCAATAATGTTCCTTCCCTCGACATTATATATGATATCTGGCAAATAGTTTAGAAGCAATAAGAATGGCTTGAGATACTTGCCATAATTATCCATCTTTAAAAACAATAATCTTGTTGTTGCCTCTACACCAAATACATTATAAATGATAGTTAAATGATTGAGGACTAATCTTTCATTGATCTCTCCAGACTCTTCATATCTACTAAACAACTTCTTTAGGTACTTGAATCTACTTAAATCCTCATAAAACTCTATCGTATCGAAAAAGTGAGGATTATCATAATGTTTAGCAGCATATAAAAGGGCATTCGCCTCGTTCAAGTCATCAATGTTCATATTAGAAGGCCGTCAGTGCTACCCTTTTCAGTGTATTATTTGCTGTTGCAATATACAAAAACGAGCTGTCAAACATTATTGTACCCTTCTTAACAGTGATTGTACTGTTAGCGGGTGTCGAATTATAAATCACAACATTGGCAGCAGAGTTACCAAGGAAGTTACCAACTGTAACATACTTAGTAATAGGAGTACCTGATGGATCATCTACAATCACCATCAGGTCTTCTGCTGCCGGAGCCGTCAGTGCAGACAGCTCCGATATCTTTTTAGCTCGATCACTCATTATGCATCAGGCAATGGATTGTCATCGGATCCGTCTGTTGAGATAGATCCCATAGCAACTAATGTTTCATACTGAACACGTCCAGCACGACCACCAGTACCTTCAGTTCTAACTACCCAACCAGCATGTGCAACACCCTTGTTCTTTGCACCACCAACTGTAACAACACCAGTTGCTGTCTCACCAGTAATTGAGTGACCAGCTTGTGCAGATGTTGGAACAGAAGAAATATTGATAGCAGCTGCTGCAAGAGGATCGGACTTCAACTGAATTGCTGTAGAGTTAACAGTCAGTACAAAGTATGCTGTTGCATTTACTAATCCACCCAATGCTGTATTGGATGCAGCAACCAAGTATGTTACAACGTCGTTGTTTGTGAAGAACGGTGCATTCGTACCCAATGTAATCCAACCAGTGTTAGTTGTGTTACCAACTTGAACAACTGTTGTGTTACCTGGGAATGTTTGAGCTGTAGGTGCAGCAATAGTAATGATAGGAGATGTCGTGTATCCAGAACCATTTGTTGAAATGTTGATAGCACTGATCTTACCTGATGCATTTGATTGACCATTAGCTGCAGCTGAAGAACCAGTATTGTTTGATGTAAATGCAACAGTTGTATTAGCTCTGTAACCAGAACCAGCAAAAGTAATAATTCCATCAACAACAGGACCTGTTCCCACAGCCATCTCAGTAGTGTCTACTCCGTACACACCAACTACTTCTCCAGTAACAACACCGTTGAGTGTAGTGTTACCGTACAATAAATTAGCGTTAGCTCTTGTAGGTGCTTGATTGAATAGTGCAGGTGCAGAAATTACTGAATTTGCTGCATCGTCTGTATTTCCCCATAGTGGCATTTTTGACTCCTTGAATTTGAGGTGATTATCTTGTATTTAGTCTTTAGAAGAACTTAGCATATCAGAAAGAAAGGCTGACTCCTTGTACTGGATTAATCTACTATCGACTTCCCTTGTTTTCTTTGGAGGTGGTAGTATTGAGGATATATCATCTAGTTGCTTGCTTGAGCTTTCTTTTTCTAGCTGACTGTACAGCTTCTCTCTCAGAGCTTGAAAACTACCTGCAACGTTTCTTTCAATTGGTTTAGGAGCAGCCAACACGGTGTTGCCACCAATAATGATATTAGCGGCAATTATTCCCATTACTTACCTGTTATAGCTTTATGAACAGCCATAAGACTGTCATATGATTTATGAAGTTCATCGTGAGCAGTCTTTCTATGCTCAGGCTTAAGTTTTTCTATCGCGGTAACAATGGTCTTTGCAACAGGTGATGATACAGAATGCTTTTTACCATTCTTGAATGATACTTCATATGGCTTCATTGTAGAATCGATTGCTTTTTTCAACTGAACATGAATGTGTTGATCAGCTTCTACACCGCTATCTGGATCCAACTTATGATTTTTGGAATAGTCTTCCTCATCGTCTTCTTTGGCTTCAACAACATAACCTTCATTCATCTCTGCTGTCATGTAATCTGCAACAGTGGAAATATAATCTTCTGCTTTTGTGATCTTAGACTGAACCCATTCTGCAAGATTAGTTGTATCTTTCAACATATCATGAACAGATTGAGAGTTAGCAATGATACTTCTTAGCTGAGTCTTTGCCATGTCACCTTCGTAATCATATTCACGAGGATCTTTGGCTTCATTTGTAGTTTTTGGAGTTAGAGCACGCTTTTCGTTAGCAGCTTTTCTTGCTTCCTCTTCTTCACGTTGTTTCTTAGCTTGCTTAAGAGCTTTGTACATTCTAATAGCAGCGGACTGACCTTCTAATACTTGACCTTTTAGCTCAACGCTGTCGCCCATATAGCGACCTTGTCCGTAACCACGGCGTTCGGCTTCTGTAGGTTCTTTTTCGACTCTTGGCTTTTGAGGACCAGAGTTAGCCTTCTTCATATCATCTTGAGTTCTTTTTTCAACTCGCTTCATTCCAGCATTACGTGCATCAAGCTTTGTCTGGGCGCTCTTATCACCACCCATCAACTTTACAACTTGTTTCATTCTGTCTTTGATAGCGGCTTTATAGTATCCATCAGTTGAAACTTCATCTAGTTCTACTTCTTCATCATACTGACGACCAACAAACTTTTGGATTGAAGACAGTACATCAGACTTATCCTCAGACTGCGGGTTGATAGTTTTGCGGTGAGCTCTAACTTTACGAGTAGTTGGCTTGCCTTGTGCATCGACAGAATTAACTAATTTAAAGTCAGAAGATACCGCAACACCTTCCGATAGGATATCTTTTAATGTTTTCATTTTTGTTCCTTCTTGTACAGACTTCCAGCTTCCGCCCTTACCCTTATACCATTTAGCTGCCCATCCATTTGCATATGCAGAAGGATAGACATCAAACTTTGATCTGGCAAGTGTCTTGGCCCTTGCCCAAAGACCTGGGTTAGTTGGAGCGTTCTTTTCTTCTAGGTATTCTTCTGATTGCATGTTTATATAAAAATTAGCTTGTTTCTTATCCAACGTTGTTGCATTGGCTCTGTTTTTTAAACTTCTTACCTTTGCTAGTGTAAGAGGACCTTTTACCTTTGCTTTAAGAGTACCGGGTGCACCCCTCTTACTATGACTTTTCTTAATTAAATCTGATGTACTAACTTCTTCTGTTGCAACATTAACTGGTTTCTCACCTTTACCAGCTCTATCTGCTATTGGATCTTCTCTTCTTTTTCTCATAGTAGCAGAGGCTCTATCTTTTTTGTCCATCGCACGTGCTTTCGCTATAGGAAGACATTTTGGTTTACCTTCGCCCTCATCTCGAGCACAGTCACCAATAATGTCTCCCTTGGTGTTCATTCGAACCCATTTATCACGAAACCAATTACGCAGGTCTTCGTTCATTACATTATTTTCTTTTTCTTCTTAGAGTGCATGTGCATTTCAGACACAAGAATCTCTAAAGCGCTTGTTGGAACTTGCTTCTCAATTCCGTGTTCAAACATAACATCATACCATGCAATGTTGCCATCTGCATCTGGACTAGCATGTTGAGTAGTAATTGTACGGCCTTCACCAAATGTTTCACTCTTGACGTGAATAGCACACTGATGTTCGTAACTATTTCCTGGTGTGTCTTTGTTTTCTTTCATTGGCTTCTTGCCAGTCTGAGGCATACCCATCTTCTTTTGAAGATTTTTAAGTTGATCTTCATCAGAGCCACCACCAAGTTTACTGAGAACTTTCTTAGCCATGGACTTAGCAGCAGATCCCATACCTTCTTCTACAGGCTCTGCTTCTTCTTTGGTCACACCGCGTGCTTTGAGAACATCACCGTGAGTAATACGCTTTGGATCTCCGTGAAACTTTGCAAGGTCTTTTTCTTTCTCATTACGAGGAACTGATCCTTCCTTACCACCCTTCATTACTTCCATTACGGACTGATAAAGTGCATTAGTTATATTAAATTTCTTATTAACGGATTCCATAGCTGCGCCTCTTCCTTTTTTATTTTGTTTTGCAATTTCGTCATCTGTACGAGTCTTCAATGGGGAACCATCACTTGTTGTAACTGTTCCACCCGAACCACTCTTAACTGTATTATCTGCAGCAGGAGCTGGTGTTGCTGATGCTTGTGGTTTCTCTACTGGATTATTATCTGCATTACCAGCTGAGCTAGTATAAGAACTACTACTATGTTTTTCAACTGGATTATTATCTGCTTTACCTGCTGAGCTAGTATAAGAACTACTACCTGATCCACTTGCTGTTGGAGCTTCAACTGGCTTATCAGCAGCTGCTTGTCTATTAGTAGTATTAACAGAGCTCATAGCTGGTGAACTAGCAGCAATACCCTTCTTCATAGTATCTGTATCAGGACCAGACTTCTCTGCACTACGTTGTACTGCATTAAGTTTGTCTTGGCTAGGACCGGCAGCCATTGTTGCTTGAGCTGGCTTAGCAGCTGGCTTGGCTGGTGTTACTGAGGCTTGTATTTTAACTTTTGAATTGGCTGCAGCAAGTGCATTACTGGCATTTTGTTCTTTGGCTTTTGTATTAGCAGCAGCCAACGTGTTACTTGCAATTTTTTCTTTATTACTTGCAACTTCTGCCTCTGCTATTTTTCTATTTGCAGAAGGACTCAGAGCATTAGAAAGTCTATCTAGAAAGTTTGGTTGATTAGGTAAAGCACCTCCTCTAGCAGCTTCCATAACTTCTTTTGCTGATTCGTAAATTGATTTCATTTCTTGTTCCTAGTTTTAGTTTTTGTTAATCTGAATCTATAATCTTTAGTTTTCTCTGAGCCTTGAGGTTGAATCCTGCTGCGCTGAGACTATCGGTATGTTTTGCATGTTTCTCTTTTGTATCACTTGCAGGTGGTGATTGAAGTCTTTTCATCTCGTTATCTGTAACTTTATCTACCACCCTACCATCATCCTCACGGTATTTTTGAATAATCTTCATATGATCGTCAAGATAATTGACTTTATCAGAAATACCCATCTTGTCAGCAAATATTCTTATCTTATCTATTATCTGACCGGCTTCTTCGATATCTGAATCAGTACTTCTCTCTTTAGAGATAACTTGTTTTTCCAAACCAAATAATTGATCATGTAATATTGCTGCCTTCTCTGCATGATCAGAATTGGTATCTCTTGGAAGAGATGAAAATACTTTCTGAGCACCAGGACAAACTTCAAAGTGTTTGGTTTTATATGTACCAGCAACAATTTGTTCACTAGAATCTTTTTCTATTTGTTCTCTTCCTTCACGTAATCCAGCACGCGACAATCGAACAACATCTCTGATTCTATTTTCTAACGACCTATATTGATTCATTGTTTTTTACCAAGCCTTGCAAGACCAATATCTTGCTTTTGTCTTTGGACCAGGATCATCGCAATTGTGTCTTGCCCTGAAACTACGGCGTCTTGCAGGAATATTCTTTTTGATAGTCATATTCTTATCGCCAAAGTTTACTTTGACAACGTTACCTGAATCATTCTTAACAAACACCTTAGACTTCTTCACATCACCAGCCATTGGTTTATTAAGAGATACTTCACGTCCCTGATACTCTGCCTCAGTAATAAATTGTAAGAAACTTAACATGGAGTGTTTGCCTTTCTTTTGGCTCTCATCATTCTAGCAAAAGCTTCAACAGCTTCACCAGGTGTGTCTTTCTTATATTTATTGGTTAGCTGACTTGTGCCTTCGAATCCTGCACCAATGCCTTCTTCAACAGAAGGATGAAATGCGAATCCACCTTGTATCTTGATCCCAAGATCCTTTGCTGTGTATACACCACTGTAACCAGATGCACGATCTACTATGAAACTCTCATCAAGACTCTTAAGTCCACCCATACTAGTTGTTAAATACGAATTAACGCGCTGCATTGCGAACTGGTGAGGAGAGTTTCTATCATTCTGAACATAGTCAGCAAGGCCTTGCTCAAATACGTTTATGACTTCTTCTAATGATGCTCCGTATTTATCTGCCTTCTTCTGGAGATGTTGTGCAGCCTTCTCTTGTAAGTAGGTCTCGTAATCCCATTCTTTATGAGCAACAATATTTTTTGAAGGCTTTTGCTGCATCTGCTTAGTTTTCAACTGAGCTTGCTTTGTTCTCTCTCTTGACTGAATCAAAGATTGTTGATTCATCTTATCAGAGTATTTGTCAGACTTTTCTTTTTTCTCTTTATCAGGGTCATCTTTACCGAGTCCTGAAAGTTTCTTGATACCATAAGCAGCTAAAGTTCCTACATCAAAAGCAAAATTTTCTGGTTTGGATAATGCGTGAGCGACAAGTCCACCTGTAGCAACGGTTTTAGCTGCCAATCTAATTGGAGCTGTTACAGCTGAAAGTATCTTACCTTCATACATCGAGAACATTGCGTTTAGGTCTTCACTAGATACCTTTTCACCTAGTAGCTTACTGAAAATTACTGGCTGATAGCTCTGTGCAAGATTTTGCACATTACCGTAAACACCTTTGGTAGATTTGTGAGTTCTAACAGCATTGAGTCTTTTCATCTCACCAGCTTTAACTCTAGGCATTAATCTTGTTGCCATTGCCTTGAGGTTTTTGGTTCTAGGCTCTATCTGTCTGTCAATATTCATCTTCTGTGCAGGAGATAGGTTACTGTAATTAGCACCCCTTGCACCAGCAGCTCTCTTTCTCAACATAGTCTTAGCCATACGCATTGCACGGCGCATTAACTGATCTTGAGTTGCTAGTCTTGTTTTTTTGATATTTCGAGCGCGATTGATTCTTGGCTTACTGCGCTTCATTTGCAAAGCTCTTTTGCGTCTTTGCATCATACTGACGACGCGTTCAATAAGTGTTTCTTCTGATTGAACTAGTTTCTTGTCCACTTGGGGAGGACCAACAACTATCTTGTCTAACGGGTTTCCGGTAGCTAAAGCTAGTCCTTTTTTCGCACGGGCGGCGATTGTAGCTGGTGATGTTGACTGATCTTCTTCTTTTTTCATATGTTTCTGCAGGTTTACCTAGGCCGTTTGACTGCTAGTGAATAATATATTTATAAGTTAATCAACTGCGAATATTTTATCTGATCCTACAGTAAGTTTATGAGTATATCCAAACTGGCTAAGAATTGATTCTGTCTCACCGTTTGTAGTCTCTAAAGATATCACAGGTTTGAATTTTTCAATTGTTTCTAGTGCGCCAACAATAATATTTGGCTCGTAACCTTCACAGTCCAACTGAATCAAATCACAAGTGTCTAGTGCTAGTTGATCAACTGTAAACGTAGGAATAAAAGAGGTTTTAGTTCCATACTTGTTTCCATCTTCCCCAACAGTGTGACAGCCTACATTCCCTTCGTTACCATTAAACACGTGGAGAAGTTTATTCCTTTCACCTAATGCAGCATTGATCTTGTAGATGTTAGGAGATTGGCAATTATTAACAAGACAATGGAAGTTCAGCGGGTCTGGTTCGAACGTATAAACTCTTGTAAAATATTGTGAGAATAGCATTGGATATAGACCACAGTTACCTCCAGCCTGAACAACTACATCAAACTTCTTGCAGTGTTTCAGGTATCCATCTTTATGAGAGCGAACCCATTCTGCACTTGGACCGTCCCATGCACCGGTATCTGTCTTTGGCCACATCCAGTGAGATATACCATCAATATTGTCTTCTCTCACTTTCACTTTCTCATCGAATATTTTCATACTAATCCTTTACATTCATCCCTTTACGGACATCGTTATACAACTGCTTTGCGTGAACTTCTTTTGTACCACTGGGAAGTCCTTCTTTGAACTTACCATAGTTACCAGTTGATGCGTGCTCTCTCATCTTAGATGCAGACATTCCTTCAACACCTTCTGCATCCGGGTCTCTTGCACCAGCTGATACAACTGATATCTTCTTGAAGTCAAAGTGACCATGACTACCAGTTTGACCATTATACTGATGCAGCTTATCTTTATATTCTTTTACTCTATCTGATCCAGCAACCATCACAAGATGCTCTGTTCCACTCTTATGTAGCTCGGATGCCTGATGCAAGAATGTTGGATGCTCTTTACTTGAAGATTTGACAGTTGTACCAGGAAACAAGTTCTTTGCATGTGTTACTTTTGCTTCTGGGCTCAGTGGATTCTTCTTGGCATCTTGACTATGGCTAAGAACAACAACATGATCACCGTTGTGCTTATCAGCAACTTCCTTGACCTTGTTTACAAGTTTCTCATGGCCTGCTGTTGGTGGATTCATTCTTCCGAATGCCATCACAGTTGTCTTTAGTTTTTCTTCTGCGAGAAATTTATTGAATGATAACATTTATTACCTTAGAAAGTTTTGTCTACTGAACTCTGCTCTATCAACAATCTTAGTTGGCCTATTATTTACAACAGCAACAAACCCTTCTCCTTTTGTTGGAGTACCTTTGATAGATGTCTCAAACTTCTGAGCAGGTGAAAGAGCTTCATTATGAACATTCTTTGCAGCTTGCAGGTGACGATGAACCTGAAGAACCTTATCAATAGAATCTGAGTTGGCTCTTACATGGCCAAGTTGAGTATTCATTGCGTTAGTCTTTGCTTCGATTGTCTTTGGCATCTTGACTTTTTTGATCTCTTTCTCATGTGCTTCTTTGACATGGGAATAGAAATCGTGAGCATTAGGAGTTGTGCTTTCTCTAACTGTTCTGTTAATGTATGTCTTCAGATGTTCAGTATGTGGTTCAACCTTTTTATATTCTGCTGGCTTGATTGTTCTTGCAACCCTGTCAGCCTCTGCCATATGTTCTTTGAAGTCAGCTTGCTTTGATGTTGGGTAATGAACCTTACTCATATCTACACCAACATCAATAGCATGAACATCAGGATGTTGTTTGAATTTGGATAAGTCAGGTGTATAGTTGGCTTTCATCGATGTAATGTCTTTACCATCGTAACCAGTATGAACAGCAACTCCAAGACTAGATGCAGCAAGCTTTTTACCCTCATCAGAATGTTGGTGAGCAGTGTATGTAATTGTATTAGGTTTGAAGTTTAGCTTGTTACCAGCTTTCTCTACACTACTAGCATGATGCATCAAGTCACCTTGAAATACACCAGACTTAGGTGTAATTTTAGGAAGATGATCTAGTGCTTTCTTGAGATTAGAAACTAAACCAGGAGCATGTCCATGGTTGTTTTCAATATCTTCGTGAGTGTAGTTGATCTTTGGTTCTTTGTTAAATGCAGACTTAGTCGATACAAAGAACTGGCCAGTAGCAGGGTGATGGCCAAACACAACACTTGGGCTATTGTGAATCAATACATTACTATTACCTTGTCTAATAAAAAAATTAGAGGATGTAGTTGTTATATCAAAACTAATTGGTCTTGATGTTATTTTAGTTACTCTGACAACCTTCATTTATTAATCTTTCTCTAATTTGTTTAGCATAAAGCTGAAAAGAATCTACACTCATATTGCCTTTGATGGAATTACAATATCTAAGACAATAAACTAAATTAATTTTAGAGCCAATTATCTCAGGTGATGTATTACCGTAGAACCCGTCAAGTTTAGATAATTTATGATCGATTGTTCTTTTCAAAGGATCATTAGGATTAACAGTTTCATTTATATAGTCAATAAACTTTATTCCTGTGTAAAAGCAATAATGAGAATCAATTATATATTTTTTGTTTTTATTAGTAATATAATCAACTTCCTTACTGTACTCTTTAAAATCTTCATTAATCTGTAAATATGTCTTATGATAGCCATTTCTAACTTGTAATGCATTTTTCTGAGATTGAAATTGGCCTGGATTGTCAATGCCGTACTTGTCTTGCATAGATACCTTGATAGCCGAGGCCCGTGCTTTCCTCGAAAGAATACTACTTGGTTCATATATACCAACATCCTTAAACAGTTTCTGTAGACAGTTTCTTGATATATCAAATTCTCTCAACAACAAACTAACGTTATGTGTGTTTTTATACCTCTCAACTATATCATCGCGATACTGGTTTAGGGTTTGCTGATCTCTCCTTCTAGCTGATACTGTGTCGACCATATGATCTCCTATAAAATACGATGGTGCCTCTCGTATTTATAATTATATGGACTTCAGTGTATCATCTTGATTGAGAAGGCTGGCCTGAACCCATCCTTTTTCCTCAACAAAAAATTCATGATCGTGGGTACAAGTAATTGTTCCTTGTTCGGTTTCAACTATAACCCAATCTTTCTCTCCAATATTGACATTTTTGTCAATAACTTTTGCAGAAGTGTGTGAGTTGTTTTCAAAATCCCAACCAATGACTTTACATGGAGAGGCTACACTCCATTCAGTTGTTATTTGTTCTATAGTTTTATAAGTCCCATCGTCCATCAATATTTCAGTATCACCACTAATACATCCATCATACTTCTCAGTAATAGAAGCACCACCTTTTTGACCTGTAAGTGTCTTATGAACAGCACTGAGAGTATTGACTGCATGTTTGTAACCAGCAGAGCCAGCATTGACAATATGGTCTTCTGCATGCTCAAGATGCATGAGCTTTTCTTCATTGGCAGCAGACTCAGCTAATAGTGCGAAGATGTGACGCATTACTCTTCATACCCTAGAGTCTTCTTAAAGCTACTCATATGTTCATCATTATCCAAGTTTACATGACTAGGTGTGAGTCCTTTTTTACCAGCAGGCTGGAACATGATTGTTCTGTGTGAAGGATTAGATGTCTTTTGACGAACAGTCCACGTACCAGAGCCTGACATTCTTGGTAAGCGGTGACCCGTGACATCCTTATTACCAACACGATAGGTTCCGTGGCCTTCACCAACTTGTAATACATGAACGCCATGATCTTTCAAATAAGCTTCTGCTGGATGGAGGTTAGGATGACCCATAACAACATTTTTAGCCTTACCACTTGCTGTTGTTGTCACTTGACCTTTTTTGCTTGGGTTATGTGTTTTATTCAAGTGCTCAATGATACCAGCCTTCTCAATCTCACTGGCATACTGGGGTCTGTTTTGTCTTGCTTTATCAGGTACATGCCATCCACCCTTTTCTGGGTCGTGGTGAATAGTCAACTGGCCAAATGCTGCAGAAGTACCGAGCTTGACTTCACCAGAGTGAACAGTACCTACAATAGATCCTTGATGAACTTCTTTTTTCTTCTTATTGAGAATAGGGACATCTGTACCAGCAGTAGAGCCAGCTGGTTTGTGACCTGCAGGAACTAATCCATGCTGCTTAAATCTTTCAAATGTTTGTGTTTCGTACTGGTGACCTTTGTTTTCTGACTTAGTACCAGGCTTATTTAATTTATTAACTGGAACTGTTGTTTTTTGTCTCGATCCAACTTTTGAAATAGTAACCGAGTGTTTTCCATCTTCTACTTGATGGGAATGAAGAACAACAGACTCACCTGAATCAGCTATCGTATGTGTTCCTTGTTTGGAGTGCTTCTCACCACCAGGCAAGTAAGGAGTTACGTATTTCTTGACATGCCTAGCTGCGTCCATTCCAGATGCAGAAATCACAGCTTCAGCTATAAATTGGGTAAATGTTTTCATCTTAGCTCCGAGGTATTATCTGGTATTTATATCACAAAAAAACCCACCGAAGTGGGTTTATAATAGCGTGCAATCAAATTGATTTTATAAATCAAGGCTCAGATGCTTGAGACCAGACGTTGCATGCTTCAATACTTTAGTATGAACTTCTGAAGGTAAGTCAGGATGGGCTTTTTTCAAATCTCTTTTAACATCTTTTGAAGAGGGATCCATATCATCTTTGTTTTCTGGGTTTGAGGTAAACTTAATAGTATGTCCGTCCATTTTACCATGAAACTTGATATTACCTGGATCTTCATTGTGGTGTGTCATAGTTAAATGATTTTGACCACTGCTATGAAGAACTCTATGAGTGATATCACCATCAGCAGAGTAGCGAACACTGCCTGTTTTAGCAGCTTCTTGAACATTTGATCTCAAACCAATAGTTTTAGTTTTTTCCTCGTGAAGAGAAATGAATTGTGAATATTTTTCAATAGACATGGATACTCCTTGTTATCAGGTTATTATTCTTCTATTTATAAAAGTATATCAGCCACACCTAAATCAATACATTCCTGCGCTGATAGCCAAACATCTGATGGTGGAAGCAGCTTACGTTTGATTGTACGCTCATCCATATCTGTACTGTTTTTAATAATGTCAAGCATCTTTTGTTTGACAAACCGTGTCTCACGTTCTGATGCTTTGATGTCGTGTTCCTTGCCTTCGTATGAGGTTGAGAACTGATGGCACATGATACTTGTATTCTTTGCAAGTGTTCTACCACCTCTTTCACCGGATACAAAAATCATGAACGCCGCACTCATTAAACTTCCAAGACCAATCGTTCTGATTGGAATCTTACTGGATTTCATCATATCAATAACGGCAAAGGAATCATATAGGTCTCCACCAATGCTGTTAATATAAAGTGTGAGATATTCTTTCTTGACTGCTTTTGCATTCTCACTAATGATCCATTGAATCAAAGGAGTAGTATTGAATTGTCCTATCTCTCCTGTCAAGTAATGTATACCATTTGTATACAGGTCAACTTGAATTTGGTCTTCAACTGTACTTATATTCTCTAGTAGCATAATATTCCTTATGGACATTTAATTATTCGAATTGCTTCACGAACAACACTATCATCTTGATTGTTGTTGCGCAAGTATTTAGCCTGAAGCCTATATGCTTCTTTCTCGTTATTGTACCACATTTTACAGTCAGTGGCTACAAACCCACTATTTGCTTGAATGTGATGAATAAATTCGTGAATAAAAATAGAATTGGTTTGAGGATCATTTAAGTTGAGATCTTGCTTATAATATACAGTATTTTTAAAGTATACAGCAGATACCGGACAATACTTAACTCCTTCACAAACTAGTGATTTTAGATATTGTTCTGTTGCTGGTACAATAGCAGGAAGTGCAATCTCGTCTTTGTATCTCATTAGCTTCTTTGCCTCGTTCATCAAAGAAACCATGCCAGCGTCTGGTGAGATTGCAGATTGTTTTTTAGACTGACCAAAGCAGGAAGCAGCAACGGTCGCGAAAAGGAGGAAGGTGATTATCTTTTTCATATTCTAATTGTACATCAAATAAGACCAATAGTCAACTTAAGTCTATTTGCCTAATTTTATCAAAATCCAGCATATCGTGAGTTAGACCAAAGAACATAAACTGTTGATATAGAGATTCCTCTAGCAGAGTTGCCTCCCTCTCCCAAGGTTGTTCCTTGTACTTAATATTTCTGTACTTGGTACCTTTCCACGTATCAACTGGTACACCCCTCACGAATCTTGACTTCAATTGCTTTGTTGTGTATTGTTTAAGATGAACCATTTCATGTGCAAGAGTAATCATCATATGCTCAAACGTAAGGTCTTTATGAATCTCAATCTCAAAATCATATGTGCCTAAACAAGTACAATATCCGTCCGCATTTATATCTTTTGCAGATATATCTAAATGTATTTTATGTTTTTGTTTGGGAAGTAAAATGTCTGCATAAAAGTTAGTAGCTAGTTTAATTAACTTAATTAACTCTCTATTTTTAAACTTCCTTGTTTTTATCTTCATTTTTAATCTTATCTATCAATACAAGGGAAGTAATAATGTCCGTAGGAAGATCAAACATTTTAGACAAGTAAAAGAATATGTGCTTTATTGTTAGTATTATTGATGTAATCGTAAAGACAATTGTAAATTTAATAACAAAACTAGCTAAATGAATTAAATGCATCTTTAAACTTACCTTTTTCTGATTTGATTCTTAAACCTGAATCTGACTTATCGAACACAGGACCATCATCAACAATATCTTGCTGTGCGCTTTGTTCCACATCATACAGCTTCATTTTGGGTCTATCAACTCCAATTACAAAACGTCTATGTACTCCTGGATCATTGTATCTGTTCTTCAGTTGCTTAACCATCATTTGATTCAAGTCTTGCAATTCTTCAGAACTTATCAATGCAATCATAAAGTCAGCAGTCGCTGGCAAGCCAAACGACTCACTGGTATCTTCTAAACCAAGATCACTACTCGTGAATCCACTTCTAGTAGTCTGAGTAGCTGTAACAATAGGCACATCAAACTCAACAGCAAGTCCTCTCAGTTCCTCAGCAATTGCTTTGATGTAGGTGTACGAGTTTACATTCGCACCGTACTTTAATCTTGAAGAGCTACAGATATTTAGGTAATCAATGTATATGATATTTGGATGAAAGTTTCTCTTCAGCTTTAACTCATTGAGTAAGTGTCTCATATGACCAGCACCAGCAGATGCTGTTGGATATTCCTTGATGATTAGCTTACCATTAGTTTTCTCTTGTACACGCTCAATCTTCTTGTCATAAGATTCGCGTGGAAGAATTGTTAGCTCATCCAACGGTACGCCTAGTAAGTTGGCATCAATACGTTCAGCTATTCTCTCTTCTGCCATCTCCAATGTAATGTATAAGACATTCAGTCCAGCAGAAAGGTTAGCAGCAGCACAGTGACACATAAACAAAGATTTACCAACACCAGTACCAGCAAGTATCACGTTCAGTGTCTTGTTAGGTAATCCACCTTTTGTAATCTTGTTAAGATAGTCTAGATCAAAAGGCACTCTTGTTTCTCTTCTGTGATAGAAGTCATAACGAGAGGCAGAATCCTCAAGGAAATCATGTCCGATATGAGAATCAAATGAGACTGCAAGTGCATCAGATAATATTTGAGGAATGGCACCTTTGCCAACCTTCTCTTTATCACTATCAAGGATCTGAATCGACTTCATAATAGCATTATAGATTGCTTTATCTTGACAGAACTTCTCAGTCTGATCAACTAACCAATCCATATTATCATTTGGTTGTTGTTCTAATTCGTTTATAAGAACAACCACCTCATCATAGTAGCTTGAAATCTCTTTGTTACTATCAAGTTCAATTGTCAAAGCTTCCTTATTTGGAAACTTATTATATGTCTTTACAAACGAGTCTATTCCGTCATATAGAGCTTTAACAGATCTCTCAACAAAGTACTCACTCTTTAGAAAGGGAATGGCCTTACGGCCATACTCCTCATTCGAAAGAAGGTTCGATAAAATTAACTTCTCAATCATTAACAGTTCCGTAACTAAATTCTTTCTTAGCACACTCTTCTAAACGAGTCAACACCTCTTCAGTGAAGTATAATTCTGGATTATTATTAATCTCTTTACCAAATACCTTACGACCATCGGGCAATTCATAACGAGTAGATACTTTCTTAAATATCTCGTACTTCTCAGCAAGCTCTAGTAATCCAAAGTAACGATCTAAACCTTTGTTGTAAGTAAGTAACACTGTTGCGTCTTGGTTTTCTTTGGACAATCTTGACTTAAAGGTTTTAATCTTGATTTGACTTCCAATGATCTCTCCGTCCCCGTCTTTCTCTTTTTTCTTGGAGAGCATAGCAATAGTGCTAGCTGCGTACTTGAGACCTGATCCACCGCTGATTTCTTTTGTCGGAACATATGAACCTACTACCTCATAAACGTGGTTTGTGACAAGCATTGGTACTTTCACCTTTGCCAACTTCAATGTCAGAACACGGAACGCAGCCTTAATTACTTGCGACTTCGTCATGTCTCTGACATCCTTCCCTTCTAGAGAATCTTCCATCTCTTTAGAAGTAGAAAGCAATCCCAGACTATCAAGAACAAACATCATCGGTGGACGCTGGTCTGCTGGTTGTTTCTCATATGCTTCAATTAGTTTAAGAGCATGAGTCTTAAACTTCTGAATAGTATCTGGTTCTGCAATAATGACACGAGCTGTATCAATACCACGTGACTCCATCATCTGTCTTGTTACTGCTGCCTCTGTGTCGTAGTAGACGACTGCTCCTGTTGGGTTCTTGTCAAGGAAGGCTCTAACGATACCAAGAACGAAGAAAGTTTTACCAGTAGCGGACTCTCCTGCAAAAGCAGTAATCTTGTTATCAGGTATGCCACCATAGAGGCTACCAGAGAGAAGAGCGTTGAGAATGTAGCTGCCAGTATCAATATAACCACCATACTCAGAACTAGCAGTGCCGTCAGAGGCCAAGTAAGTATTCTCATCATTTAATTCCTTTAACAGACTTTTCAAAAAACTCATCACATCTCCCTTATTTGATCTTTATCAATCATGATTGTACCACCTCTGATCTTACCAGTCAACTCTTTTAGTAACCTAGCACGTGATTCAATCTCTTCTTGTGTGTCTGGTTGCTCTTCTATTTGTGGTTCTTGAATCTTTATTTTACTGAGTCCAATGTTGGCGGCAATCAATAAAATAATTGCTAACGGATCAAATACAATAACAATAAGAATGATTACCCAACGAACGGTCTTGTCTAAGAATTGAGAGTCGACTTTGTCGTAAAATAACTCTGCAATGAACTTAAGTGGTCCAACTTCAGCTTCGACTCGTTTGACCTGAGAGGCCAGTGGCGCCCTATCGTCATTAAGGCTACTAATTGTTTTCTGGTAGGTTTGGATTTCCTCTTGTAACCTAACACGGTCTTTTTGTTGTGTACGACGAACCACCACTGCTTTTTCCGCACCTTTTTCTGTATCACTGCGGCCCATGATCTGGTCCACAGCCTCATCGTATTGTTTAAGTGCTTTGCGGTTTGCATCTATATTCTCCCTTGCTACTTTAATCTTTTCATCATATATTGCTAACTGAGATACAACATCACTAGAAGAGGTTGTCTGGTCGATATGTGCTTTTGAAAGGTATCCAAATGTTCCCATCGACGTAATAAACATTAGGGTAATTATTGATGCAATCAGATAAACTTTAATAGAGAACGGTGCAATGTCCCAATTACGATATGTCCACGATGCAGCAACTACCTTTGCCACTTCAAGTGTCCCACCCATAATAACAACAGGCCAAAACGACGCTGCAAATATAGTTGTGAGGCCAATGACAGAAAAGTAGGCTGCAATAGCTGATAAGCCAATCGCAACCAACAAAGCAAGGTAGTTAATCATTTTCTACAATTTTATTAACTTTATCAATAAACACTTTCATCTTTTTTGACCTCTCAGGCCAATATATGTAAGACTTCTCATCATCTTTTTGAAGATTGAGTAACAAAGGCATAATTAGTTTATAAAGAGCTTCCATTCTATCTTTGTACTCTTTGGAAGTCAACGTCAATTGCTTCTCGGTTTGGATAACTTGTTGTTGAAGCTGACGCTCCATTGACTTTAGTTCATCCTCACTGACAGCAGAGAATCCAAAGTCATCATAAGCATCATCTAATGACATATTAATTTTACCCATTTATACTCCTATTCAAAGAATTGTTCTAGTGTTTGTCTACGGTCTTTAATCTGCCAACCAACCGCATCAAGAATTGACTTGATTGGCTCCAAGAAGGACTTATCAAACTGTCTCTCATAATCAACATATTGAAGAATATCTAACTGCTTTGGTAATTCACCAGGTACAGATATAACAGAATCACGAGCTGGGTTTGGAGTTCTTAGATAAGCAAACTTAATCTTATCTCCATCACGAATGATAGGATACTTTGTATCTATCTTATGCTCTCTCAGCAGTGCATTGTATATCAGAGAACCCTTGACGTGAATAGGAGTAGACTTTCTGTAGATAGAAGATGCATCTTGGTACTTCTTCAAGTCCCTTACACTTCTTGGAAATGCAATCTCCTCAAAAGGCAAGGTCATAAACTCCATCTTAAAGTCAGTAATGAACTTAACAGTTGCCTGCTCATCTTTATTCATAATCACTTCAAGAGCTTTCTTAATGTTCTTTCTACAAGCTGCTGGTGTTGATGAGCGGACTGCTTCAATACCTTGCATCTTCAACTTAGGCTCACTATACTCAACACCCTCGTTATTGTACACGTTCAAGATGTAATGCTTCTTACCAGTCCATATACCCTTGTTGGCAATCGCTTCACGCTTCATTACCATCTTTTGATTCATCACTTGCATGTATTCACCAAGGCTGGCAAAAGTATCGTCAATGAAAGGTTGCAGCTTCTTCTCACATACGTTATCAAGAAACTTTACTATCTTGTGAATGTCATACTGATCGTTTTTGAAGACTCCATCTACTAATCTCTCAAGTCTGATATACATCGAGTCAGTATCACATGCAATTACATAGTCTTCGTTTTCTGTCTTGAATAGTTTATTTAAGTATTCGTTAATGTGTTTCTCCATCCAACGAATTGATAACTGGCCAGACATTGTAATACCCTCAGCAAGGTTACGCTGGTACCACCTGAAGAATGTGTTTCCCAAAGCACCATAAGCACTGTTCAATTGAATTTTCTTTGCCATCTGAAAATTATGACACTGAGCAACCTTCTTTTGTAATTCCCACCTCATCTGTAGTAATTGTGCTGTATCTAAGTTCTCTATTTTTTGCATGTCTTGCCTTTGCTGCTTCACTCATTCGCTGTCTCCACTCGTCCGTAATGATTCGACCTTTTCGACCCACCTTTGCATTATGCTCAGGTGTATGGATCCGACCTTTGAGTGCGTTTGATATATTATTGATGTGTTCCGGTGTTAATTTTCTACCAGTTCGCGCTTTCCTATTATTTTCAACATGAGAAGCTGACTGTCTGACGCCTTTTTTGGCTTTGCTTATTTTTTCTTTTGTTTCATCACTCATTTTTTTTCCGGTATTGGCTTTGCGCACTGCTTCTCTTTGTACTTCTTCCCGCGTTATGCGCCCCGATAAACCTTTCCAGGCAACCTCATCCTGCCACCTACCATATTTTTCAAAAAGAATTCTATGAGCATCAGCGTGCTCCTCAACCGTTAATAGAATAAGGTTTGATGCATCATCTGTTCCTCCTGCATGCTTTGGTATAATGTGATGTTTATGTAATAACATGGGTTTCCTTTTTAGTTACTTGCATGTTATATATTTAAATCAAAATTGCACGTTCCTTTTATGCAACTCAAATTCTACAGCTTCAAGCTCCTTCTTTGCTTCGATCATACGCTTCTTCCAAACGGTACGGTCGTTATACATTGTCTCCATCAGCGTAGGAAGGAATCCAACATTGTTCTTACTAAACATGGCACCGTTAGGACACATTGTCATGTTCTGATCTCTTAGAAGCTTCTCAAACTCATCACCGACCTGTTTGTTTAGACATCTCTCAATCGTTACTTCGTCTACCACACCAATGTAAGTATCAGGGCTGATGTTGTATTGCATAATCAAATGTGGATATAGACTGTTCAAGTCAAACGAACAAACCCACTTATGCAATCCTACTTGAGGATCTTTTACATAACCACCAACAATTGGTCCCATCTCTGTATCGATAGCTTGTCTTTGTTCAAGTTCACTACGCTCAACATGAGGAACAACTATATCTCTATCCATTAGGTAGTTGGTAATAATAATATCCCAGATACGAACTGTAGTAAATGTATCGACGTAGTTTACCTTGGCATCATAAGCAATTGCAAATACCTGTTCGATGAACTTTAACTTCTCTTCTAGCTTATCAACCAACACAACGTCATGGATGTTATAGTCAACAAACTTCTCAAAGTTCTGCATGTAGAATTCATGCATCGACTCATACTCTGAATAGTCTAACTTCTTTTCACCAAGCTCATACTCAGCAATATGATCTAACCTATATGACTCTTGTGGAGTGTATGAGAACTTTTTGTATAGTGCCATGTAGTCGAGAACAGATATACCATATAGGTCATATACCTTAGGCAATGTTGAATCTTTCCCAATTTGACGCTCTTTGACAATTCCCCATGGTGATAGTCTGTTGGCATGCTTGACACCAAGTACACTCGAAATTCGTTTGTAAAGATAGGGTATGTCAAAATTCTCAACGTTCCAACCAGTTACAACATCTGGTTTCCAATTATTTGAATTCCATGCTTCAAGAAACTGCTCAAGCAAGTGACTTTCGTTTGTACACTGAACATATTTGACATCTTTACTCTTTGGTACATACGGCCTTGTTCCAAGAACAATAACCTTACCCTTCTTACGCATCGATAATGTAATAATTTCTTTGTCGGCATATTCCATATTAGGAAAGCCATTGAGGGTAGAGGTCTCAATGTC